>Ga0189288_10146_pt1 | contig 61446 bp, 39 predicted proteins | sample UW105minimetaG_FD_130316 | JGI IMG/M metagenome (GOLD analysis project Ga0189288, IMG submission 130316) | Marine microbial communities from the Costa Rica Dome - UW105 mini metaG | ecosystem: Environmental > Aquatic > Marine > Oceanic > Photic zone | place: Costa Rica: the Eastern Pacific...
CAGAAGGAGCGTGTCCGCGCCGTTGCCTGTCAGGATATCCACATCGCCCGTGACCGTAACCGTACTCGTGATGTCGATATCATCAGCGTCTGCGCCCATTTCGACGCGCAGGGCGCCTGTCGCTGTCAGATCCCCGTCCAGATCGATCCGCCCGGTGCCATCGCCTGTGTTCACTGTCACATCCGCGCCGCTCAGGGAGCCCGCGCTGGTGACGGTGATCGCATCGTCGCCATCCTCGGTCAGAATATCGAGCGCGGCCGTAGCGCTGACCGTGGCTGTGATATCAAGCGTATCCTGCCCCGTGCCCATGTTGATCCGCATCGCACCGCCCAGCGCGCGCGTGGCACCATCCAGCGTGATCTGGCCCTGCCCATCGCCCGTATCCAGAACCACGCTGGCCCCAGATAGCGCACCGGTGCTTGTCACGGAGAGACTGTCCGTGTCTCCTCCCGTCAGGATCGACAGGGCGGCTGTCGCGGTCAGGGCGGCGCTGATGGTGACGATATCAGCCTGATCCACGGCACCCGCCAAATCGGACGGCCCCGTGGCGCCCGTGCGGATCAGGATGTTCTGGCCCGCGGTGATGGCGCCCTCCAGCGTCACGTCACCCCCATCGGCATCGTCGCGGTCCGCTTCGACGATGATCACGGGAACCGACCCGCCCGTACTCACCCCGTCATTGGCCGCCGTTGCGACATCGGTGTAGATATTCACATCGCCCGAGGCCGACAGGAGCGAGCCCGCCTCTGTCACCAGATGATCACCCGCATAAATGTTGATATTGCCCGACGCTGCGGTCAGCGTCACGCCCGCCTGCACCGTCACCGTGTCGTAGTCATCTTCGCTGGGCAACGAGGCCGGGGCGGCCGCTGCCACATCGGCAGCATATTCCGCCGTGCTGCTTTCATTGGCGACGATGTGAATGTCTCCGGCAGATGCAGCGACGTTCGCGGACACTGTTACGGGCGAGGTTGCCGTCAGAAACACGCCCGTGGCCGACGACATCGCAGGACCAGACCCACCATCGGTTTCAGCCGTCACAGCACCATCGTTGAACACATAGGTCGCGCCGCTCTGCGAGGCTGACTGGATGGAGCCAATGGTCGAGTAGAGCCGCTTGGTGCTGGTGCCGATATTGCTGCTGGCCACAAGGAACGCCCGCCCGCCAGTCACGTTCGACACGCCCACGGAAGCCGCGTTCAGGATCGAGCCGCCGGTTGCCGTCAGAAAGGCCGTGAAGGCATCGCCCGTGCCCACCTGATTGAGCAGCAGGTCACCCGCGGTTTCAACGACGTAGACATTGCCCAGCGTGGAGGAGGCATCAAAGACGCCCCCGGTGGTGTTCATGTCCAGCTCATTGGCCGCGCCACCGATCTGACCAAGCCGCGCAATCAACTCCACCGCGTGACCAGTGATATCGACAACCGAGTCAGACACGTCATCGAGGATCGAATTGCCCGCTGTCAGCCGCACTTTGGTGCCCGTGCCGCCCGACGACGTGACCGTGTTGAGCGTCAGATCGCCGGCGCCGGTGACGTAGATATCCGTGGCAGCTGTCAGCGTCACAACGCCGGAAGCATCCAGCTCTACATCCTGTTCGGTTGTGGTATCTGCCTGTCCGATGCTGCCAGAGGCCGTAAGGATGATGTCACGCGCCTTGATGTTCACCAATTCGGTGACAAGATCATCAAGGATGCTGCCATTCAGCGCCTCCAGATCCACGGCGCCAGATCTGGAATACATGGTGCTGAGGCCAATATTGCCGTCACGCTCTGTCAGGACGATGTCGAGCAGCGCCCTTGCTGTCAGCTCTGCATTGGGGCGCAGATCCATGTAGATACGGGTTTCGGTAACCGTATCTGTGCCCAGCACCCCGATAGAGCCGGCAGCCGCTTCCAGCACCACACTGTCTGCAACGATATTGACGCCTGCACTGTCATTGGCGCCCGAACCGTTGAGGATATTGCCCGATGTCTTAAGGCGCAGGTTGCCCGGATTTGCCCCGTCAACCGCAACATTCACAGACCCCAGCAGCAGGTTGCCTTCAGACCCGAGGAAAGATTCACCGACGGAATCCACATCAATCTGGCCCGTGACCGTAACATCGAAATCTTCGCGCTGCTGGACCTGCACAGCCTTGAGCGGCACATATTCATCGATGCGCATCGTCACGCCGGTCTCGCCCGTCAGCCCGGCAGCAGAGCCGTCAGACAGGGTCAGCGTCATGCCCGATGCGGTAACGGCGGACACGCGGTAGAGGCTGCTTGAGGTGTTGGCGTTTTGCGTCTCAACCTTTGCGGACTCTTCGGCGGGCGTATAGGCGGGCGTTGTGCTGAGCAGGATATAGTCGCCCACGGCAAACCCGATCGCACCCGCCTGGTCGAGCAGATCAACACCATTGGTCACCGTCAGCGTGTCGCCCCCGGTGACATCCACCACCGCATCGCGCACGGCGCCGCGTGGATCATTCACAATGGCAGAAATGCGCACCCCGATATTGGACTCATCAGACGTCACATTCAGCGCGGCCTTCGCCAAAGCCGTGCCCGTGGCTTCAAAGCTCATCACCGTCCGGTCCGAGCTGATTGTCGAGATGATGTAGTATTGTTGATCTTCGGTTGCGTTGGCGCTGTTTGCCTCCACCTGGATCACTTGCCCGCTGACGAACTCCATCGACCATGTGCCGGATTTCAGGGTCATGCTGTTGGCAGAGGCATCGAAATCGACGGTGCCGCTTTGGAAATCCGTGGTGACAAAGAACATGTCTGCCCGCTCTGCCGACGCGATGATCAATTGCTCATCCTCGGTCAGCTGGGTGCCCGCATTCACCATGATGGTGACATCGCCCTCGGTCCGGCCAACTGTGCCGCCGATGTTGAGATCCACGTTGCGGCCAACGATATTGGGCATCTCCTCTGTGACGGTGGTGTCTGTCACCGGCTTGAGAAGCCCGCTGCCAATGCCTGTCAGCAACTCCTCCTGAGTCCAGACCTTGATAGAATCGTAGATCTTGTCCTTCTCGGCCTGCGTCAGCAGATCCGGGTTGCTCTCGCGGGTGGTCAGCGGCCCAAGCAGCGTTTCAAACTGGGTGTGCAGGGTGCGGAACTGTTCAGTGCGCGAGGTGCGCATTGCCGCCAGTTCTGCCGTGGCGCGGGCTAGGATCGTGGCCTCGTCCGCGGTTGGATCTTCAAGCTCTTCGGCCAGTTTCAGGGCTTCCAGCGGGCCCGTATCATCAGGATCGGCGCTCAGGTTGATTTCGGCAGTTCCGGCCAGCACATCATTGAATTCCTGCGTTGTCAGCAATTCGCGCCAGTCCCAGTACTGGTTGTAATCCGCCAGCCGCGCATTCTGCACCCGGGCAATCGCATCGTTGATCTTGTCGAGCGCCGCACCGCTGGTCGGACGCCCGTCGGCATCCACGGTGCCCAACAGCTGCATGTCGCCCCAAACCCCGTTCAACAGCTCGCTGATGGCCCGCTCGTCGGCAACCTGATTGAAATTCGCATCGATCAGATCGCCCGCGGCCAGCGTGACCTCCACATCCGTCGAGGTGGAAATCTCATAGACCCGCAAATCCCCGGAGATCTCCGTCAGGTTTATGTCCGCCCCGGCCCGCGCTGTGATTGTGTCGACATTGCGCGTGCCGGTATCGATCCGCATCTCTTGCGTGGATGTCCCGATGGAGCCATCTGCCGCGAGGTAGATCTGGCCCCCCTGGATCAGGCTGCTGCCCGATATCGCAAGGATCGAGCCCCCGGTTGCCGCTGTCGCCTCATCCGAGCCTGTAACCACCTCCACACGGCCCAGCCCGGTGGACGTCACTGTATTGACGCGCACATCGCCGAGCTTCTGCTGAAGATAGATGTTGCCCCCCGCCGTGGCCGTCAGAGACGCGTCAGATGCGTCCTGCAGGGCCAGCTGCACCGCGCTCAGCGCCGTTGACTGATTGGGTGCATCGGCTGTCTTGATCGCCCCGTCGCGCAGGCCAATATTGCCGCCCGCACTCAGGACGATCACCCGTCCACCGATATTTGCCGCTGCACCGCCAGAGCCGAAATTCTGCGTGGTGATATTGGCCGTCGTGGTCAGGCGCGTCTCGCCAGTAGAATTGGACAGTTTTCCGCCCACCACGATATGCGCATTGCCCCCATCAATATCGATCTTGCCCTGGTTGTAACCGATGAAATCGATCTCGATGGGGCGGTCTGCCTTGATCGTGTGGGTGTGCTTGTCAAAGTTGGTTTTGATCGTGGTCCATTGGCGCCAGGTGGATGTCTTTCCATACCACGTGGTCTTGGACCGATAGCCCGTCTGGGACGAGGTGCTGTCCATCTGGGTGCGGCTATAGCCGTAGGTGTATTCCTGATCCTTCTGGGCGAGGTCGAAGTAGAAGTAGTTGGAGTTCGGGATCAGTTGCCGGCTGAGCACAGTGGTATCAACCACGGGCACATGGGTCAGGTCCGGGATCAGAAAATCAATGCCAAGCCAGCTGTTATCCGTTTTCTCCTGAATGATCTCTGTGCGCGAGCCCTCTCCAACGACCCACCCGTACCGGAAGCCTTGGGCCGTGTTGTAGGTGGCCCCACCCGTAATCGCGCCGTTTGAATTGTCGCTTGAAACCGACGAGGTGACAGTGCCTTGCGCACCCTGTGCGGTGGAGGCCCCATTATTGGCCGGGTCAATGACGATATCCGTCTTGGTGACAGTGCCATTGGCATCACTGGTGAAGCGGGTCTCATAAATCGCCAGGTCAGAGCCGTCGGCGCGCACCCCGCGGTTCTTGTCGCGGATCGTGACAGTGCCTTCGCCCCGGGTCGACACATCGAGATCCTCAACGACGAGGTTGAGCCCGGCAATGTTCATATTGTTGACGATGGTGATCTGCGGATAGCCAGCATGGGCCGTGATCGTGCCCTTGCCCGTCGAGACAATACGCCCTTCGATTTCGACAAGGCCGCCCTGCGGGCTCATGGGTTGGATCACCAGCTGATTGGTGCCCCGATCATAGTAGCCAAAGAAATCCGAATTGGAGAAGTTGATCTGCGTGCGGCCTGCCCCGGCTCTAAGAATCTGGTTGCGTTCGTAATCGCCAAGCGTGAGGTTGAAATCTGCCTTGCCGGCATTGATGTCGCCATTGACGTTCACAAAGCCGCCCCGGATCAGGATCGTGCTTGCATTCAGGCCAACAGATCGCGCCTGCCCCGTCACATCGTCTGTATAGGTTGCTGAACTGCCACCGGAATTGTTGAAAAGGGCATCCAGCCCCGCGTTTCTGTAGATCGTCGCACCGCCGACCATGATCTTGGCCGCCTGTGTCCCGTTGCCGATCACGCCGGAATTGATGAACTTGCCATAGGGATCACCAGCGGTGTGCAATGTGCCCTTGTTCTGAATGCTGATCGTGCCGCCAACATTGACGTTGATATTGGCAGCCGTGACATTGCCGCGGGTCTCGAAGTTCACATTGTTGAGGCCCGAAGGCCCGGTCACATTTAGGGTTGTCAGCGGGGCATAAACGTCCCCTGCGATGATGATGCTCTGATCGACCGGCAGAATATCCCCGGAGGTCGTGCCGGTTGAACGCACATTCGTGGTGACCCGGATATCAAGCACCGGATTGCCCGCGCTGGCTGTGGCCGGATCCGACAGGGATCCCGAGGTGAAGCTGAGGGTGGAGGTCTGCAAGCCAACGAGGCCCAGAGACACATTCCTGATATTGCCCGAGGAATCGAGCGGGCCATTGTCCTTGTTGACGCTGACCTGGTTTTCCGCCGTGATCTGCGCGTTGCTCAGTGCCGTCTTGCCCGCCACATCCAAGGATGCGGAATTGGCATTCGACGTGACCTCGATACCATTGAAGAACACGCCCCCGTTCTCTTCGGGAATGGTGATGTCGTTGAACAGGATCGAGGCGATGGTGTCATTGACCACCGACACCTGCACATCCTTTGGCGCATCAAAAGTGCCACTGCCGTGCAGCTGATCTGTCAGGATGCGCACGCGCCCGGCCGAGGCGACGATATCGTCGATGGTGATCACCACGTCATCGCGCTCGCGTGGGACAACGGTGCCGTCAGACAGGCGCACCGCTTCCCCGCTGGCAACCATTTCGCCTTCGATCCGCTGGATCTCGGACGCATAGAACCGGGTGAACTCGTTATCGAGCATATTGCCCGACTCGTCGCGGCCATAGGTTTCCAGATTGCGCCGGAGGTTCTCGATCCGGATCTGGCCCGAGGAGGGGATCGTCGTGGTTCCGACGGTGGCGCCGATGATCAGGTTATTGGAGTCATCGCGGGTGCCATCCATGACCAGACCGCTCACATTGCCACTGGAGTCGGAGACAATGTCAGTAATGTTGAGCGAGATATTGCGCCGCCCACCCGTCTTGACCGTGCCATCATTGATGATCTGCGAGCGCGCATCCGCAAGGCCTACGCCGGGGCCGGTTTCATTGTTTGACCCGCCAAAGAGACTGTCGATTGCATCACCCACGGCCGACAGCCAGTTGGTGCCCTTTGCCTCGCCAATGACAGAGCCAAAGCCAAGCTCATCTGCATTCAGGTCAATGTTCTGATAGCTTTCGACCAGAGCGTTGGCTTTGATCTCAATGATGTTTTCAACGAGGTAGATGGCGCGCGTTTCGAGATCACTGATCGGGATGGCCGAGCCCGCGACATTGTCCACTCGCGCCTCAAGCTTCACGTTCTCAATCGTCAGGTTCCGGTCGGTTCCCGTGGACATGTAGAGATCACCGTAAGCCAGCACCGAGGCATTGCTGCCAATCGTGATCCGGTTTTCAGGGTAGATGTCGATGAGCGCATCGCCCAGCGCGACTGTCGCGGCGCCGTAGGTCTCTGAGTAAGATTGCAGGTAGATATCATAGGTCCCAGAGGCCTCGAGCTCGATCTCGCCCCGCGATTGCAGATCCGCGCGATCACCCACAATGACTTTGGCATAGATGTCACGCCCATCAAGCGCGGTGAACGCGCCCGCCCCAGACAGGGCGCCTGCAGTCTCTAGCCGAACCTTGTCCCGGTAGTAGACGTCATTGCGGGCCACTGCCTTGATCGTGCCGGTTTTGGCGGTTGCATCGATGTCGGAGTCATCTGCGAATGTCACAACGGTGGTGAGGTTCAGATCCGCGCTGCTATCGGCACCCGCGCCGGAGGCCAAACCGCCCGTTTTGCCATCCACGTCGTTGCCGGAGCCAGCCGTGCGCACCACCCGATTGGTGGCCGCAAGATCGATGCTCGCCGCGCTCAGGCGGGCAAAGGTCCCGATGGTCGTGTCGACCGTGCTGTTCACTGTGATGTCAGCATCGGCGCCGGCACCGGCAATGGCGCCGTAGCTTTCTGTCTTTACTTCCGTATCAACGGAGCTCACCTGGTTTGCCGCCGCGACGAAGGTACCACTCAGAATGACCGAGGGCCGGTTCGATGTGCTGGTGCCTGCGGCCAGCCCAGCGTCGATATCCGCCGTAATATTGACCACGGGCCGCGCCGCAGCCCCGCTGGCCAGACCATAGGCACCGGTTTCCGTCTTGGCCGTGGCATCTGCCTCGCCATAGGCCGAGACCGCAAGATTGCCGCCCGTCACCGTCGCCGTATTCAGCAACGTGGCATCAATATCCGTATCGGAAGTGATCGTCGAAACAGCCGCCCCCACCCCGACAAGGCCTGCCGAAGCCGCCTTGGACAGGCCCGTTTGGGCCACATCAGACACGGCCTGCAGCGTTGCCGTGCCCGAGACACTGGTGGTAGAGCCGGAGCCAAAGACTGCGCTGACCTTGTCGGTATTTGTCAGCGTCACGCTGGTGGAATTCACCCCCACAAGGATGCCGCCCCCGGATGCCTGCGCCGTGGCATCCGCCACCGCAGTGCTGTCATCCACGCCCGTGGATGCAGCCCGCGCAGCAAGGTTTGTGGCGGTGACAGAGCCCTGAGCAGAGCCGATGACAACGTCGATATCCGCGCCTGTCAGGATCGTGGCCTCACTCACCCCCACGGCGGCACCGGTGGCGACTGTCAGCCCCTTCACATCGGCCACGGCCTTGATCTTGGCGAGGCCGTTCACGTTGAGGGTGCCGGCGCTCAGGGCAGTGCCCCCCACCGCCGCCCGCGCGGTGGTCTTGTTGCTCTCGGCGCGGGTATCGATCCGCGCAACCCCACCGCTGGCCGCGATGCCCACAAGCCCGATCGCAATGCTGGCCACATCAATGTCTGCCTGCAGGTCTGCCTGATTCAGCGCCTCGACGGTGATCGTATCGCTTATGGCGATGACATCGCTGCTGCCGCTGCCGCTGATCTCTGCTGTGATCTCGGATTTCGCATCGATATCGGCGTTCGCACCGCCGCCCGACAGGGCAACACCCACACCGATGCTGGCAGACATCGACGCCGCGGTAGACGATACATCCACATCCGTATTGTCCTGCGCCAGCACATCAAGATTGGCCGCCGTTACATCGCTGCCATGCACCGTGGCAGATACGGTATTGGCCACGCTGTTATCCGCCAAAGAGACGGAGATCGCGACTGCGCCGGTATAAGCGCCGACTGCCGCCGCCAAGGAGGCCGACAAGACTTCGGCCTTGATCGTAGCACTGTCATCGGCCTCTACCGTGACTTTGCCCCCGGCGCTCAGCGTTGCGTTTTCTACCCGAGCGATCACCGCATAGTCGATGACATTCGATGCGTCCGATCCGGAGCCACCCGCCCCGACGCCGACACCGCCCCCCACGATCGACACCGCAAAGGAGCCCACAAGCGCCTGGATCGTTGCATCCATCTCGGCTTTCACGGTGATATCGGTTTTGGCTGTCAGCGCCGCGCCGTCACTGATCTTGGCAAAGACGCCGCTACTGTCCCCATTGCCGATCTGGTTTTCCGCGTAGGATGCCCCGGCTGATACGCCCACAGCCACGCCGCCCCCTGCCAGTGACACAGCCGCTGAGATGATCGCCGCATCGATGGTTGCCGTGGACTGGGCATTCACGGTGATCGATTGCGGCGTCACCGTCCCGGCCTGCAGACGCGGCACCTCAAGCACATCGCCGGTGCTGGTATAAACCGTCTGTCCCGGCGCTGTCGTGGGTGTGCTCAGCGCCACAAGAACAGGGGTAAAGGTGATCTGATTGTTCGCATCCAGCGACGTGGAGAACTTCAGCGATCCATCTGTATTGCGATCCTGAATCTGTGCGCCCGCATAGGCAGGCTTGAGCGAAGTGCCCTCCCAGATCGTGCTGTCCGGCCCGCTCAGCGCGGGATCCGTTACCGCCACGGTGTCAAAGATCACATTGCCACTGCTGTCGAGCTCATAGGCCCCGGTGGAGTCCTGGCGCGCCACCTGCTGGGTGACGGGTACAAGCGAGGACGCCGTATTCGCCACGAGCCGGGCGCCGATGACTTCCGCATGTGTTGCCCCGGTCAGGATATTGCGGGCAACGGCCCCAGCGCCGGACACCGGCACGCCCACACCGCCAAAACCTGCAGCCAGCGCCGCAGCGGCAGTGATCGACCGGATCGTCGCCTGATCCTGCGCCAGAATGGCGATGTCTCCGCTGCTTGCCGTGAGCGTGCCCGTTGCGCCGGAGGTCACCTCGGTTACCTTGGCGGTTGTGGTTGCCGAAATCTGGTTGAGAGACACCGCCCCGCCCAGAGACACAGCCACACCCACAGCCCCTGCCGCAATCGACAGCGAGATCGCCCCACCAATCGACTCAATCGCGGACATATCCGTTGCCGTCACGTTGACCGCGCTGCCCGTAACATCAGTATTGCCAAGGCTGATTTCCGCCTCGGTCGCACCGGCAATGCGGTTTTCAACCAAAACCCCAGAGCCCGAGACCGCCACGCCAACGGCCCCAGCCGCCACGCCCCCGGCACCGGCGAACGTCACTGCATTGATCTGCCGCTCTGCACTGGCTTTCGCCTCAATCAAGCCCGCGGCGCTGATGGTGGCATTGGTGATCGTTGCCACCGTCTTGCCAGTGCCTGTCGCCGTGCCAGACAGCCCCTCACCAATGGTATTGAGCGCATAGGACGCCCCAAGCGCGACACCCACACCCACTTTGCCCGCCCCAACGGCCAGCGATGTCGAAAGTACGGCCGCATTGATCCGGCTGAGGCTGCGCGCCTCCACATGCAAATCGCCGACAAGAGCCGATACCGTGCTGCCGCTGACCGTGGCCGACGCATTGGACAGCACTTGGTTGACCGCACTCGCGCCAGCCCCCGCCACCGAGACACCGACGGCGCCAAAACCCGCCGCCACCGACGCCGCGCCTGCCAGCGCGTTGATCGTGGCTTTCACGCTGGTCAGGTTCGTACCGTCCCATTTCAGCGTCCATGTATTTCCCGACAGGTCAGCAACCAGCCACTTCTGACCGTCTTCGATCACCGTCATCCGCAGAGAGCCAACAACCGTGTCGCCCGTGCCCTCAAGCTGTGATTTCAGCGTGCTCAGAACAGATTGGTCCGCGGTGATGTCCGCCACGACGGCCACTTCATTGCCGCCAGAATCTTCTTCGGTGTCGACGGTGGCGGCATCGTCCAGAAGCGCCCCAAGGGCACTGTTGGCAACGCCAAAGGCCGATGGCGTAAGGGTGCCGTTGGCGGCTTCTGCTGCGATGCCCGCGCGCACGATCACCCCATCGCCACCCGTCGATCCGGTGGCTGTCACATTGGCCCCGCCCAGAATGCTGGCCGACACATCATTCTGCACGATGTTCATCGCAACCGAGACGCCGAGCGACACACCAACCCCCACCGCACCCGCTGCACCGCCGACAGAGCCCGCAAGGCTCACCGCATTGATGCGGCTTTCATCATCCGCCGTCACCGTCACCGTGCGGGCACGCTGGCCTTCTCCGTTCAGATCGCCAGAGATCGTGGCGATGGAATCAACCGAGATGCGGTTTTGCAGGATCGACCCCGAAAGCCCCACGCCGACGCCCACCTTGCCTGCCGCAATCGCTGCAGCAACCGCCAGAGAGGCCGCCGAAATCAGCTGATCGGACTTTGCCGTAACCGACAGGTCATCCGCGGCATCAATGGCCGAGTTCGTGATCGCCGCCGTCACCTGAACCGGGGTGCGGGCCACGTCGATCTCTTCCCATTGCTGCGGGTTTCCGTAATCCACCTCGTTCAGAAGCACCGTGTCTGCCGAAGTGATCTCGAGATCGCGGTTGGTGTCCTGATTGGGGCCAAGGGCGTCATCGCTGATATACTTGAAGGCCCGGCCCGCATGGATGCCGTCCATCACGCGCACGGTGTTGCCCTTGCTCAGCACGCCGCTGGCGAGCGTTTGATCGCTGGTATAGGTCGTGGCGGCGTTGCCGTACCCATGGCCGATCATGTTGTTGGCATAGGAGGCCCCGATGCCTGCACCAATGCCCACGGCACCCGCAGCAATGGACACCGCAGCAGAGGCGATCAGCGCACCGACCTCACCTACGGTTTGCGCATCAACGATCACGTCGCCGACCGCTGTGCTCACCCGCGACCCATCGATCTGCGCCGTCACCTGCGCGCCGATCTTGTTGAAAGCCAACGCCCCGGCCGCCGAAACGGCAACGCCCACTTTGCCAAAGCCCGCCGACAGGGCCGCCGCCGCGGTCAGCGCGTAGATCCGGGCCTCATCCTTGGCTTGCACCGTGACATTGCCCGCGCTCGCCCGCACACCGCCGTCATCAACCGCCGAAATCAGCGCCTCTGTCTTTCCGTCAATCTCGTTCTGGCTGACGCTTGCCCCGATGGCGACGGATACGCCCGTGGCGCCAAACCCAAATGCTACGGAAGCGGCTGCCGCAATCACATTGATCCGCGAGATCGTCTCTGCATCCACCGTGATCGCATCACCGGATATGGCGTATTGCCCGGCGGGCAGGGTGCCGAGGTCCCCTTCGATCTTGGCAACGGTCTCCACATCCACCGCATTGCGCACATAGACGCCAGAGCCAGACACCGCGACGCCAACCTTGCCACCCGCAACCGCAACCGAACCCGCGACGTTGAGCGCATTGATCAACTGCGCCGTGCTTGCAGTCACGGATACATCACCGCCTGCGATGATCCGGCTGTTCTTGATGTAGGCAGTGGTCTGCGTGGGATCAGCGCCCCCCAGAACACCGGCGCCAATGAGGTTCTGTGCAATCGCTGCGCCCAGCGCCACGCCCACCCCCGTTTTGCCCAAGCCAACCGCCACGGATGCAGCCAGCGTTGCAGAGGTGATGGCCGCAGCACTTGTCGCCGAGACAGTCACATCGCCATCTGCGTCTGTCGTGGTGACCGTGGCATCTTCGATGTAAGCAAGTGCGCTGGACAGAACCACATTCTGCCCATAGGCCCCCGCCGCCGACACCGCGATCCCGCTTGATCCCAGGGCAAAGGAAAACGCGGCCGCGCCGGTGATCGCCGTGATGGTTGCAACCTCGAACGTCAACTTGCCGCTGTTGTCAAATGCCAGATCAAAGGCGCGGCCCGTGTTGTCCACCAGCGTCCAGCTGCCCTCGCGGCCCTTGGTGAGGCTGTGCTCGGCCATATCTTCGGACGCGGTGGAAATGGCATCCGACCCAAGCTTGAGGTTCATCAGGGTGACGAGGGCTGATTTCGTGGCCGCATCCTGAACGGCGTCAGTGGCGTCAGCCGTGCCATCCGCGCTGCTGCTGGCATCGTTCACATCGGTCACCGCAAGATCATCAAGCGCGTCCGCGTTCACCGTCGTGGAAACCGCGTCCGACGTGTAAGAAGGCGGCGGCGCAACGCTCGATGTCACACTGACCCCCGATGGCCCCGTTGCGGTGATGGCGCCACCCGTAATGCGCCCCACCGCGTCTGCATCCACTTGGTTGAAGGCGAGCCCGACACCCACAGACACCGTCACTGCACTTTTACCGGAGGCGGCCACCCCAACGGCCGCGCCCGCCGTGAACGACGCTATCGTGCTTGCATCCGTGCCGCTGACATTGACCGACCCGGCCTTGATGTCGGTGGTGCTGCCGGTGATCTCTGCGGTGGCGCCGGCCTGAATGCGATTGCGACTTGCCGCGACCCCGGCACTGACCGCCACAGCCGCCTTGGTTGAGCCCGCGAGGGCAACCGCACCCGCCGCAGCTGTGGCGTTGATGCGCTGGGCCGAATGTGCCGTGACATCCAGCCCATTGGCCCCGGCGGTTGACGTGGTCGTGACAGTCTTGAGCGCATCTGCAGAGGCATGGGCGACCGGGTTATCAATAACCACAAGGTCTGCCCGCTCCCATTGGTTCGGATCGGCAAAATCCTCGATCGCCAGATCGACATCCGTCCGCGTGGCTGTTCCGATATAGCGATAGATCGCGCCCGTATCGGCACCGCCCCCAACCCCGCGCACGTAGTGCCCGGTCTGAAGGCTTGCGACATTGGTATCGTCGCTGTCATGGACGGTTTGGCCTGTCAGGTCGGGGGCGGTTTGGTCATAGCCCACCATGTTGTCCACATAGACGGCACCAATTGCGACAGCGGGTGCCGTGCCGGTGCCCAGAGCAACCGATCCCGCAGCGGCCAGCACGGTTGCCGTGATCTGGCTGATGCTTTGCGCATCAATGGTGATGTCACCACTGGTCAGGAAGGTGCCGCCAGAGCCCTGCGCGCGCGCCTGCCCGCGCACCGTGTTGAACGCCACCGCGCCGCCGCCAGAAAAGCCCACTTCGTTGCCATTGCTTCCCGCCGCAATCGCCATGGAAGCCGACAGGCCCTGCGCATCAATGGCCGCTGCGCGGCGGGCGGTGATCTCGATATCGCCAGCGGCTGTCAAATCCGCAGAACTGGTTTGCGCCAGCACCTCCGAGGTGACCTCATTGCGCGAGAAAGCCGCCGCAACACTGACAGCGATCGCACCGCCATTGCCGGTGGCCACCGACATGCTGGTGGCCGTGATCCGGGAGCTGATGCCCGACACATCATCCGCCGTGACCGCGATCTTGCCCCGCGTCGTGCTCACCGTATCGCTGTCGACAATCACCGCGGACGTTGTTGCCGCCGTCCGGTTCATTGCGATGATCGCGCCCACCGATACGGTCGAGGACTTTTGCATGAAACTCACACCGGTGGCCACGGCGGCATTGGTGATCGTTGCCTCGATCACAGTCGTGTTGTCCGCATCGATGCTGACGCCATCTGCTGCGGCAATGGCGGCCCGCCGGACTGTGGCAATCCCGGCAGAGGGGTTCGGGGTGGCGACCACGGTGCCCACGAATGTATCGGCAAGGTTGAAAAGCAGGTTTTGGCTGTCGATCCCAACCGAATTGAACGCAACCGATGCCCCGATGGCCACGTTTGTCCCACCGCCGCCTTCGGCAATGGTTGTGGTGTTGAGGTCTGCGTGCATCTGGGCGGCGTTCTGGGACCGCACCGTGACCGTGCCATCCTCGGGCGTCACCTGCACCACCGTACTCGCCCGCCCGCCAAGGGTCAGCTCGGTGGTGTTTTCATTGGTGGCATTGGCATTTCCAGCGGTCAGATCCGCATCGCTGACCGTGGCATTGGCAGAGGAGGTAATGTTGTTGGTGGCAATGTTGGCGTTCACCGCAATCACCTGAGAAGACGCCGCAAAAAGCGATCCGCCATCTGCCGTGACCGTGCCGGAGTTTAGCGTATCCATCAGCGCGTTCTCTACCGACGAGACCCAGACAAACCCGTCCACAACATCCACATCGGCGCCACTGAGCGTGGCCTCCGTGCGCGCCCGCATGTCATTCACGGAGATCAACACCCCCACTGCCGTGGCATCAGAGGCGCTGACATTGAGGTTGATCCCGCCCGGAACAAGGCTTTCGATATCGGTCAGAACCACCAGCTGCCATGTCGTGGCATCGGTGAGGTCTATGGCGGACAGGTCGACCGCCTCATCGGTGTCAGCCCCTTTGTAAATATAGCGGTTGCCCTGTTGGGATGCGGCCATGTTCGAGCCGGCAAACACCTGTTGTCCCTTCAAAAGCAGGTGCTTTCCCGAGAAGGTCGTATAGGCGAAATCCGCCATCAGCGTCTCGAGCGCGCCGGTGATAATGCTGAGGCCGCCATCATTTGACACGGTCGTTGCCACGACCATCGTATTGTCGGCATCCAGCGTCGTGTTGTCCGACGCCTTGACCACCACAGCCTTGCCCGCATCCAGATCATTGATCGCTGCCAGCCCGCTGGTTTTTTCTGTCCAGCCTGTGGTGAACGTCAGCGTCGCCATATCCTGACCGCTCAGGGCGGTTCCGGTCCGCTCATAGACTTTGCCATCATTGGCGATCACCAAATCACCGGTTGCGATATCCTTGGTGCCGCCATCAGCCTGCGCGATATAGCCCGCCACTTCTGCCCGCGCGCCGGACAGGATCTTGTTCATCGACAAAACCGCACCGACACCGGTGCCGGACGCATCCTTGAACGCACTGGCGGCAGAGGTGGTCTCGTTTGTGACCTCAGCCTTCACGGCAGCGGCATTGTCCGCCGTGACTTCGATCGTGTCAGCCGCCTCCGCCTGCACGTTTTCCATGTAGGCATGGGCCTCAACCCGGTCTTCGGCATCATAGATCGGCTGCGTTGTGTTGGGATCACCCACCAGCGCATTGAAGCTGTTGAACAGAAGGTTCGTGGGTTTGTACCCCATCGAGTTGAACGCGAGCACCACGTTCACACCGGTATCGCCGGTTGCCACATTCGCCGCCGTTATGGCATTCATCACCGCCGCATTGACGGCCGTTATCGAGATAGACCCGCTGGTGTCTGAGCCGGTGGCATCCTGCGCGGTGAGCGTGGCATCCTGCGCATAAGCCGTGGCCGATCCGTTCAGGAGGTTTGTGGCCACAACCCCGCTGACGGCCTGGCTGGTGCCGGTGCCGATCACCGTCCCGCCGGAAGACGACACGGCGATATCCGTCTTGGCATCCATCTGGCTGTCCTGGCGGGCGGCGATCGTGATGTCATCATCGGCGCGCAGCGTTGCAGAGGTCACATAGGCCTCTGCCCCGCCGACAAGTTCATTGTAGACAAACAGCGCCCCAAGCGCCCTGCTGTCGCTGTCACTGGAATCGCTGCTGTTGCCGGGAAGGTTCAGCCCCTGCGGCACGAGCTGAGAGGCCACATACTCCTTCCAGTAATCCGTATTGTCGAAATTGGTCGTGTTCAGATCGATGGCCCCGGAGAGCGGGATGCCCAGCGCATTGGTGGTTTCCTCAGTCCAGTCGCTGTCGGTGGCGTAGGTCAGCGTGCTGAGATCAAACCCATCCTCGACAGCCACCCCGCCAAGCAAGGTCTGCAGTGGGCTGGCCCCGGTATATTTGTAGAACTTGACCGCCCCGTTGCTTTGCACCTCGCGGACATAATCCCCCGCTGAAACCGTAGTTGCGCGGCCATCTGCACCATAGACATTCGCCCCGTCGAACGGATCGCTCGGGCCCATATAGACCATGATCTTGCCCGCAGCCGAGCTGTGATCATCCGCAACCCGCACGAGATGGCCAAAGCGCAGCTTGACCGGCTGTGACACGCCGCCCCCCTGCATGGACCAGTCAACGGGGAGCGCATCATTCAGGGTTTCCTGCAGAACCGCCGCACCGCCATCATTCACGGTGCTGGAATTCGCCACCAGTTTGACATTGGCAAAGTGGCGCTGCTTGTCATCGGCGCTGACGACGATGTTGCCATTGGCATCAACCAGCTTGCCCGCTCCTGTCAGGCCGGAATTGTCGATATAGGCCTTGGCCTGGCCCAGCACCTTGTTGGACGAGATGACGATGTTCTTGGCCTGGCCATTGGCCCCGGTCAGGGCGCTTGCCGCGGACACCGCCGCATTGGTGACGGTGGCATTCATCAGCTCGCGGGATTGGGCGTCTACGGTGACACCGTCGCTTTCGCTGATCGTTGTATCCACGATCCGTGCCGTGGCCGAGGCCGCAGCATCATTGGGCACCAGCCGGTTGAAGCTCGGGTCTGTTGTGACGGCAGCAACCGTATCAAAGAGAATGTTCGACGCCTTGTAGCCCAGCGAATTGAAGGCCAGCGTCACCATATCGACCGTGTCCCCGGTCTGGCCATTGCTGTCGAGCGTGGCGTCCATCACCGTGGATTGAAACGCCTGCACATCCACCGTGCCATTGGCCGCTGTAACAGTGCTATCCACGATCTGCGCCAGCGCCGCGTTGCGGATCACATTGGTTGAGATCACACCGGACCGCGCGATGCTGTCGCCACTGCCCCAAGCCGACCCGCCGGAAGAAATCACCTCTGACATCAAGTCCGCCAGCATGGTGGCGTTGGCATTGGCCAAAACATCCACACCCTGCGAACCCGTCACGTTCATCTTGACGATCTCGGCTTTCACCCCGCCTTCGACATCGTTGAAGACAATGATCCCACCCATGGCGCGCGCGTTGCTATCCGCCAGGTTGCCGACATTGGGGAACAGCAGGTCCGAGACGTCTGTATTGTCCGATATCTCTTCCCAAAGGGCGGTGTTGAGAATGTTTTGTGCCGTCGTATCCGCGCCCGTTGCATCCGCCACCAACGCATTCAGATCCACCGAGACCGTGCCCGCCGGCCCGCTGATATTTGTGCCGTCGATCGTGCCGCTCGATCCCCCGCCCATGAAGCGGAAATACTTGCCCTCGTTTGTGCCTGCATCCGGGCCGGTCGCTCCGATCCGCACCACATCGCCGGCGCTCAGGTCTTGCTGGCCGGATTGCGTGGTGTAGTCGTAGCTGTCCTTGGTCAGGGAGGCCGCGACCGCCTTGAAGGCATCGATATTGTTGGTCACTTCGACCGAAACAGTCAGCGAACTGTCGACCCGCAGGTTGGCCGTATCCTCAGCAATCACCTTCACCTCACCGGTGCTGGCAGTCACCTCATAGCTTTGGCCCGTGCCTTCCGAGGCCCAATTCGAACCCGCGTAATCCTCAGCCGACAGATCAATGGACAGCTCTGGATTGGCCAGGGTGAAAAGCGTTGGGCTGGCTTTCAGGAGGGCCTCCAGATCGGCATCTGTAGCGCCTGGGCCGGTGTAGGTATAAATCTCGCCAGGCCGGAAGGTTGCGGTCGTGTCGGTCGATTCCAGTTCAGCGGCAATGCGGATGTTCTGACCGGTCGTCAGCGCCACAGACGCATCCACAGAGACATGATCATAGGCTGTCACGCGCACCTGATCGGGGCCGGTATAGCGGTAAAGCGTCCCGTTGTGATCAACCACATCACCCGTGCGCAGATCATCCACGGTTTCGCTGCTGCTATAGCGGCTGGCATTTCCACGTATCCACGCCTGTGTCTGGGAATGCACCTTGTTGGACGCCAGAACGCCCCCCGCAGCCGAAGCGCTGGCGCCATATTTCAGCTTGCCCTTGAACTCCTCGCCCTTCTTGGCAGCAGCAGCTTTCTCCGTGGCCAGCTTCTGGTCAGCAATGAACGCATCCACTGCCACTGAGTCGTTTTTCACCTTTACGGCCTGCTCATTGCCGACCCGGGCATTCAGCAGGTTGGCGAGATAGACATTGAGGGCCGTTCCCCCGGCCCCGTCATCTTCCGACAGGACTTGCCAGATGGTTCCATCGCTGGCGGTCACATACCATTGCGCATCTTCTGCCAGCGTCTCGACGGACAGGGTGATCTTATCCGCCTCAGCGGCGGCAGCATCCGCCACACCATCGATCAGGTTGAGCCCGATCAGAGCGGTTTTCAATGTGGCCGCGAGGGCCGCATCGCCCTCTTCATCATCACTGTCCCCATCCGCAGTGCCGAGATCATTGAACTCTTGCGCCGTCAGGGTTGTCACCGTGCCCTGCAGATCGCGGCTCAGGGCCTGCACTGTCACGTCGTGATCGGCGATCAGGCTGCTGTCTTCTGCAAAGGCTGTGGCGCCATAGCGCTCCTGATCAGTGACCAGATCTGTCAGATAGTCATTTCCAATCAGCGCTTCCGCTGCCTGAAAGAACACGTTGTGCGCCTTGTAACCCACAGTATTGAAGGCAAAGAGCAGGCCGACGCCCTCTGACTTGCCCTTGGATGTGAGGCCCACATCGGCGTTCGCAGTGATCAGGTTCAGCGCTTCTATCGTGATCGAATGTTCATTTGTGCCAGCGGTGTCGTTGGCCCGAAGGATCGCGTCCCGAACCACCGCTTCCGCCTTGGCCAGAACCGAGTTCGTGGCAATCACGAAAGACCGCGTATCCTTGGCGGAGGTTGCCGCCCCATCCGGCACCGTAGCCTCCAATGAGCTGACTTCACGGGCGGTCAGCGCGGCGCGCTCCACCGCGCGCACAGCAATGTCGCCCTCGGCAATCAGCTCTGCATTCTCAACCCGCGCCAGCGCGCCCCCTTCGACCTCATTGCGGGTGATCAGGCCGAATTTTGACTTTGACGGACCGCCCTTAAAACCGGCCACCTTGGTGATGATCTTGGCCACGGAGGTGGGGATGATTGTGGTTTCGGTCATGCGCTTCCACAGATCCACATTGGTGTAGATCGCGGTGGCAAGATCCGTGCTGTCCGGGCCATCCCCCATGTATTTGTAGATGGACCCATCGACATAAACGGTGTTGCCATAGGTCAGGTTCTGGGTGCCCGACAGCGTGGTATAGTCATAGCTGTCCAGCAGGGCCCGCGCGACGGAGTTCACCACTCCGGCAAAGACGTCATTGACCGTCGACTGCGCCGAGACCATGGCATCGGTTGCGCTGAGACTGGATGCGTCGTCAGCTTCGACGGTGATACCACCGGCTGACGCGGTGATCGGCGTGCCGGTGGGGGCGTTTATGATCCGCGCCTCAGCACCGCCCGCCACGGCGTTGGACACCAGATTGCCCGAAATCACCTGCCCACCGGCGCCCTTCGCTGCCGCGGCCCCAGACGATGCGTTGGAATCCAGCAGCGCCTTGAGGCTCGCCCCATGCACCGCCTTGACCGTGACCGAGCCGGCCGTCAGCCCGCCGCCCTCGATGGCGGCCGTAGTGGTGGCGACATCCTTTGATCCGATCTCAAGTCCGATGAGCGCGTCAAGCGCCTGAAAGGCAAGGTTTCCGGCGTCATATCCCAGCGTGTTGAACACGACGTTCAGCAGCGTCGCATTGGCGCCGGTGGTCATGTAGGATTGCAGCTTGGCATCCAGCGAGATCGTGCTGTTGGCCAACACGTCCAAAGCACCAGAGACGGTTCCCGTTGTCGATGACAGACTGGCCGTTGCCGCGCCAATGACCGTGTTAAAGACAACCGCGCCCCCCGCGGCCAGCGATGTGCCCGATCCATCCAGAGAACTGCCCCCGGAGGACGAAATCCCAAGATCCCCTATGGCAGTGACCGTGGTGTTCTCATCGGCGCGCAGTGTCATATCGCCCGCAGAGATTGTGACGATCGTGTCTTCTACTTCGGCCACCGCCTCGGTCCGCACCTCGTTGCGCACCAACATCCCGCCAAAGCCCGTGCTGTTGGAGGAGGTGAAGTTCAGGCCCGTTGGAACAATCTCGGTGGCAAGTTCGGCCCGCCAGCGGGATTTGTCCGTGAAATCCTCATTGGCAATGTCGATCGACTCTGCGCCGGCGCTTGTATCCACCATGAACTTGTAAAGCGTGCCGCCAGAGCCTTTGCCCGTGCCCGTTTCCGCATAGCTGTCAAACAGCTTGATCTGGTCACCGAAGCTGACATTCACCGTGCTCGACGCAGCTTTGGTAAGAATTGGCGACCCCAAGAGCCGCTCATAAACATCGGTTCCGTCGGTCCAGTATTCCGCCTCGATCTGGGCCGCCACCCCGCTGACAACGTCATCCAGCAGGCCAAGCCCGTAATCCGTCGAGGTTACGCTGTCCGAGGCGATGAGGCTTTTCGTGCCGATATTCTGCTCATCGACCGCCAGCACATCGAGGGCGCTGGCTTGAATTGCCTTCTTCGACGCTCCGTTGACCATGCCATCCACGCTGACACGGCTTTTCGTCGCGATCTTGTTGTTGGCAAGAACAAACGCAGCAGCCGAGCCGCGCCCGTTCATGAACGCCGAATCCGCCGTCGACTTGGCCGCATTGGTGGTGAATGTCGTGGCTGACAGTGTGTTGTTGGTGGTCAGGCTGGTTTTGCCACCACTGGTCAGCGCCGTGTCTGTAAGGGCCACTTCGGCGCCATATCCCGTCTGGCTGACCCCAAGCGGCAGACCGATCAGCGTATCAAGCGCCAAGCCGAAATAGCCGCCCACATTTGTCATCTCGTGGCCGAGCACATTCAGCGCGATCGATACACCCACGGCGCCACCGCTTGCCCCGTTGATCGACGTGCCCGATTCCGAGATCGCCGCAAAGGTCGCGTCATTGGTGGCGTCGATGGAGAGGGTTGTCCCGGCGCTCAGCGTCGCCCCATCCACCGACACTTTCACATCGCCATTCATCTCATTGACCGACAGCGTGCCGCCAAAGCTGAAATTCGATGAGGTGGAGAAGGTCGAGCCCAACAGGGGCTGAAGCATCTGCAACTTCTCGACGATCACGATCGACTGGACATCACTTCTGGCATTGATCGACACCGCGCCGCTGCTGGCCGTCACCACCGATCCGGACACCAGATCCACAATGGCATCGCGATCCAGCACATTGACGGCGTAGGCGTAGCCGAGCTGAAAGTCGGTGACCCGGCCGGGCTGAAAATCCGTTGTCGAGGGATCCAGCACCACGGATTCCGCCTTGGTGTTGAAGGTCGCCGCATCGGTCGCACTCAGCGCAATCGCGCCGGTGCTGGCGGCCAGATCGGTTTCCGCATCCAGACTGACCTTGGTGATGCCAGATCCGCCCGTGATCTGCGCCGCCTTGGCAATCGCCGTCATGTCACCGCCCGTGCGGGCCGCAGCCGTGATCGACGTTGCATCCACATCTGCACCGTTGAAGGCAATGATGGCGTGATCCTGCGCGATGTCAGTCGTCGCAAGGCCCACAACATTTGATCGGGCGATATTGCTGATATCCCCTTTGGTCTCGGCGCCAAAGGCCGCCTCTCCGCCCGCGGTGATCGTCAGGGTGCCCGTAGTTGCATCGCCCAGCGTAACCTGCGCTGTCCGGTCCGCATCCACATCGGAATACAGCAGGTCAAATCCTGTCAGCGCAAATGCTGTGGTGGTGGCGTCGATCCCGCGGATATCCGCTGCGGGACTGCCGCTGATACTGTCCGAGATAAAGGTGGCGGGCGTCCGCATTGATACGTTGATATCAAGGTCAGATGTCGCGTTGATCGCCAGTGACTGGGCGCCAGCCGTGGTCGCATCGAGGTCTCCCGTGCCCGCTGCGATCGTGGCGCCATCCGCTACGGTCACATCGGCTGAAGCGGTGCCATCGCTGATTGCAATGGCTGCGAGGGCGAACTCGGCGCTGACATCGATATCCACCTTTGCATCCGCAGTGATCTGCACCGCTGAGCCCTTGATCGACGCGCTTGCCCCGATGGTGACATCGGCATCCGACGTCAGATCAAACCCGGCGAGGCCCAGCACATAGGTTGTCTGGCTGGCACTGCTGACGGCATCAGCGCTGATCGTGACCGCATCACTGGCAATCACCGACCCATTGATCGTGACCTGGGCCGCCCGTGTCTGCGCAGAGATGATCCCAGAGCCGCTGTAGGTTGCGTCAGCATCCAGCGTCACCGACTTTGCCTTGGTGGCGTCTGTCCCGATGGAGACGCCAGAGGCAATATTTATGGTTTCACCGTCGAGGTTCAGATCGCCCGTGAACCCCTCTGCAAAAGACGTCACGGTAACCGTGTCCGTACCGTCCTCCGTGTTGATGATGATCTCAAAATCATCATCCACAGCGTCGAACCGCGTGTCGAAGATGACCGAAACCGCATCGTCGCCGGAGCCGGTATTGACGACAAACCGGTCATCCACGCCAATTTCAGTGATATCTGCCGTGCCGCCAGCCCATAGCACCGATACCTTTTGAACCACCGTCCCGGCATCGTCTTCTTCGAAGAATCGAATGGTAACATCGTTGGTTGTGGTTGCGCCCGCCAGCGCACCCGCCTGAATGTTTAGCGGATCAGCCGAAAGCAGCACCCGCTGCTCGATCGGGTCCAGTAGCATCCGCCAAGCCGCGCGCTTCATCCGCTCGTAGCGATCGGGATCAAGGCGCCGCAGACGCGCGCGGCCCTTGCGGTTCAGCGGTATAGAAGGCAAGCCGCCAGAACGGCGACGCTGGAACGGGGCGGACATGAGCGGCTTCCCCAGCACTGTTCCCCGGCCCCAAGCACCGGTTTCACACCCTACACACGGCCATTTCTTGGGGGGCCGCGATTGTCGGGTTTTGCCCACCCCAGGCTACCGACTAAGTGCCAGAATCAACGCCGCTCATCTCGTCTCATCTGGCTTAAACTATCTGTCTGGCACGCAGATGCGCACAAACATCCTCAAAACTATCACTGCTGGGTCTGGTTCCGTCAACGATACAGTGCACCAAAGGGCGCGCTCTTTCGGATATGTCCAGATAAGCCCGGCGCGTGCTTAAATGATAGGCAGATAGCCATTGCTCAAGCCAACCCGCAAAGCCCGGATCAGATGTGCCAGCCTGCGCCAGAGTTCGCAGCTTTCTGGCAAGGGCAATATCAAACGGGCAGTCAATCCAGACGGAAACAGAGATTGCCTCTCCAAGCCCGGGCCATAGCGGCCCGAAGGGCGTATCGAGGATAGCCTCCGGTCCGGCCAACGTTGCAGCCTGTCGAAAGCCCGGGGCAAGGCTGTCTGATAGCGGGGCCCCATGATCGAGCCAGTCAACAACGGCGCTGGGATGCATCGCCGTCAACGCCTCATAATCATCGAAGCGGATCACCGGCCAACTCAACATGTCGGACAGGGCAGTTGCCAAGGTGGATTTGCCAGAACCGGGGATGCCAGAAACCGAGATCATCGCTGTGTTCCACTGAGAAGGATGAATGGCATATCAAGCGACTGCCTCTCTACGGAGACCACCATCCCGTGCCGCTCCATCCAGTCCACATAAAAGCTGGCCCCGCGATAGAAGGGCGCAAAAACGAGGTTTGCGAGGCCCTGCATAGTGGGGTCTGCCAGGGATTTTGGCCCGGGCCGATCTCGCTCGCAGATCACGATGCGCCCCCCATCCCCCAGAAGAGACAGCGCCTGAGAGAGCATCCTTTCTGCGTCTTCCTCGGGCCAATCATGGAGCACCGATTTGAAGAGAACCCCGTCAAAACGCGCTTCGCGGATCGGGAGGCCAGTGATCTCACGGCCATCACCCGCGTGAAATGTTACCTCCGGCCGTCGTTGCTGCCCAAGCGCGCAGACGGCCGGAAGATCCAGCACCTCTACCCGCACCCCAGCTGGGGCCAGTGCCGCCGCCATAAGCCCGGTATTGCCGCCAACCTCCAGCACATGGTCACCGCGCGCAAAGGGCATAAGCGGTGCCAGAACAGGGCTTTCCACCCGGGCGAGCGCTTCGAGATAATCCACCCATTGGGCCGTCTCGGACAGGGCAGCAGGATCCGTTGACTGAGCAGTCTCATACCGAAACAGGCGAAACGTTTCCGCCCGCTCCATGAAGGCCGGAAGGTTTGCCGCAAGATCCCCAAGGCCGCCCGCCACATCGGAGGCCGCACGGCAATAGAACTGTGCGCGCGCCATGATATCGACGCGGTGATCTGTCCACGCTTGTGCAAAGGCCGGCGTCTGTTTGCCATCCGGCCCCAGAACACCCACCCCGATGAGCACGCCCTGCAACAGAGGAGGGGCGTCCGCCCCAAGGTCTAACCAGCCCTGCCGCCCCGCATGGGCAACAGCGGCGGCACCGGGCAGGGTTTCAATCCACGGAAATGGCGGGCGATATCCCGTCATGGAAGCGCGCCAATGCAGGTGCCCTGAGGGGCGCGCCACCTTGTGCGTTTGTCTTGGCACAGGAACGCTCGCATCCCCTTGGCATGCGTCAAAACAGGCGTCATCGCTTACCTCCTTCCCCCTGTGATCCGGGCCGTGCGCGCCGCCAGCACCATGGATCAGTCTGTCACCACTTGCGGGTCGCCGTCAAAATGGCGCGCTTGGGCCTACCCACTGGCGCATTGGGCTGCTCTCACGCCCTTTTGCAGAAAAGGGATCATCAAATCCCTAAAATATAGCGACATAAGACGGGTCAAGGCGCCCGGTTTGGCCCTGCAGCCAGCCCATCATTCGGCAGTTCATGCCTGCCCTGCATATTGAGTCGGGCACGCTGCCAGAGTACGTGCTAAAACTGGATTTGAATTGGCCGGAGAGAACGCTTTGCCCCGCACGCTTTTGGGAATCGAGAGCAGCTGTGATGACACCGCCGCCGCCGTGGTGTGTGATGCCGATGATCCGGAGAACCGGATCCTGTCATCCGTCGTTGTCGGCCAGAATGAACTGCATGCGGGGTTCGGCGGCGTTGTTCCCGAGATTGCTGCCCGGGCCCATGCGGAAAAGCTGGATGTCGCCGTGCAACAGGCGTTGGATGCCGCACAGACGCGCCTGTCCGCGCTGGACGGGATTGCCGTGACCGCCGGGCCGGGCCTGATCGGCGGCGTTCTATCTGGGGTCATGCTGGCCAAAGGCCTGTCCGCTGGCAGTGGCTTGCCGTTGATTGGTGTCAATCATCTGGCCGGCCATGCGCTGACCCCCAGACTCACCGATAATCTGCCCTATCCCTATCTGATGCTGCTCGTTTCGGGTGGGCATTGCCAGCTGCTCTGCGTTGACGGGCCGACCCAGTTTCGCAGGCTTGGCGGCACCATTGATGACGCCCCCGGCGAAGCGTTTGACAAGACAGCGCGGCTTCTGGCTCTGCCCCAGCCGGGCGGGCCGTCGGTTGAAAATACCGCGCGCCACGGGGATGAAACGCGATTCCGCTTTCCCCGACCGCTGCTGGATCGCCCGGGATGCGATATGTCGTTCTCGGGGCTGAAAACCGCCCTTTTGCGCGCCCGCGACGGCTGCATCGCAGAGCATGGCGGGCTGCGCGAAACGGACAGGGCAGATCTCTGCGCGGGCTTTCAGGCCGCCGTCCGGGATGTGCTGGCAGAAAAGACAAGCCGGGCCATTGCCCACTATCTTGAAAGCGCGCCCGCTGCGCCATGGCTGGCCGTGGCCGGAGGCGTTGCCGCCAATCAACAGATCAGGGCAGCGCTTGAAAGCAAGGCCCATGAACAGGGCCTGCAGTTTACCGCCCCACCGCTGCGCCTATGCACCGACAATGCCGCGATGATCGCCTGGGCCGGGCTGGAAAAGTCTGCCACAGAAGCGCCTGACGGGCTGGACTTGTCCGCGCGGCCACGCTGGCCGCTGGACAGCACCGCCGCACCCATGCTGGGCTCGGGCAAGAAAGGGGCCAAAGCATGAGCAAGATTGCAGTCCTTGGGGGCGGCGCCTTTGGGGCGGCGCTGGCGACGGCACTTGGGCGCGAGGGCATTCCGGTCACCATGTGGATGCGCAACCCCGGCACGGCTCAAAGCACCCGCAACGTGCCCCGCCTGCCCGGCGTATCGTTGCCCGATGCCATCACGATCACAGATGTGCCGCCGGAAACGGCTGACATCTGCCTTGTGGCTCTGCCCGTGCAACAGCTGCGCAAAGCGCTGCCCCCTGTGTTGCCAACCGCAGCACTGGTCGCCTGCTGCAAGGGCATCGAGGCAGAGAGCGGGCTGGGCCCAATGGATCTGCTGGCAGAGCTGCAGCCGCAGGCAAGCACCGCAATCCTCACCGGGCCAAGCTTTGCCGCCGATATTGCCCGCGGTCTGCCAACCGCCCTTACGCTGGCGGCCCATGGCACCGATGACGCTCAGCGCTTGCAAGCCGCCCTCGCAACCCCGCGCTTGCGTCTCTATGCGTCGGACGATCCGGTCGGCGCCGAAATGGGCGGCGCCTTGAAGAATGTCATCGCGATATCCTGCGGGGCGTGCATCGGAGCAGGGCTGGGCAGCAGCGCGCGGGCCGCTTTGATGACCCGGGGTCTGTTTGAGATGAAGGAAATGGCGACCACCCTCGGCGCCCGACCGGAAACTCTGTCGGGTCTGTCCGGGCTTGGCGATCTCACCCTGACGTGCCATTCCGAGCAATCCCGTAACTTCCGCTTCGGGCTTACGATCGGGCGCGGCGCAGCCTTCGACGAAGACACCACCGTGGAAGGGGCCGCAACCGCACTTGCGGCCCATGAAAAGGCTCTGGCTCTTGGGCTGGATCTGCCTGTGATCGAGGCAACCGCCGGGCTGGTCAGCGGCGCGCTCTCGGTTCAGGATGCACTCAACGGGCTGCTGTCGCGCCCACTGCGGATGGAGTGAGCCATGGCCTATTGGCTGTTCAAATCAGAGCCATCGACCTGGAGCTGGGATGACCAGGTGGCAAAGGGGGATGCTGGCGAGGAATGGGACGGGGTGCGCAACTACCAGGCCCGCAACTTCATGCGCCAGATGAAGCGGGGCGACCGAGGGTTTTTCTACCATTCGCAGAAGGAAAAAGCCGTGGTTGGCGTGGTTGAGGTCATCGCGGAAAGCCATCCCGACAGCACCACCGACGATCCCCGGTGGGATTGCGTGGACATCAAGGCCATCGATCCTTTTGCCACGCCGGTGACACTGGCACAGATCAAGGCCCATCCAGCCCTGGCCGACATGATGCTCGTGCGCAGCCCCCGCCTGTCAGTGCAGCCTGTCACAGACGCAGAATGGGAAGCCGTCTGCGCCATGGGCGCGCAAGCAAGCGCTTGAGGTCACTGGTTGTTTATTGGCCGGGGTCGTTCATCGAGCCTGTAGATGCATTTCATGGCCACCAAAAGGCGCCAAAGCCTGCCTCTGGCGCATGTAGGCTCAATGGCGAACAATGCCTCGCGCCGCGCCATGTTGCATACCATGTAGGCCAAAAGCGCCCGCAACACACGCCCGGGCAGTCACTCACCAAGTTCTTCTGAAAGCATATCAGGGGGCCCCCACCGGACCCCCTGATTCCCCACGATTGCCCCTCGCAACGTGAAATTCGGGTATCCGGCCTTCTGGCCCGATGTCTTATGAGTAGCCTTTAGGTCTTAAGAGACCGTGTAGAGGGCAAGGCGGGCTGACAAATTTCCTGTCAGCCCGCCCAACAAAGTCAGCTGTAGACGCTTTCCTTGCCGAAATGCTTCACCAGCATGTAGTAGAAAACGGCCCGGTACTTATTGCGCTCAGACGCACCATACGTATCCACGGCCTTCTGAATGCCTGCATCCAGATCAGGGCCATCTGCGAGGCCCAGCTTCTTGATCAGGAAATTGTTCTTTACGGTCTCAAGCTCGCTCTCCTGCGAGGATGCAACGGTTGAGCTGTCATCGTTGTAAATCGATGGGCCACAGCCAATCGTGACCGCGGTGAGCAGGTCCATGTCCGGATCCATGCCACATTTGTTTTTCAGATCGTCTGCATATTTTGCGATCAGCTCATCTCTTTTGCTCATAAAGTGTCCCTTTCCTGCATATTTGTAAGCACCACACTAGCCACCCTACGCCGCATGCCAAGAAAAATTCCCGCTTTCGCAAATTCGCGTTTACGGTGGGGAGCGCGCACAAGAGGTCAGGCATGAACCAACACCGCCCCACAGTCAGCTTTACGCAGATGAAAGATGGCACCAAAGAGGACTATCTTCTGCTCGAAGAGCTGGAGCGGCCCTTTGTTGCGCTCACCGTTGATCGGGTTTTGGCAGAGCTGCGCCGACAAGGGGATCAGACCCTCGAGGGCTATCGCATCACGCGCCTTGAACACGCGCTGCAATCCGCAACCCGTGCCCGCCGGGACGGGGCAGATGCGGATTGGATCATTGGCGCATTGCTCCATGATATCGGAGATGGGCTGGCGCCACGCAATCATGACAGGATGTCTGCCGAAGTGATCCGACCGTTTGTGCGCTGGGAGGTCACGTGGGTTGTGGCCCATCATGGAATCTTCCAGATGATCTACTATGCCAAGCACTATAACTGGGATGAAAACGCCCGGGATCGCTACAAGGATCACCCCTGCTTTGAGCGCTGTGCCGCTTTCTGTGAGCGCTGGGACCAGGCCAGTTTCGATCCAGACTATGAAAGCGATAATCTGGACAGCTTTGAGCCCGTCTTGCGAGAGGTTTTCGCCCGCAAGGCCCATGATCCAGCCATGGTGTGTGAAGGGGCGATCACGCCGTTCCCGATGGCTTCGGGCTAATCCAGGCAGCCGCCCAGCGCCGGATTCTACTTGGGAAATCTTCTATGCCAGACCCGCCACCTAGAGCCGTGGCAGTGGCAGCCCCCTCCCAGCCCTGCACGGCAGGAAAGGAAAGGGGCCATGTGTTGATCAGTAGCGGTAGTGCTCGGGCTTGAAGGGCCCTTCGACCGTCACGCCGATATAAGACGCCTGATCGGGCGTCAGCTCTGTCAGCTTTACACCGATCCGACCGAGATGCAGACGCGCCACCTTTTCGTCGAGATGCTTGGGCAGGATGAACACGCCGGGCTGGTAGGCCGCGCCGTTGTTCCACAGCTCCATCTGAGCCAGCACCTGGTTGGTGAACGAGGCCGACATCACGAAAGACGGATGGCCCGTTGCATTGCCAAGGTTCAGCAAGCGTCCCTCTGACAGCAGGATGATCCGGCTGCCCGAAGGCATCTCGATCATGTCGACCTGATCCTTGATGTTCGTCCACTTGTGGTTCTTGAGGGCGGCAACCTGGATCTCATTGTCGAAGTGGCCAATGTTGCCCACGATCGCCATGTCCTTCATCTCGCGCATGTGCTCGATGCGGATCACGTCCTTGTTGCCCGTGGTGGTGATGAACACGTCGGCAGAGCCCACGACATCTTCCAGAAGAACCACCTCAAAGCCATCCATTGCCGCCTGCAGCGCGCAAATCGGATCCGCTTCCGTCACCTTGACGCGGGCACCAGCGCCCGCCAGCGAAGCTGCAGAGCCTTTGCCCACATCGCCATATCCGCACACGACGGCAACTTTGCCAGCCATCATGGTGTCGGTTGCGCGGCGAATGCCATCCACGAGGGATTCCTTGCAGCCATACTTGTTGTCGAACTTCGACTTTGTGACGCTGTCGTTCACATTGATCGCCGGGAAGGGCAGCTGGCCGCTCTTGTGCAGGTCATAGAGACGGTGCACGCCGGTGGTGGTTTCCTCCGACACACCTTTGATCGCATCGCGCGTCTTGGTGAACCAACCGGGGCTGGCTTCCATGCGCTTCTTGATCTGCGCCTTGATGACGGCTTCTTCCTCGGACTGGGGCACGGGGATGATGTCTTCGCCGGCCTCAGCGCGTGCGCCAAGCAGCACATAAAGCGTTGCGTCGCCACCGTCATCGAGGATCATGTTTGGCCCATCGGGGAACATGAAAGACTTGTCGAGGTAATCCCAATGCTCTTCGAGGGACTGGCCCTTGATCGCAAAGACGGGGGTGCCACCAGCCGCAATGGCGGCGGCCGCATGATCCTGCGTCGAGAAGATATTGCAGGACGCCCAGCGCACATCTGCGCCCAAGGCCACCAGCGTTTCAATCAGAACAGCCGTCTGAATTGTCATGTGCAGAGACCCGACGATGCGGGCTCCAGCCAGCGGCTTGCTCTCGCCATACTCGGCGCGCAGCGCCATCAGGCCTGGCATTTCTGTTTCTGCGATGTCCAGTTCTTTGCGGCCAAATTCGGCCAATGCGATGTCGCGGACAATATAGTCATTCGCCATGAGGGCTCTCCTGTCCAATCTGTCACTTTGCGCGTCGCCTATCACCGGAACTCTAAACCGGCAATGAAGAATCCGCCAAAAGCGCGTCCTGTCACACCCGGTGGACATGCCGCTGCTTGAGATAGGCAGGCGCATCCCTTAACAGAACGGGCAACCGGATCTGCCGACCGGCCGTCTATCAACAGGGCGCTCTGGCCCGCTTTTGCGAAGGACATCGCCCATGCCCGCCGCCCGCGCCTGGCAACGAATGCTTTCCGGCCGCCGCCTCGATCTGCTCGATCCGACCCCTGTGGATATTGAGATCGAGGACATTGCCCACGGCCTTGCCTTCGTGGCCCGCTGGAATGGTCAGACACGGGGCGACTGGCCCTATTCCGTTGCCGAACATTCGCTGCTGGTTGAGGATCTGTTCACGGCGATGGGCACCAACGTCACCCCGGCAACGCAGATGACGGCGCTTTTGCATGATGCCCCCGAATATGTGATCGGCGATATGATCTCACCGGTGAAGGCCGCTGTCGGGCCTGATTACGGGGCCCTCGATGATCGCCTGACAGCCGCGATCCACCACAGGTTTGGCTTGCCGGGCACTGTGCCGGTTCGGCTCAAGAAGCTGATCAAGAAGGCCGATAAGATTTCTGCCTGGCTGGAGGCCACCCAGATCGCCGGCTTCACAGAGGCCGAGGCCAGCAAGTTCTTTGGCAAGCCCGATCCAGAGCTGATCGCAGGCCGCCGCATTGCACCGCGCCCCCCACAGCAGGTGCGTCAGGATTTCACCGCCCGCCACGCGGCCCTTTTGTCCCAGATGGAGGCCCCATGACCGTTGACCCCGTCGAACTGACCGCCGCGCTTGTGCGCTGCCCCTCGATCACGCCCGAGGAAGGGGGCGCGCTGGTTCTGCTGGAAGAGATGCTCAGCGCCGCAGGCTTCAGCTGCACCCGCATTGATCGGGGCGGCATTTCAAACCTGTTTGCCCGTTGGGGCGCACAGGGTGCGAATCGGTCCTTCGGATTCAACGGACATACGGATGTGGTGCCCCTGGGCGATGAAAGCGCCTGGACGGTTGATCCGTTCGGCGCGGAAATCAAAGATGGTATTCTTTATGGTCGCGGTGCCACGGATATGAAATCGGGCGTGGCCGCCTTTGTGGCCGCCGCCATCGATTTTGTAACCGAAACCCCGCCGGACGGCGCCGTGATCCTGACCATCACAGGCGACGAAGAAGATGTTGCCATCGACGGCACCACGGCAATCCTGGATTGGATGGCAGAGCAGAATGAGCGGATGACCGATTGCCTCGTGGGCGAGCCTACCTGCCCCAATACCATGGGCGAGATGATGAAGATCGGGCGGCGCGGCTCAATGACAGTCTGGCTCAGCGCACAGGGCGTTCAGGGCCATTCCGCCTACCCGCACAGAGCCAAGAATGCCGTGGCTGCCATGGCGCAACTGGGCGCACGGCTTAGCACCCACACGCTGGATGCGGGCACCGAACATTTCGATCCCTCAACCCTTGCGATCTGCACGATCGACACGGGCAATCCGGCCACAAATGTCATCCCGGCCACCAGCACCATGACGGTGAATATCCGCTTTAATGACACCCATAGTGGCCCCAGCCTCACAGACTGGGTCCGCGCCGAGGCCGACAAGATAACCGCGCAAACTGGCGTGGATTTCGAGATGAAGGTGAAGATTTCCGGTGAAAGCTTCATTACGCCACCGGGGCCCCTATCCGCCCTTGTGGCCTCTGCCGTTGAGGCGGAAACAGGCCTTGTGCCCGAGATGTCGACAACGGGCGGCACCTCTGATGCGCGTTTCGTCAAGCACCATTGTCCGGTGGTAGAGTTTGGGCTGGTGGGCAAGACGATGCATCAGGTGGACGAATGTGTCGAGGTGGCCCAGATCGGCCAACTCAAACAGATCTATGGCCGTATCCTGAGGGACTATTTCGCCCAATAGAGCGTGCTAGCGACGCTTGCGCACAACCTTACGCTTGCCCTTCTTCTTGGAGGCTTTTGCAGCAGCCGCCTTCTTGGCCCGGCTGGCAGCACGTTTGGGTGACGTGGATTTGCCACCCCGGCCACTGCGATATCTGGGACCGCCCCGCCCGCGCTCCGGGCCCGGTGTCACTTCTTTTCCGTCAAGCTCAAGAAGCTCCAGCAATAGCCCACCGGTGACAGGCACCGCTTCGGCGATGCGCACCTGCGCGGGCATGCCAATCGTGATCTCACGGCCCGAATCCGCTCCCATCAAGCTCTGGGTTTGCGCATCATAGTGGAAATACTCGTCGCCAAGGGCGCGCATGGGCACCAACCCGTCGGCACCATTCTCATCGAGCTTTATGAACACGCCAAAGCGCGCAATGCCAGAAATACGCCCTCCAAACGTGTTGCCGATCCGCTCTGACAGATAGGCGGCCAGGTAGCGATCCGTGGTGTCACGCTCGGCCACCATCGAGCGGCGCTCGGTTTGGGAAATGTGGCTGCCCGTCGCTTCGAGGCGGTCAATCCCGTCATCATCGAGCCCGTCTTTTCCCCAGCCATGGGCGCGGATCAGACCCCGGTGCACGACCAGATCTGCATAGCGCCGGATGGGCGATGTGAAATGGGCATAGACACCCAACGCCAACCCGAAATGACCAAAATTCTGCGGGCCGTAATAGGCCTGCGTCATCGAACGCAGGGTTGTGATGTTGATCAGCTCGGCGACATCGGTGCCAGCGGCCTGATCCAGCAGACGGTTGAGGTGGCCTGTTTTCAGAACCTGCCCTTTGGCAAGAGTGAGGCCAGCCGACTGCGCTGTCTCACGCAGGGCATCCAATTTTTCCTGCGAAGGCTCTTCGTGGTTGCGATAGAGCAGCGGCATCTTCTTGGCGGTCAGCGCCTGGCCCGCCGCGACATTGGCCAGCACCATGAACTCTTCGATCAGGCGGTGGGCATCCAGCCTGTCGCGGAACCGGACCGACGTGACCTGCCCCGTCTCAGAAAGAACGATCCGGCGTTCGGGCAGATCAAGGGCAAGGGGCTGGCGCTTTTCACGGGCTTTCAGCGCAGCGTGCCAGGCCGCATAGAGCGGCTTGAGCACAGGATCGAGCAAGGGACCGGTTTTGTCATCGGGATGTCCGTCGATGGCAGCTTGCGCCGCCTCGTAGGACAATGAGGCCGCCGAGCGCATCAAAGCCCGATGAAACTGGTGGCCCGTCAGTTGGCCATCCGGCCCGAGAACCAGGCGCACGGCAATGCAGGCGCGATCCACCCCTTCGTGCAATGAACACAGGTCCCCGCTCAGCCGATCTGGCAGCATGGGCACGACCCGGTCGGGGAAGTAGGTGGAATTGCCCCGCTCCCACGCGGCACGGTCCAGCTGAGATCCGGGCGGCACATAATGGGCGACATCTGCGATGGCGACCCAGACGATATGGCCGCCTTCCGTGTCTGGGTCAGGCTCAGCGAACACAGCGTCATCGTGGTCGCGCGCGTCAGAGGGATCGATGGTGATCAGCGGCAGATCGCGCAAATCGACCCGGCCAGACAGGCCAGCGGGCTTGGCTTGATCCGCCTCAGCGATGGCGTCGTCGGGGAACGCATCCGGGATACCGTGCTGGTGGATCGCGATCAGGCTGACCGCCTTTGGAGCCTGGGGGTCGCCCAGCCGGTCGGTAATGCGGGCGCGGGGCAGGCCAAGCCGGCCCTTTGGGCCAGATTGCTCGGCCTCAACCAATTCGCCGTCGCGGGCATCATGGGTGGCGCCGGCAGGTACAAGCCATTCCTTATCCGCCCCTTTGTCGATGGGAACGATGCGCCCACCCTCGGCGCCCTTTCGAAAAATACCAAGTATTTTAATGGGGTTGGTGCCAATCCGGCGGATCAGACGCGCCGTATACTGGTGATCTTCCCCTTCGACGGGTGTCAGGCGACACAGGATGCGATCCCCCTCGGCCAAGGCCGGGTCACTGTCACGGCCCAGATAGAGAACGCGCGGCTCGGGTCCGGTGCCCTGCCACTCCATCGGCTTGGCAAAGAGATCGCCTTGGTCATCCGGCGCCTGAAGGCGCAAGACAGAAACGGGCGGCAGGCTATCGGGATCGCGATACGCACCGCGGCGGCGGTCCAATTGGCCTTCTGCTTCAAGTTCTTTGAGCAGACGTTTGAGATCGATCCGCGCCGCGCCTTTTATCCCGAACGCCTTGGCGATATACCGCTTGGCTGTCTGGCCGGGATGTTCGGCGATCCATGCGAGGATCTGGGATTTGCTTGGAAGGCCTGTCATGGACTGCAGGTATCACGGGCGCGCAGCGGGGGGGAGTGAAAAGCGCTCATGCCCCATACAGGAGCGCGAGATTGTGCACATCCGGGGCGCTGCCCCGGACCCCGGAGTATTTTGACCAAGCTGATGAGCAGATTGGCAGAGCCGCTGCGCGCGGCGTGAAATCAAGAGGCGGGCGTGCTGCTGACGCCGACCTGAGCCGGGCGCAGGAGGCGATCGCTGATCATGAAGCCCACCGTCATCACCTGGATGATGTCGCCTGCTTTGGTTCCCGGTACGGGCGCCTCGAACATGGCTTCGTGAATCTGGGGATCAAAGGCCTCGCCTTCTTTTGGCGAGATCACCGTGACGCCGTGCTTTGAGAACACGTTCAGCAATTCGCGCAAAGTCAGCTCAACGCCTTCCTGCAAAGCGGAATTGGCTTCGCCTTCGGCTTCTTCCGCGGCTTTCAGGGCGCGCTGAAGGTTGTCGTAGACCGGCAGCATGTCGCGCGCCATGCGCGAGCTGCCATAGGTTTCGGCTTCGCGGCGGTCGCGGTCCGCGCGCTTGCGGGCATTTTCAGCCTCTGCGAGGGCGCGCATCCACCTGTCACGCATGTCATCCCGCTCGGCAACCAGGGCTTCGATCTCCGGGTCTGCCGTGTCGTGTTCTTCCGATCCAAGATCGATGTCACCGCCCTCTTCGGCGATTTTTGTGATATCGAGCTGCTCTTCTTCTCTCGGGTCCGCCATCATGGCCTCCTAAGTTCGGTCCGACAGGATCCGGCCCACTGCCTGGGCCGTGTAATCCACAATCGGAACGATCCGTCCGTAATTCAGTCGTGTCGGGCCGATAACCCCTACGGCGCCGATAATCTTTCGATCCGCGTTCATATAAGGACTGACGACCAGAGAGGAACCCGAAAGTGAGAAAAGCTTGTTTTCACTTCCAATGAAAATTCGCACGCCATCGCCTTGATCGGCGAGGTCAAGAAAATCGGCGATATCGCGCTTGCGCTCGAGATCGTCGAATAACTCCTTGATACGATTGAGAGTATCCTCGTCGCCTGAGCCGTCGATCAGATTTGAGCGGCCGCGCACGATCAATCGGGCCTCATCATCCTCGCCCGTATCGCCCCAGACTGCGACACCCTGTTCCACCATCTCAGCGGCCAAACGGTCGATTTCAGCGCGCCGAGCCGCGATTTCGCGCGAGATGACACCGCCAAGCTCGGACAGGGTGCGCCCCTCTGCCAGGGCGTTAAGAAAGTTTGACGCCTCACGCATCGAACTTGCTGTTTGCCCAAGCGGCGGGGTGAAAACCCGGTTTTCCACCTGCCCGTCAGCAAAGACCAGAACAACGAGCGCGCGATCATGGCCAAGCTGGACAAACTCAATGTGTTTCACCGGCGCTTCATGCTTTGGTGCCAGCACGAGGCTTGCCACCTGGGTTGCCCCAGACAGCGCATTGCCCACTTGCGTCATGACTTGGGCGATATCCGCATCGCTCGACGCCCCATCGAGCGTGGCGTCGATCATCTCGCGATCTTCCGCGTCAAGTCCGCCCACTTCGAGCAGACCGTCAACAAACATGCGCAGGCCAAACTGCGTTGGCACCCGGCCCGCCGAGATATGCGGGCTGCCCAGAAGGCCCAAATACTCAAGATCCTGCATCACGTTGCGAATCGTTGCCGCCGACACTTTCTCCGACAGGCTGCGTGTCAGCGTGCGCGATCCGACTGGGTCACCCGTTTCCAGATAGCCTTCAACAACCCGCCGGAACACTTCCCGCGAGCGTGCGTTCATATCGGACAGAAGTTTCGAAGCGTCGTCCATAGGGGGCCCGGGGCTGGAACTCTCAGATCGGTCAAAACAGTGCGCCTCTGCCAATGTAGGGACAACGCCAAGGGCAGCGCAAGGCATGACGGGGTTGCATCGCGCCAGAGAGCCCGTAAGACGGAACAACCTTATTATCACGGAGCCTGCCATGCGTCCTTCCGGCCGTCAGACTGACGAAATGCGCCCTATCGAGATTGAAACCGCCTTCACCCGCCACGCGGAGGGCTCTGTTCTGATCAAATGCGGCCACACCCATGTGCTGTGCACCGCATCGCTGGAGGAGCGAGTGCCACCGTTTCTCAAGAATTCGGGCCTTGGCTGGGTGACGGCCGAATATGGCATGCTGCCGCGCGCAACCCACACACGTGGCCGCCGCGAAGCTGCGGCGGGCAAGCAATCTGGAAGAACGCAAGAAATTCAACGGCTTATTGGTCGTTCTCTGCGGGCTTGCATTGACCGTTCGGCCCTGGGTGAGCGGCAGATCACCGTGGATTGCGATGTGTTGCAGGCAGATGGCGGTACGCGCTGCGCTGCGATCACGGGTGGCTGGGTGGCGCTGCGCCTAGCAGTAAACAAGCTGATGAAGGCCGGGCTGATCAAATCCGATCCGATCCGGGATCACGTTGCAGCAGTTTCTTGCGGGATCTATGCCGGACAGCCCGTGCTGGATCTGGACTATGCAGAGGACAGCGAAGCCGGCACCGATGGCAATTTCGTGATGACTGGCGCAGGCCGCATGATCGAAGTTCAAGCCAGCGCTGAGGGGGCGACCTTCTCGCGCCAGGAAATGGACACGCTGCTTGGCCTTGCTGAAAAGGGCGTGGCAGAGTTGGCCGCGGCCCAGAAGGCGGCAGTTTCCTGATGCGGGCCTTCGACGGCGATAAGTTGGTGATTGCCTCCCACAACGCGGGCAAGCTGCGCGAAATTTCTGCGCTTTTGACACCGTTTGGCATCACCTGCGCGTCGGTCGCTGATTTCAATCTGGATGAGCCTGAAGAAACCGAAAGCACATTTGCTGGAAATGCACGGATCAAAGCGCATTTCGCAGCAAAGGGCGCGGGTCTTCCCGCCTTGTCAGACGACAGCGGCATTGCGGTTGATGCCCTCGACGGTGCGCCCGGTGTCTACACGGCGGATTGGGCGGAAACCCCTGAGGGCCGTGATTTTCCAATGGCTATGGAAAAGGTCTGGACTGCGGTTCAGAAAACCGGCGCCACAGCCCCCTTTACCTGTCGTTTCATGTGTACCTTGTGCCTTGCCTGGCCTGACGGGCATGATGAGATTTTCGAGGGCAAGGTGGAAGGGCAACTGGTCTGGCCCATGCGCGGCGATTTGGGCTTTGGCTTCGATCCCGTGTTCAAGCCGCTCGGGGAAACCGTCACCTTTGGTGAGATGGACCCGGCCCGCAAACACAGCATGTCCCACCGCGCGGATGCTTTTGCCAAGCTTATCGCCGGGCCGTTCGCTCAACGCGGATGACCCGGCTCGGGCTCTATATTCATTGGCCCTATTGCCAGGCGAAATGCCCCTATTGCGACTTCAACTCGCATGTTGTGCGCAGCATCGATATGGATGCCTGGGCGGATGCGTATCTATCTGAAATAAAACAGCTATCTGAGATTACCGAGGGCCGAGTTCTTTCTTCGGTCTTCTTTGGGGGCGGCACGCCCTCTCTGATGTCGCGTGATCTGGTAGCGCGGGTGATGGATGCCATCCGCAGCGCATGGCCCATCGCCAATGACTGGGAAGTCACATTGGAGGCAAACCCAACGTCCGTTGAAGCAGACAGGTTCGCGGCATACCGGATGGCGGGGGTGAACCGCATCTCCATGGGGGCCCAGGCCCTAAACGACACAGACCTGAGGCGGCTTGGGCGTCTGCACACTGTGGCAGAGGCCCGCGATGCTTTTGCCGTTGCGCGGGATGCGTTTGACCGGGTGTCCTTCGATCTGATCTATGCCCGGCAAGACCAGTCTTTGGCGGCTTGGGAAGATGAGCTTGGTCAGGCGCTTGAAATGTCCATTGATCACCTGTCGCTCTACCAGCTGACCATCGAGCCGGGCACCGCCTTTGGGGATCGCTTTGCCAAGGGTGGGCTGGCCGGGTTGCCGGATGAAGACTTGGCAGCCGACATGTATGAACTGACCCAGCGCATGTGCAACGCTGCTGGCATGCCAGCCTATGAGGTATCAAACCACGCGCGGCCCGGCGCGGAAAGCCAGCACAATCTGATCTATTGGACCGGTGCGGATTATATTGGCATCGGGCCGGGTGCTCATGGGCGGCTCACTCTGGGCGATAAACGCTATGCCACTGTGTCGGAAAGCGCGCCAGTTCAATGGCTTAGTATGGTGTCTAAGTCTGATCCTTCACCAACAAGCTGGGATGTTCTTTCTGCCGACGACCAGATCTCAGAAGCTTTGATGATGGGACTGCGCCTGAATTCCGGCGTTGCGCTGGAGCGCCTTGCCCAGTTGGGTGCGGATCTTGATGACAGGATTGCCCCGCTGGTTGAGGCGGGCCTCCTGAAGGTTGACGATCAGGCGCTTCAGACCACCTCTGAAGGGCGTATCATGCTGAACGCAGTGTTGAGAGAACTCATCGCAGGCTGAGGCCATGAGGCTGATCTGGGCAACCTTCGGAATCCTTGCGCTGTGCTTTGGCACGGTTGGTATCGTGTTGCCGTTGGTGCCTACAGTGCCGTTTCTGCTGCTTGCGGCTTTCTGTTTCGCACAATCCTCGCCCCAACTGCACAATTGGCTGGTCAATCATGCGGTGTTGGGCCCCCCGATCCGCGATTGGCAGGCCCATGGGGCCATTCGACGGCCAGCCAAACTGATGGCCACTGCTTCAATCGCGTTGGTCTTTGGGCTGTCTGTTGTGCTTGGGCTTGGCTGGCATATTCTGGCGATCCAGGCAGCCGTTCTTTGCGCCGTTTTGCTATTTATATGGACCCGTCCTGAGGCTGCGCGCTGAGAAGGCTGCACAGCGCATCAAGCTGATCGAGATCCTTGTAAGCGATCGTCACCGCACCGCCGCCCCCGCGATGGGCAATTTGCACCTTCATGCTGAGCTGGGCTGATAGGTCATTCTCGAGCGCTTTTGTGTCTGCGTCCTTGGCCTGCGCGCCGCCCGAGCCACTCTGCCGTTTCTGGGGCGGCTTCTTGAGGTGGTTTTCCAATTGCCGCACAGACCAGCCCTGCTTGCTGGCCGCCTGTGCCAGCTCTGTGGCATCACTTTCAGACAACGGCACAAGCGCCCGCGCATGTCCCATCGACAATGCGCCCTCAGCCACCAGTGCTTTCACGGTATCTGGCAAACCTGTCAGACGCATCATATTGGCGATGTGACTGCGGCTTTTGCCCAGCGCCTTGGACAGCTGTTCTTGTGTATGGCCGAAACGATCCGTCAACTGCTGGTATCCAAGCCCTTCTTCGATCGGGTTCAGGTCCGCGCGTTGGATGTTTTCGATAATCGCGACTTCCAACACCTCTGTGTCATCCATTTCGCGTATAATGACCGGCACTTCGTGCAGCCGCGCCCGCTGTGCAGCGCGCCAGCGACGCTCGCCCGCAACGATCTCATACTTGTTTGGGCCTGCTGGGCGCACGATCAACGGCTGAATAATGCCTTTTTCCCGAACAGATTCGGACAGTTCATCCAATTTTGCGGGATCAAAGCGCGTCCGGGGCTGATCTGGGTTTGGATGAAGAGACTCAACTGGCAGCTTCTTTTCGGCAACGGGACCATCTGAAGTATCTGCCTGCTGATCCAGCGCAATGTCAGACATGAGGGCAGACAAGCCGCGCCCCAAGCCGCGTTTCGTCTTCTTTTCACCGTCGCTCATGATCAATCCTTCCTTCAGGCCGCAGCTTTGGCATTTCTGGCCAGAATTTCCGAGGCCAACGCGCGGTATGCGGCACTGCCCTTTGAAGCGCTGTCATATTCCAGTACGGGCAAGGCATGAGACGGGGCCTCGCTAATCCGCACGTTGCGGGGGACGCGGGTGTCGAAGACCAGTTCGCCCAATGCTTCGCGCGCATCTTCTTCAACCTGCAAAGATAAGTTGTTGCGGCCATCAAACATGGTCAACACAACACCTTCGATACGCAGAGAAGGATTGGCCCCTTGGCGAACCTCTCTCAAGGTGAGCATCAGTTGTGAGAGGCCTTCCAACGCAAAGAATTCGCTCTGAAGCGGCACCAAAACAGAATCTGCTGCCACCATGGCGTTTACCGTAAGCAAATTCAGGGACGGTGGGCAGTCAATCAGGATGTAATCCAACTGTTCTGTAAGCTCTGTCCGCCGTCGAAGCGCGTTTCGGAGGAGAAAGCTCCGCCGTTCATGGCTCACAAGCTCAATATCAGCGGAGGCAAGATCTGTGGTGCCAGGGCATAGAAAAAGCCCTTCAACGCTTGTCTCAACGGCCACTGTTTCAAGGGGGATGCCTTCTAAGAGCAGATCATAGGTGGTCTTGCGCCTTGTGTCCGGCATAGAGCCCAATCCGGTGGAGGCATTTCCCTGCGGGTCCAGATCAACGATCAGCACGCCGTGGCCAAGTTCCGCAAGCGCCGCTGCAAGGTTGATGGCCGTTGTTGTTTTCCCAACCCCGCCCTTCTGATTGGCAATTGCAATGATGCGCGGCAGATCAGGCATGAGAAATATCCGTTAAAACGAGGATCGCAGCCGACGGATCCGTCGTGCTAGGCACTGTTTGCGCTTTAAATTCCCAGCGATCAAGAGCCTCTGACATCTCTTGTTTAAAACGCGCGCCCTTTGGGAAAACACAGGTGGTTTTTGGGGTCCGCAACTGCTCTGTCAGGTCTAAAAGTTTCGGTAAGCTTGCCAGAGCCCGCGCAGACAAGACGTCATACTTGCTGTTTTCTGGCAGGTTCTCGATCCGGTGGGCTAGAATCGTAACCGGCACGTCAGTCTCTCGGCTGACTTGGCGCAGAAAAGCCGCTTTACGCTGGTCTGACTCGACGAGTGTGAATTTTAAAGTGGGCCGCGTGTTTTGCGCTTGTATAGCCGCCACGAGGCCCGGAAACCCCCCGCCACTTCCAAGATCCGCCCAGCTTTGTGCCTCTTCTGGCGCATGTTGAAGAAGCTGAAGGGAATCTGAAAAATGTCGTGTCTCAAGATCCTCGAGGGTTCCTGGCGCCACGAGATTAATCTTTTTGTTCCACTTGCGTAGAAGATTCGCGTAGAGCTTTAGCTTCTCAGATGTTTCACGTGAAACATCCGGCCCAAAATCCGTCATCCTGTTGCTCGCGCCTGGTTCTTGCGCAGGCGCGACAAGATCAAGGTCAGCGCTGCCGGCGTCATGCCCTCTATGCGGCCAGCTTGCGCCAGCGTTCGGGGCTGCACGCGCTCAAGCTTTGCGGTCAGCTCTCCTGACAGGCCACTCAAGACACCGTACTCAAAATCAGCCGGAATCTCGACAGCTTCGTCGCGGGCCAATGCCGATGCATCTTTCTCCTGACGCTCGATATAATTCGCATATAGGGCGTCTCGTGAAATTTGGTCCGCGATATCTTGATCAATCTCCGCCAAGTCTGGCTCAAGCAGAACCAGTTGCTCCATCTTTGCCTCTGGCAACGAAAGAGCTTCAATGCCTGTTCGGGCAGCAGTGTCAGGATTAATCCGCACGCCCTGCCCTGCCAGCGCCCGCGCTGAAAAGCTGATCGACTGCAGCTTGCGCCGCGCTTTATCCATCGCTGCGGTTTTCTCGCCAAAGGCGGCCGCACGCTCTGCGCCGAGACAGCCAATCTGTTCTGCAATCGGCGTCAGGCGCTGGTCCGCGTTGTCTGCGCGTAAGGACAGGCGAAACTCAGCGCGCGACGTGAACATGCGATATGGCTCTGTCACACCCGCAGTGATCAGATCATCGATCATCACACCAATATAACTGGAGCGCCGCGAAAAAATCAGCGGCGCGCGCCCTTGTGCCTTCAACGCTGCGTTCAACCCCGCCACAAGACCTTGCGCAGCGGCCTCTTCATAACCGGTGGTGCCATTAATCTGGCCCGCGAGGTACAGATTATCGAGCTTGCGAAGGCGAAGCGTTTCGTCGAGCGCACGGGGATCGACGTAATCATATTCAATGGCGTAGCCGGGCTGCAGGATGCGCGCCTCTTCAAGCCCCTCAATTGAAGTGACATAAGCCTTCTGAACGTCTTCTGGCAGAGAGGTCGAAATCCCATTCGGATAGACTGTGTCGTCTTCAAGCCCCTCTGGCTCAAGGAAAATTTGATGTGACTGCTTGTCTGCAAATCGCACAATCTTGTCTTCGATAGAGGGGCAATACCTCGGCCCGACGCCTTCGATATGTCCGCCATACATCGCCGATCGAGACAGGTTGTCTCGAATGATCTGGTGGGTGGTTTCATTGGTATGGGTGATACCACAAGCGATCTGCCGGGCCTCGGGCGCCTTGGACAGGAAAGAGAAAAGCGCAGGGTCATCATCACCTGGCTGGCTTTCAAGCCGCGCCCAATCGATTGTGCGGCCATCAAGGCGCGGCGGCGTTCCTGTTTTCAGACGCCCCAGAGGCAAGTCTAAACTGTGTACCCGGTCAGCCAGCGCAATCGACGGCGCGTCACCCATGCGGCCGGCGGCAAAACTTTCCTCCCCGATCAGGATGCGACCCCGTAGGAATGTCCCACTGGTAAGGATCACGGTCTGCGCACGGACGTCCTCTCCGTTTGCGAGACGCACGCCTTTGACCACATTGCCGTCAAGAAGCAGGTCAACAACCTCTCCAGCAAGAACTGTCAGATTATCCTGCTGCGCAGTCATCCGCTGTACAGCAGCACGGTACAAGGCGCGGTCAGCTTGAGCACGGGGCCCTTGAACCGCTGGTCCTTTCTTGCGATTCAGCAGCCGGAACTGAATGCCAGCCGCATCCGCGGCCCGGCCCATGATGCCATCCATGGCATCAATCTCTCGGACCAGATGCCCCTTGCCCAACCCCCCAATCGCCGGATTGCAAGACATCACGCCCAGATCCGTTTCCTTGAGGGTCACCAGTATCGTGGTGGCACCCATGCGTGCAGCGGCGTGGGCCGCCTCGGCACCTGCATGCCCGCCACCGATCACTACGACATCTGCACTGTCATGTTTCACGTGAAACATCCCTATTTGCCGATACAGAAGCTGGAGAAAATCTCGCCCAGCAGATCTTCTACACCAATGCGCCCTAGCAGCCCATCCAGACTCAGAAGCGCCTCCCTCATATCCTGTGCGGTCAGTTCAGGGAAGTCATTGCCATACTCAAGCCGTGTCTGCGCCGACTCCAGCGCTGCACGCGCGCGCCGGATGGCAGTAGCATGGCGGCTATGGGTGGCCCCTGGATCAACGGGTTGTCTGGCTGAAAGCCGGGCTTGGATTGCCGCAATTAAAGCATCCAACCCGAGACCTGTTTTACCAGATATAGAAAATTGACCATCTATATGGTCTACATCTGCCTTAGGGTGGGCAAGAATATCCTCTGGATCAGGCTGAATTCCATCTGGCGGCGGGCCAAGAAAGATCCGCAGATCCGCGGCCTCTGCCCGTTTCCGTGCAAGGGTGATCCCCGCCCTTTCCACCGGATCTTGGCCTTCACGCACGCCGGCCGTATCCAAAAGCGTCACCGGTAAACCGCCCAGATCCATCCGAACCTCGACTACATCGCGGGTTGTTCCAGCGATCTCAGAGGTGAGCGCGGCCTCCCGTCCCGCCAAGGCATTCAGCAAGGTCGACTTGCCCACATTCGGCGCACCGACAATTGCCACCTCAAAGCCCTGGCGCACGCGCTCTGCAAAGGGCACGGCCGCGATGGCTGCTTGGAAATCACTTTGCAGCGATGTCAGGATCCCAAGTACCTCTGGCGTCACATCAACGGGCACCTCTTCATCGGCGAAATCAATCGTCGCCTCCAGCAGAGCAGCCGCCCGGATCAGCTGGCTGCGCCACCCCTCTGCCTGTGCGCTGAACTGTCCAGACACGCCCCGCAAGGCTTGCTGGCGCTGCATTTCGGTTTCCGCGTCGATCAAGTCTGCCAAAGCTTCGACTTGCGGCAGGTCAAGCCGTTCGTTCTGCAGGGCGCGGCGCGTAAACTCCCCCGCTTCTGCTGGACGGAGGCCCTCAAACGTCTCCAGCCGGTTCAGGAGCGCGTTCACAACCGCGATGCTGCCGTGACACTGGATTTCCAGAACAGGCTCACCTGTGAAGCTCTGACCGTCTGAAAAGGCCAACAGCAACGCCTCATCAAGGATGGCCCCGTCCTGTCGCAACGTTCGCAGAGCAGGTTTGCGCGGAGAAATCGGCGCCGCCTCAAACAGGGACGGCACCTCGAGGGCGCGTGGCCCTGATATGCGGATGATGGCCACGCCCGATCGCCCAGGCGGCGTGGCCCGGGCAAAAATCGTGTCCATCCCGGGTCTCTCCTCAGGCGTTCATAGAGTCGAAGAACTCGCCGTTCGTCTTCGTCTGTTTCAACTTGGAAATCAGGAATTCGATCGCATCTGTGGTGCCCATCGGGTTCAGGATGCGGCGCAGAACGAATGTTTTCTGAAGGTCTTTGGGATCAACCAGCAGATCTTCTTTCCGCGTTCCGGACTTCAGTATATCCATCGCTGGGTAAACGCGCTTGTCGGCCACCTTACGATCCAGCACGATTTCGCTGTTACCCGTGCCTTTGAATTCTTCGAAGATCACTTCGTCCATGCGCGAGCCCGTGTCGATCAGCGCGGTCGAGATGATCGTCAGGCTGCCGCCTTCCTCGATGTTCCGTGCCGCACCGAAAAAGCGCTTGGGCCGCTGCAATGCATTGGCATCCACACCACCGGTCAGAACCTTACCGGATGAGGGCACAACGGTATTGAAGGCGCGGCCCAGACGGGTGATCGAGTCGAGCAGGATGACAACATCGCGCTTGTGTTCGACGAGGCGTTTGGCCTTCTCAATCACCATTTCAGACACGGCAACGTGGCGGGTGGCCGGCTCGTCGAAGGTGGACGAGATCACCTCGCCTTTCACCGAGCGCTGCATGTCGGTCACTTCTTCCGGACGTTCATCGATCAGCAGAACGATCAGATAGCATTCCGGGTGGTTCTGCTCGATAGAGCGCGCAATGTTCTGCAAAAGAACCGTCTTACCGGTGCGCGGCGGGGCCACAATCAGCGCCCGCTGGCCCTTCCCGATCGGTGCCACCAAGTCAATAATCCGGGCGGAGCGATCCTTGATGGTAGGATCTTCGATTTCCATCTTCAGGCGCTCATCGGGATACAGCGGCGTTAGGTTGTCGAATGCAATCTTGTGACGCGCCTTTTCCGGCGACTGGAAGTTAATCTGCGTCACCTTTGTCAGGCAGAAATACCGCTCGTTTTCGCGCGGAGCCTGCATGACGCCGCTAACCGTATCCCCGGTGCGCAGCGAATGTTGGCGGATCATCTCGGGCGAAACATAGATATCATCAGGGCCCGAAAGGTAGTTGGCCTCCGGAGAGCGCAGAAACCCAAACCCGTCCTGCATAACCTCAAGCACGCCATCGCCGGAGATTTCCCAACCTTCCTCAGCGCGTTCCTTGAGGATCTGGAACATCATGTCGCCTTTGCGCATGGTGGACGCATTGTCGATTTCCAGCTCCTCGGCGAGGGCTACAAGGTCTTTCGGTGTCTGGGCTTTCAGCTCGGACAGGGAGATCTTTTCGAGAGTGTCTTCGGTCATGGAGATCAACATTTACCAGAGCGGCACAGGCGCTCGATGGTATCCTTGTGTTCATTTGGCCAATCTGACGGCCGGAACAAATGTGTGACATGGGATAAGCCAACCGGACGGTTAGCGCACTCGGCCTACAGCGCGCTGTCAGCCGAGTCAAGCATCGCGGTCAGAACGGCTTCACCACAACAGAAATCACGATCACCAGCAGCAACACTGTCGGCACTTCATTCATGATCCGGTACGTCTTGCCAGAGCGGTGATTTTCGCCGGCCACAAACTCCTTGCGACGCGCGGCCAGCCACATGTGGAACCAGGTCATGGCGATCACGCAAACTGCCTTCATGTAGGGCCACAGAGCCCCCCAATCGACCGCTCCGGGCGTTGCAACAAGCGCTAAGCCAAACACCCAGGTGGCGATCATGGCCGGGTTCATGATCACCTTGAGCAACTTGTACTCCATCATCTGAAACAGCGCGTCGGTTTCGCCACCAACGGCAACCCGTTCTGTGTGATGCACATAGAGCCTCGGAAGATAGAAAAGCCCAGCCATCCAGGAGATCACCGAGATGATGTGCAGACTTTTCGTCCAGGGATATGCTGCCGCCAGAAGGTCCAAGATCACGGGGGTCGCCTTTCCTCATTCTTAGCCCTCTTAAAATAAAAATAAGAAAGAAAGAAAAGATGTGGTTGATGTAGGGGCTGTGAAGAATGGGGATTAACGATTTATTCACAGCTTTCTACACGGTGGGACAAGCTACTAACAGGTCATGAAGATCAAAGCGCGGTAGAAAAATTATTATTTAATAACAGAATTTTGATAGAAAATATGGCTGATCATTCTGTGGATAAGCCGTAGGAGAGATCCGGGATAAACCAGCGCTTCACAACTCTGCGAAAGCAGAAACTAACCGTTTGTTAATCTTGGTTAGAATGTGGTTTACCCAGCGATGAACCAGAGCGGGCAAATCTGTCCCAAACGCTCCCCAAGACGTGCCAGTTGTTACACGCAAGTTATTCCTAGGTTATCCACATGCCGCTTGTTCTTGCTTCAACGTCTCCGATACGCACAGCGCTACTATCTCAGGCTGGCATAGACCACGATGTTCTTAAAGCACCGGTCGATGAAGACGCGATCCGCATGGCGCTGACCGCTGAAGGAGCACGACCGCGCGATATGGCAGATGCCCTGGCAGAGGCCAAGGCACGGCGCGCCTCGTCAAAGCGGCCCGATGCGCTGTGCGTGGGCTGCGATCAAATCCTCGAATTTGAGGGCGCGGCAAAGGGCAAGTTTACCTCGCCGGAAGATGCCAAGGCTGGCCTCACAAAGATGCAAGGGCAAAAGCATTTTCTGCACAGCGCAGCGGTGATCTACGAAATGGGCGCCCCGATCTGGCGCCATGTCAGCACGGTACGCATGTATATGCGCAGCCTGTCCGAGCGCTATATCTCCGATTATGTGGATACATATTGGGAAGAGATCGCATATTGTGCGGGGGGTTACCGTGTTGAGGCAGAGGGTGCGCGCCTGTTCACCCGGATTGAGGGGGATTTCTTTGCCGTTCAGGGCTTACCCTTGCTAGAGTTGGTGTCATATCTGGCCCTGAGGGGGGATATTGAAGCATGAGTGACCGTAAAGTACCGATTGCCGCCGTTCTTGGCGCGCCCGTGGCCCATTCCCGCTCGCCCAAACTGTTTCGCCATTGGCTGAACCAGTATGGGATCGAAGGCCATTATGTACCGCTTCACGTAGAGCAAGCTGATCTTCCGCAAGTACTGCAAGCATTGCCAGCGATGGGCTTTGTCGGCTGCAACGTAACCATCCCCCACAAAGAAAAAGTACTTGAGCTGGCAGACGTAATTACGGATCGGGCCGCTTTGATCGGCGCAGCCAACACCGTGACATTCCGCGACGGCAAGGTTTTCGCAGACAATACGGATGGCCACGGATTTGTGGCAAATCTCCGCCAAGGCGCCCCGGGATGGGAGCCAAAATCCGGAGCAGCAGCCGTTTTGGGCGCAGGCGGTGCGGCCCGGGCAGTCATTCATTCCCTGCTTGAATTGGGTGTTCTGAACATCCGTCTGGCAAACCGCTCGCGCCCCCGCGCTGAGGCCCTGCGCAACGAGTTTGGGCCCAAGATCACCGTTTATGACTGGGTTAAAGCGAGTGATATGTTCGAAGGGGCTGCCACAGTTGTGAACACCACGTCGCTTGGCATGGAGGGCAAGGCCCCTTTCAAAGTGCCGTTGGACACTCTGGAGCCGACCGCCGTTGTCGGTGATCTCGTTTATACGCCCTTGAAAACTGACTTTCTGCAAGTCGCTGAAGGCTTTGGCTGCCAGGTGGTCGATGGTTTAGGAATGCTGCTGCATCAGGCTGTGCCGGGATTTGAGCGCTGGTTTGGCGTCGAGCCAGCGGTGGAAGCCGCCACGCGGGACGCTGTTCTGTCATGAGCCCCTATAAAGTGGGTCTCACCGGCTCGATCGGCATGGGGAAATCCACAACGGCAGCGTTGTTTGCTGCCCATGACGATGTGGCGGTGTGGGATGCGGATGCGGCGGTGCATCGGCTTTATGCCGCAGGTGGGGCCGCGGTGGCCCCGATCGCGGCCCTTTGCCCTGCTGCGCTGGGCCCGGATGGCATTGATCGATCCGCATTGAAGGAGTGGATCGCGCAGGATCCAACGGCCATTCGGCGGATCGAAAGCATTGTACACCCCCTTGTCGCTGATGATCGCGCGACGTTTCTGAACGAAACCTCTGCCAGGATTGTTATCCTTGATATTCCGCTTCTGTTTGAAACCGGTGGCGATGCGCAGATGGATCTTACGGTTGTTGTGTCCACGGACGCTGCCACGCAAAAATCGCGTGTTCTGCAACGCCCGGGCATGACTGAGGCGCAGTTTGAGCGCATTGTATCGTTGCAAATGGCGGATGCCGAAAAACGGCAGCGCGCGGACGCAATTGTTGATACGTCGTCTATGGGAGCTGCCCGGCGGGATGTTGCGGCGGTTCTCAGCCGGATCAGGGAGCAGATTGATGCGTGAGATCGTGATGGACACCGAAACCACGGGCCTCGATCCCTACGATGGGCATCGGATCGTGGAAATCGGCGGGGTTGAGCTGCACAACCACGTTCCCACCGGCCGCACCTACCACCAATACATCAACCCCCAGCGGGATATGCCGCAGGAAGCCTTCAATGTGCACGGTATCTCAGAGGAATTTCTGCGCGATAAACCGCTTTTTAGCGATATCGCGCAGGCGTTTTTGGATTTCGTGGGGGATGCCAAGCTCGTCATTCACAATGCCAGCTTTGACATGAAGTTCCTAAACGCAGAACTGAAATGGGTTGGCAAGCCTCTGCTGCCGGACAGTCAAGCCCTTGATACGCTTGCCATTGCGCGCAAACGCTTTCCTGGCTCGCCGGCGTCTCTGGATGCGCTGTGCCGCCGATTTGGCATCGACAACTCCAATCGAACTCTGCACGGCGCCTTGCTCGACAGTGAAATTCTTGCCGATGTGTATCTGGAGCTGATCGGTGGCCGCCAGCCAGATTTCGCGCTGTCGGCGGATGCGCCCGGCAGTGAAGGTCAAAGCTCCGCGTGGCGCGTGCCGCCACGGCCAAGCCCCCTGCCCGCTCGCATTACGGATGCAGAAAAAGAAACCCACCGCGCCTTTGTCAGCGCGATGGGTGAAAAAGCAATCTGGTCCCGTTTTACGGGATGATTTCGGCGCTTTAGGCGTTGGAGGGCGCGGGCGCCTCTGCTCCGTTTGCCTGCGCGGCGGCACGCTTTGAGATTTCGTTGCGATACATCGAGATGAAATCGATGTTTTCCAGATTCAGCGGCGGGAAACCACCGTCGCGCGTGATGTCGGATACGACCCGGCGCACGAAGGGGAACAGCATCCGGGGGCATTCGATCAGCAAGAAGGGGTGCAGCTGCTCATCCGGCACATTTTCGATCGAGAAGATGCCGCCATACTCAAGCTCAAGCACAAACATCGGCGCACCGTCGCCCTTGTTCTTGCTTTCCACGTTGAGCTTCATCAGCACTTCGTACTGGTTGGCCACAGACCGTTTCTTCGCATCAAGGTTCACAGACACCTGAATATCGGGCTGCACATCACCGCTGATGCCTTTCTGCGCCACGATATTTTCAAAAGACATATCCCGGATAAACTGACCAAGGATTTGCATCTTTACTTGCGGGGTGGCGTCCGGCGCTGCGGCGGCCTTTTCTTGCTCTTCAGCCATTGGAAAAACCTCTCAATCCATAACGTATGTTGGCGGTGGGGTTATCAGCCTTGGCGCGCCGCTTCAATGGAGGGATCATGTCCGCCTGCCCTCAATCGCGCGGCTGCGTCCAGCCCGATGGCCCATCGGGTTTGTCGAGATCCGTATAATCAGCTTCAATCACATCCGCATCGGAGCGCGAACTGTAGGTATACTCCCGCGATTGCTGCGTGCCCCCGGTGCTCATAGTGCTCTGAAATTGAACGGAACTTACCTTGATCCGCGCCTTGGCAGCGCGGAAAACAACGGATCGAAAAGCCGGGATCAGCAGCGCGAATCCGAACGCATCTGTGAAAAATCCGGGGGTGAGCAAAAGTGCTCCGGAGAACAGGATCATTGCGCCATGGGCCAATGGCTCTGTCGGGTCATTGAGCGTGCTGAAACTGCTTTGCACCTCCCGCAGCACTGCGACACCCTGCTGACGGACAAGATACGTGCCCAAAATGGCGGTAAGAATCACAATCGCGAGTGTTGACCACAGCCCGATTGCCCCCCCAACAGTGATAAACAGGGCAATCTCGATCAGGGGGATTGCAAGAAACAGGATGAACAGGATCATATTGATCTTTCTTTCAGGTCTATCGTGCCAATCTGGCGATCAGGAAACAGCCGCCCACGGTGGACTTGGCTGCGTTCACTCCCTAAATAAGTAGGGAAACCACAAGTTACCATGTCTTCCCGTCAAGAGGGCCCTATGAACATTGCCGTAATTCAGTTGCTGGTTCTTGCCGGCATCGCACTTTTCCTGATTTTGCGGCTCAGATCCGTATTGGGGACACGGGAAGGCTTTGAAAAACCTCCTGCGCCCGCGCCTTCAGCAAATGACGAAGCGTCGCAGGCCCGCAAAGGCTTCGAGGTGATCGAGGGCGGTGCGGATCGCGACATTGTCGATCACGTGGATGAGGGCTCCGACAGCGCCGATGCTTTGGCGCGCATGAAAGGCGTTGAGCCAGGCTTTTCCGTATCAGAGTTTCTGCAAGGCTCGCGTGCGGCGTATGAAATGATCCTGATGGCCTTTGAAAATGGCGAACTGGATGAGGTGCGCGGCCTGCTGGGCGAGGACGTAGAACAAACCTTCGTCGACGTGGTTGCGGCCCGCGAGGATCAAGGCCTCCGGATCGAGGCGAATTTTGTGGGCGTGCGCGAAGTGTCCCTTATCGAGGCAACGTTCGACAAAGACACCAGCGCTGCGGAGATCACCGTGCGCTTTACAGGCGAGCTTACCTCGGTTGTCAAAGACAGTGAAAACCGGATCGTCGAAGGTGATCCGAGCGAGATCAAGCGCCAGCGCGACGTTTGGACATTTGCCCGGACGATGGGCACAGGCGATCCGAATTGGCAGCTGGTCGCCACGGGCGGATGATCTGGAACGCTTTGCGGGCCAGCGGATGGGCCGCCATGGCAGTCATTGCGGGGTTGGCCTTCGGGGCTGGCCCCGTTTCTGCTTCCGGGCAAAGGGTGAATATGATCGACTTTTCCGATTTGCAGGGCTGGGACAGCGATGATCACCAAGCGGCGCTGAGGGTCTTTCAGGCCTCCTGCCCCGTTATTTCCAAAGCCCGGCCAGATGAAGACTGGCCCACCCTATGTGCTCTGGCCGAAACGGCCACTGATGCGCGCAGCTTCTTTGAGCGCTTTTTTCGCCCCGTTGTGGTTGGCAACCCCTCAGAGGCGTTGTTCACCGGCTACTATGAGCCAGAACTTTTGGCCTCATCCACCCGCACGGGCCAATACAACGTGCCGCTTTATGCCGTTCCGCCTGAGGTGCGTTCGGGCCCCCTGCCATGGGCCACCCGCGCCGAGATCGAAACCGGAAACCTGCTGGAAGGGCGCGGCTTAGAGATCGCGTGGCTTAAGGATCCGGTAGAGGCCTTTTTCCTGCAGGTTCAGGGCTCAGGCCGTTTGAAGCTGACGGATGGCAGTGTTTTACGGGTCGGGTTTGGCGGCAAGAACGGCCATGAGTATCGGTCTGTTGGCAAGGAGTTGGTGCGCCGCGGTGTGTATGAGCCGCATCAGGTCTCTGCGCAGATGATCAAGAACTGGGTGCGCCGGAACCCGGAGGAAGGCCGCCTGCTGCTGCATCACAATCCATCTTTCGTCTTCTTTCGTGAGGTCAAGCACGTGGCCCTGCAAGACGGACCGCTTGGCGCGATCCCAGTGCCGCTGACCGAGGGGCGTTCGCTGGCGGTTGATCCAGCGCATGTGCCGTTGGGGGCGCCGGTCTGGCTGGAAAAGGCAGGGGCAAATCCGTTCAATCGGCTGATGGTCGCCCAGGATACGGGCAGTGCGATCAAGGGCCAGCAACGCGCCGATGTGTTTTTTGGTTCTGGCGATGCGGCGGGGCGGCAGGCGGGCCGCACCAAGGATGGCGGCCGCATGGTTGTTCTGCTGCCGATCGAGTCTGCCTTTGCCGCCGATCCGGGCCTTTGACCGATGACCCGTCGGCGCACCCCGAGGCAAGTACAAGCGGACGAGCGGGCCCTGTGGGACAGTGTCGCCGCCAAGGCAACGCCCATGCGACCGGAAGACGCCCAAGCCCTTCTGAGCAAGACGGCCGCGGAATTGGATGTGCCTGCCGTCGCACCACCACCGCCTGACCCATCTGTGCCGCCAGCGAAGATTGCGCCCTTCGAGGTTGGTGCAAAACGCGCGTCGCAGGCCGGGGCATCAATCACTTACGTGCCGCCTCAAGGTGACAGCCGCCTCAATATGGATCGCAAGGCGTTTCTGAAGATGAAGGGCGGAAAGCTCATCCCGGAAGCGCGTCTGGATTTGCACGGAATGACGCTTGCGCAGGCCCATCCCACCCTGATCGGCTTTATCACGGACGCCTATGCGCAAGGTATGCGTCTGGTTCTGGTGATCACTGGCAAGGGCAAGGACAGAGACACAGGGGGGCCCATCCCAACCCGGCGGGGCGTGTTGCGCCACCAAGTGCCGGATTGGCTGCGTATGGCGCCGATCGGCCCGCTTGTTTTGCAGGTCAGCGAGGCCAACCGCAAACATGGCGGGCAGGGCGCTCTTTACGTCTATCTGCGTCGTGCGCGTTAAGGGCTGGCCATCTGAGTCCGTGCCCGCCCAGCCGCCCAGCCCACAAGGGCAGAGCTGGCAAGGAAATAGGCCGAAATCCCAAGCATCTGCTGATCGAAAGAGATACCAGCATCGATCAACAGCCCGGTCAGACCCGGGCCAATCGCGGATCCAAGCACCATCGCCGCGGCGGCGGTTGCCTTGATCGCGCCGAGGTGGCGGGTGCCATAAAACTCGGCCCACAGGGAGGGGGTAAGCGTGGCATTGCCACCCACGCTCAGCGCCATCAGCGCCAGCGCACAGGCTGCGGCGGCGAATGAAGATGTGTTGCCCAGTACAGCAAAGCCGATCGCCGTGGGGATTTGGTACCAACCGATCAGACGCGCGGTGCCCAACCTGTCCAGTCCGATGCCCCAAAGCCACATCGCGGCGACGGCCGTAGCTGTGTAGATCGGAAACAGTGAGACAAGGGCAAAATGCGTCCAGCCTTTTACTTCTGCCAGATGCACCTGATGGAAAAAGAATGCCGTGCCAAAGGCGGAAAGGCCCAGCACAGTGGGAACGGCACACCAAAACAAGGGATCGCGCAGCGCCTCTGCGCGGGTCCAATGACGTCCGCCCATGCCCAAGGTATCACTGCTGCTGGCCACCGATTGCGGCGTGCGTTCATGGCGCAGCAAGCGCCAGATCACCGGTATGGCTGCCAGTGCCATGCCTGCGGCAACCACCCAGAGCCAACGCCAGTCTACCCAGCCCATGGCTTTTACAAAAATCAGGGGCAAGCAGGCCTCAGCAAAGGCAAAGCCCATGGTGGCAATCGACAGCGCCTTGCCTCTGGAGGCGGAGAACCAGCGCGCCATGGCGACTGTGGCAATATGGCTTGTCATGCCCTGCCCGGTGAAACGCAGGGCAAGGATGACCAGAGGCAACGCCCAAACCATCGTCACGGGCAGCACGGCCATGGCCACGCATGCCAGCGCCAGCAAAGGCAGGATCGCCGCTGTTAGGGCCCGCGCCCGCAATCTGTCTGTCAAACCGCCCGCCCACAGCATCAACAGCGCGCTGACCGTGGTGCCAAGGGTGTAGATCAGCCCCCATTGCCCATCGCTGAGGCCGTATTCCGCGCGAATTTCACCGGCGAAGATCGAGATGAAGAAAGTCTGCCCATAGGAAGACGAAAACATCAAAAGCGCGCCAGCCCCCAGCCACGGCGCATTGCTGCGTAGAAAGCCAGAACTTTGGGAATGGGGTGGCGGGCTGTTTTGCTGCATGTGCCACTCAGACCGCGCAAAAGGCGCGGCGTCAAACACTTATGGCTCTGCTGCCCCATCTGGGGACGCATTGGGGAACAAGATCACCTGCGTCGCCCGCCGAACCGTCAAAACGGTTCCCGGCAGCAAACCAATGCGCACGGCCGCCCCTTGCTGGAAGGCAGCATCCAAATCCCCAAGGCTGGAAAGCAGGCGCAGCAACCGCGGCGAGGATCCAAAAATGAAATGGCTGCTTTTGCTGTCGCTGTTGAACTGGCTGACATCCAAGAGCGCCACTTCCAGATCCTCTACAGCCTCGACATCGTCCAAGGTGCCCAAACGGTTGGTTTGGCCCGATAGCAGGGCGGACAGGCGCAGGGCCCTGTCTTCATCTGAGGTGAAAATGACGAAGGGCTCGGGCAGATCGCCAATGGCTTTTGCCTGTGCCTTGAACACGTCCACATCGATATCCGGCGCAATCAGGATGACAGCAGCCAGGTGATCAAGCACATCGTCACGCCCTTGCAGCGCCAGTGTCCGAAGGGCTTCCATCGTCAGGAGGGTGCCCATGGAATGGGCCACGAGGATGATCTTGCGCCCCCCGGATTTGCCAGCCGTGGTAATCATCTCAGCCAGACCATCGCGAGCAAAAAGGGCGCTATCGCGGTCATGGGCATAGCCAACGGGAGAGCCGGCGCTGGGCCAGCTATAGGACATCAACACGCCGTTGATGCCAATATCATTGTGCATCTGGGCGATCCGGTTCACCCCATCTGCGGCCACATTGTTGAAGCCATGCACATAGAGGATGCCGTGCCCTTGTTCCTTGCGAAACGCGCGCGCAAGCGCTTTGCGGAACTCCGGTTGGGGCATGTCCAGCTCGGAGTCAGTTACCACGAAATGGCGGTTTGGATCCGGTGTCTCTCGGCCCGGCAGGTTGATTTTGCCCGGCGTGTGCGTGGGTGGAATAGAGACTTCGAACTGCGCATAAGACAGATCGTCCCGTGCGTAGGACTCAGGCGGAGCGCCTGTCAGGAATCCCCGCGTCGTGCCCACGAAAACGGTGCTGCGCGTGCCCACGCCGTCGGGCGCTTCTACCACGTCCAGCGTGGCCCGCGGAGTGCAGGCCGAAAGCGCAATCACCACCAGAGGGATCACAAGACGAAACATGGCAGACATCCTAAACCGGCCGTGGCTCAATCAGAAGAAGCGAAACTGGTGATCGGCGATCGATCACCGGTATGGCGCGATTACAGCACGTAGCGCGACAGATCCGTGCTGGCGGCAAGCGCCCCCAGATGCTCTTCGACAAAGGCCTGATCCACAGTCACGGCGGCACCAGATTTATCGGGGGCTGTAAAGCTGAGCTCTTCGAACACCCGCTCGATGACAGTATAAAGCCGCCGCGCACCGATATTTTCAACGGTTTCGTTCACATCCGCAGCAATCCGGGCCAGGGCCGCAATCCCATCTTCGGTGAAGGTCACCTCCACCTCTTCGGTGGCCATCAGGGCGGTGTACTGGCGCGTGAGGGCATTGTCGGTTTCGGTCAGGATGCGCACGAAGTCATCCTCCGTCAGCGCACGCAGTTCCACGCGGATCGGCAGCCGCCCTTGCAGCTCGGGCAACAGATCGGACGGCTTTGCGATGTGGAAAGCGCCGGATGCGATGAACAGGATGTGGTCTGTCTTGACCGGGCCATGCTTGGTGGACACCGTCGTCCCTTCGATCAAGGGCAGCAAATCGCGCTGCACGCCTTCACGCGAGACATCCGCCCCACGCGCATCCGAGCGCGCACAGACCTTGTCGATCTCATCGATGAAGACGATCCCGTTTTCTGACACGTTCTCCATGGCTGCCTTGGTGACAGCCTCGTCATCGAGCAGTTTGTCCGCCTCTTCGGCGATCAGGATGTCATAGGATTGGGAAACGGTCATCCGCTTGCGCACCGTCCGGCCCCCGAATGCCTTACCGAAAAGATCGCCGAGATTCATGCCGCCGCCCATCGCGCCCATGCCGGGCTGGCCGGGGATTTCCATCCCGCCCAATGGGTTGGAGGTGTCGGCAACGTCCAGCTCGATAACAGTGTCATCCAGCTCGCCCCGCTTAAGCTTGTCGCGGAACATGCGCAGGGTGCCATCGCGCGCACCTTCTCCGGCGATGGCCCGCAAGACGCGCTCTTCGGCGGCGTCATGGGCTCGGGCCTTGACGTCATCGCGCATCTGCTCCCGCGTCTGGGTAATCGCAGCTTCGACGAGATCGCGGATGATCTGCTCCACGTCGCGGCCGACATAGCCAACTTCGGTAAACTTGGTGGCCTCAACCTTCAGGAAGGGCGCGCGCGCCAATTTGGCCAGCCGGCGTGAGATCTCTGTTTTGCCCACACCTGTGGGGCCGATCATCAGGATATTCTTCGGATAGACTTCTTCGCGCAGATCATCGGACAGCCGCTTGCGCCGCCAGCGATTGCGCAGGGCAACAGCCACGGCGCGCTTTGCGTCTTTCTGGCCGATAATGAAACGATCCAGCTCCGAGACGATTTCACGGGGGGTCAGGTCGGTCATGCGATATCTTCTTTTTCTTGTGTCTCGATCAGATCATAGGGCGGAAGGCGGTCCTTGCCCGGAAAGGCGGGCAGGGCGCGCATCAGGCCGCGGCGCAAGCGTTCCCACTGGGCACCCAGCAGCACAAGCCCCGCGCCCAGCACGAAAATACCCGCAGCAGCGCCCCCTTCCAATACAACAAAGGCCAGCGCAACCACATAGCCAACCCCGGACACGAGGAAGGAGCGGCGATCAATGGCAATCGCAAAGAGTGCCATCGCCACAATGAATGCCAGCAGCGCAGCATAGGCTGCCCCTGCCCCTGTCTCGAACAGGGTGAGGGCGACGGTGTTGATGATGGCGGGGGCTGAAACCACGTGCAGCCAGAATCCAGAGGCCGCGCGCCGCGTGACCCGGTGCGGGTCTGACATGTCAAACCACATCGCAGCAGCCAGCCCGATCAGACCCATCACAACGGTGATCCAAGCAAACGGCCCATTGTTGGACAGCAGGAACAAATCATCGATTGCTGGCAGGCCCGCCCCTTGGTGCACGAACACCGCGCCCACGCTGGCAAAAGCACCAATCGCGATCAGGGCCACCGCAAACGGGATGCGATACAGCCAATACCAGAGCACCATGGAGAGCGTGGCCGTACCCGCGGTGAAGGCGGCGCGCTCTGTCCAGTTCAGGCCGAGCTCCCAGCCGAGTGTCGCCCCCAGTTGGAGCGCAGAGAGGGCAAACATCACTGTCAGCGCGATCGAGGGGGCAACCATGCGCCGCTTCAGGGTGAAATAGCGCGCGGCAAAAACCAAGGCGGCCATCGCGATCGCCGCATAGGCTGCTGCGGTTGCGCCTGCGGCCCCCAAGGCGCCAATCATCTCAAGACCGGTCAGTCCGACCCAGCCAAGATAGAGGATGGACAGGCCAACCACGATGAAGATCTCGTTGAAGCCCTTGAACAGCTCAAACGGTTCTTCCTGGGGGCCTAGCGTGGACCTTGTGCCAGCGCGATCCTGGGCAAGGGCCGTCAGCGAGGCGGCTTGTGCCTCGGTGATCATCCCCGCACCCACGGCAGCGCGCAGGTCATCCCGGTTGAGGCCGGTCGTGATCATCATGGTGCTCCCTTCGTTCAAAAGCAGGATCAAGGCGCGGATTTCGCGCTGATCCGCCTGCCTGGGCAGGACAGGTGCAGCGCAAACGCCGCCTTTGCTTATCCGCCGATGCTTTCCACCGTGAGGTTGCCGTTTGTGTAGACGCAGATATCGGACGCAATCGCCATTGCCGTTCGGGCGATGGCTTCTGCATCAAGATCGGTTTCCATCAGGCCGCGCGCCGCGGCGAGGGCAAAATTTCCGCCCGAGCCGATGGCGGCAATGTCATGTTCAGGCTCCAGCACGTCACCTGCACCCGTAACAACCAGCAGCGTCTCGCCATCGGTCACGATCAGCATCGCTTCCAGCTTTTGCAGATACTTGTCGGTGCGCCAATCCTTGGCCAATTCTACGCAGGCACGGGCCAGTTGCCCTGGTGTGGCCTCCAGCTTGGCTTCCAGCCGCTCCAGCAGGGTGAAGGCATCTGCTGTGGATCCGGCAAAGCCGCACACCACATCTTTGCCGCCGGGGCTGAGCCGACGCACTTTGCGCGCAGAGCCTTTGATCACAGTCTGTCCAAGGCTCACTTGCCCATCGCCCACGACGACAACTTTTCCGCCGCGCTTCACGCCTATAATCGTTGTTCCGTGCCAGCCGGGCCATGAATTGTCGTGCATTTGCCTTCCTTTCACCGTCTCTTTCATATGGAGAAGGGGTCTATCCGTCACAAGGGTGACTCTGAAGGATCTGGAGATTTCATGCCCCGACCCGACGTCCTTGCCTTTTATACCAATCAAGGTGGGTATCTGCGCGCAAAGCAAGGGATAAGCCCGATCGCTGACATTCTGGGGCGGATTGCGCGCGCCAATCAGTTGCAGTTTCAGGTCTATGACAAGGGCAGCCTCCAGATCAGCGCCGCCAAGGTACGGCATGAATATGCGCTGGGCCGGTTTGTGGAACCCTGGAACAAGAATGTTCTGGTGCTGCGGCCCGCCTATCTTCCGCGGTTTAAGCGCATTGAGAAAAGCAGCCGTCGGCATGCGTTTGAAGTTGCCAAACGCCGGTTTAATCCCGCTGGGCTTGACTTCGATCAGGCGCGCAAATTTGTGAGGGATACCAAGCGTATAAGGTATGGATCAGACATGCCCGAACCAAGCGACGAAGGCTATATCTACGTTCCTTTGCAAGGGGGATTGCTGGACGATCTGGAAACGCGCTTTTGCAGCCCGATCGACATGCTGCGCGCCACGGCGCAGCGGGCGGAAGGCCGCGATGTGGTGGTCAGCCTGCATCCCAATTCCAACCACAATGTGGTGCAGTTGGCAGCCCTGTCAGCGCTGTGCCGCGCACATCCCAATATTCGCATTGAGGATGGCCCTGCGACGCGCTGGATTCCGGGATGCCGCTACATTGTCACCCAGCACTCAGGCGCTGCCTTTGAGGGGTTTTTCTGGGGAAAGCCCGCCATGCTGTTTGAGAAGGTAGATTTTCATCATATTTGCGCGAAACCGCATGCGGTTGGGCTTGATGGCGCATTCGAGCAGATCGCGGCGATGGTCCTCGATCCACCCCCTTTTGAGCAATATCTGGCGTGGTTTCTACGGGACAATTGCGTGAACCCGGAAAACCCTCAGGCCATCAAACGCGTGCTGGCCATCCTGCGGCGGCGGGGATGGGAACTGCCCCATGACCCGATATAAAAAAGGACGCTGCAAGGGCCAGCCTGTGCGGTAAATGTTGAAAATGAAACGCTCCACCCATGAGCCGGTGGGGCATTTTATGTTGCAGGCTTAGTGGTGGCGCGCAAACCTACGCCAAAATTGAGCCGAAAGGTCTCGAAGAAATCTTCGAGAGCGCCAAAGAAGCGCCATAACTTCCAACCATATACGTACCTAGCAGCTGTCCTTCGTTGTGCTTGAGGCTTGCTCGTGCTGATGCGCCGTAGTCCTGAAAGATTCCATCCGAAAGCTCAGGGAAGAGCGTAAGGATTTCATTCCGTGTGGCTTGATCCAAGGCTTTCCAACCCTGCTCGCCGGGGTGGAAGCTCTCTGATGGTGCGCCCTCAGCATAGATGATCTCATGGGTATCAAAGAGCATGTGGAAGTACTCCACCTCGCCGCCTTCATCCCGCAAAATAGAGTGGTCATTCACCAAAGACTTGGCTGTGGCCAGCACCTCCTCTTCCCCAAAGAGCATCTCTGCCTGCCAGCCTTGCAACAGCATGCGATGCTGGGGGCTGACAAGCAGGTCTCGGTCGTTCCCAAGGGCGCCCTTGCGGATCAGGATTGGGGCAAGGTCGCCCGTTGCAGGCCGTTCGGATGAACCGATCCAACGGATCGGCTGATAGCCGCGGTCCATCGTCAGAACCAGATCACCGACAACAAGGTCCTCGATCAGATGGTCCCCGCTCACCGTTGCGATCCGAGTGCCGCGGGTAAAGCAAGGGATCAAACCTTGCTCAAATGCCACAATGCCGACTGTCTCATTTTCATGATCTAAATCTGGGTTTGCCGACTGCTCTTCTTCGAGAAACACGCCCACGTCGCTGTTTGATTGGCTGTCAATCACAACTGTCGCAGTTTCACCGCCGTTGAGCGTTTGAGTTTCAGCAAGCACGACGCTGTTTGTGAACGTCGCCCCAAGACCAAGGATATCCACGTTTTCGTCAACGCCAGTATGTGTGTTCGCAGTGCCTGACGTGCTATCGCCCCCGGCGTCGATCGCGATCCAACCAATGGTTTCTGCGGGATGTTCACCAGACTTC
>Ga0189288_10149_pt1 | contig 60179 bp, 59 predicted proteins | sample UW105minimetaG_FD_130316 | JGI IMG/M metagenome (GOLD analysis project Ga0189288, IMG submission 130316) | Marine microbial communities from the Costa Rica Dome - UW105 mini metaG | ecosystem: Environmental > Aquatic > Marine > Oceanic > Photic zone | place: Costa Rica: the Eastern Pacific...
CACCAAACGACCGCATAGTGCTCTGGGCTACCGCCCGCCGGCGCCGGAAACCGTCGTCCCGATGGACCAGAGGCCAATCATGCACTAACAATCAAACTGGACCACTTGGGTGGGGCTGATCATTTGCGGCTTCTTCCGCGGCGATATGTAGTGAAATTGACTGTCTACTTTGTCAGATTGAGCTTCAAGAACTCCACCCAAGTGCCACTAGCACACAAAAGGGATTCGGGAAAGTATTTATTGCACCTAAGAGCGGCCTTTAGACGCCTCGTTCGCTTCTTCGACTACCTGCTTTGGCCAAAGGTAGATCGACGATCCATGCAACCATAATAACGCTGCGCAAGTAGGACAGTATGAGCTGCGATCTTGCTTGCGCTTCGCGGTCATAGAACGGCCAAGCGCACGATTCCGCTTACGAAAACAACACATTTCCAAACGGCACCCGCAAACAAAAAGCGGCGGTAAATCCAATTGGAGGCCGCACCATCAAAACAAGTGGAAAATCCAGAACGCCACCAAAGGCATTCGGTGCCAAAAACGGCCCGATAGGGCGTCAAGGTCGCAAACCCGCACCTGACAAAAAGGCCTTACCAGCAAGCAAGCTGTGCGTTTTCGTTGCTGGCAGCACCCCAGAAGATAGGCGCTGCCAGCCTTCAATCACATCCGTCAGTCCGTAGAAACGTGACTGACATCTTTGTCCGGAGAATAGATATCGAGAATATTCCAATGCCCCGTCGTCGGCGTTGGATTGTTGATCATCGGAACATCAAGCACAGTTGGCTTTCCGCTGGCGATGGCAGATTGCAACGTCGGCAGCAACTCTTCGGCGGCCCCAATTCGAATACCTTCCGCCCCATAGGCGCGCGCAATCGCCGCGTAATCTGGCCCGTTGTCAAGCTGCGCAGCCGTGCCCGGGAAGGTGGTGCCATAGGTGAGCCCATAATGCGCTTTCTGAAGGCCCGCGATGGTGCCAAACGCATTGTTGTTCATCACCAGCCAAATGATGCCAAGATTGAGTTCGACCGCCGTAGCAAGAGCTGCGGGGTTTTGCCCAAACCCACCGTCGCCCACAAGGCTGATCACGACCCGATCCGGCGCTGCCAGTTTCGCGCCAATGGCGCCGGGAGGACCAAATCCCATCGTGGCAAAACCACCCGGTGTGAGAATGGAGCCCGGTGTGAGGATATCAAACTGCTGGCCAACACCGTTCTTGTTCCAGCCGACGTCCGTTGTGATAATGGCGTCCTCTGGCAAAGCGGTGCGCGTATCGGCCAAAATTCGCTCCGGCATCATCGGAAAGGCTGGCGAGGTCTGCATCTCCACATTCGAAGCTTTGAAGCTGGCGCGGAAATTGGCAATCTCGTCCTTCTTCGCGGCGCGATCAAAGCCATCAGGGTACATCTCTCTCGCCACGCGGTTCAGCACCCGCAAGGCCGACTTGGCGTCGGCAACCACGCCGATTTCGGTGGGATAGTTGCGACCGATCTCCGATGGTTCGATATCGATGTGGATCACCTTTGTGATGTCGCCCTTTTCCCCGATATTGAAGGTGTAACCCGGGTACCAGCTGGAACAATCCGCCTCTTTGAAACGGGTGCCAATGGCAAACACAGTATCAGCGTTCAGACAGGATTGATTGACCAGCTCCGTCCCCCAGAAACCGGTCATGCCCATCACCAAGGGATGATCATCGCGCAAAGCGCCTTTGCCCATCAGGGAATGCGCCACTGGCAACCCCATGTGCTCAACGAATGCACGAAGTTCTTCACTGGCTTTTGCCAAAAGAATACCGCCTCCAACGTAAGCCACAGGTGCCTCGGAGTTGGCGATTTTCTCAACAATCTGACGGGCGGTTTCGTCGTCGATCGACGGCTTGCGCAAAGCGCGTGTATTGGCAGAAACCCGATCAAAGGTGTCAGACGGAATGACCTCGGAGAAGATGTCCATTGGCACGTTGACCAACACCGGGCCCGGCTGTCCGCTCTCGGCCAGATGAAAGGCCTTCTCCAATATTTCCGCCATCAGGTCCGCGCGATCCACGCGCCAGGCGCGCTTCACAAACGGGCGATAGATTTCCCACTGCGCAGCATCGGCATGCAAGTTAACCTCCTGATGCGGGTGTTTGCCATAGTAATGGGTTGGAATGTCCCCGGCGATCACCACCATTGGAATGCAATCCAACGCGGCATTTGCGACCCCGGTGGCGCAGTTTGTTAATCCGGGAGACAGGTGGGAGAGCACCACCGAGGCCTTGCCTGTCACTCGTGCGTAAGCATCGGCCGCATGGCTTGCGATCTGCTCATGGCGTACGGTGACAAAATCGATCGGACTGTCCGCCAATGCGGCCAACACGGAAATGTTGGTGTGCCCACAAAGGCCAAAGACGTGCTCGACATCCCGGCGCTCCATAAAATCGACAATGTGCTCGGCGACGGTTTTGCCTGTAACTGTAGTGCCGTCCATTACGCAACCTCCTGTCCGAAGAATTCCCCGAAAAGCTCTTCCTCTGAGGGACGGTCTTCGGCGATCGGGCGACTGACCCAAGTGTAGTTCATCATGTGCTTCATTGTGACGTTTTCATTTGTGATGTTGCCTCCCCAGATGCCGCAACCGAGAGAAGACGTCATCGGCATCCCGTTGGTCCACGCGCCGGCATTGGCCTTGGATTGCGGTTGCCGCACCATCATACGACTGACAGGTGCCAAGCGGGCGAGACGATCGATGTGCTCGTCATTGTGGCTATAGATACCGCAGGAATGCCCCTTGCCGCCGGTCGCATATATTTTGCCAACGGTGTCCAGCGCATCCTCAAAAGTCTCAAAATGATAGAGCGCCATCAGGGTGGTCAGCTTTTCCTTGGAGAACTTGTGCTCCGGGCCAATTTTGCCCTGATTTTCGACCATCAGGAACTTGCGATCATCCGGAATTGTGAACCCCGCCACTTCTGCAGTCTGCTGTGGACGACACGCAATGGTCGGGAATGTCCGATTGCCCTTTTCATCCCACATTGCCGCCTCAAGAAGGGTCTTTTCCTCCTCGGAACAGAGGTAGCCGCCTTCGGCCTCCAGAGCTTTGACCATGTCGTCATAGATGGATCGCTGAATGATGATGTTGCCATCAGCGGAACAGCCGGAGCCAAAGTCAGACGTCTTTGAGATGCGCGTGTTCTGTGCCGCGATCTCGAGATCAGCGGTCTCGTCGATCACAATCGAGGAGTTCCCCGCCCCCACACCGTAAGCCGGACGGCCCGAGCTGTAGGCCGCTTTGACCATCGGCTTTCCGCCTGTGGCGAGCGTAAGATCACAGACCTCCATCAGATGCTGCGTCATCGGGATGGAAGGTTTGCGGATCGACTGAAACAGGTCCTCCGGCGCACCAACCGCACGGCAGGCGGCGCGCATGACTTCCACCATTTCAAAAGTTGTTTGGGCGGTGCGAGGATGTGGGGAAAAGATCACCGCGTTGCGCGCATTTGCAGATGACACACCGGTCACAGGTGGCGTCATCGCGGGATTGGTCATGGGGATCAGAGATGCGATCACACCAGCCGGCTTGGCATATTTAACCAAGCCTTTGGCCTCGTCCGTTTCCACAACACCGGAAGAAGGCGTGCGCAACACATCGCGTAGCACCATGTGGATTTTGAAGCGTTTGGCCGGACGCCCTTCCCGGTCACCAATACCGCTCTCGTCCACACCTTGCTGTGCCAGCCGCGTAAACGTCGCCTCATTGCCCGCATACCATGCGATTGCCTGGGACAACCGGTCTAGATCGGCCTGGCTCCAGTCTTCGATTTCAGCCATTGCCGCGCGGGCGCGGTCTACCATTTGCGCAACCAAGTCGCGCTCTTCGTTAGTGAGCTCTCTGCCCATGGTGATCCTCATTTCTGGATAGAGTTGAAGGGGTCGGCGCGCGGCGCTGAGAGCGGGCGTCACCGAATGTTCGTTTGGCGTGAGTAAGGCAGCGGCGGGCGTGTTCTTCGTATCCCAATTCGGCCAGTCGGCTTTGGTTTGGGAGTTCGATGCAGTAGTCGACCGGCGGCATGCGCTCGATGATCCCTGCAAAATCGATCCATCCTTCGCCGGGGTAAAGGCGCGCGTCGCGCGCCAACTGGATCATACCTGCGCGTGTGTCCGCGATGCCGGGGAGACAATCGGAGATGTGCAGAAAGTGCAGAAGGTTTGCCGGGACATGCAGCAGCTCCCCCAGATCGACGCGACTAAGATGAAGGTAAAGCGTGTCGATCAGAATGCCGCCATTTGGCTGGTCAGCAGCATTCACGATGTCCAGAACCTCATCCAATGTGCGGAGCCGCGAAAATGAGGGAAATTCCAGATCAATGGTCAACCCATAGGGCGCAGCCAACTCGCAGGTCTCTGAGTACACATCGATCAAAAAGTCGCGGTCATCGCGGGTATTGGTCCACGCACTCATAATCATGCGTTTGGCACCAAGTTCTCCGCCAATTTCCAAAGCCCGCTCGAAACTGCGCGGATCTACATCTTCCGTGATGCGGGCCAATTCAACGTCGAGCACTTTCAGTCCAGTGGTCGCCAAGGCGGTCTTCGTTGCCTGAACCTGCGCCTTGCTGACCGGAGATTCCGAAAACTCTCCGGGCACATGCATGGGAATAAACCGCGGGCTGACCGCGTCATACCCGGCACGCGCCGCGATGTAGACCAACTCAGGCGGCGTGCACCCGATGAGCGTTAGGTGGGCGAGTGAGTAGAGCGACGGCTCGTGTTCTGCGGTGTCGACTTTCTTCATGCGGCCCTCTTGCAAGTGCATTACGAATCTCAATTTATCACATGTTGTAAAAAATATCAGAAATTTTGCAAAACATCAATTTTTCGTACCCAGAAAACTTTATCTCTGCAGAACTGCGAAAACGGCTGCCCAACACGAAAACAGGTGCTGAGAAAACGGGATGCTGGATTTTGCGGCAGTTCGGCCCGGCACGGGGGCTGATATTAGGAGTAGAGGGAGCCTCTGCAGACTCAAAAATCTCTCAGCCGAATGGCCGACATTGCGAGTGGAAATTGCCCGAAAGGACCCTGCTAGAGGGAACGGTCCCGGCGGGTATTGTCAGCGACATTGGGACGTGTGCAGCCAAGTGGCACCAAGTTATACAAGTGACCATACGGAGGTGTTCAACATGATCAAACCAAGCGCGGCGCCAACACAACCTGCCGGTCGGCGACCGCGACACCGCGCGGTCAGCCGCCAATTTTGCCTTGAATCTTAAGTCGCCTCGGCCGGTTGGTAGAGCGGCAAGTATTGCGGTGGGATCGGCCCCTTGTTGCGCCCACCTTGGTTCATCTGTTCCCAAGCATGCGCGAGGATTCCGACGGATCGCGACAGACAAAACAAGCCACGGGACAATGGCGCCGGAAGCCCCAACTCGCAGAAGATCACAGTGGTCGCCCCGTCAATATTCATCGCCAATGGGCGCCCGCCCCGCTCATTTTTCAACTGGTTTTGAACGGAGAGTGCGATGTCGACAAACCTGCCGGACACTTCCCCGGCATCTGCCGCGTCACGCACCAGGCCAAGCAGACGCGGCGCACGCGGATCTTCCGGCCTGTGAAACCGATGGCCAAATCCGGAAACGATCTTGCCGTAGGTCTCCCGCCACGCATCCAGCCCACTTTTCGTTGCACTTGCAAGATCCGCCCCCTCTTCCATCCGACGGGCAATATCATAATAGAGTTCCGCGCATTGCTCCCCCGCACCGCCGTGCACATCCCCAAGCATATTGACCGCCGTCGCCATGGCATTGTTGAGACCGACACCACATGTGGCGGCCATGCGCGCTGCTGCGATGGACGGCGCTTGTGGCCCGTGATCCGCACCGGACACCAACGCCGCCTCCAACAGCGCCGCTTTGCCTTCGGGCAGGTCACCGCCCTGCACCATCAACCAGATCATTTGCGCAAAGGACACATTTCCAATGAGTGCTTCAATTGGCTTCCCACGGAATTCGATCCGCCCGGGGGACATGTCAATGATTGAGGTACGCCACCAGTGACGGACGGCTTCAACGTCTTCAGACATTTTGCTGCTCCAGAGAGTTATTGGCTTTTGTGAGCAAAGCGGCGAGGTTCGCCTTCATCCGCTCTTTTTCAGGCCTGCGCCCGGTGATCAGTTCAAAAGCATGTGCCGCTTGATAAACGGCCATACCTGAGCCCGGCATCGTTCGCAGGCCACATTGCTTCGCCTTTTGCAAAAGCGGTGTTTGCAACGGAAAGTAGACAATATCCGCGACCCAGGCACTTTGAGACAACGTCTCGGGATCAAGCGCCATTCTGCTGTCGCCTGCCATTCCCAAAGGGGTGGCATTCACGACGCCACAGGTTCTTTGCAAGTCTGCCGGTTCGGGTTTGCTTGTCGCAGTAACCGTTTTGTCGGGGCGAAGCTGTGCAAGCTTGGACCTGAGCGATTGCGCCTTAGCCACCAAAGGGTCCGATATGACCAGATGTTCAACCCCGCCATCGAGCAATGCGAGGCCAACCGCACTGCCGGCACCGCCGGCGCCCAACAGGATGCAATGCGATCTGTCGCAGTCCCGCAAGGTCTCCTCAAAGGACTCTGCAAAGCCTGAGTAGTCTGTATTGTGGCCAATTCTTCTGCCGTGCCGAAACTGGACGGTGTTCAGCGATCCCAGCACCTTTGCCGTCGGTGAGAGTTCATCGACATGCTCGGTCGCCTCGATTTTGAAGGGGTACGTGACATTGACGCCGGCGCAACCGGATGTCTCCGCAATTTCAAGGAATTGCGCGATCCCCATCTCTGAGTTCGCGTCCTCCGCCGCATCAATGCGGGTGTACGCATAGGGAAAGCCCTGTACCCTTGCCTCATCCTCATGCAGCCTTGGCGTAAGCGAAGCCGAGATCTTCCGACCGATAAGCGCAGCTTTCATTGCATTGCCTCTTTCGCTTTGTTCAGAGAGTTGCGTTGTGCGGCAAGCCGGATCGGCGCATTGCGCGCGCCATACCCTGAATACCCGCCTTTGCGTTGGACAATTTCGAAAAAGAAGCCGTTGAAAATTGGCTTGCTGTAAATCTGAAAATACTCGCCACTGCCGCTACGGTCGTAGAGGATGTTTTCAGCTTTCAGAGCACTGACAAAATCCTCTTCCAGATCAAAGGCAACTTTGAGATCAGCATAGTAATTGGCCGGGACTTCCAGGCGTTTGAAGTTGCGCGTCCTCAAAATCTGGGATGTTTCGAAAATGTCGTCCGTGGAAAGCGCAATGTGTTGCACACCTGCGCCCAGCCCTTCTTCCAAAAAACTTGCCGCCATGGTGCGACGGCCAACTGCGCCATTTAGGTTAAGACGCACCTCCCCTTCCGGACTCTCAATGGCTTGGCTGTGCACGACCCCCGATGGGTCGGCGACATTCTGAATGGGAGACTTCGCCAAATCGAAAGTAGAAAGGTAGTACAGCAGCCAGCTCTGCGTTTCGTCCTGCCGCATGGTCTGCGCCACATGGTCCACGCGCCGCAATCCAGCTGGCTGCAAAATGTCATTTTGCGGAACCAGGTCAAATTCGATGTCCCATACACGGTGCAGGTCAGATTGCTCATCGATAAAATGCACAACGCTACCGCCAACCCCTCTGATCGCAGGAATGTCGAGTTCGCCTGTGCCAACGGGTTGGGAAAAATCGGGCGCACCAAGAGCCGTGGCACGCGCAACAGTTTGCGCCGCATTCGTGACGCGTAGGCCCATATCGCACACAGAAGGCCCGTGTCCCAAAAACGCCCTGTGGGCAAAACCATCTTGCTCCTGATTGACCACAAAGTTGACCGCACCCTGGCGCCAGAGTTGCACTGACTTGCTGACGTGCCTGCGCTCCAACCGAAAGCTCATAGACGTGAGCATTTCGCTCAGCTCAGAGGCGCTTTTGGCATCAGCCGTAAACTCCACAAACTCAAACCCGGAGGCGTAGACCTTTTCAGGCAGGTTTGGTGTGCCAAAATCCAAATTTGGATCGGTTCTTGCGATGTCATCCAGGAGGGTCACCAAAGAGCGATAACTATCGCGGGCAACGGTTTTGCTTTCTGGTTGCGGCCCTGCATCGTTTACCCGCGCGACGGACCAGCACCCGCGGTAACCGCATCGCGCAAGGACGCGCACAAAGCTTCCTAAATTCAAGGCACCCAATCCAGGCAGCAGTCCAAAATGCCGTTTCAGTCGCCGGATATCTGCATCCAGGCGGGGCGCATCAGACAACTGCACATGGAAAAGCTTGTCTCCGGGAACATCCCGCAACCGCGCCGGTTTGGAACCATCGGCCAGCGAGAAAAAGGAATTCAAGGCAAGACCAAATTCCGGGTGGTTCACTTTTTCAACCATCTCCAGTGCTTGCGCGTCAGATTGGACCCGGGACGCCCAAGGCAGCGCAAGATACGCCAGTTTTAGGCCTTCTGCCGCTGCCAAATCCGCCGCGTGCCGCAAGTCAACAACATGTTGATCCAAATCACTGGAGGTCGTGTTTGACATGGCTGACGTAATCAAAACGCCTTCACAACCAAGCGTTTTGGCAATCTGCAGTTTCTGAGACAACAGTCGAAAACGCTGTGCACGCTGATCCTCCGGCTGCCCCTCAAGATCGTTGAACGGCTGCAGCCACCCGAATTTCAAATTCAACCGCTCAGCGTAGGCGCGCAGTTGCTCCGGTGAGCGGTCACAGCCCGTCAAATCCGGCTCATGCAGGTCGACTGTGTCAAAGCCTGCGGCGGAAATTGCTTGCAGTTTATCGGTCAGTGCCCCGGGCACTGATGTTGTAGAAACAGAAAGTGACATCGTTTTAACCTTGATAGCCGAAGAGGCGAGGTAGCCAGAGAACGAGATCCGGCAGCAGGATCAGCAACAGCAACGCAATCAACAACACGCCCAGAAAGGCCCAGATTTCCCGGATGATTTCGCGCAGCGGAATGCGAGTCACGGCGTTGATGACAAACAAGAGAATTCCATAGGGCGGCGTGATCAGCCCAATCATGGAATTGACCACCACCAGCACGCCGAAATGCACCAGATCTATGCCCAGTTCCCGACAGGCAGGAATAAACAGGGGAACGATCACAAGGATGATTGTTGTGGCATCCAATACGCAGCCAAGCAAAAGCACCAGGAGATTGACCGACAACAGGAAGACCAGAGGATGAACGTCACGCCCAGTCAAAAAGTCTGACATCATTCCCGGGATGTTTTCACTGATCACGATGAAGTTCAGGATCAACGCACCGCCAATGACCAACCCCACTGCAGCCGAGGAACGCGCACTATCGACAAAAATCCGATAGAGATTGCGCCAAGTGAGCGCGCGGTAAAAGAGCCCAGCCAACAACAGAGCATAAAACGCAGCAACGGCAGCGGCTTCAGTTGGCGTGGTGACACCTCCATAGATGCCATAGAGCAGGATGGCTGGCATAAGCAGCGCCGGGAACGCATTTGCGGTGTGGCGCGGCAACTCTTTGAATGGAACCGGCTCTTCCATGGCAAATCCGCGTTTGCCGGCGAGATAGTAATTCATTGCCATCAAAACCGCGCCCATAACCAAACCTGGCAGGATCCCCGCAAGGAACAAGGCACCAATCGACGTGTTCGAGACCAACGCATAGAGCACCATCGGGATCGAAGGGGGAATAATTGGCCCAATGGTGGCAGAGGCCGCAGTAATTGCGGCGGCATATCCGCGAGAGTAACGGCCATCCTTTGTCATCATTTCGATGATGATCTTCCCCAGACCGGCGGCATCCGCCACCGCAGAGCCAGACATCCCCGAGAAGATCAAGGAAGCGACCACATTCACGTGACCCAGGCCGCCTTTAAAACGGCCAACAGCCGCGACGCAGAAGTTCAAAAGCCGTTCGGAAATTGTACCCGCGTTCATGATATTTGCGGCAACGATAAACAGAGGCACCGCCAAGAGGACAAAGCTCTTGTAGAGACCTTGCAGGATTTTTTCGCCTGCGAGCGCGACGTCCATCCCTGCAAATCCCAGATAGACGATGGAAGCGATCAGGATGGCGTAGCCAATGGGGGTGCCAATGCCGGCAAGGAAGAACAGGGCAAAGAGGCACGAGGCAAGTTCAAAGCTCATACCGCTTCATCTCCTTGTTGAATGGCTGGGGGTTCGTGGTCATGTCCGGGAAGGTCGTGATCGTCATCCGGAGGCCCGTTGCGAAGCACATCGAAAAACCGCCAAATGTAACGAGCTGCAACGACCAGCATGAAGACCGCAAAAATGGAGAATACATCGCGGAGGGGAATTTTGGCTCCGGAGACAGGATTGCGGACCGTCGTGGTCTTCCGAATTTTCATCCAGTCGATGTAATCCCACGTGGGCCAAAAGGCATAAACCATTGCACCGGCGATCGCAGCAGCAGAGATCAATGCCATAACGCGGCGCAGTTTTTGGGGCGCTGCAAGGTAGAAAATATCGAAGGTGACGTGATCGCGCTCTGTAACGATAAAGGCGTTTCCAAAGAACACGATCCAGACCCAGAGGATCAGACACAGCTCCAATGTCCAGCCAAACGGTGTCAGCATGACGTAGCGCGAAAAAATCTGGATCAGGAAAGTGAGAAACATCGCCGCCAATAGTGCGGCGGCGATGAATTCTGTCCCGCGGGTGAACCATTTGAAAAAGGATCTCATAACGCGTTCTCCCGCGAGCAATTGTGGAGCCTAGCCGCCAAGCGCGTTGATTTTCTCAAGCACGCCTTCTGGCCAGGTCTTTGCAAACTCGCTTTCCAGATACATCTTCTGAGCGTGGTCACGGAACGCCGCCACATCTGGCTCATAGATCTCCAAACCTTGTTCCTTCAGGTAAGACACCAGCTCTTCTTCCAGCTGCAGCTGCTTTTGACGACCGCTTTCCGCAGCTGCGTCAGCTGCTTTTTGAACCGTTGCCTGCTGTTCGGCTGTCAGGCCGTCCCAAGTGGCTTTGGAGATGGCGATGTAGTTCAGGTCAACGAGGTGAGACGTCAAGACAATCTGCTTTGTCACTTCATAGAACTTACGATCTACTGTTGTTGGCAGCGGATTGTCCTGACCGTCTACTGCACCGGTGGACAGCGCGGTGTAGACCTCGGCAAAGGCCAATGGCGTTGGAGCCGCGCCCAGCGCTTTGCCGAGGAATTGCCATGCATCAGTGCCTGGCATTCTGAGGTTCACACCCGCCAGATCCGCTGGCGTGGTGACCGTCAGGTCGTCTTTGGATGCGCGCAGGTTCACTTGGCGGCGCCCCAGATACATGACGGAGAGAAGCTTCACGCCCAACTCGTCTTCTGCAGTCTTCTTGAAGGAATCCATCAAAGGATCATTGAAAACGGCGATCTGGTGAGCTGCGTTCTGATGGACATAGCCGGTCGCAAAGATTGAGAACTCAGGAAAGAACTGTGCCAGCTCTTGCGCGGATGCGATTGACATTTCGAGGTTGCCGCGGCTGATGGCGTCCAGCTCGGTGCCTTGAGCAAAGATCGTGCCGTTGTAGCTTGGCTCATAATCCGCGAAGTCTGCGACCATCGGAGCAAAAACCTCAGCCATTGCCACCGAACGCTGATCGGTCTCGGACGCAGAGGTGGCGAGCCGTAGCTTCACCTTATCCGCCGCAAGTGCAGAGCCCGCGGTGCCCATAGCGAGACCAGCAGCAAGAAGCACGGAAAGTGCATTTCTTCGATTTAGTTTTGGCATCCTTTGTTCCTCCCTAAGATGTCAAATCATTGATTCTGATCATTCAGTGATTTCGATTTAAATGCAATAGATTTTCAAAAATATCAGATATTTTTGAATTCACCGTGTTTCAACACAGGTTATGCCTGGACGGGCAACACTTCCACCGCGGCCCCCAGATCAGAAGAGTGTTGAATAGCTTCAAGGACTTGTAGGGTCTTCACCCCTTCCAATCCGCTCACGATTGGATCGGCTTTCTTACGAACCACCATTGAGAAATGCCTAATTTGATTGCGGAGTGGGTCGGAATTTTCGGTGTCCAAACGTTCGGCAGCAATCGGGCTCCACCAGTCGCGCCCCCCGTTTTCGTGTTGCCACAGGCTTAAGTCCGGAACCGAAATAGACCCTTTGCTTCCCCCAATTTGATAACAGCCTTCACTTGTGTGCGGGTACACGGGATTTTCTCCTGATGTCATCTCCCAACTCCAAGGGGCGACAATGCTATCAGACACGGTAATCGTGCCGATAGCACCGCTCTCGAAAGTCAAAATGGCTGCGCCAACATCCTCGTTTTGATAGCCTCTGCGAGACGGGCAACTCTGAGCTTGCACCCTCACGACATCGCCAGCGAAATAGCGCAAGAGATCAACGTCGTGAGAAAGATTAACGGAAACCGGCCCAGCACCCTTCAGTTTTCTCCATGATGCTTCCTCAAAGTAGTGATCCGGCTTGTAGAACCAGCAAGTGCTCTGAATTGCACGAATGCCCCCGATCTTCCCAACATCAATCGCGCGCTTCACGCTGGCAATTAGCGGATTATGTCGCCGGTGATGCCCCACCAAAATCGGGACTTCCTGCCTAGCTGCACACTCAACCAATTCGAGCGCTGAAGCCACTGTCGTGCCGATTGGTTTTTCAACAAGAATCGCACATCCGTGCTCCACACAAGTGAGACCCTGTTCGACGTGCTGCTCATTCGGTGTTGCCAGAATTGCCCCATCTGGCTGGACGACCTCCAGCATCTCCACAAGGCTCTCAAAAACAGGAACATCTAGGCTCCGCGCGAAGGCACGCCCCTCTTCGGATGGATCGACGATTGCAGCCAAACGCGCGCACGGCTCGCCTAATATTGCCGCCGCATGGCGCTTGCCAATTAGCCCAGCGCCAACAAGCGCAATTCGAACTGTGTCAGACACAATGTCCCCTTTTCAGTCTGCGTCGAGCTGCGGAAACGCGACTCGTGTTACCGGATCTTACGAGCAAATTTCTTGAGTTGCAATAATATCTGATATTTTCAATAATATATGCATTTACTGCGGATTGCTGAACATTAATGAAAGTGTTACGTAGAGAAAAAATATGACGTTTTAGGCGATCTTTCATGGCAAAGCAGAACTCAACCATTGGTGCGAGCACCTACCAGCGGATTAAGCGGGACATAATTTTTGGCGCGCTCGAGCCTGGCACCAAACTGAAACTGGAAGCCTTGAGAGAACGATACTCGGCGTCCCTCTCGACACTACGAGAAACATTGAACCGCTTGGCCAGTGATGGTTTTGTGGAGGCCCCGGAACAGCGTGGGTTCTTCGTCACTCCAGTCTCTCGGGAAGACCTCATCGAAATCGCAGAATTGCGCTCTCTGATCGAATGCCACGCCCTGGAGTTGTCCATCAAAAACGGTGACACTGACTGGGAAGGCGATTTGGTCGCCGCCCACCATAAGCTGCATTTGCTGGAGCAAAAGCTACTGACCGGAGACGATGCGGAAAAGGAAACGTGGAAGCGCTACGATTTCGAGTTTCACCAGGCTTTGATTGCCGCCTGCAACTCCAAGAACTTGATGTCCATTCATGCAATCGTTTTCGACAAATACCTGCGATATCAAATGCTCGTATTGACCTACCGGGGCGAAGTCGCCGCGACCGAGCACAAAGCGATGTTTGATGCCGCCTTGCGCCGCGACACAGATGCGGCAACCTCAATTCTGAAGCAACATATCCAAAACGGTCTGGACCATGCACTTGACGCCTTTTGAGCGTCATTTCGTTCGGGGCCGTAAACAAGCTGCGGTAATTTCTGGCCTCTAAAGATCAGAACGTACCAACAAAGCGCTGCGCTCAGCCCTTTGCCTCGCGCCGTGTCGCAAGTCGGCCCCAGCCGTTAGGCGTTATCCACCTCCATGGTAGCGCGAACTCTATGTGCAAACAGAACCGCCGGCTCAGACTCGCCGAACACATCGGTCAAAAACGCCACCAAAGCTGCCAATATCTCCCAAAAGAAAGGCGCCCACGGGCGCCCCAAACAAAACCAACACATAAACGCTATACACGCGCCCACCACAAATTGAGGGTTATTGGGAAATCCTTGCCCCAATTTCGCGAGAAATCTAACCGGCTCGCACCCTTAGTGGGTCCAGGCACCGCGGCGATTGGTGGCGAAGTTCTCGCCATAACCGCCCTGCCGGATGTTGGCCTTGCGCTTGTTCGGCTCCAGTACCTGCACCTCAATATTGTTTTCGCGTGCGTAGGCCACAGCCGCGTCTTTGCTGTCAAACTTCAGACGCACTTGGCTTTGCGTATCACCAGAGCCGGTCCATCCCATCAGCGGATCAATATCCTTGGCTTCCGACGGACCATACTCCAACACCCACTGGTGGGTTTTGGCGGTTCCCGAAGACATGGCCGTGCGGGCTGGCTGATAAATACGTGCGATCATGGGGCACTCCTTAGCTTGCCGCTTTATCACGGATTCTCCAGCTTCGGGCAAGAGGTCAAACACAGACAAACCGCCGCAAAGGCGAGGCAAATCATCGATTGAAAGGGAAGTAAGCTTGCAAGCAGCCCAGGTTCCGGACCAAGCCGCGGGGAGCGAGGGGTGTAGGTGCAGTTTGGACTGGCGACCTTAGCGGACTGCTTGCTGAGTTGACCATAGCGAGGATGCCAATCATTTGGCAAGTGCAGCATATATTTAATTTCCGATATGGGTGGAATTTTGTTCTAAAATTACCCGTAGACCCACAACTTCTTACCGAAAGAGGCGCGGGGATGCTTTATCAAAGGTAATCCACTCTCATTGGCGCGCAAGATCCTTGACTGAACAGTCAGAATTTTCTGCACATGCGAAGCACTTCTTGGCGCAGTGCAGCATCCTTCCATCAAAATCCCCAGATCACATATGCGCTTTCGCACTTGCATAAGAACAAAAAGAGACCAAAATCGCGCAAAACGACTCTTTCAACACGGGACACCGCGATGAGTGATGCCAGTAACCTGCCCCAGATGGTCGATCGTGAGGCCAAACGCCGTCCCAAGCTGGAAGGCGGCAAGCGCATTGTCATGCACACCGAGTTTGAACCCGCAGGGGATCAGCCCACCGCCATCGCCGAACTCTCCGCAGGCGTGACCGACGGCGAGCGCAATCAGGTGCTGCTGGGCGCCACTGGTACCGGCAAAACCTTCACCATGGCCAAGGTGATTGAGGAAACCCAACGCCCCGCCATCATCCTCGCCCCAAACAAGACCCTCGCCGCCCAGCTCTACGGCGAGATGAAAGGCTTCTTCCCGGAAAACGCCGTCGAATATTTCGTGAGTTTCTATGACTATTACCAGCCCGAAGCTTACGTGCCGCGCTCTGACACCTTCATTGAGAAGGAAAGCCAGATCAACGAACAGATCGACCGCATGCGGCACTCCGCCACGCGCGCCCTGCTGGAACGGGATGACGTGATCATTGTGGCATCGGTCTCTTGCATCTACGGCATCGGCTCGGTGGAAACCTATTCTGCCATGACGCTCGACCTGAAAGCAGGCGGTGAATACGACCAGCGCCAAGTGATTGCCGATCTTGTCGCGCAACAATACCGCCGCAACGACGCCGCCTTCCAACGCGGCTCTTTCCGGGTGCGCGGCGACAGCCTGGAAATCTTCCCCGCCCACCTCGAAGATCGCGCGTGGAAACTTTCTTTCTTTGGCGAGGAGCTCGAAAGCATCACCGAGTTTGACCCGCTCACTGGCGAGAAAACCGACACGTTTGAGCAAGTCCGCGTCTACGCCAACAGCCACTATGTGACGCCGAAACCCACACTGAACCAGGCCATCATCAATATCAAAAAAGAGCTGCGCACGCGGCTCGACCAGCTGGTGGACGAAGGCAAGCTGCTGGAAGCCCAGCGGTTGGAGCAGCGCACCAACTTCGATCTTGAGATGCTAGAGGCCCAAGGCTTCTGCAACGGCATCGAAAACTATTCCCGGTATCTCACCGGCCGCGCGCCGGGGGAGCCGCCCCCCACCCTATTTGAATTCATCCCCGACAACGCCATTGTCTTTGCCGATGAATCCCACGTATCCGTCCCGCAAATCGGCGGCATGTATCGGGGTGATTATCGCCGCAAATTCACCCTCGCCGAACACGGCTTCCGCCTGCCGTCTTGCATGGACAACCGCCCGCTCAAGTTTGAGGAATGGGACGCCATGCGCCCCCAATCGGTCTTTGTCTCCGCCACCCCGGCGGCATGGGAGATCGAGCAATCCGGCGGCGTCTTTGCCGAACAGGTCATCCGCCCCACCGGCCTCTTGGACCCCGAGGTCGAAATCCGCCCGGTCGAGATGCAAGTCGACGATCTGCTCGACGAAATCCGCAAAGTCACCGAGCAAGGCTTCCGCACGTTGGTCACGACATTGACCAAACGCATGGCCGAAGACCTCACCGAATACCTGCACGAACAGGGCATCAAAATCCGCTACATGCACAGCGACATCGACACGTTGGAGCGTATCGAAATCCTGCGCGACCTGCGTCTGGGCGCCTTTGACGTGCTGGTCGGCATCAACCTCCTGCGCGAGGGTCTGGACATCCCCGAATGTGGTCTGGTCGCCATTCTTGACGCCGACAAAGAGGGCTTCCTGCGCTCTGAAACTTCCCTGGTGCAAACCATCGGCCGCGCCGCGCGCAACGCCGACGGCCGCGTGATCATGTACGCCGACCGCATGACCGGCTCCATGGAGCGCGCCATTGGCGAAACCAACCGCCGCCGCGCCAAACAGATCGCCTACAACGAAGAACACGGCATCACGCCCGAGACAGTCAAAAAGAACGTCGAGGATGTCTTGGCCGGGCTCTATCAGGGCGACACAGACCAATCCCGCGTCACCGCCAAGATCGACAACCCGCTTGCGGGCGGCAACCTGGAAGCCGTGCTCAACGGGTTGCGCGAAGACATGCGCAAAGCCGCCGAGAACCTCGAATTCGAAGAAGCGGCACGTTTGCGCGACGAGGTCAAACGTCTGGAGGCCGTGGACTTGGCCGTCGCCGACGACCCCATGGCGCGGCAATACGCAATCAAGGCCGCCGAGGAGAAAGCCACCAAGAGCAGAGGCCGCTCAACGGCTGGGCGCGCTGGTCAGCGGGGTGGGAATGTGAGGAGCAAACGCGGCCGCTGACCCGTAGGGTGCGCATGAACTGCGCACCACAACACGCACACCAGAGGGCCAGCGCCGGACCTGGCGGGGGGTGCGCCTTTGTTCCGGGCAATTGGCCGGCTTGCGTGGTTTGAAGACGACACCGTTTTGAAGCAAACCTGATCCGCATCAAGGCGTAATCAATTCATCCCAGGTACAATTTGGAAACAGCTTTCATTGTGTCTTCGGGACAATTCACCAAAGGATTTTGCCATATGGAATTTACCATCAAATTGCACAAACGCGGTTCCCCCCTCAGTGTTATCATTCAAGTTTCCGGCGATCCGGACTCTCACGACTTCACATGGACCGAGGTCCACCCGAATAGCTCGAAACCATTCTTTGCGGCTGCCCAAAAATCATGGGGATATTTCGAAAGTCGCAAACCTGGCGGCGCTCCGACTTTTGCCGTTTTCAAGGCTTCCGGGGTAGTGGGGGACAAACGTCCTGCGGTGTTGAGATTGCAAATTCCCCGATTGCCGGAATTCAAACTGAGAGACCTCGACAATTGTTTCACGGGAGCGGTCGGCGACTGGCAATCAACACCGGAGTACAAAAAACAATCCTCAAAAGGATTTAGTTGGCGCGCCGACCCAACCTAAAAGGGCAATCGACATCCAGGTGCAGGCCGTCTGGTCCGACACCATGCATCGCATTACGCACTGTGGGGCTCTGGCCTTCGCGTGCCTACTCGTTTGCGCACAGGCAGACACCTACGCGATGCCCGACGAAAAGGGGGAAGCATCATACTTTTGTGAAGTGCAGCATCTCGACGCAGAGCAGTCCCAAGACTACCCTCACCCCATGCGCGCACTATTGATCCCTGCCCTCCTCCTCACCTCCCCAGCCACCGCTTGGGAAGCATCCACCACGCCCATCTGCACCCTCACCCATGAGACCGCAGAGGCCCACATCCACCTCACCTACGCCCCAAGCAAACCGCTCTACACCCTCGCGATCACCCAAAAATCCGCGCCATGGCAGCCCACTCCATGGTTCGCCATGCGCTTCATCGGTCCCAATGAAATCGTGATCTCAACACCGCAACACGCGCTGTCGGACAACAACCTGACGCTCAATGTCGCGGACAGCGGCTTTGGCAATGTGCTCGACGGGCTGCAATACAACGCCACGGCGCTGGCCTTCACCGAGGCTCAGACCGTGACCATCCCGCTCGACGGTGCCGCGCCAGAGGTGCAAAAGTTCCGCGCCTGCACGACCATAGGCCTGGCCCAAGCCTCGACCCTGCAACCGCCCCTACAGAAGGCGATTGATGGCCTCTTTGCGGATCGCCGCATCTAACGTCGCCCGCTTATCAGTGTAAGGAGCCACAGCCGCCCACATATGCCAAAAGCGCTTGGCACGTCTTTGTGTTGAGGCAGCCAAATCGACAGGTACAGCAACTCCCTCAGAGAGCTGCCGGATCACCTGCTTGGAACGACAGCGGACGTGTCGGTCATCCCCTCGGCACGCCTGTAAAGCCCGTCGATCAGATAGTGTCCAAACCCTTGGTGGCGTTTTTACGGCTCCAGGCCAATGCCCGCTCGCTCAGGAACGGCCCGAGTTTGGCTCCTATTTCTTGGTGGTAGTTGTCCAACCAGGAAATCTCCGCAGAGGTCAGCGCGCCAAAATCCAGCATCTCGGTCATGATCGGCGCCCAGGTCAGATTGCGGAACCCTAAGAAGCCGTTGCCCTCTTCGATAATCTCAAACAGGTTCTCAATGCGGATACCGTAGAGCCCGGCCACGTAATGGCCCGGCTCAATCGACATCACCATGCCCGGCACAAGAGCCACGTCACTGACCGGCTTGCCAATCCGCTGCGGATGCTCATGCACAGACAGTCGATGGCCGATCCCATGCCCTGTGCCGTGGTCATAATCCAACCCCAAATCCCACAAAGGACGGCGACAGATGGCGTCGATATGATGTCCCTGCGTACCGCGTGGAAACTTCAAAGTTGCGAGCGCATAGAAGGCTTTGAACACTGCCGTATAAGCTTGATCGTAGCCTGCGGGACGCTGCCCAAAGGCAAAACTGCGGGTGATGTCTGTGGTTCCGGTCTCATACTGCCCCCCACTGTCCAGCAGATACGGCGCGTTCGGTAGGATGACCGCATCACGGGTCTCGGTGGTCGCATAATGACACATCGCAGCATTGCCACCAGCCGCCGAAATTGTATTAAAACTCTCGCCGAGATAGCTGCCACTTGCGGCCCGAAACGCCTGAACCTGGGCCTCGGCTTCGCTTTCCCGCAACGGATCACCGCTGGCCGCCCGCACGGGGACCGTTTCCAGCAACCATGCGGAAAACTCCGTCACGGCGACCCCATCCTGAATGTGGCACGCCCGCATGCCTTCCAGCTCTGTCAGGTTTTTTGTCGCCTTGAGGTCCGTTATGTGGCTGGTGCGACGGTGAATTTGCGCCCCGACCTTCTCCAACGCGAGGCACACGGCCACGGGCGAAAACTCCGGATCAACCAGCACACGCTGACCGGCACGGACTGTCTGTGAAATATAGCGCAGGAAGCTCGTTGGCGGCACCACGGAGATATTCTCGGGCAAGGTCGTCGCCAAATCTGCGGGCAGTTTCTCTGGCGCCACAAACCACGTGACCTGCCCGGTATCAGATACGACCATAAAGGACTGTGGCACAGGCAGAAACGGCACATCCCCTCCGCGCACATTCAGGCACCAGGCAATGTTGTCCGGCTGTGTTTCCACATGAAAATGTGCCTTCTCCCGCGCCATAAATGCGGTCAGGTCAGCCACTTTATCCTGTGTCGAATGACCGGCAAACTGCAAAGGCATCGCCTCTATCTGAGCAACAGGCGCAGCTGGCTGGTCATCCCAAATGAAATCCACCGGGTTGGTGTCCTGCGCCACCATCACCGCCCTGCCCGGCGCCAAGGCCTCGACAAAGCGATCGTACCACCGGGGCGGCAGATGCATCGCGTCAAATCCAACACGCCACCAAGTTGCAGCAGTTTTGGCCAACCAGGTTTCCGGGGGCTCCTCAAAAAAATGGTGGAACGAAAAGACGTCGCCCAGACACTCTTCCTGCACCTGCACGCTATAGCGTCCATCCACAAACATGGCGATTTCATCTTGCGTCACAATCGCCATGCCGGCAGAGCCGGAAAACCCAGTCACATACTGCAAACGCGCGTCATGCGGGGCGACATATTCGCCCTGATGTGCGTCATAGCGCGGCAACACAAACGCATCCAATCCCCGCGCGCGCATCTCAGCACGCAACGCCTGCACCTGCGCCGGCGCGTCAGCCATCACACAATCAGGCATGCTGGTTGATCTCCTCTGCATGATGACAGGCCACCTCACCGCGCCCTTCAAGCTTGCGAAGCTCCGGAATGACTTTCCGACACTGATCCGTCACGTGACGACAACGCACATGGAATGGACAGCCCGGCGGCACATTTAGCGGAGACGGCAACTCGCCCTCCAGCTGGATCGCTGCCCCCTTGTTATCCGGATCCAATGACGGCGCGGCACTCAACAGCGCCTGCGAATACGGATGCGACGGTGCTGAGAACAACGTCTCACTGTCGCCAATCTCCACAATCCGACCCAGATAAATCACCGCCACACGGTTGGACACATGCCGCACCAGCCGCAGATCATGCGCCACAAACAAAATCGTCAGATGCAACCGTTCCTGCAGCTCCAACAACAGGTTCACCACCTGCGCCTGCACCGACACATCCAAAGCGGAGACCAGTTCGTCCGCGATCAAGACCTCCGGCTCCACCGCCAATGCCCGTGCAATGGCAATCCTCTGTCGCTGTCCTCCAGAGAATTCATGCGGAAGCTTGTCTGTTGCATCCTGTGGCAGGCGCACCAAATCCAAAAGCTCCGCAATCCGAGGCGCAATTTCCGCCTCTGGTCGCATCTCGTGCACCCGCAAAGCCTCTGCAAGGATGTCGCCCGTGGTCATACGCGGGTTCAGCGAGGAGTACGGGTCCTGAAACATCATCTGAACCCGGCGGTTATAGGTGCGATCCTTGCGCGCCTGCGCCCCAAAGATGTTCTGATCATCAAAGTGGATCCGCCCACTGGTCGGCGGATACAACCGCACAATACAGCGCGCCAAAGTCGACTTGCCACAGCCGGACTCTCCCACCACGCCAAGAGTTTCCCCTTGTTTCAGCTCAAGGCTCACACCGTTCAGCGCACTCACCGACTTCCCAGGCTTGCGCTGCACAACGTCCAGCAGAGTACGCGACACGGGGAAAGACAAATGCAAGTCTTCGATTTTCATCACTGTCTGGGTCATGCCGCGTCATCCTGTGTGGCTGGCAATGGGTGGAAACAGGCCGTCTGCCGCCCCGGCGCGATGTCTTGCAGCATGGGACGCGCGGTCTGACACGCCGGTCCTGCTGCCTGACAGCGCGGCGCAAAGGCACAGCCTTCAGGCAATGAGAACAAGCTCGGCGGCGTACCCGGAACCGAGTAAAGCTGCGTGCGCGGCGGCACATCTTGCGGCACCGATCGCATCAAGCCCTCGGTATACGGGTGGCGCGGAGTTTGCAGCACCTGCCGTACATCGCCTTGCTCCACCACCCGTCCGGCATACATCACCGACACTGTGTCACAGGTCTGCGCGACAACGCCAAGATCATGCGTCACCAGCACAACCCCCATCGACATTTCATCGGCCAGCTTCAAGATCAGATCCAAAATCTGCGCCTGAATGGTCGCGTCCAAGGCGGTGGTTGGCTCATCCGCCAGCAACAACTTTGGGCTCGCCGCCAAGGCAATCGCAATCATCACACGTTGCCGCATACCGCCGGAAAACTGGTGGGGATATTCGCCCAGCCGCGAGGCTGCTGCCGGAATACCTACATGATCCAACATCTCAATCGCGCGGTCCCGACGGGCCTTCCGCCCCAGATCCGTATGCGCCTTCAGCGTCTCGGTCAGCTGTGTGCCCACCGTCAAAAGCGGGTTCAGCGACGTCATCGGCTCCTGAAAAATCATTGCGATCTCACGCCCACGGATTTTGCGCAGCTGGCGCTCGCTCATCGTGGTCAGCTCTTGGCCTTGCCAACGGACTGACCCGCGCACCTCTCCGTATTGGCGGGCCAGTCCCAGGATGGAGCGCAGCGTGACACTCTTGCCTGAGCCGCTTTCGCCCACCAGACCTTGCACCTGCCCCTTGCCAAGCGAGAAGCTCACGTCGCGCACCGCAGGGAGGGCGGTGTCGCCACGGCTAAAGGTGGTGCAAAGGTTTTCCACTTCCAAAATTGGGTGATCAGTCATTGTTTCGTCTCCTCACCCGCGTGGCCGCAACAGATCGGCCAAACCATCACCAATCAGGGAGAATCCCAATCCAGTGATAACGATGGCAATCCCGGGCATCAGGCTCAGCCACCACGCTGTGGTGATAAAGTTTCGGCCTTCGGAAATCAGCACGCCCCACTCGGCCTGCGGCGGTTGCGCCCCCAGTCCGAGGTAGCCCAACGACGAGCCCAGCAGGATTGCCAGCGCCATATCCGTCATCCAGTAGACAATCACTGGCGTGATCGCGTTCGGCAGCAAATGGCGGAAAATGATGCGCCGGTCGGAATAGCCCATGACAATCCCGGCGCTGGCATAATCATTGCCCATCTGGGCAATCACCTCGGCCCGCATCAGCCGCGCATAGTACACCCAGCCAACGACTGTGATCGCGATGTACATATTGATCAGCCCAGGGCCCAACACCGCCACAACCGCGATCACCAGAACCAGAAACGGGAAGGTGATGATCGCATCCACAACACGACCAAAAATCATATCGGCCACGCCGCGGTAATACCCCACCAAGGCGCCCACAACGACACCAATGGTCAGGGCAAAGACCGTTGCCAAAACCGCCATCTGCATGTTCACGGAATAGGCGTGGATCACGCGGGACAAGGCATCCCGCCCCAGCATATCCGTGCCAAATGGATGGGCCCAGCTGGGCGCTTGGCGCACCGCCAGATAGTCAATGAAGTTTGGGTCATACGGCGCGAAGAAACTTGGGAACACTGCCAGAAGCGTGGAGAACCCAATGATGATCACGCCGATCATAAAGCCTGGCTTGCGCAATGCCAGTTGCAGCCGCGACGGGGCAACTTTGGACGCCTTTACAGTGGTTACAGTGCTATCGGTCATGTCAGGCGCATCCTTGGATCAAGCAGGCTTTGGAACAGATCGGTCAAAAGGAAGACAATCGACACCAGCACCGCGAAGGTGAGCGTCAGCCCCTGAATGAGCGGGTAGTCACGGGCAAAGATCGCCTCCAGCATCAGCCGCCCGAGGCCCGGCACGGCAAACACAGTCTCGGTCACCAATGTGCCGCTCATCAGGTTGCCAATCGACAGCCCCAGCAGCGTGATGGTGGAAATCAGCGCGTTGCGCAGCACATGCCGTCCTAGGATCAACCGGGTCGGCAAACCTTTGGCGCGCGCGAATTGCACATATTCCGCATCCAACACTTCAATGATCGAGGTACGCAGGTTCCGCATGATGATTGCCGAGGTGTAGAGCGCCACGGTCATCGAAGGCAGGAACAGGAAATAAAGCTGCCCAAAGAAGCCGTCGCCACTGCCCCCCACCGGGAACCAGCGCAGCTGCGCCGCGAGGAAGGTCAGCAGGATCAAGCCAATGTAGAACACCGGCATCGAAAGGCCGACCTGAAACACCGTGCGGATCACTGTGTCCGGCCATTTGCCCCGGTTTAACGCCGCCACAAAGGCCAGCGGCCCGGCAATAAACAGCGACAAGGTCACAGCAAAGAGCGCAAGGAACCCTGTGGTCGGGAGACGCTCAAGGATCACACTGGACACAGAGGTGCGCATCATGATCGACCGCCCAAGGTCGCCTTGCAGAGTGTTGGTGAAAAACAGCCAGAACTGCACCAGCAGCGGGTCATTGAGACCAAGCTTTTCCCGGATTGCCGCAAGATCGGCGTCCGATGCTTTGTCGCCCGCGATAGCGATGGCTGGGTCGCCCTGCAACAGCCGAACCAAAAGAAAGATGATGATCATCACAAGGATAAATGTGGGAACCATCAGCGCGAGGCGCTTGAGAACGTATTGCAGTCCGGCCATGGGTATTTTCCAAATAGACAGCGCGCCGCCGGCCCTCGCCTGCGACGCGCTTGGATCTTACTTGCTCACGGTCGCCCGGGAGAAAATGTTGGCGCCCAACGGTGTCTGGACGTAGCCGTCAACCGCGGTCGAAATAGCCACTGCAAATGGCGTTTCATACATGAACAAGAGCGGTGCCGCTTCTGCATAGATGTCCTGCATCTCCGCATACTGCTGCGCACGTGCCACCTGATCCATCTCTTTGCCAGAGGCTTCGAACAGCTCGTTGAACTTGGCGCTCTCCCAGCCAGTGCCCACAGCGCTGCGCACTGGGGAGTAGCCCAACCAGCCGGTGACTTGACTTGGATCGTTCACATCATCCACCCAGCCATAGGTGTGGATGTCAAACTCACCAGAACGGTTCTTCGCACCACGGGTGGCGCCGTCAACCTGCTCCACCACCAGATCAATACCCAGAGGCGCCCACATCTGTTGCAGCGCGGCAAAGATGGTCGCGTCATCCGAGGAGCCCGCCAGTGTGGTCAGGGTCACTTTGGTACCAGCTTCCAGCCCCGCCTCTTTCACCAGCGCCATGGCTTTGTCCATGTTGTAGGAATAGAGGTCCAGCTTGGACGCCAAGCGGGTGGACGAGGACATCAGCGGTGCGGTCATTGGCTGACCGGCGCCCTGCAGCACCAAACCAATCAGCGCGTCTTTGTTGGTGGCGTAGTTGATCGCCTGTCGCACACGCACATCGAAGAGCGGATTGGCAGAGCCATCCGCACGGGTGTCGCGGGTGTTGATTGGGGAATAGATGATCCGTGTGGACGGGAACAGGTTCATGTTGATCGCAGGATCGGCGTCCAATTCCGCAACACGGCTGAATGGCACAAACTCCACCGCGTCCACTTCGCCGGCCTGCAGTTTCAGGATGCGCGTTGCGTCATCCGGAATGATCTCAAAATGCACCTTGTCCAGATACGGCAACGGCTTGCCGTCGGCTCCCATCTCCCAGTGGTGCTCGTTGGCGCAGAAGTCCATCGACGCACCCTGCTCAAAGCCACACATGTAAAAGGCCCCGGAACCCACACCGGCACCACCGGCAGCAAAGATGGCGGCGGATTTCTCTTGATCCGTTGCGCCTTCTGCTGCCTCAAACACGTCCTTGTTCACAATCGCGGTGTTGAACGTCGCCAGCATCGACAGGATGGTTGGATCCGGCTGGCTCAGGCTCACGGTGATGGTGTTGCCATCGGCGATCACGTCGGACACATTGCCCAGCATCCCGGCCCATGGACCCAGATCAGCGTTTCGCGCACGCCCAAGTGAGTACAACACGTCCTCCGCATCCAGCGCCGAGCCATCGGCAAACTTCAGGCCCGACTGCAGCATCAGAGTAACGGTCTTGCCGTCCTCAGACACTTCAAAGCTCTCGGCCAATCCGCCCACAATCGATTTCCCGTCATCAGACGAGCGCAACAGCGTATCAAACAGGCTGCCCACCATCCAGATGTCTGGGTTACGGTCCGCGTAAATCGGGTCAATCAGGCGCGAGCCATCGTAGCGGGCAAAGTTCAAAGTGCCGCCGCGCTCCTGCGCCAAAACCGGCGTAGCCAGCGCCGTTGTGGCCGCCAGTATCGCTGCCGTTAGGTTGCGTTTCATCGGTACTCTCCTCCCAAGTCGAATCTCTTCCGTGCAGGGAGGATAGGCATATTTTCGGATTGTACTAAAACTTTTTTTAGCAAAACTAAAATTTTGATCGCAAATTTTTTACAGCCGTATCGTATATTGGATACAATATACTGAAAACACTGGTCTTCCTACTGAAAACCTCAAACAAAAAAATTTCAGGTATTGCTCATCGGCGTTGTGCTGACCCACAGCTCCACCGAATCCACATCGCTTACGACACGCGAAAAATGCGGTTTGGCAGTGTTGTGATGGACCACGTCTCCTGCCTTCATGGCAAAAACAGCGCCATCCAGATGATACTCAATTTCCCCGGAGATCAGGTAACAGAACACTTCTCCGTCGTGGCACATCTTCTCTGACTCATGCCCTGGCGGCCGATGGATGATTTGCGAATGCATCAAGGAACCTGGAAACCCTGGGCCAAGTTTCTCATAAAATCTCCCCGCAGTTCCAAGCGCGTAGGACTGACGTCGATCCCGTTGAATAAACTCAGAATAGGTTTCCGGCACACTCAACAACTGCTCAACACTCGTCTGCAATGCCGCCGCAATGGCCATCAACGAAGACAGTGACGGAGAACTGATCCCGCGCTCTACTTGCGAGATAAATCCGGTTGTCAGCCCCGCCTCTTCGGCAACCGCGTTGAGGGTTTTGCCCAACGCCTTGCGCCGCATACGAATTGCCTGCCCCAGCTTCTCTGGCTGCCCCTTTTGATTTTTTTTCATGGTTGTTGGGGAAGCCGCCATCAATGTCTCCAATGGTGAATATGTAAAAACTGCGGCCACACCATATCAGTCAGAAACGATATGTATACTAAAAATCATTTTAGCGGAATTACATAAACCTCACATGTGACGTCATGGGTATCCGATAACGGGCTGCCGTATTTGCCTGACAAGTTCGACGGCCGCAGCCTACTCCTACCAAAGGAGCCCTTCATGCGTATCAATTGCCTCACCGCCCTGCTCGGGTTAACAACTCTGACCGCCTGCGCCAGCCCGCTAGAGCGCTGCATCACCACCGCGCAATCAGAAGTACAAACACTCCACCGCGCCATCGCGGTTGCCGAGGGTAACATCACTCGTGGCTATGCCATACACCGCAGCTCAGAAAGCTACACGCATTACACCACTTGTTATGACAAGAAAGACCGCCCCTACAGCTGCCCGGAAACGCGCTATCGCACTGTAGAAACACCGGTTGAAATCGACGTGGCGCAACAACGCCAACGCCTGAAAGCCCTGCGGCGAGACCTGCCCGCCGCCGAAGATCGTGCCCGCGCGCAGGCGCGGAACTGCACGGCCCTTCACCCACCAACCGGGTGACGGCACCGAGCTCTAAGAGACCTTAGAAATCAAAAATGTCGTCGAGGAAGCTGCTCATCTTTTTCTTTTTACGCGGCTTACCTTCGTAACGACGCACATGCCCCTCATCATAGCCGCGTCCGTCGTACCCCCGCTGTGGCGCAGGCTGCACATTCTCGGAAGGCGGCGGGGGCGGTGGCGCCGCATAGGCGCTTGCCCGCTCGATGATCTTATCCAGTTCCCCGCGATCCAACCACACACCGCGACAGCTGGGGGCAGTAGTCAATCTCCACTCCGTTTCGGTCTGCAATCACCAGAGTTTCGCCATCCACTGGACATTTCATCAAGCACTCTCCTCTTTTGCTTCTCCTCTAGATAGGAAGTCCGTCGGCCAATTTCATCATCCCGAGCGCGTATTCCTCTGTCCGGTTGCAACAGCTCGCCAAGTTTGTCGGAACAGGTACACAATACCCGACAAAACATATCAACTATTTGTTTTTAAACACTTTTCTCTTGCGCACCCTCACACTTCATCGTAAATAGACGTTAAGAAAGAGCGAGCCAGACCGGCCACTCACGTACGCAGCAAGCACTCCAGCAAGGCCCAGCCAACCGCCAGGTCCAGCCAGACAGCAAGCCCCGCACGCAAGAAGCCACGGTCAAGCCAGCGACAAAAGTCGGCGCCCAGGTTTTCCTCAGGCGCCGTTTTTTATTCTTCGCGCACCAACTCCCCCGCGGCTCTCTACATCCGCCCACAGATCGTTGACCTCAAACAAAGCGCGACGCCCCCCAACGCGGTACAATTATCGCGTGAAAATGGAGGGAACTATGTCAACCTATTACGATTTTGAAATCTTCAACCCAGGCCATCCAAACACCTTTTCAATCACCATAGCGGTGACAGCGACCGCAATGACTTGGCAAGGCAGCGGACCCGGCTTTGCACCTAGATCAGGCATTGTATCCTTCAGCCAAACCGGCATCCGATTCTGGCTTGGGTCTGGTGTTGGAACATCCACGCCGTTCCTGACCCTTAGAACACCACCATTGGTCGATGACGGAGTTGACAGCTGGCAAGCCGGAAAAGAGGGACGTTGCCTGAACGACAATATGATGGACACCGCACAAACCTCCGGGCGCATCCCAGACGAGCAAGACTGGCGCTGGCGGTATCTCGGCAAACGTTGAAGGCACCATGTCGCCGACCAAAATGTTCAAAAGTTAACAGAGGTGTGCAGAATTCCGCGCCTCCGGAAAACAGTCGCGATACCGACGTGATACCGACAGCGCACCATCGAATACGCTGCCAGCCGTTAACCTATTGCAGCAGCGCTTTTGAAGCCTCAACTGCATCGGCAATAGGGACAAAATACTCAACTTCAACACTCGAGCCACTGCGTAAAACTTCCGCAGCGCGATCCGCAGCGGCCACATACAGCTGTATTGCTTGCGGCAAAGAGGCTTCCGTCACAGCTTTAATGCGCCCGCCATTCACACGTTCCCGCCCCTGATCGGAGTCCGTGTTGGCCCGCACAAAAGAGTACAAACCACGATTTACGCGTGTAAGCGCGACCTCCGCCTCCCAATAAACAGAAGCTTTTGAGATCACACGCACGGTTTGACTGTAAGTTTGACGGAGGCAATCAATCCGATAGACCATATCTACCTTGGCGCACTCACTCACACCAAAGTTAAAAATATCCACCGTGCGCTTGGTCTGCTGATCGGAAAGGCCAATGTCTTCCTCTGCCATTGCTGGCTGCGCCACCATCCCAGACAAGGCTATCACCGCTGCCTGCAACACTTTGACTACGCGCATCTTTAAGCCTTTCTCTGAACCTATCGGGTCACATGTACCGCGCATTTGGCATGACGCACAACCTGTGCTGCGGTACTGCCCAACACAATATCTTGTACGCCTGGTCGATGCGACGCGATCACGATGCAATCCACCTGATGCGCCGCCGCCCATTTTACAATGGTCTTTCCCGCATGCCCTTCTTCCACAACGCCCTTCACGTTCGGGAGATCCCCACCCATCGCTTCAAGACTGGCCACAATTGCAGTCTGCGCTTCGGCCTGGAACCCTTCAGGTACGTAATTGATCACATAGCTAGGCACATGCGCCATCACATGCAACAAAGTCACGCGCCCACCTTCGCTGATCAGCCGCCGTGCAACAGCAACCGCTTCACTTGGGTCATGCGCTTCGTCAAAGGCCACTGGCACCAAAATATGTTGATACATTTCAAACTCCTATACCAACACAACAACAGCAGGAACCCAACAACAGGTCAATCGTAGGCTTTCATAACATCGTACATAACCGGCTCAAAGCTACGGCAAAGCTGATTAATCTTTCGATTACGTTCCCGCATTTCTGCGGTGCGCAACATTGCCTGGAAATCCTCCCGACGGCGCCATTGGGAGTAATTCGCAATACGTGTCTGCGCATCATTCACGTGTAAGCCGGCTGAAATGAATCCAGCTTGTTTCGAAATGAAGGTATCATAGGCGTCCGTCAATGCATCCAGCAGATCCTGACATGTGCCTGGCGTCATTTCAAAAGTGGTAATGACGGTTTGGAGCTCCGCCTCCTCGGAAATCTTCGGCATAGGTTCCTCCTTGAGTTTCCTCAGCTTAGTCCACGCCACAACAAATTGACTAATGGTTTTATGTGTTGGGTCTCTGTCAGCGCTTCACTCCAGCGCGTCAAACATGCGCATGTGATTGCGCCAAAGACCAATTTCCTCCATATTGGCTACGGTTTTATGCCGGGTGAACCAGATGGCACAGCTCAAGCCACGCGATCCGGCACAGACAAATGAGGCAACAATGACCAGATTTCTCGCTGCGCCGCTTTTGGCGCTGATGCTGATACCGGCACTCCCACAACCAATTGAAGCCAACACTCTGAACCGGGCTTGCCTGCGCTCAGACCGCGATGGCGCAACACGTCAGTTGTGCCGCTGCATTCAGAAGACCGCGAACAAGAGCCTGTCCCGCGCGGATCAAAAACTCGCGGCCAGCTTCATCAAAGAGCCACATAAAGCGCAAGAAATTCGACAATCTGACCGACGCAGCCATGAGATTTTCTGGAAGCGTTACAAAGAGTTCGAAACCAAGGTTGTGGCCAGCTGTAAACATCTACGCTGACTGTCAAAGCTCGACACAATTCCCTTGACGCAAAGGCCGCCCGCTTTCACAAAAGTCGAAGAATGCGGAGGGACTTATGCTGAACAAAGGTGTCACACTGCGTGGCCTTGAGGTTTTCGAAGCCCTCGCCGAGCACGGTTCTGTTGCGCGGGCTTCCGAGATCACCGGCCTGTCTCAACCCGCCGTGTCTCAGCAAATTCGCAATCTGCAAACGGCCCTTGGCACAGACCTTATTGACCACAGCAAACGCCCGATGCAGCTCACAGCTGCCGGACGGGCCTACCTCGTCCGTGCCCGCGAGGTGCTCTCCCAATTGCGAATGGCCGAGTCTGAACTGACCGTCATGGACCTAACCCATCTGACACAGCTGTCGATGGGGATCATTGACGATTTTGACAACGACCTAACGCCCCGCTTGGTGACAAAACTTGCCGAGTCCATGACGCGCTGCCGCTTCCGGCTGGTCACAGCTCCCAGTCATGAAATCATCAACGCCATCCATGCCGGCGATCTGCACATGGCCATCACCGCTGTGGCACCAGAAACCTTTGATTATATGACAGAATATCCATTGGCGCGGGACCCATTTATCTTGGTGGCCCCTTCAGGATACCTGTCGGCCACCGGAGATATGTCGCAAAAGCTGCAAGATCTGCCCATGCTCCGATATGGCCAGGAACAGCTCATTGGCCGCCAAATTGAGGCGGCGCTGAACCGCGCCCAGTTTGACGTGCCACACCGGTTTGAGATTGGCTCAAACCCGTCCCTCATGGCGATGGTGTCGCGCGGCATTGGCTGGGCCATCACCACGCCGCTGGGGTATTTACGTGCCGCACGGTTTCACGACCAAGTCGAGGCGCACCCACTACCTTTCCCACAGTTCAGCCGGCAAATCTCCCTGCTTGCCAGCGGCGACTGGGCAGACACGGTCCCACGCGATGTGGCACACACCATGCGCGGGCTCATTCAAGCCCACATGGTGACCCCCGCCATAGAACGCTTCCCCTGGTTGGATGGCACGTTCAAAATCATTGAGGCAGGCACCTGATCCAGTTTTCAGGTTTCCAAAACTTCAACCTGCATCAATGGTCGCCTTAAGCCCACGCGCGCACCCCTCGATCAAATCCAGTGCCCCGTCAAAATCCCGCGTATAATATGGGTCCAGCACCTCGGTCATGCCGCTGTCCGGCGCATAGTCCGTAAACAGTCGCACTTCGGTTTCGCTCTCTGCCGGCCGCAATGCCTCGATATTGGCGATGTTTTCGGCATCCATTCCAATGATGAGGTCAAAGCGCTCAAAATCATCCGCCACAAACTGCCGCGCCCGCAGATCGGACAGATCGACATCTCGCGCCCGCGCCGCGGCCTGCATGGGTCCATAGGGCGGCTTTCCCACGTGCCACCCTGCCGTTCCCGCGCTGTCAGTTTTCACCTCTGGCGCCATCGCCCGAAAAACGCCTTCCGCCGACGGCGACCGACAGATGTTGCCCAAACATACAAACAAAACCCGCATGATACCTCTCCCTTGTGTTGCACCAGCCATCGCCGCAACAGACATACAGGTCAAGCACTTGCCTCTCCTCAAGCCGCTTGCAACACTGCGCTGAGCCAACATCAGGAGCGCCCATGTCACAATCGATTGTCATCCTCACCGGCGCCGGGATCAGCGCGGAGAGCGGCCTGGGCACTTTCCGCGACGAAGACGGCCTCTGGGCGCAGCACCGCATCGAGGACGTCGCCACCCCCGAAGGGTTCGCCCGCAATCCTAAGCTGGTCCACGACTTCTACAACGCCCGCCGCGTGCAATCGTCCGAGGCAGAGCCCAACGCCGCCCATTTTGCGCTGGCAGAACTCGAAGCCGAGTTTCCCGGCACGGTCCTGATCGTGACCCAAAACATAGACGGCTTGCACGAAAAGGCCGGCAACCAGAACGTCCTGCACATGCACGGTACCCTCCATGGCGCGCTGTGCCACGCCTGCAACCACCGCTGGCCTGCCCCGTCTACGATGGCGCCAAATGACTCCTGCCCGGCCTGTGGCGCACCGGCCACCCGCCCAGACGTGGTCTGGTTTGGCGAGATGCCGTATGGCATGAAGCGCATCTCCAATGCCTTGGCGCAGGCGGATGTATTCGCCTCAATCGGCACCTCGGGTGAGGTCTACCCGGCGGCCAATTTTGTCAACGAAGCCGATATGTTCGGCGCCCATACGGTGGAGCTGAACCTGGAGCCCTCTTCCGGTGTATCCCGCTTTGCTGAAACGCATTTTGGGCCTGCCACCCAAGTTGTCCCAAGCTGGGTCGCCGCTGAACTCAACCGCTCAAGGTAAAAAAAGGCCGGATGCCAAGCATCCGACCTCCAATCTGTCAGCAGACCATTTGATTAGTTATCTTGCTTCTTGTCACCGTGCGTCATCGCACCGTGATCTGGCTTACGCTCCAAGTCCACAGGGACCTCCAGCGTCACATCGCCAGCTTTCTCGAAAGTCAGCGTCACACTCACGACATCGCCATGGTCCAAGCCACGGGTGAGACCCATAAACATGACATGATCGCCACCTCGTGCCAGGGCATGCTCACCACCCGCCGGCACGGTGAAACCTTCCTTCACATGAAGCATCTGCATGTTGCCGTTGCCGTCATCTTTATGGGTATGCAGCTCTGTGCGTTTCGCCACATCAGATGTCACGCCGATCAACTGATCATCCTCTGCGCCGGAATTTTTGATCACCATGAAGGCCGCGCCAGCTTTGGCCATCTTGGAAGACACACGCGCATAAGCATCATTCACAGAAATGGGGCTGTCGGCAAAGGCAGGTAGAGCGAAAGCAACCGCAGCAGCAGCCGCGAGGGAAAGAGTTTTGAAGGACATATTGATCTCCTGTCCGATAGAGTTTCTCTGTTTTAATTGGTTTGATTAGAGAAAAACCACCGGCGGTGCCCGCGCGCTTTCAGCGACAGGGCGAATCACATCTTCAATCGTGACTTGCGGCAGGTGCAACGCTTCGGCCCGGCCCAGCACCTCCCCGGCATCGGGCTGGTCTAGCACCACCCAGTTGAGCAGGGTGAAACTCACTTCGGGACAGAAATGCGCCGGTCCGGTCGGATTGCCCTCGGCATCCACCGGCACCATCACCGCGCTTTCGCCAATGCAGTATTCCGCAAAGCCCTCGGGGCCGGTCATGCCGCGCGCAATCGCCATGCTGTGCCCGGTCAGAACCAGCACCAGCGCCATAACGGCGGCCACATATCTGCGCAAACGAAGCGTCATGGCCGCATATAGGCACGCCCTCTCAGGAATGTGAAGGCGACAAAAAGAAACAGCCCCGCAAATCTGCGAGGCTGTCAAAATCTTCAAAAGATCAGCGCGATCAGGCGTTTGCGGCCTGTGCTTTGGCGATCTCTTTTTTGACTTTCAGAGCGTTCTCAGACAGCTCGGTGTCTTTTGCTTTCGCCATGAAGCCGTCCAGGCCACCGCGGTGATCCACAGTGCGCAGCGCGGCTGCGGAGATGCGGAACTTGAAACCACGGCCCAGAGTCTCAGACTGCAGGGTCACGTCGTTCAGGTTTGGCAGAAACCGACGACGGGTGCGGTTTTTGGCGTGGCTTACGTTGTTGCCCGTCATCGGGCCTTTTCCGGTCAGTTCGCAACGGCGCGACATGGGTTCATCCTCGTTTTATCGGTCTACGGGGAGATCGACCCCGTCAAAGCAAATGGGCGCCGCCTAGGCTGCGCCCGGAAATTTGTCTGGCGTCATTAGGCCCATTTCGCGGGGGCGTCAAGTGATTCAGCAGCGCTTTGGCTGCATTTTGCCCGCTAACCTTCCGGCGCCCGATCTTCATTATCTGCAAGGCAGTTGCGGTTCAAGCGAATAGTCATGCCTTGATCTCTGCGCGCAAAGATTTCTGGCAAGAAGTTCTCAAAATTGCCAATTTCCTCTACCGTGTGCAGCACCCAGGCATAGTTCTTGTCCTCATAGTACAGCCAGGGAATCATCACACGATTGACAAACGACTTAAGCCAGCCGCGCTCCACCCCCACAGTTAGGTGATTGGTGAACTTTGCACCGTCCGGCCCGTCTTCAAACCGAAATTCCAAATCTGCCACGGTCACACCGCGCCGCGTCGCTTTCAGCGCGAAACGCCGCTCGTCCAGCGCAACCACCTCCAACCGTTCATCCAACGCATATTTTGGGTTTCGCTGATAAGCTTCCTGAATATTCAGGAAATCCCCAGCTTTTAGCGGTCCATCCGGCACAGCCTTGTCGCTGCTCAACGAGATATGATCCAAAGGGTGGCTCACCAAAAACGCGGGATAGCTGTCGCCATCGATCTCCAAGGTCAGATCTGCATAAATGCCGTACCACCAGGTGAGCATCTCGGCGGTAACATCTCGAACCGGCGGATGATTCACCTCAAACAACGTCCTCCCATCCGGAAGGTGCGTCACTGTAGAATGCGCGTTGTCAAAGTTCTTCAACGCCCAGCCAAATTCCCTCGGCTCCGGTAACTGCACGTACCTCTCCTGCTCCTGCGCAACTCAAGAGCTTGTCTTGGCACCTGTCGCACATGCCAAAACAGCTTCTTCAAGATTGTGAGTATTGGCTCACCAAATCAAGAAAATAAGGTAAACGACGCTGCGGCAGGACCCTGATCACGTTTGCGTGTCACCATCCCACGCTATCAAGTCGCCCTGGGCTCGCCGTCCAAAGAGAGCAGGCAGGAAGTTTACCCAATTGCCGACTTCTTCCACGTTATGCAGCATCCACGATTCCGTCTTTTTTTCATCAAACAGGAGCGGAACAAACACCTGATTGATCAAAGTTTTGGTCCATCCATTCGCGACACCGACACACAAGCGCGTGCTCACTTTAAGACCTTCGGGGGTATCGTCGAATGAATAGCTCAGATCGGCAACGGTCAGCCCCAGACGGATTGCCCGAAGACCAAAGCCCTGCCGATCCAAACGCACAATCTGCACGGTCTCCTTGTTGCTATACTCTTGCTGTGAGCCATAGACCTCCGAAATAGAGACACGATCACCTGATTTTAGAGGACCGGACCACTCCGCGTCAGCACGGCGCAGGTATTTGTGGTCTCTTGGGTGCCAAAGATTGAATGCCGCAAAGACCTCGCCATCGACCTGAACTTTCAGATGCGCATAAACCCCAAACCACCACTCCACCATTTCAGCCGTTACGCCAGGAACAATCGGATGGTGCACTTCCAAAACAATCCGGCCATCACGGTTTTGAGTGAAACCCGTTTCGGCCTCCTCCAAGCCGCGTAGCGGCCAATCAAACTCCACCGCTGAAGGCAGTTGCATCACCTACTCCAAATCAATCACGCCTTTAGGCCAATACGGTGAAACACCTAATAAGGCCCAAACAGGATCAGCCGATGATTGCGCGGATCAGGCGAAGTGATCAAGCATCTCCTTTGCCGCTTGGCCCGGGGTGATTTCACCAGACGCCACTTTCGCATCCAGGTCAGCCAATTGTTTCGGCGCGTCGCCTTGTTCCAGCCGCGCCAACAAGCCCTGCCGTACTTCTTCGTGAAACCAGAACTGCGCCTGCGCCGCACGCCGGTAAGCCCAATGCCCTTCCTCTTTGCGCCACTCCGTAAGCGCCGTCATCTCGCCCCACGCGTCGCTCAGACCGTTTTCTTCCAAAGCCGAGACCGTCATCGCCTTGGGGAAACCTTCCGGGTCCTGCGGCCGCTTGCGCAACAGCCGCAATGCGCCGGAATAATCCGCGCAGGTTCGCATCGCCGTCGCCTTCAGATCGCCATCGGCCTTATTGACCAGAATGACATCCGCCATCTCCATGATCCCACGCTTCACGCCTTGAAGCTCGTCACCGCCCGCAGGCGCCAGCAGCAGCAAGAACAGGTCCGACATTTCCGCCACAACGGTTTCAGATTGCCCAACGCCCACGGTCTCGATCAGCACCACGTCAAACCCTGCCGCTTCACAGAGCGCCACGGCCTCTCGCGTGCGCCGCGCCACGCCGCCCAAATGGGTCTGGCTGGGCGAGGGGCGGATGAAGGCATTGCGATCGCGGCTCAGCCGCTCCATGCGGGTCTTATCGCCCAGAATGGACCCGCCCGACCGTGCCGAAGACGGATCGACCGCCAGAACCGCCACGCGCAGCCCTTGCGCGGTCAACATCATGCCAAAACTCTCGATAAAGGTGGATTTCCCCACCCCCGGCGTGCCCGACAGGCCAATCCGCAGCGACTGCTTACCGGCCTTGGACAGCTCATCCAACAGGGCCGTGGCCTGCGCCCGATGATCGGGGCGCGCGCTCTCCACCAAAGTGATGGCACGTGCCAGCGCCCGACGATCCTGTTTCAGTATTCTGTCGCGCAGATCTGCGATATCCATGGACAAGCCTGTATCTTTTTGATTGTGAGTCTTCATGCCGCGCATGACCCCATTTTGTCTACCCCGCCGCCTCCACCTTCTCGCCCCACTGCTGCTCTGTGCCGCAGTTGGGATGCCGCAAGCCGGACAAGCGAACTCGGAAACCCAAAAATGGTCGGTGCACGCCTTTGGCTTCAAAGTTGGCGAGTTGGACGTGACCGCGCAGCAAACCCAAAGCACATTTGCAGGCAAAGGCAGCTTCACCACAACCGGCCTCGCGGGTGCCCTACGTCGCATCCGCTTCACTGTACAAAGTCAGGGCGCGGTGCGCGGCAGCAAAATCGCCCCCTCCCGTTATGACGGCTTCATCGACACCGGCAAACGGGTCAGCGCAACCACCCTGACCTTCACAGGCACCCTGCCGCGCAAAACCGCTGGCGCCCAAACGCCTGCGGCATCGATCTCAGACAAAGCCAAGCACGGCGCGGTCGATCCGATGACCATGATGTGGCTCACCCTGCGCGATCAGGAGGCAAGTCAGCTCTGCACCTTGGACCAAAAGCAATATGACGGCACCCGCCTTGTGCGCATCACACTCACGTCCCGCCAAAACGGCGACGGCAAAGTCACCTGCGCGGGCACCTACGACCGCATCGGCGGCTATTCCGCCGAAGAACTAGCCGAACTCAAAACCTCACCACTCTCTATTGTCTACACGCCCGCAGGCGACCGCTGGCGCGCCAGCGAGGTGCATCTCACCTCCCGCCACGGCAAGGCCAAACTCTTCCGCCGAGACTAGCGCTTGATCCCCCTAGACGCCTCGCGCCCATGGGCCGATAAGGTGCCTTATGACGCAATTGCCCATCCACTACGCCCTTGATCTCCTGATCACCGCCCTGCGCGCCACCGGTCGCGCGGTCCTGCAAGCCCCTCCCGGCGCTGGCAAAACCACCGTTGTGCCACTTGCCATGCTGGACGCAAACCTCACCGATGGCCGCATCCTGATGCTGGAGCCGCGTCGTCTGGCCGCCCGCGCCGCTGCCGAGCGCATGGCGCAGACATTGGGGGAAACCGCAGGCCAAACTGTGGGCTACCGCGTGCGTGGTGAAAGCAAAACCTCCAATTCCACCCGCATCGAAGTGGTCACCGAAGGCATCCTCACCCGCATGATCCAATCCGATCCGGAACTCTCCGGCGTCGGCGCGGTGATCTTTGACGAATTCCACGAACGCAGCCTCAATGCTGACCTAGGCTTGGCCCTCTGTCTCGAAATCTGCGACGCCCTGCGCGACGATCTGATCCTGCTAGCCATGTCCGCCACCTTGGACGCCGAACCGGTCGCCACCCTCATGGGCAACGCGCCCATGATCACATCCGAAGGCCGCGCCTATCCGGTGGAAACCCGCTGGCTGGACAAACCCTTGCCCAAAAACACCCGTCTGGAAGAGGCCACCGCACGCCAGATCACGCAAGCGGTCAACGAAACTGACGGAGGCGTGCTGGTCTTCCTGCCCGGCGAAGGCGAAATCCGCCGCACGCAATCTCTGCTGAAACTGCCGGATGACTGCACGGTGCACCCCCTGTTTGGCGCCATGCCCTTCAAGGATCAGCAAGCCGCCATCCGGCCCGCCAAAACCGGTCGCAAAGTGGTGCTCGCCACATCTATCGCGGAAACCTCCCTCACCATTAAGGACGTGCGTGTGGTGGTCGACGCAGGCCGCGCCCGACGCGCCCGCTTTGATCCCGGCTCCGGCATGTCCCGCCTCGTCACCGAACGCGTCACCCGCGCCGAAGCCACCCAACGCCAAGGCCGTGCCGGACGTGTCGCCGAAGGCATCTGCTACCGCCTGTGGCCCAAAGGCGAAGAAGGCGCGCTCTCTCCCTTCCCGCCCGCTGAAATCGAAGCCGCCGACCTCACCGGCCTTGCGCTGGAACTCGCCCTTTGGGGCGCTGCCCCCACCGATCTTGCCCTTTTGACGCAACCCAACCCCGGCAGCTTTGCCGAGGCGCAATCTGTCCTACAAATGCTCGGCGCGCTGGACGGCGAAAACCGCATCACCGCCCATGGCAAAGCGCTCGCTAAACTGCCACTGCATCCCCGCCTCGCCCACATGCTCGCCACCGCAGGCTCGCAAGCCGCCCCCATGGCCGCACTGCTCGCCGCCCGCGACCCGCTCAGCCGCGGCGCACCCGTGGACCTCGCCCTGCGCATCGAAGCCCTCACCGATCTCAACACCTTCACGGACCGCCGACCCTACGGCGTCAACCGCGCCGCGCTGCACAGCATCCGCGACGAGGCCAAACGCCTCGCCAAATCCGCCAAAGGCAGCGATCCGACCCCGCGCAGCGCCGCAGAGCTCGCCGCGCTGGCCTACCCAGACCGCATCGGCCTGCACCGCAAAGGCGACGCCCCGCGCTTTGTGCTCTCCGGCGGCAAAGGCGCCATTCTTGATGACGAAGACCCACTCGCCACCACCCGCCTTATTGTGGTCACGGACACGGACGGCAACCCGCGTGAAGCGCGTATCCGCCAGGCTATCCAAATCTCCGAAAGCCAAATCCGAGAGCTGTTTGCGGATCAAATCTCTTGGCAGGACAATTGCCACTGGTCCAAACGCGAACGCCGCGTCATCGCCCGCCGTCAGGAAATGTTTGGCGCCGTCGCGCTGGACGACCGCATCTGGAAAGACGCCCCCGATGACGCCATTGCCCGCGCCATGCTCGACGGGGTGCGCGACCTCGGCATCACTCTGTCCGCCGCCGCACAGCGTTTTGTTGCCCGCGTGGAATTAATCCGCGCGGCGGGGCACGACTTGCCGGACATGACGCCCGATGCACTTCTGTCCACCATTCACGACTGGCTGCTGCCGCATCTCTCCGGCGTGAAAACCGCGGATCATTGGAAGAAGCTGGATCTGCTGGATGCCCTCCGTGCCCGCCTCGACTGGAACCAGATGCAACTGGTTGACCGTCTGGCCCCCGCGCATTTCACCACGCCGCTGGATCGCAAAATCCCCATCGACTATTCCGGCGAAAACCCGGAAATCACCCTGCGCCTGCAAGAGCTCTTCGGTCAAACCACCCATCCCATGGTCGGCAACACCCCCCTGCGGGTAACTCTACTGTCTCCAGGCCAGAAACCGGTACAGACCACCATGGACATCCCGGGTTTTTGGGCCAGTTCCTATGCCGATGTTCGCAAAGACATGCGCGGGCGTTACCCCAAGCACCCTTGGCCCGAAGACCCCACACAGGCCGACCCGACGCTACGCGCAAAACGGCGCAAACAATAGATGTATTCCGCCCACACCTTGACGTTATCCACAGGAAAACGTATATACGTTTCCACACCAAAAAACTGACCGCAAAAAACGACCTAGACCCGAGCAGACGTCCATGACCAACGCCTTAAAAACCGCTTTTGACAGCGTCATTGCCCCATTATGGCGGCGCCCGCGCCGTATCCAGGTGGCCGCGCTGTGCACGCGTGAAACGCAGGGCGATACTGAGGTTCTGCTCATCACCTCCCGCGACACAGGACGCTGGGTATTGCCAAAAGGCTGGCCGATCAACGGTCTGGACGCCCCCGGCGCAGCCCTGCGCGAAGCCTGGGAAGAGGCCGGCGTAAAAGAAGCCAACATCAACAGCGAGCCTGTTGGCGTTTATGGCTACGACAAGCGGCTGGACGGTGGTCTTGAGGTGCCGGTGGACGTAACTGTGTTCGAAACCGAGGTTATGGAACTGGTCGACGACTTTCCCGAAGCGGAAGAGCGCACCCGCAAATGGGTGCCAGCGCAAGAAGCAGCCGGTATGGTGAATGAACCACAATTGCAGGCCATTCTGCGCGATCTGTAAACGTTTCGTAACACATTTGTAACGAAGTCGTTGCATTGACCCGGCGACGGGGGTAGCCCCCCCGTACGACATAAAGCCGGGATTCTTTGTCATGACTTCGCCAAACGCAGGCAAGAAATGGTCCACGCTGGACCGAGACCTCAACCGCATCTCCCATCTGGAATCTGCCACCCTCTACGTGTCCCGCCCTATGGTCGGGTTTGGCATAGCGATTGCCTTCATTGTGCTCGCAGGTGTCGCCGCTGGCCTTTTGTCAGGCAGCGACTCCAACACGATGATCATTATCGCCGCCGCCGGGATCGGCGCTTACATGGCGATCAACATCGGTGCCAACGACGTGGCCAACAACATGGGCCCCGCCGTGGGCGCCAACGCGCTCACCATGGGGGGTGCGATTGTCATCGCCGCCTTCTTTGAAAGCGCAGGCGCGTTGCTGGCTGGCGGTGATGTGGTCTCGACCATTTCCAAAGGCATCATCGATCCCTCCGGCATGGCCAACACCACTATTTTCATCTGGGCGATGATGGCCGCGCTGATTTCCTCTGCGCTTTGGGTGAACCTGGCCACATGGGTCGGCGCACCGGTCTCCACCACGCACTCTGTTGTGGGCGGCGTCATGGGCGCAGGCATCGCTGCAGCAGGTTTTGCCGCTGTAAACTGGCCCACAATGGCCAAAATTGCCGCGTCTTGGGTGATCTCTCCGGTGTTGGGCGGCGTGATCGCCGCTGCTTTCCTGGCCTTTATCAAAATCAAGATCATCTATCAGGACGACAAGATTGCCGCCGCGCGCCGCTGGGTGCCCGTTCTGATCGGCATCATGGCCGCCGCTTTTGCGTCTTACCTGGCCCTCAAAGGTCTCAAGAAGATCATCAAGATTGACCTGCAAACAGCTTTGCTGATCGGCGTGGCCGTCGGCGGCTTGGCCTATGTGATCTCTGCGCCTCTCATTCGCAAACAGTCCGAAGGTCTGGAAAACCGCAACAAGTCTCTCAAAGTTCTGTTTGGCATCCCGCTGGTGTTTTCCGCCGCACTTTTGTCCTTTGCCCATGGCGCCAACGACGTCGCCAACGCGGTTGGTCCTCTGGCCGCCATCGTGCACGCCGCAGAGTTTGGCGAATTTGCTGCCAAGGTTTCCATCCCCAACTGGGTCATGATCATCGGGGCCTTTGGGATTTCTTTCGGCCTCTTCCTGTTTGGTCCCAAGCTGATCCGTATGGTGGGGGAGAAGATCACCAAACTGAACCCGATGCGCGCCTACTGTGTGGCCCTGTCTGCTGCAATTACGGTGATTGTCGCCTCTTGGTTGGGCCTGCCGGTGAGCTCCACCCACATCGCCGTGGGGGGCATCTTTGGTGTGGGCTTCTACCGCGAATGGCACGCCGAGCGCCGCCTGCGCAAAACTGCCGTGCAGCGCCCACCAGAAAAGCGCATCGCGCCAGAAGAACGCCGCCGCCGCAAACTCGTGCGCCGCAGCCACTTCATGACCATCGTCGCCGCCTGGGTCATTACCGTACCAGCCGCTGCACTGATGTCCGCTGCAATCTTCTACGCGCTCAACACGCTGAGCAACTAACCCTAACTGTCTGCGGGCGCGTTTTGCGTCCGCAGACGCTCCTGCACGTCCTGAACTGAGAGATTGGGGGCCCCTTCCCCCCGCGCCTCCGCTTCCCGGACCAGACCGGCAATACCTGCATTGATCGGCACAGCCACATTGACTTGTCGCGCCAGCGTCACAACCTTCCCCTGCAGTTCTTCAATCTCAGTGCCACGGCCTTTCTCTAGGTCTTCCCACATGGAGCTGCGTGCATTGGGATCAATCGACAGCATGGTTTTTGCCACCAAGCGAAACATCCAAGTTGGTAGGCGTAGTATTCGCGGCACAGCCTTCATTGGCACTTTCGCAACAGGGTTTCGATACGCGACCTCCGCGGCACCCAAGACGGCCAAAGCTTCTTCCATCTGCGCCGCCATCAACTTGCGCCAGCCGCGATCCCCGATCTGTGTGCGCAGCGGCAGACCTGACAAAGCGTTCAGCGCATTGTTGAGGTTGATCAGCAGCTTGCCCCATTGAACGGCAGCAATGTCGCCGTTCTCATGTACGTGCAAGTCCGGCACGCTTAAATGCCGCCCCCAATGCCCCCGCCCCTTCTCAAGGATGATGTCGCCACTTGTGCCACGATGGAACCGGCCACCACCGATCCAGACCACATTGAACGGCACCATCCCTGCACGCACGTCCCAGCCCGGCAGCATCTTTCGCAACGATCCGGCATTCTCCACACCATTTTGCAGGCTGACTACAACCGCCTCCTCAGGTGCATGCGCGGCAATCTGAGCGGCCATCTCTTCTGTGGCACCACTCTTCACCGTGACCAACACTATGTCCGCAGCGGCCAAACAGGCCGGATCCGTGCTCATCGCAAACCGATCTGGCGCCAGCGCCACATCCAGCGCGCCAAAATCGGTCAGCGTCAAACCATTCTGCGTGATCTCCTCAGCCGTGCCCGCCCGCAGCAGCAGCGTCACATCGTGACCACTCCGCGCCAGCAACCCACCAACAAAGCAGCCGATACTGCCGGCTCCGGCCACCACAATTCTGGGCGCACCTCCACGCCCTTGCGTCTTACCCATCACGCGCCCCCTCTGTCTTCTCGCGGGGTTAGCTTAGGCGCAGGTTCCGCTCTCAAACAACAAAAAGGGCGCCAGCACCGCTGACGCCCTTACGTTATTTGATGCAGCCAACCTTAGCTCTGTAGGCACCACTTCATGATCGCCTTCTGCGCATGCAGTCGGTTTTCCGCTTCATCAAAGATCACCGAATTTGGCCCATCCATGACCGCATTGGTGGCTTCTTCATTCCGGTGCGCCGGCAAGCAATGCATAAATAGCGCATCGTCATTGGCATGGTTCATCAGCTCTTCATTCACCTGGAACGGACGCAGCTGGTTGTGACGACGCTCCCGCGCGGACGGCGCATCATGCATGCTCACCCAAGTGTCCGTCACCACAAGGTCTGCGCCTTGTACTGCTTTCACAGGGTCCCGCTCGATCTCCACCTTCACGCCTTTGGCGCGGGCTTCATCGATAAACACCTGCTCCGGGTCCAAGGTCTGCGGACCGGTAAATGTCAGATCAAAGCCGAACTGCCCCGCCGCATGGGCAAAGCTGGCAAATACATTGTTGCCGTCGCCAGACCACACAACTTTTTTGCCCGCAATCGGCCCCACCTTCTCTTCAAAGGTCAGGATGTCCGCCATGATCTGGCATGGGTGCGTGCGGTTGGTCAGACCGTTGATCACCGGCACGGTGGCGTTCTCCGCCATCTCCAGCAAGGTGGCCTCTTCAAACGTCCGGATCATGATCAGATCCACATAGCGGCTCAGCACCTTGGCCGTGTCCGCCACGGTCTCGCCGTGACCCAGCTGCATTTCGGAACCAGACAACACCATGGTCTGTCCGCCCATCTGGCGCACGCCGACGTCAAAGCTCACACGGGTCCGGGTGGACGGCTTTTCAAAGATCAGCGCAACCATGTGATCTTTCAGCGGCAGGTCATCATCCTGCGCGCCTTTCGGGCGGCCATTGCGCGCATTTTTGATCGCCTTGGCGCTGTCGATCATGCTGCGCAGGTCGTCCACGCTGGTCTTATTGATATCCAGAAAATGCTTCATCTCTTTAGTCCTTAACCTTCTGCGCCCAATTGCGCCGCCGCTTTCTCGAGCCGCTCAACGGCCTCGGCAATCTCTTCATCTGTGATGTTCAAAGGTGGCAACAAACGCACCACATTGTCCGCCGCAGGCACGGTTACAACCTCATGGTCATAGCCCGCCGCCACAACGTCGCCACATACCGCTTTGGAGCACTTCAACCCCAACATCAGCCCAGTTCCACGCACCTCTTCGAATACGTCAGGATGCCCTGCGACCAGCCCTTCCAGCTTCTGACGCAACAGGCCCGCCTTGCGGTTCACCTCCGCCAAAAACGCCTCATCCGCGACCACATCCATGACCGCACCACCCACGGCGCAGGCCAGCGGATTGCCGCCATAGGTCGACCCATGCGTGCCCGCAACCATGCCGCTTGCGGCCTCTTCTGTGGCCAGCACCGCGCCCAGCGGGAAACCCCCGCCGATGCCTTTGGCAACCATCATGATGTCCGGCGTCACACCGGCCCACTCATGCGCAAACAGCTTACCTGTCCGGCCCACGCCACATTGCACCTCATCCATGATCAGCAGGATCCCCGCCTCATCACAGATCACCCGCAACGCCTTAAGGTCCTCATCCGCCATTGGACGGATACCGCCTTCGCCTTGCACCGGCTCCACAATGATGGCCGCCGTCTGATCAGAAATCAGCGCCTTGGCCGCCTTCAGATCGCCCCAGGTCACCTGATGGAACCCCGGCAACAACGGCCCAAAACCTGCCACAAGCTTCTCCGCGCCCGCCGCCGCAATCCCGGCGGAACTCCGGCCATGGAACGCGCCTTCAAAGGCGATGATTTCCACTCGCTCCGGCTGGCCTTTGTCGTGCCAGTACTTGCGCGCCATTTTTACGGCCAGCTCACAGCACTCGGTGCCAGAGTTGGTGAAAAACACCGTATCTGCAAAGGTGGTGGCGACCAACTTGTCCGCCAACGCCTGCTGTTGAGAGATGTTATAGAGGTTGGACACATGCCACAGCTTGCCGGCCTGTTCGGTCAGCACCTCCACCAACACCGGATTGGCGTGGCCCAGCACGTTCACTGCAATGCCCGCGCCCAAGTCCAGAAAACGTCGGCCGTCCGCCTCGATCATCCAGCTTCCTTCGCCCTTCTCAAACGTGAGGGCGGCGCGGTTGTACGTCGGCAAAACGGACGGGATCATATCGATCTTCCTTTTTAGATCATGAGCCTTTGTGACTGCATCACTTGGGGCATTTGCGTCAATGTTTTTGAGAGGTTGTGCGCCACTTTGCAGCGCAAGGGATCAAGGGCCGGTCACGCAATAGCGCGTCGGCGTCGTACAAAGAGGATATCTGTGGGTTTGATCATGCGCCCTGCCTAGAGACATCGGCGACAAATGGGAACCCCCAACTTTCGTTTCGCGCAAATTTTGTGACATCTGCGCAAATCGGTCGACCCAGCCGCGCCAATCTGCGCACACAAAACCCCCACTTGTCAGCCCGAAACCGCAAGCGCATAACCGCCTGATGAATGAGCAGATCCAGCCCCGCACCAATCCAGCCCTCGCCGCCACGTTGACCTTGGCAGCTTCCGCCTTTGCAGCGGGCACAACGCTGTTGGCCAAAGCCCTTGGCACCGGTGCCTTGGGACCAGAGCTGCACCCGCTTCAGATCAGCCACGGGCGCTTTCTCTTTGCGTTTTTGGGGTTTGCTACAGCGGCGATGATCGTGCGCCCGCAAATCACGCGTCCGAACTGGGGGCTGCACATTGGCCGCTCGACCTTGGGCTGGGGCGGCGTTACGCTCATGTTTGCTGCGGCTGCCTTTATCCCTCTGTCTGACGCCACCGCGATCAGCTTTCTGAACCCGGTTGTCGGCATGCTGCTGGCGATCCCGTTTCTGGGTGAAAAGATTGGCCCCTGGCGCTGGGGCTCCGCTACCCTCGCCTTCACCGGTGCCATGGTCCTGACCCGCCCCGGCACGGGCGCACTGGAGTTTGGCGCCCTGCTGGCCTTGGGCGCGGCCTTTGCCATGGGGGGCGAGTTGATCTTCATTAAGAAGCTCACAGGTCGCGAGCGCCCTTTCCAGATCCTGCTGATCAACAACGCCATTGGCCTGACCATTGCCACAGTGGCCGCCGCCTTTGTCTGGCAAATGCCAACATTGCAGCAATGGGCTGCGCTGGCAGGCATCGGCCTGCTGATGGCCTCCGCACAGACCTGCTTCATCAATGCCATGCGCATGGCGGACGCGAGTTTTGTCAGCCCGTTCTTCTATACATCGCTGGCATTTGCCGCACTGTATGACGCTGCCGTGTTCTCCGTCTTGCCTGACGCGATCAGCTGGCTCGGCGCAGGCATCATCCTCTGCGCCGCAGCCATACTTGTCTGGCGTGAAGCCCGTTCCCGCTAAGCTGTGTTAGTCCATCCGGACAACAACGGTCACATCGCCGCGTAAGGCTGTCTCCCAGTGCAGATCAATCTGATCTCCATTGCTGCCCTGCTGCAATCCAACATAAGGCACCGCATAAACCGTTTGCCCTGCTGAATTGCGCAAACGTGTCGTGGCCACGACAGACTCAACCGATCGACAGCGCCCGCCAAACGGCAACTGCCCGTCCGTATCCACAACCCACGTGCTGGCCTCCGTGCCTTGGTCATGTTCGATCCGCAACGGGTTATACGTGGGCGTGGCAACGTTGTGGAACGTATTGCCTGAAAACTGCAGGTTTTTGCCCTTGGTCATGTCCAAATCGGAGAAACTTGTGTCCACCCGATCTACCCGGTCGATACTGCCGTTGATGGATCTGAACTTATTACCCGTCACGTTGAGACCAGTGATGTAATGCCCGGTGCCATGCGGTTTGATCACCAGATAGGCAAACCAGGGCGCCACAGCGCCAGACAGGAACACATTGTCCGTGATCGACAGCGCACCAAAGGAAAACCCACCGTCAAAGTTCGGCTTCGGATCGTATTCGTTGGACCACTCAATCGTCGCATTGTCGATGTAGTTCCCGTCAATCGTTGCGGAACAATAGCCCTGCGCCAATAAAATCCCTGCCGTCCGCACCCCCGCGGCTTCGCCATCCCCCTGGAAAAAGTGGTTCCCGGTGATGGTGCAGTTTGACCCGCCAATCACCGCGAAATGGCGGAACTGACTGGCACGGTTGTTGCGTAGCTTCACGTCATTAGCATCACAATTGATCGCCACACTGACCCGATCCTGCGCACGATCGGCGCCCTCTGCCGTCAGAAATTGGCACCGATCCACCAACCTCCCCTGACAGCCTTCGCCCGGCGAACTGATCCCACGATGTTTGGGACGATTTATGAAGCTGTCCCGGAAGTGAAAGGCGATGCCACTGCCAGACAGCAAAACCCCACTGGCTTTGTCATTACAGAGCAGCTCGACATTGCTCACGGACATCTGACTCACCTTGGTGAAGCCACTGAAATCCAGAACGTATTTATAGCGCGTGAAGGTGAAATTCTGCGTGCCCTCTGCATCATAAAGCGGCTGAGACAGCGTGATCTCCTGCGTGCCAATATTCACACTACGCACATACACCTCACGCCCGACACCGTTCCCGGTCACAACCGAGCCGACCTGCACATTGGCGGCATTGCTGACATTGCGCAAAAGCCGACCATCGCTGGGGGCATAGGTGGCTTGGCTGCTCACCACATCCGGCTCACAAACACTGTCACCGGTCACGTAAAGCTGGCCGTTCTTGATGATCCGTCGCTGCGCATAAGACGTGCGATTGGGCACCGCCGCCTGTAAATCCAGAGGCGCGTCGATGGTGATCCGCCGCCCACACAGGTCCAGACTTTCATGGTCGCTGTCATTCAAAAGCGATTGAAATGCCCGTTTGAGCCCCTCCACCTCGTCGTCAAAGGCTTCTGCATAGGTCGGGAAGTCGAAGTTCCGGCGCAAACTCAACACATGCTCGCGCGCCATACTGACTGTGCCTTCAAACACCGCCGGGTTCTCAAGCGTAACGCTGTTGCCAAGAAAATACGCCCCGGCGCTCACCAACACGTCACGCCCGGCCGCATCCGCATCTGCGGCTTCAAAGGCGGCGCTGTCATCCGTGATCCCATCGCCAACAGCGCCGTAATCCCGAACATCTACCCGGCTGAGCATCTGGCGGTGGAACACACTGGTGATGTCTTCGATCACAAGATCATCGACGCGCACAACACCCCCAAGACTGCCGATAAGGTCGATGCCAAAATGCCCATAAACAGGCGTCCCCCCCAGACCATATCCACACCGCCACGCGCGCCTGCACCAATAATGGCGCTTACCTCAACGATGCCGCCATAGGTTTGCAACGGCGCAGATGGCCCCACTTCCACCAAGCCCCCCACATGATCGCCGTTACTGTCACCTGCCCAGGCCGCCACGCGCACCGAAGGCAGATTGCCACTGATGGCCTTCACACGGGCCGTCACCCGCAAATAGCATCCCGGCAATAGCGGCGTATCCCCCATGTAGCGCAGCTTTTGAACGCTGTCCGTTTTGACGAGTTCCAGACACCCGCCGAAATCCTGATCTGCCGGCACATAAGCGGCGTTCGCGACACTATCGTAGGTGTCGCTGCCCGGCGTGCCATCCCCGTTCGCCCACACATCCAACCCCGCCGAAAACGCAGGGGGCATCAACAGAACACCTTCGGTAATCGCCTTGTTCATCTCATTCCTTTCCCGCCCGTCTCTCAGGCGCGCACTCCCAATCACCACGCCGAAACGGACGCGAAACCGGGGCAAAGGAAACGAAACAAAAATGAAAAGGCGCTAAGGGCACCGCGCGCTCACTGCGCAACGGTGCTGTCCTCAGCGAAAAGCAGTGAGGGCTAAGCGCCCACCCCTTTGGGCTGCACAAGCTGGACCGCCGCAATTCGCCAGCTCTCGCCATCGCTGATCATCAGGTACTCAAGCGCATGCACCACACCTGACCCGTCTTTCACGAGCACCCGCTGCCACAGCGCATTGCCCTCGGCGCGCAGCTCTCCGAACCGCACATCTTCGGCCCGATGCACCATCGGATAACCGCGCTTGACCATAACGCCAAAGTTTTCCGGCGTGCCAAACATGCGTTGGATGTTGTCGGCGGCAAAGGTGAAAGCGTTGGCAAAGTCATCCTTGGCAAAGGCCGCCATCTGACTGTTGATCACGCCTTGTATTTCCGTCGCCGCACCACCCTCCTGCGCTTCTGCGGCCTGCATCCGGGAAAACTCCAACACAACAACAATTGCGAGCAAAACATGTTTCATAGCGTACCTCCCATAGATCAAACTACGCCAAAGGCCCGCCTACGGATCAGTTCTGGGACCGCACACCCATCTCCCAAACGTAAAAGGCCCCGCCAAAGCGGAGCCTTAAAATCAAGCAATGCCCAAGGACGTTACGCCGCTGACACCAGTTCCCCAGCCAGCGCCTTATGGATCAGCGCAACGGTTTCCTCGACGCCATACAGCGCGATAAACCCGCCGAACCGCGGCCCCTGGCTGGCGCCCAACAGCACCTCATAGATCGCTTTGAACCAATCGCGCAGCGGTTCAAACTCGTGGTTCTTACCAACCGCAAATACGATGGACTGCAAGAAGTCTTCATCGCCAAAATCCGGCTCCGGCAGCGGGTCATCGTTGCCCATCTTCGCGTTCTTCGCTGCAATCACCGCCAGCGCAGTCTCCGCACTGCTCAAGGCACCCGCCAAGTCTTCCAACGCACGACGCTCCTGCTCGGTGGGTGCACGATACACCTTCGCCGGCTTCACGAAGTCATTGAAATACCGCACCGCGTGGCCCGCCGCAGCATCCATACCCGGATGGGTCTCCGCCGTTGCCTCTGGTGCGTATTTGTTGATGAACCCCCAAAGCGTGGCCTTGTCCTCCGCGTTGGACACCGACGCAATGTTGAGCAGCATGGAGTACGGCACCATCATATCAGACTGCGGCACGTCGCCCCCGTGGATATGCCATACCGGGTTGTTGAGCTGCGCCTTGATGTCCTGCGTGTGATACGCGCGCAGCTGCTGATGATACTCATCAACCGCCTTTGGGATCACATCAAAGTGCATTCGCTTGGCCGTCTTCGGCTTCTGGTACATGAAGTACGCAAGGCTCTCTGTAGAGGCATAGGTCAGCCACTGGTCAATCGACACACCATTGCCGGACGACTTGGAAATCTTCTGGCCGTTTTCATCAAGGAACAGCTCGTAAGAGAAGTGGTTCGGCTGACGCCCACCCAATGCACGACAGATCGCATCATAGATCTTCTCGTTGGTGGCGTGTTCTTTGCCATACATCTCAAAATCGATACCAAGCGCTGCCCAGCGCGCACCAAAATCCGGCTTCCACTGCAGCTTCACATTGCCTCCAGTCACAGGCACGGTCCACTCTTTGCCATCCTCATCGTCAAAGGTGACAGTATAGGTCTCCGCACAGACTTTCTTCATCGGTACGTACAGCACACGGCCGGTTTCCGGGTGTAGCGGCAGGAAGATCGAATAAGTCGCGGCGCGCTCTTCGCGCAAAGACTTGAGCATGATCGCCATGATCTCGTCATAGCGATCCACGGCACGCTTCAGGATCTCGTCAAACTGACCAGAGGCGTAGAACTCTTTGGCCGAATAGAACTCATACTCGAAGTTGAACGTGTCCAGGAACCGGCGCAGCATGGCGTTGTTGTGATCGCCAAAACTGTCATGTGTGCCAAACGGATCCGGCACCGAGGTCAGCGGCATCTGCAGATACGGCTCAAGCTGCTCTGGATTGGGCACGTTGGACGGCACTTTGCGCATCCCGTCCAAGTCATCGGAGAAACAGATAAGCTTGGTTGGAATGTCGCTGATCGCCTCAAACGCCACTTTAATCATTGTGGTGCGGGCCACTTCACCAAAGGTGCCGATATGTGGCAGGCCGGAAGGACCGTAGCCTGTCTCAAACAGCACATATCCCTTCTCCGGCGCACCCTTTGCGTAGCGTTTGAGAAGCTTGCGCGCTTCTTCAAAGGGCCAGGCTTTGGATACGAGGGCTGCGTCGCGCAGGTCAGACATTGTCCATCTCCGATGTCGGGATTGGTTTCAGCAAAATCATGCCAAGCGCCTCATTGCACCTGACAATCCGCCGCTTCCTATTGCTCCTTGCGGGGTCAGTCAATATTCTGCACCGCAACAAGGTTATTTCAAAGGAATTCCCAGTGCCGGATAAGACCCCAACCACCCTCACGCCACAAGACTGCCTTGTCGCCGTGATGATTGCCGTGTCGGCCTCTGACGAAAACATCCGCACCGCAGAATTGGTCAAAATTCAGGTCGCCGTGAACAATCTGCCGGTCTTTGCTGAATATGACATCGACCGCATGCAGCACGTCAGCCAACTGGTGTTTGAACTGTTTGAGCAGGAAGACGGCCTTGCCGCGCTATTTGGTCTGGTCCGTCACGACCTGCCAGCACACCTGTTTGAAACTGCCTATGCGCTGGCCTGTGATGTGGCCGCAGCAGATGGCACCTTGGCGGAAACAGAACTGCGTATTCTCGAAGAAATCCGCTACGAACTGGAAATCGACCGCCTGCACGCCGCAGGTATCGAACGCGGTGCCCGCGCCCGCCACATGGTCTGATTGAACAAAGCGGTTGTCACTCCACAAGCGACGACCGCTTCTCCCGCGAGATTGCTGTAAATAGCTCACGCTTTCGGAATGGCTTGCTCAAAAAGTCATCCATGCCTGCTTCATGGCTTGCGTCAACATCACTCGGCTGCGCATTCGCAGTAAGCGCAACGATATGACAAGCGATACGACCCGTTTTGCGTTCGATGTCGCGAATACGCCGCGCTGCTTCCAAGCCCCCTATCCTAGGCATCAACAAATCCATCAAAATCACGTCCCAACTGCCCGTTTCGCAGGCCGACACGGCTTGAAGCCCATCCTCAACAAAGGTCAGCGATACACCAACAGGAGACAGCATTTTCTCGACGACCAACTGATTGGTTTTGTTGTCCTCTGCCACCAACACGGAGAGCCCCCTAAGGTGCGACACATCCATAGGGTCGCTCTGTCGATGGTCTGGTGACACAACCAGTTCAAAATCGACCTGTGGCGTGCCATCTTGCGCGCTGGCCACTACGCGATTGACGCACTCTAAGCCCGTGTCGGCAACATCCTGCACGTCGGCGACCGGGAACCCTAACGACACCGTAAAGGTAGAGCCTGCACCTCGCGCACTTTGCACAGACACTTTACCGCCCATACGCTCGACCACCGCACGTGTGATGGCCAACCCAAGGCCAGTGCCTTCTTCCGCCTGCATTTCAGGACGGTCAACCTGCTCAAAGGCGGAGAACACCATGTCATGATCTTCTGGCGCAATCCCAACCCCGGTGTCCACAACGTCAATGCGCAACGGCAGCCGCGCCTCCGCATTATAAGACACACGCAAAAGCACATGACCCTCGGTGGTGAACTTGATCGCATTGCCAACAAGATTCAGCAAAACCTGTCGCATACGTGTTCCGTCACCAATGAAGGCCTCCGGCACGTCCGAGGGGTATTCTTGTTTCAGGGCAAGGCCCTTTGTCGCCGCCCGCGCCCCCAGCAAGGTGACCGTTTCCGTGATCAGGCGGCGTAGAGAAAACGGAGCTGCCTGCACAGAAATGGTATCAGATTGGATTTTTGAGAAGTCCAACACGTCATTGACAATGGCCAATAGAGCGTTGGCCGAACTGTAAATGGTTTCAGAATACAAGCGCTGCTGGTCACTTAAGGCGGTTTCGCGCAGCAACTCGCACATCCCCATGATGCCATTCATCGGCGTGCGAATTTCATGGCTTAAATTGGCCAAAAACCGCTCTTTGGCCCGCACAGCATGTTCCGCCTTCTCCTTAGCCATCTTGGTCAATTCGAGAGCGTTATTCAGCTCTTTGCGCGCGGTCACATCCATAGACGATCCCACCAAATGGGTCAGTTCACCGGCACTGTTGAACAATGGGCTAAGCGTGGTCCGCATCTGGATCACCTTATTCCCTCTTGGAATCGGCACCTCGTAGGTCACTTCTTTTGCGTTGGCGACGACACTCAAGTGATGGGCCAATCCCCTTTGCCCGGCGACCCCGCCAAACACTTCTAGCGCGGTCTTGCCAACAACCTGATCCAAGGACAATTCGGAGTACTCTAAAGCTGAGGCGTTTGCTGCGGCATAACGCGGCATGCCGTCGTCGCACACCTCAAGAATAAACACGGAAAATGCCACCGTATCCAACAACGCAAACGGAGCGATTTGAGCGGACCTCTCCACTAACTTCCCCTTAGCCTCTCGCGCCTCATGCGCCCCATTTGATTTCAAAACCAGTCAACTCGCTTCATAAACGCGCTGAAATCAGCCGGGAACTAGCACCGTTAGGCAAATAAATTCTAAAAGGTGAATGGGTACAAGCGCCAAGCTCGCGACGAATATACGACTTTTGTTGTACGACTTTATCGCTGTGCTTGAAGCTGCCAACGAACCCCATCATGGGGCCGCCGCAATAATCGACAACAAGTCTCCCTTTCGGAAAGGCTTACTGAGAAAATCGTCCATGCCCGCCTCCAGGCACGCCGCTGTATCACTGGGTTGCGCATTGGCCGTCAAAGCAATGATCCGACAGGCCGGGCGCGCCATGCCCTTTTCAAGCGCCCGGATCTGTCGCGTGGCTTCCAGCCCCCCCAATACTGGCATCGACAGGTCCATCAAAATCAGATCACAATCCCCGCTTTTGTAGGCTTCAACCGCTTGCTGTCCATCCGGTACAAATTGCAGCTGCGCCCCCGTTGCCCCCAACATTTTGCCCACCACCAACTGATTGGTCCGATTGTCTTCTGCGATCAGAATCCGGTGGCCCTTTAGCGACGGCGCCTCTTCACCCGTTGCGGTTGGCTCCGCAACACCATCGGGCGCTGCTTCAGGCTCGGTCTCACATGGGCTTGCCTTAGGAACCACAACGCCCGGCGAGTCAGCCCCGGCCACCACGGGCAAATTTAAGTGGATCGCAAATTCTGCGCCTTCGCCCAGCAGGCTTTTCACCGACAAAACACCGCCCATTCGCTCCACCAGCGCCTGCGAAATCGCCAGTCCCAGCCCCGTCCCATCTTCGTGATGAGCCGTTGGATCATCCACCTGTTCAAATGCGGCAAAGATGTCTTTCTGAGCCTCAGGCGCGATACCAATCCCCGTGTCCGCAACCGTCATCGTCAACGGATAGGTCGTGGCATGCGGATCATAGGCGACCGAAACTGTAATATGCCCCTCATCGGTAAATTTGATCGCGTTGCCAATTAAATTGGTCAACACCTGCCGCACCCGCATGGCATCGCCGACAACCCTGTGCGGCGCAGTCGCGTCATAATCCACCCGCAAGTCCAGCCCCTTCGCGTCGGACCGTGTGCTCAGAAGAGTCGTGATTTCCTGCACAAGCTGGAACAACGAAAACGGCTCTTCCTTCAGCGTGATTTTTTCCGCCTGGATCTTGGAAAAATCAAGCACATGGTTCACTAGGCCAAGAAGCGCATTGGCCGAACTGTGGATGGTATCCGAATAAAGCGTCTGCTGGGGCGTCAACGCCGTTTCTCGCAGCAACTCTGACATCCCCAAAATGCCGTTCATCGGCGTGCGGATTTCATGGCTCATATTCGCAAGGAAACGCTCCTTAGCGGTGCTGGCCTCTTCAGCTTTCTCTTTTGCAATCTTGGTCAGTTCAAGGGCTTCATCCCGCTCCCGCTCAGATGTCACATCAAGCGAAAACCCAATCAAATGACTGATCGCCCCACTGGCATCAAAGATCGGCGTCAGGGTCGTGCGCAGATCAACGACACGTTTGGGAAAAGGGATCACTGCAAAATAGGTTGTCGGCTCAGCAGCTTCGATAACGTCCAAGTGCTTCTTAAGCGCTCTTTCCCCCATCGCGCCCGGGTAAATCTCTTGCGCCGTTTTGCCCACGAGATCTTCAGATCGCAGCCGAACGAGATCAAGCCCCGCTTGGTTCATTGTCACATAGCGCGGCAAGCCGTCTTCCCCGACTTTCAGGATAAACACACTTGTAGGAACCGCATTCAGCAGCGCGTCATAGCCGGGGAAATCCAAGATTGTCACGCGATGCACCCATAAGATGACCCCCTAAAATACGGAGGTTTTTGAAGATACCCAAAGTGATACCTAAGAAATCGTTACCAAACAGTTGCGAAGAGGCAAATGCCCTGTTTTTTCTGGGTGACCTGCCGGAGTTTGACACCCACCAACATTCTGAAAACGGAATAGAAAAAGCCGCCCGATAGGCAAGTCACCACTCGATAATGGCAATCAGATCAGCTTTGCGGAACGGCTTGCTTAGAAAATCATCCATGCCAGCCGCCATACAGGCTTCGGCATCACTTGGCTGCGCATTGGCCGTCACCGCGATGATTTTACACGCAGGCCGATCTTCCGCTTTTTCATAAGCCCGAATTTGACGGGTGGCCTCTAACCCTCCCAAAACAGGCATCGACAAATCCATCAGGATCAAATCACAATCACCAGATTTATACGCTTCCACCGCTTGCGCACCATCCGGGACAAATTGCAGATCTGCCCCTGTCGCTCCCAACATCTTACTGACCACAAGCTGATTGACACGATTGTCTTCCGCCACGAGGATTTTCATCCCCTCCAGCGTTGCACCAGTGCTTTCCTGAGCGGGCAAACGCTCCAAGTCATCTGTTGGCAGCGGGTAAGGGGCTATCAATGGCTCTTCAATCTCATAATCGCCCACATCGGCGTCCGTAGTTGGCAGCCCTAGGTACACTGTGAAGGTCGATCCCTGCCCCAACTGACTGTCGAGTTTAATCTTGCCGTTCATTCGCTCCACCAAAGCACGGGTAATGGCCAGACCAAGTCCAGTCCCATCTTCGCTGCGCGTCGCCATCTTTTCGCTTTGCTCAAAGGTGGAAAACACAAGGTCATGTTCATCCACGTCTATGCCACGCCCTGTGTCACGGACGGAAATCGTCAATGGCAGAGTTGCTGCTTCCTTGTGATAGCTGACGCGCACATCAATCCGCCCCTGCTCCGTAAACTTGATCGCATTGTTAAACAAATTCAGCAGCACCTGCCGAATGCGACTGGCATCGCCCACAAAATTCGACGGCACCGATTTGTCATATTCGACCTCAAATGCCAGCCTTTTGGACTCAGCCCGCACACTCAACAATGTGTGCGCCTCATTCACTACGCGCCGCAGAGAAAACGGCTCATCATGGATGGAGAGCTTCCCAGCTTGGATTTTTGAAAAGTCCAAGACATCATTGATGATATCCAAAAGCGCATTGGCTGAGCCGGAAATGGTTTGTGAATAAAGACGTTGACGGTCAGTGAGTGTTGTCTCTTGTAACAATTCGCACATGCCAATGATGCCATTCATCGGCGTACGGATTTCGTGGCTCATGTTGGCTAAGAACTGTTCTTTCGCCTCGCTGGCCTCTTCCGCAGCCTCTTTGGCCAAGCGCATTAGTTCAAGCGCTGCGTCACGCTGCTTTTCCGAGGTGATATCAACGGACGTGCCTAACAGGTAGTCAAGCTCGCCATTCTCATCGTAAATCGGCGTGAGCGTGGTGCGGATTTCCTTGGGGCCGGCTTTGAGCGGAAAAGACACTTCGTAAGTCGTCTCTTGCCCGGATTTCACAACGCCCATATGCAATGCAAGTGCGCGCCGTCCAGTAACCTCCCCGAAAATCTCAGCCGCTGTTTTGCCTTCAACAAATCCCGGCTCCAGCTGTGCGGTTTCGCGCGCCGCCTGATTCATCATCACGTATCGTGGCAGTCCATCATCTGCGATCTCCAAGACGAAGACACCCATCTTCACCTTTTCCAAAAGCGCAAACTGCATGAGTTTCTCGCGTTTCCGCACGTCTTCTCCCGCAGCCTAAAGCCCCGCAACAGTTGGGCGTTAAAAACTAATTCAAATTATTCCGAACTGGTTACCGAAACCTTGTCGCATGGCGTTTCCACCCTCCACGACACAGCTTTTCAGGAGTTCCCCTCGCATTTGCGAGCCAAACCCATTGAAAAACTATCAACGCCGCCCCAAAGCCACGTCAAGCTTTAAGATTTCTCGCAGAATGCTGCGTTGGCTTACAACATGGCTCATATGCCCATGTGATCCCTAGGCTGCGTATACCGCGCCCCAACGCTCAATCAGCCTTTGTTGCAGCTTTTTGGAACGACCATTGTAAGTCCGGGCGCCTTTGGGGCGCTCACGGTCAGGGCCAATCAGTCGGTTGCGCGCATTTACATCGGCCCCAAAGATCGCAAAGGCCAGCTCTTGACCTTCCGGTGTCTGAACATATCCGGCCAACGCACTGACAAAATGCAACGTGCCTGTCTTGGCGAGCACCTTAAGGGGGTGGCTTTTGTTCACCTTGCCGTTGGCATCCCTTAACGCGATTGTCTTGAGGATCGGATGCAACACCGCGTGTTGGCCTGCTTGCGCAAGCATAACCGCCATTTCGTCAGCCCGCAGACGTGACGCCTCTCCCAGCCCCGAATGATCCACCAGCGCCGCATTCGGCATACCAAGGGCGGAAGATGCCCAGGCATTCATGGCAGATGCCGATGCCTTTATTGATTGTGGTTGGGCACCACGCGCTTGGCTGGCCGCTATGCCCACCATCTCCGCTGTGATATTGGTAGAGTACTTGAGCATCGCCTTTAGAATGTCGCGCAACGCCGGGCTTTGCTTGCGGGCCAAGACACTCCCCCGAGGCGGGGTTTGCGTTTTCTTAGGGGCCTTCAACGTGATCCCGTGGGCCCGTGCGAGCGTTCGGAACACCTCGCCAGCATAGATCTCAGGCTCTCGCATCGGCAGCCACCGCGCGCCACCTTTGCCCAAGGCACCACTGGCAACAGTCCAATGATCGCGGCCACCTTGCGACTTGTACGTATAAACCGGCAAGTCACGCTTCACGATTTTCATGCGCGCCACGTCAACGTCCGGACGGTACTTATCAGTGCGCCCATCCATCGAAACCGAATAGCCGTTGGCACCCCGTTTCCACTCAAAGTGCACTCGGTTGTAATTCAGTGCGATACCGGAAATCGCCGGGTTATACCCCGCATGATCCGGCTGTTTTTTATCGATCCGCTTGGCCGCAGGAAGCGCACCGCCCCAAACCAAAAACTGCCCGGTAACTTCGCGCACCCCAGCCGCTTTCAGCGTGCGCGCCAAATCGGCCAACCCATTGGTGTCCAAAGTAGGATCACCGCCACCGCGCAACACCAGGTCGCCCCGCAGGACCCCGTTTGAGATATTTCCGACAGAGACCAAAGTGGTCTGAAACCGGTGGTTTGGGCCGAGGTAGTTTAACGCATAAAGCGCTGTCAGAATTTTTGTGACGCTCGCTGGCGGTAAGCCGCTGCTGGCCTGATGCCCTTCCAACACCGCGCCATCGCCCATACGCGCAACAGCAAAGCTGACTTTCCCGCTGAGTCCGCTCTCGCGGATCAACGCCTCTGCGGTCGGAGCGTTCTTGGGAAGGATAGTCCCTCTCGACGGGCGCAATACAGGCCGCAACGACCGGGTTGGCGCATCTGCCAAAACAGACGTACCAAGCGACGCAACACTCAAACTCAAAAACGCGCGGCGGGAAAATACCTTCGTCATGTGTAAATCTTTACCCTTTTGCCGCCCGCCGGTTCAACCCGCCGATCCGCAATTCTCTGTTTGCAATTCAGCACCAATACACAGACTTTTTGTGTCAGAACAAACATGTTACGCCGCTTCCATGTGGAAAGTGTTCCTTCTTATGTTTGCCGCCATGTCGATGATCCCCGCTGGGGACACCGCCGGCAAACTCATGACCCAGGATTTTAATACCAGTCCGCTGTTTGTTGCCTGGTCGCGCTTTGTTCTTGGCAGCCTCATCGCCCTGCCGCTGTTACGACCCGATACACTCAGACTGCTGACCGATTGGCGCATCTGGCTGCGCGCAGCCCTGCTGACCGGTGGCATCACCTGCATCCAGACCGCCCTGCAAACCGCCCCGCTCGCAAACGTTTTCGCCGCTTTCTTTATCGGACCGCTGTTTTCCTATCTGCTCTCCGTGCTGCTACTGAACGAAACCGTCACCCGCGCCCGCAGCGCGCTTATGGCGCTCGGCTTTATGGGCGTTCTGCTTGTGGTCCGCCCCAGTTTTGACATGTCACCGGGCCTGCTCTGGGCGCTGGCAGCTGGTTTGTTCTATGGCGCATTTCTCACGGCCTCTCGCTGGCTCGCCCCCATTGGCCGACCAACCAGCCTACTCTTCACGCAGCTGTTCCTCTCTGCCGTGATGATGACCCCCTTCTGTCTGACCCAGATCCCGCCCATGTCGCCCACTTTGGCAGGTCTCACCGCCGCCAGCGCGCTCCTGTCAATGGGCGGCAACTTCCTGCTGCTCTTTGCCTATGCCCGCGCCGAAGCCGCCGTGCTTGCGCCCTTTGTCTACCTGCAACTTTTGAGCGCGGTGGCCCTTGGGTGGCTGGTGTTTGACGACTTGCCAGACACCATGACATGGCTCGGCCTCACCCTGATCATTGGCGCAGGCATTGCCTCTGCCCTGTTGTCCAAGATCAGAACCGGCGCTCCACGCCAAACTGCACCCCAACCGAGCGATAGCTGAACGCCGCGATATCACTACGCCCTCGCTCCGCTTCGATTTGAAGGTAGGGCGTGTACGCCCCCGCAATAAACAGATCAGACCGCTCAATCCTCAAGCTGCCGCCGTAAATCATCTCATCTCGATCTGCTTGGAATGCCGCTGATGGGTTTGATCCTCCCCCACTGAAGTGGTCCGCCGCTATGTTTAGAAAACGGAGGATTCACGATGGGAAATAAGCGACACAAGCCCGAGGAAATTGTCACGAAGTTACGGCAGGTTGAGGTGC
>Ga0189288_10151_pt1 | contig 59781 bp, 45 predicted proteins | sample UW105minimetaG_FD_130316 | JGI IMG/M metagenome (GOLD analysis project Ga0189288, IMG submission 130316) | Marine microbial communities from the Costa Rica Dome - UW105 mini metaG | ecosystem: Environmental > Aquatic > Marine > Oceanic > Photic zone | place: Costa Rica: the Eastern Pacific...
TGTTTTCCGAGGCAATCAGCTCAATCTCGTCGCGCTGGCGGCCCAGCTCGTTGGTGATCGAGCCAAACAGTTCCGGGTCACGATCGGCAAGTGACTGGGTGAAGAATGTGTCGGTCATTGGGGTTCCATTTGTTTGAAGTATCGTTAACCAGTCCAGCCTAGGCCGGCCGAGATGCAATTCATGGTTTGCATCAGGTGTATGCGCGTGGAGGTTTCCGCAGTCTGACGTACCTCTGCCAAGAGACTGACCTGAGCAGTATGTGCCGCACGTAGTGGGTTCTCATTCCGGGCGACCCGATTGAGAAACTTTGGGAATCTCTGTCCAAGCTGTTGGCCCGTGAGCATTTCAATTGCAGCCCTGGATTTCGCGTGTTCGGCTTTTACCTCACCAAAAATAGTTTCCGCCAGCGCGCGGTCATCGACCAGTTCGGCATACCGCTCGGCTATGTCCATTCTTGCAAGCATCAGCGATTTTTCGATTTCATCGATGCTGAGTTGGAAGAGGGGCAGGGACCCCAGCACCCTTTTCAGGGTGTTTTGCCCAGCGTCTCCGCGTACTGCGCAAAAGCTATCGACGGCGCTCCCAAATCCAAACCAGCTGCTGATCATGTGTCGGTTTTGCGTCCATGCAAACACCCATGGGATCGCTCTGAGATCGCTCAACGCCGCCGCCCCAAATCTGCGTGCCGGGCGCGATCCGATTTTGAGCAGGGTCAATTCGTTCACGGGGCTTGCCTGATTGAAGTAATCGACAAATCCGGGCAAGTTTATCAGGTTCTGATAGCTTGTACGGCTGAGGCTTGAGAGCGCGTCCATAACATCGTCAGCTTCGGGGTTGACGGCTTCGATGGACGGCTCAGCGCAGTGGCGCAGAACTGACGACGCCAGCAGCTCAAGCTGCGACGCCGCAGTTCCCACATTGGCGTATTTTGCTGTGACGACTTCACCCTGTTCTGTCAGGCGCAATATGCCGTTTTGTGTTCCGCGTGGCTGGGCGGCAATTGCCCGATCTGTCGGAGCGCCGCCGCGACTGACAGAGCCACCGCGCCCGTGAAAAAACACCGGTTTGGTATCATAGGCCGAGATGGACCGCATGATGGCCCGCTGTGCACGGTCCAGTGACCAGGTGGAACACAGAAAGCCGCCGTCCTTGTTGCTGTCGGAATAGCCAAGCATAATTTCGATATGCCCGGACTGGGCTTTTAGACTGCGCGCGGCGACGGGAACTTGCAGCACGTTCTTCAGGATCTGCGGTGCCGCTTGCAGATCTTCGATTGTTTCGAACAAGGGCACAACTTTGAGCATTATCTTCTCGGCGCCGAACCCGGCATATCGGGCAAGCAGATAAACTGCGAGAATGTCATCTGCCGAACGGGTCATGGACAGAACAAATGGGCCAATTGCGCTCGGGTCCGGGCTTTGTGTTACGCCGAGGATCAGACGTAACAGAGCCATAAGTTCTGCCCCCTCGGCGTCGAGGCGTGCCATATCGACAAAGGGCAAATTTGGAGCTGCGATTTCCTGTCTGAGACGTACGCTCCAATCGGTCGAGGCCGGGGCAGGGGAGGTGCCGGACACCTGCCAGAGGTTTTGAAGAGTACGGGTGACCACGTCAGAATTTTGACGAATGTCCAAGGTATGGGCTCGGAACCCAAATACGGTGGCCTGCCACCGCAATGGCCGGATCAGCTCGTCCGAGAGCTGACTTGCACCGATCGACGTCAGGGCAGCCTCAATGATCTTGAGGTCGGAAATGAAGTCTGAGACATGCGCATAGTTTTGATGTTCAATGGCACATTTTTGCGCCGCAATAGCTTGACGAAACAGCTCGTTTGGGTTGCGTGATTTCAAGGCCGCCGGGTCTGACGCACGGTTGTCGATCATTTGGGTGAGGGCCAGTTTGTGTGGGTCTGACAACGGAATGATTTTGTCAGAGATGCTCAGGCGAGGTATTATCCGTTCCAGGATTTTCCCATATTCTGTCAGGATCATCTCTTTGGACCGCGACAGCGCCATCCGCGTGACATCTGCGGTGACGTTGGGATTGCCGTCTCTGTCACCTCCAATCCACGAATGAAACCGCAAACAGCACGTGTCTGGGGTCGCTCGGCCAAAAGCGCCCTCGATAGCATCTGCATAGCGTTCAAAGAGACGCGGAACAGCTTCAATCAGACTGGTTCGGTAGAACTGAAGACCCCAATCGATTTCGGCGGACAGGCTGGGACGCTCTAATCTCAATTCGCCTGTCATCCAGAGAAGATCAATTTCCACCTCCAGAGAACGGCATAGTTTTTTCTTCTCGCTGAGTGTCCAGCGTTGCAGTTCAAGCGCGACGATAAGCCGATAGATCCGGCGATGGATTTCCATGACCGAAACCCGTTTGGCTTCGGTTGGATGCGCGGTCACCGTGGGTCCAACCGATAGCCCGTTGCCAAAAACGAGCTTCTCCGTCACCGATCCTGGTGTGGTGTCCAGTTTGGAGAAGGCTTCTGAAAAACTGCCTTTGACGTCTGCGGCCGAACCCGCTTTCTCAGCATGTCTTCCTGCGCGAACAGCCAGATTCTCGTCTAGGATTTGCTGCAGGTGAAACCAGATAGTCGTTGCCTGAAGATGGTCAGAGTATTTTTGAGCGCACCAGGTTTCTGTTTCTTCGTCCGCGTTTTCAATGATGTCAGGCGCGCGCCGTCGCAGCACATTGAACCAAGCCGTGCGCAAGAGGTCGCGTAGAACCTGCGCATGATCATTCGAAGCGCGTGGCGTCTGAGGGTCAGCATGCAGTTCCATCGTCTCTTTAAACCTTCTGGCAAAGTGGATTTGAAATGAGCCGGGCTGAGTTTGACCGGCTCATTCAATTAAGTTCAGGCAGCTTTGCCCATCACGCGCGCAATGGTTTCGCCGATAACAGCCGGGTTTTCGGCAACGGTGACACCTGCGGCGTTGAGGATCTCGACCTTTTCAGAGGCGCTTTCGCCAAAGGCTGAAATGATCGCGCCCGCGTGTCCCATCGTCCGCCCCTTTGGCGCAGTCAATCCGGCAACATACGCGACAACGGGTTTGGTCACATTATCTCGGATATAGGCTGCGGCTTCGGCTTCCTGGGGGCCACCGATCTCACCAATCATGCAGATGACATGTGTGTCGTCGTCTTCTTCAAACTGGCGCAGAATATCGAGAAACGATGATCCATTGATGGGGTCGCCACCAATGCCAACAGATGTCGACACACCGATACCGCGTTCCTGCAATTGTGCGGCGGCTTCATATCCAAGCGTTCCGGAACGGCCGATGATGCCGACATTGCCTTGCAGATAAATGTGGCCAGGCATAATGCCCAACAACGCTTTGCCAGGGCTGATGGTACCTGCACAGTTCGGGCCCGTCAGAACCATACGTTTCTCTTTGGGATAACGATACATATAGCGTTTGACGCGGATCATATCCTGAGCGGGGATACCGTCGGTGATGCAGACACAATACCGAATGCCAGCATCTGCCGCTTCCATGATGGAATCTGCGGCAAAGGGTGGCGGTACAAACACCAGACTGGCTTCTGCGCCCGTGGCCTCAACAGCTTCTTCCACGGTGTCGAAAACCGGGACACCTTCCACGGTTTCCCCACCTTTGCCGGGCACCACGCCGCCAACAACGTTTGTCCCGTAAGAGATCATATCTGCGGTGTGGAACCGTGCCATTTTGCCGGTGATCCCTTGCACGATGACCGGAGTATCTCTGTCGATGAAAATGCTCATGTGACTGCCCGCATTCTGTTGGTTTGTGTGATGTCGTTTTTCCAGGCACCGACCGAACGTTCGGCCGCTTCCATCAAGGTGCTGGCGCGAATGACCGGCAGACCTGAATTGGCGAGGATTTTCTGGCCTTCTTCAACATTTGTCCCGGCAAGACGCACAACAACTGGAACGTCGACCTGAACCTCTTTCAGCGCCTGAACAACGCCCTCGGCGACCCAGTCACAGCGGTTAATCCCGGCGAAGATATTGACCAGGACTGCCTGAACATTGCTATCTGAGAGCACGAGGCGAAAGGCTTTGGCGACGCGCTCAGGCGTGGCGCCACCACCAATGTCCAGAAAGTTTGCGGGTTCACCTCCGGCCAGTTTGATGGTGTCCATCGTGGCCATCGCAAGACCCGCGCCATTCACGATACACCCGATATTGCCGTCAAGACCGACATAAGACAGACCGCGGTCTGCGGCGCGGCTTTCGCGTGGATCTTCCTGGCTTTTGTCGCGCAATTCGCTGATTTGTGGATGGCGAAACAGCGCGTTGTCGTCAAAGGTCATCTTGGCATCAAGCGCCAAAATACGGTTGTCGCTCGTTACAACCAACGGGTTGATTTCAACCATGGTTGCATCGTGTTCGCGAAAGGCTCGGTAACAGCCTTGAAGCGTGCGCACCATATTCTGGGTTTGCGCCGGAGGGATGCCCAGCTTAAAGGCGATCTGACGGCACTGAAAATCACGGAGACCCACCGCTGGTTCCACTGTAGCCCGCACGATGCTGTCGGGTTTCTCTGCGGAAATTTCTTCGATTTCCATGCCACCTTCAGCGGAGGCCACGATCATCACACGCTGAGAGGTGCGATCGAGCACAAATCCGAGATAGATTTCGCGTTCGATAGGAACAGCGCCCTCGACATAGACACGGTAGACGCCTTTGCCCTCTGGACCGGTTTGGTGAGTGACCATCTTGCGACCAAACAGCTCTTCACAGGTCGATTGAATCTCGCTGTCGCTGTCACAAACTTTGACACCGCCGGCCTTGCCACGCCCACCGGCATGGATTTGCGCTTTGACCACCCAGCGGTCGCCGCCCAATTCGCGCGCGCGGTAGGCTGCCTGCTCTGGGCTATACGCCAAAGCACCCGGCGGCACGTCTACGCCGAAATTCGCAAGAATTTCCTTGGCTTGATATTCGTGAATATCCATTTGATTGTACTCCTCCCCAGAAGTTAGTTGCGGTTACTCAGCGGCCAATTCAGCCTGGTAGTGTTGGTTCAGCACGTTGCTGACCGTGTCTGCATCCACGGCTCCACCAAGCTCACGGATTGCATCAGCAAAGCGCAGGACAATATCGGTGACAGCAGTTTCGGTGAGCAGGTTCAGGATGCCGATCCGCACCTGAACGGGCGCAGATAGCGTGGGCCAGATGCCAAAGTTTCTCGCACGGCAATTTTGAACCAACTCCATTTCACGCCCTGCAAGGCTAGGCGGCAGGTTCAGCACCACAAGCGAGGTCATGTTGGATGTCACTTCACAGCCCATGGCCTCAACGGCTGCGCGCAATGCGGCCTCGTGCCGGGTATAGGCTTCGGCGCGCGCGGCAAGTCCCTGTTCCAGAGTGATACGCAGCGCTTCATGAAACGCCGCGACTGCATAGGCGGAATGGGTCCGGTGATAGGTTCCTTTTTCGACATCCTTGCCATCGATGATGCCCCAGTGGCGGGCTTCCATGATGGGATGGTGCACGAAGGTACGTGTCCCTGAGGCTTTGAGCGACGCCATATATCGGTCTGTCAAAGACACCGGCGCATAGGTGAGCGGCAGGCAGCAGACACCTTTCTGAGGGCAAGAGGCCCATCCCGCCACACCGGGGTAATCATCAATGGAGAAATTCTCGACACCGAGCGACGAAACCGCATCGACCAGCCCCAAGACACCGTGTTTTTCGCAGGCGTCACTGAACCCCTGAATGTCGTTGATCCGGCCAGACCCGGTTTCCCAATGCGCCATTGCGGCCCATTTTGGTTTGTGCTCGGCCAGGGCGGCTTCGACAATCTCAGCTGTGACGGACTGACCATGCGGAACGTCGATTGTTACTACCGAGGCGGGCTGAGGGTTAAGTGAATCCGCTGCCAGCTCTTCAGCGGTTGCCGCCTTCATACGCACGGTCAGGCCGTCGATGCCCGAAAAGGTCCCGTTGGTAAACATCACCACTTTGTCGCCCGGCATCACGGCGCTGAACATCACGTCCAGACCGCTCCAGCCTGTGCCCGCCACACCAAAGGTATGAACATTTTTTGTGCCCCAGATCTCGCGGAGCATATGTTTGCATTCGATCATGCCGCGCAGAACATCGCCGTGCATGTGATCGGCAATACCCGCATTCGCAAACGCAGCTAGGACCCGTTCGTCGGTGTTGCCGGGGCCGGGGCCCGCCGCGATGGTGGCTGGAATGACTAGCTTTGGAAAACCTGAGACTGACGACATTGAACGCTCCTGAGTATGAAAGAAAGGCCAAGAATTCGGCCGTTTCTCTAGCAGTAGCTTTCAGGTTGATTTCAGGGAACGTAAGTTAGTTGTGCGAATGGGTGGCTATTAGTGTGGGGTTTTTCCTATCCATTTTGGTAAGTATTCCGTTGTGCACCACCGTATATCCCACCCAAATGGGTGGGTAGGTTAAATTGCCGGAATGTGGCTTGCAGCTAAAGCGGAGCGCGACTGGTTTGTGGTTGCAAGCCGATCGTTGGATGATCGGTATTTAATCTGGTCAGCTTCTGCCCTCCCTATATACCGTCATTCATCTTAGCCTTTTCCGCAGTAAATTGGTCCGCCGTCATTCCAATATTGGCGCGACCCTCGGGTTAGCTCCTCTATCTGCTGTTATTCTGAGGCCTGTGCAGGTCGTATCGTTTGGGCGACTGGGCAGAGCTATCTTCGCAAGTCCTCCAGGCCGCTGGGTGTTGAGCTAGATGTGCAAGGCATAGGTGCCTAAATGGCGGATTGTGAAATAAATTTCAGGAACTGAATTTTTCCGCAAAAATTTTTGACGGGTCAAAACTCAAGCGATACCGATACGCTAGATGCAACAAATTGCGTCACCTGAAATTTCTTCCGGCGGCGACCTTGGAGGAGGGCGCGCCGCATGAAGAACAGCGGGAAAATTAAGGGAGGACACTATGAACTCATCGAAAACCAAAGGCATGCTTGCGAGCGTTGCTTTGACCGCCTTGGCCGTTGTTTCGCAACCGGCCGCCGCCAGTGAAGGGCTGACCTGTGCGCCCGGGGAAACCTATATCATGAACGTGATGGTTTCGGGGCATCCCTATTGGGTGCCGGTCTATCAGGGCTTCAAACAGGCGGCAGCGGCCTTTGGCTGTGAAACTGTTTTCTCGGGCACGCCAGACTACGACATCACCAAACAGATCGCTTCGTTCGAACAGGATTTGGTGAAATCCCCGGCGGGCATCCTGCTGCATCCGATGCAGTCCGACCCGTTCATCGAGCCCATCAACCGCGCCATCGACAATGGGACAGAGATTGTCACCTTCGCCGCGGATTCACCGAACTCCAAACGGACGGCCTACATCACATCGGACAATCTGGCAGAGGCCAAATTCGCCGCCGAGGAAATTGTGCGTCAGGTTGGAGACAGCGCGGAATATGCCGTTCTCGAGAACCCGGGGCAGTCGAACCATGACCTACGGGTTACGGCGCTGATCTCCTATATGGAAGAAAACTATCCGGGCATGACGCTGGTGGGGCGTCAGGCGACCAATCAAGACAGTAATGCAGCCTACAAAGCCGCAGCGTCGATCCTGTTGGCCAACCCGAATGTGGCCGCCATGTGGATCCCTGAGGCAGGTTCGGCGGAAGGCGCCGTGGCGGCAAAACTGGAAGCCAAGTCTGATATGCTGATCATGCATGCGGATGTGACGCCAGCCACGCTTGAGCACATCAAAGCCGGGAACATCCATATGTCGCTGAACCCCAATCAGGGCGTGCAGGGGTTTATGGGGTTCATGGCGGTGCATCTGGCCAACCGCTCTGAGGTGTTTGACCCGTTCAATGATTGGAAAGAGTCCGGCTACAACCCGGTGCAGATCCCATTCATGGACAATGGCTTTGCCGTGATCACCAAAGAGAACGCCGAGAGCTTTGATCTGAATGTTTACATGGACGGACGCGACCCGAGCTAAGGCCCGGAAGTGACCACGCTGGGGGCGGTCTCGCCGCCTCTGGCAAGACTGCCATATTAGGAAAGCCCGCCCATCATGACGCCGCCTGTGCTGCTTCAAATCTCAAATCTCAGCAAATCTTTTGGGCCCGTGCGCGCCTTGAAGGGGGTCGATTTCGACCTTCGCAAAGGGGAGATCCACGCTATTGCCGGTGAAAACGGAGCCGGGAAATCGACGCTGATGAATATCATCGACGGAATTTTACGCCCAGACAGTGGCGAAATCCGTCTGGATGGAGCTCCAGTGCGCATTTCTTCACCTGCAGTGGCGCAGCGAATGGGAATTGGGCTTGTTCATCAAGAGATAGCGCTTTGTCCGGATGTCTCGGTGGCAGAAAACATCTTTATGGCGGCAACCAATGCCAGCCGAAGCTTTCTGATGGATTACAAGGCGCTGAACCGAAAGGCCGCCGAAGTGCTGCGGCAGCTCAGCGATATTGAAGCGGCCACAATGGTGCGTGACTTGCCGATTTCCAAGCAACAGCTTGTCGAGATTGCCAAGGCCCTGACGTTGGATTGCCGGATTTTGATCCTTGATGAGCCAACGGCGGCGCTCACCGAAGCCGAAGCGCAGCTTTTGTTTGGCATCATGCGCCGGTTGGCGGATCAGGGCATATCAATCATTTATATCTCGCACCGCATGGTCGAGATTTTCGACAATTGCGACAGGGTGTCGGTGTTTCGGGACGGCACCCATGTGGTCACCCACGACGTGGGTGACATCACCCCATCAGATGTGGTGAATGCCATGGTGGGCCGTGAGATTTCGGAACTTTACCCACCAAAACAGGCCGAGGGCGACAAAACCGGAGAAGTGATGTTGGCGGTGCGTGGCCTGTCAGATGCCAATCGGTTTCATGATGTTTCCTTTGATTTGCGCCGGGGAGAGATCCTTGGTGTGGCCGGACTTATCGGCGCAGGGCGCAGTGAGATCGTCAAAGGCATTTGCCGATTGGAAGGCGAGGTGTCCGGCTCGATTACCCTCAACGGCGATCCGCTGGATACGCGCACCTACAGCGAAAGTATCGCCAAGGGCGTCGTGTACTTGTCGGAGGATCGCAAAGGGGATGGGGTTTTTCTTGACCTGCCGATTGATGCCAATGTCTCGGCTCTGCGGCTGGGGCAGGTGGCGCGCAGATTTGGTCTGATTGATGCAGAGTTAGAAGCCGGACAAGCCGAACAGCTTGGTCGCAAGCTGAACCTGAAATGCGGAAGCTTGGCGGATCCGGTTTCTTCGCTTTCGGGTGGCAATCAACAGAAAGTGGCGCTTGCCAAGATGTTGTCGGTCAACCCGCAACTGATCTTTCTCGATGAGCCAACGCGCGGCGTGGATGTAGGCGCGAAATCAGAAATCCACCGCATCCTGCGTGATCTTGCAAATGATGGGGTGGGGATTGTGGTGATCTCGTCCGAGCTGCCAGAGCTGATCGGCTTGTGTGACCGCGTGATGGTGGTTCGAGAAGGGACAATCAGCGGGGAAGTCTCGGGCGCGGACATGACAGAAGAAAATATGATGCATCTGGCCTCAGTGACCGGTGTGCAGGAGGAGACGGCATGACGACAGGGGGAAGCATGTACAGCGCAGCAGAGCATGGGCTTCACGATAAAGCAGAGGTAGCGGAGGCAGTGCCACTATGGCGGCGGATGCTGCGCATGCGTGAAACCGGGCTGATCATCATCATCCTGGCCCTTTTCATCGGCATGTCCTTTGCCTCGCCCTATTTTCTGACCTGGGCCAATATCCGTGCCATGTCGATGGCCTTTGCCGTTGATGGCCTGTTGGTGATCGGCATGACGATCCTGTTGATTTCAGGTGGCATTGATCTGTCGGTTGGGTCAGTCACAGCGCTTGCGATGGTGATCGCGGGCTGGCTGTTTTTGAATGCCGGAGTTGACCCCTGGATTGCCTCGTTGATCTCGATTGCCACCTGCACCGGTATTGGCGCCACCATGGGGTTCTTTGTGACCCGGGTTGGTTTGCACCATTTCATTGTCTCACTGGCAGTGATGGTGATTGCGCGGGGGGCTTGTCTTTTGGGCACCGGTGGCCGGCCGCTCGGGCTTTACACCCTGCCGCCAGAGTTCAAGTTCATTGGTCAGGGGGCAATCGGGCCGATCCCAATTGTGATTATCATTTTCTTTGTTGCTGTGATTGCCTTTGATTTCATGCTGCGCCGTACAACGATGTTCCGCCGGGTATTTTACACTGGCAGCAATGAAAAGGCCGCGACCTACTCAGGCATCAACACCAAGAAAGTCATCTTTCTGACGACAACGCTTTGTTCGACGCTCTGTGGGATTGCCGGCATCATCTACATGGCCCGCTTTGGGTCGGCCCAACCTACCTTTGGCGTCGGTCTCGAACTGACGGTGATTGCCGCTGCGGTGATCGGCGGGGCAAGCCTGAACGGCGGATCAGGGACCATTTTGGGTGCAATCCTCGGAGTGATCCTTTTGTCGGTGGTGTCCAGTTCGCTCGCTCTTTTGGATGTGTCTGTCTACTGGCAGGACATTATCCGCGGCTCGATCCTCTTGGCCGCTGTGACGATCGATCATCTCCTGAACAAGAAACGCAGTTAAGGAGGCAAAGTGATGGCAGATACCGAAACAGATTTTGAACTGCTCCGGCAAATCCACACTGTGCTTGTGATGCATTTTCTGGATGGGCAGAAGCAGTCTGATATTGCCAGGGCGCTGAACCTGTCGACCTCCAAGGTGAACCGGCTGATCACGCAGGGGCGCAAGCTCGACATGGTGAAAATCCAGGTGGAAAGCCCGTTCCAGCGGCTGGTGGAGATCGAGAGGGCCTTGTCAAAGGCTTCGGCTTTGTCAGATGCGATTGTAACGCCTTCAGTGCCGGGCAGCGCAGGAACCACCCTGAGACAGGTCGGGCGCGCCGCCGCGTCACATCTGGTTGAGACCATTCGGGATGGGGATGTGATTGCCATCACTGGCGGCAAGGGTGTGGGCGCGGTGGTGCAAAACATTGAGGCCGACCGCGCCTTTGACGTCACAGTTGTGCCCCTAACCGGGGGGGTGCAGGGCAAATACTATACGGACGTCAATCACCTCGCGTCGCAGCTGGCCGAGCGGCTCGGTGGGCGGGCGGTTATGCTCCATGCGCCGCTGTTTGCGGAATGTCGTGAACAGCGGGATATGCTGATGAATGTCAGCTCGATCAAAGAGGTGCTGGATCTGGCCCGCAACGCGCAGGTGGCTCTGGTTGGGGTTGGGTCGGTCGAACCGGACGGGTCGAGCTACTATGATCTGCACCATGTCTGTGAGGCGGACCGCAAGATGATGGTCGGCACCGGCATCGTCGGCGAATTTCTGGCCCATCTCATCCATCAAAACGGGAAAGTGGCGAATTTTGCACTGAATTCCAAGCTGATCGCGCTGGACCCGTCTGAGCTGGCCTCTTGCCAGCGGGTCATTGGCATCACCTCGGGATCGCAGAAGATCAAACCGATCCGCGCCGCGCTGGCTGGTGGCTATCTGAACTCACTTATAGCAGACGAAGCGACCGCCTTGGCGGTCTTGAAAGAACTTGAAGGGGCTGACCATGCCGCATGAAATGCTGACCCGTGAAATCGGAAAATCTGGAATTCAAGCCTCTGCTGTGGGATTGGGGACCTGGGCCATTGGCGGTTGGATGTGGGGCGGCACCGACGAGACACGCTCGATCGCGGCCATTCAGGCCTCGGTGGATGCCGGGATTTCACTGATCGACACCGCGCCCGCCTATGGGCAAGGGGTGGCCGAAGAGATCGTTGGAAAAGCGATCAAAGGCCGTCGGGACAAAGTGGTGTTGGCGACCAAATGTGGTCTCGTCTGGCATGCGCAAAAGGGCAACCACTTCTTCGATTATGACGGTGCGCCGGTACACCGCTATCTGGGGAAAGACGCCATCATCTATGAGGTGGAACAAAGCCTGCGCAGGCTCGGCACAGATTACATCGACCACTACATCACCCATTGGCAGGACCCGACAACCCCGGTTGCCGAAACCATGGAGGCACTGGACATCCTGAAAACACAGGGAAAGATCCGCTCGGTCGGCGCCAGCAACACCTCTGCTGCGGATGTACAGGCCTATCTGGCGGCGGGGCAGCTGGATGCGGTTCAGGAAGAATACAGCATGTTGAAGCGCGATGTTGGGCAAAGCCATCAGCCGCTGTGTCGGGACAACGGGGTTTCTGTGCTCAGCTATTCGTCACTGGCGTTGGGGCTTTTGGCGGGCAAGATCGGCCCAGACCGGGTGTTCACCGGGGATGACCAGCGTAAGGACAATCCGCGGTTCTCCATCGCCAACCGTCAGAAGGTGGCGGCACTGATGGAGGAGATAGCGCCTCTGGCCGAGGCGCATGGCGCGACAAAGGCCCAGATCATTATCGCATGGACCTTGCAACAACCTGGCATCACCTTTTCGCTGTGCGGGGCGCGGGATGCAGCGCAGGCGATGGAAAACGCCGATGCCGGTAAGATCCGTCTCTCTGCAGCGGATCTTCAGTCTATCGATCAGGCCGCCACCCAGCATCTGACTGCGATGGACGGCTAACACACCGCAGAACCGGAACAACAAGAAATGGCGTCAAAGCATCCGCTTTGGCGAACGGGAGATCTATGTCGGCATCACGCGCAGAAACATTTGACGCCATCCGTCGTGACGGCAGCTTCGACGTCATTGTCGTAGGTGGCGGCATCAACGGGATCGGCACCTTTCGCGATCTCGCGCTGCAAGGTTTGCGGGTGTTGCTGGTTGAGAAACACGACTTCGCTTCGGGCTGTAGCGCGGCACCCTCACGGATGATCCACGGGGGGCTACGCTATCTGGAAAACGGCGAATTTGATCTGGTGCGTGAATCCCTGAACGAACGCGATGCCCTGTTGCGCAATGCACCGCATATGGTGCAACCGCTGCCCACAGCCATTCCACTGATGTCGGTGTTCTCAGGTCTGTTCAACGCAGCTGCAGCCTTTTTGGGGTACAAAGGAAAACCCGCCAGCCGGGGGCTCTTGCCGGTGAAACTGGGGCTTGGTCTCTATGACTGGGTCACCCGGCACCGCCGTCAGTTGCCGCGCCACCGGGTTCGCGGATTGAGGGCCACGCGGGCGCTCTGGCCAAGGTTAAATTCGGCGGTGCGCTATTCGGCCGTCTATCATGATGCCTGGATCTCGCATCCGGAACGGTTGTGCATCGAACTGCTACAAGATGCGCAATCCGCCGCACCGGGCTGTGTGGCCCTGAACTATTGCGAACTGAAAACCGAAGATAGCGGCCATAGCCTGCTGGATCACCGCAGTGGCGTACTCCTTTCGGTGACAACCCGCGCCATCGTCAACGCCAGCGGCGCCTGGCTTGACGGGGTGGCCCGTGACCTGGGGGGCGCGACACAGCCTGCCATGGTGTCAGGGACCAAGGGATCACATTTGATCCTCGATAACCCCCAGCTGTGCGATGCCCTTGCGGGCCATATGATTTTCTTTGAAAACACCGATGGGCGGGTCTGCATCCTGTTTCCCTATCTAGGTAAGGTCCTGGCCGGGTCGACCGACATACGGGTGTCCCGGCCTGGACGGGTGCGCTGTGAACCGGAGGAGCAGCGCTATATTCTCTCGTCGATCCAGCGGGTTTTTCCCGGCCTGCCGATTGGCGACAGCGATGTGGTGTTCAGCTACAGCGGGATCCGGCCACTGCCGCAGAGTGACCATGACTTCACGGGTCGCATTTCGCGGGGGCATTCGATCCGGAAGCTGGCGGGCACGGTGCCTCAGTTTTGCATGATCGGCGGCAAATGGACCACGTTCCGCGCCTTTGCAGAACAGGCGGCGGACGTTGTTCTGGAAGAACTAGGACACAGCCGCCGGATCTCAACGGCAAACCGCGCGATCGGCGGCGGCGCGGCTTTTCCCGGTTCGCTCACCGCCTTGGAACATCGGCTGATGCGTGACTTTGGCATCTCGGCCACCCGCGCTGAACATTTGGCGAGCCATTATGGAACCCATGCAGAGCAAGTGCTGCGCGGGTGTCTTGGACAGGCGGATGATGTGCCGTTGGGGGTGGGCAGTGCCTATACGGGAGCTGAAATTGCCTATCTTGCGGGCTCGGAATTTACAGTCACCCTGTCGGATCTGGTGCTGCGCCGGACCTCGCTCGCGATCACCGGTGCGCTGGACGGCGCGTTGCTGGCCCAGATCACCGAGATTTTTGCCAAAGCCACTAGGCTGGAGCCCAGCCAGGCGGCGCAACAGTGCACTGCACTGACCGAAGAACTCATTCACTTTCACGGTCTGTCGCCCGAGCGGCTGACAGCAGAACAGACACGGAGTAGAAAATGCGTATAAGCACCAAAGCGCGGATGAACCGCATGTTCACCAATGGGGGTTGCCTCGACGTGGCCATCGATCACGGGGTCTGCAACGAACCCAGCTTTATGGTTGGGTTGGAAGATATGCCTGCCGTCATGAATACCTTGATTGACGCGGGCCCAGATGCGATCCAATGCGCCTATGGCCAGGCGGATTTGCTGCAGAGCCGACCCGAGAAAGACAAACCCGCTTTGGTTATGCGCATCGACATGGGCAACCCCTACAATGACCAACGGCATCGGGTGATGTGGTCCATGCTGCAAAATGCTGAGGAGCCGATCATCGGCGCGCTTGAGATGGATGCCGCAGCTGTTGTTGTGAACCTGTTTATGCTCCCGGATGAACCTGAGCTGTTCCGTCAATGCGTAGAGAATATCTCGAAAGTGCGAGCGGCCTGCGAAAGATACGGCATGCCACTGATGATCGAGCCACTTGTGATGCTGCCAAATGATGTACGTGGCGGCTATCAGGTTGACGGTGATGCCGAAAAGATCGTCACCTTGACCCGGCTGGCCAGTGAAATGGGGGCGGATATCATCAAGGCCGATCCGACAGAGAACCCTGACGATTTCCACCGTGTTGTCGAAGCGGCACGCGTGCCGGTTCTTGTGCGCGGCGGGGGCAAAGAAGACCTGAAGTCGGTTCTGATGAAGTCCGCAGCCCTAATGGCTCAGGGAGCGAAAGGTATGGTATATGGCCGCAATATTTATCAGCACCACAATCCGAAAGCTGTGGTCGCTGCCTTGATGGCGATGATCCATGCCGGTGCAAGTGGCGAAGAAGCATGGGACATTTACAATCGTGAGGGATGAGCAAAAATTTCTGCTTGGGCTGGATGCGGGCAACACGGTCATCAAGGCGGTTCTCTTCGATTTGGAAGGCCGCCAGGTGGCGATGCATGCGCTTGATGGGCAATCGAACACCCGAGAGGCAGGCCATGTAGAACGGGATCTGAACGAGCTCTGGGCCAATGCGAAAACAGCTATTCGGGTCTGTCTGGAGACCGCCGGTATTGAGGCTGCGCAGGTGGCGGCTGTTGGCTGTGCCGGACATGGCAATGGGCTTTATCTTCTGGACCGGGCGGGTGAACCGCTAACGGGCATTCAGTCGCTGGATACGCGCGCCGCAAGCCTGGCCGCTGGCCTGTCGGATCAACACGGCGGGGCGCTGCATGAGATCTGCTTGCAAAAACCATGGCCCTCTCAGACGCCTGTGCTGTTGGCTTGGATCAAACAGAACCAGCCCGCGCTTTATGCTGGGGCCGGATCGGTGTTGTTGTGCAAGGATTTCATCAACTTCAAATTGACGGGTAACCTGACCAGTGAAGTGTCGGACATGTCCGGCTGTGGCCTGTTGAAGATGCCCGAATGTGCCTATGATGACCAATTGCTGGCGCTCTACGGTCTTGATGAGGCCCGGTCCCTGCTGCCACGGTTGATTGATCCCGCAGAAATAGCGGGCCATGTCACCGCCTCCGCAGCGGCGGCAACCGGACTGGCCGAAGGCACCCCGGTTGTGGGTGGGTATTTTGACGTTGTTTCCAGCGCCATGGGATCAGGCGTGGTGGCCTCAGGAGAGGCCTCAATCATCTGCGGCACTTGGAGCATCAATCAGGTGTTCACGGCATCCCCGGTGAACGACTCCTCGGTCTTCATGGTGGCGGGATTTGGTCCCGATCGGTACGTCAACATTGAATCCAGTGCCACTTCCGCAGCCAATCTAGAATGGTATGTGCGCGAGTTTGTTGAACGGGGGCGGCATCACGATGATCCCTTTGGCTACTGCAATGCGCGAGTGGCCGAGGTCGCGCCCGCATTGGATGACCCGCTGTTCCTGCCATTCCTGTACGGGTCGGCGCTTGGGGCTGAGTACCGAGCAGGCTTTTTTGGTGTGGCAGGCTGGCATGGCGAGCCCCATCTGCTGCGCGCGCTCTTTGAAGGGGTGATGTTTGAACACCGGCGGCACATAGATGTGCTGCGCGCAGCTGAAGTCCCTTTCAATCACGCGGCTCTGTCTGGCGGCGGGGCGCGAAGCCCGATCTGGCCACAGATGTTTGCAGACGGTCTGGGCGTGCCGGTTACAGTGGCTGAGGCGCAGGAGACCGGTGCATTGGGCGCGGCCCTAGGCGCAGGTGTGGGTGTGGGTTTGTTTGAGGACTACGAAGCCGGGATCGCCAAAATGACCCGCATCAAGGCGTCTTATACTCCCAATCCTAAGATGCAGGAGCACTACAACAGTCGCTATGCCCGCTATCTTCAGTTGACCGAAGCGATGCAATCGCTTTGGAGCGCGCCTTAGGTACTTAGTCTCTGCAACTGGTGGATCGGATTGACACTGAAGCGATCCGGTCCAGGAACTCAGTTGTGCAGATGTATCTGTAGGGGGTAAGGCGGCGTCGGTGCTTTAAAACCCGGAACCAACCCGTAGTCACGTGCGATCAAGTTTACGTTATGTGTTGAGCATTCTGTCCAACGAATAAATTGCTGTTAGGGCGTTATCTATTTGAAGTCAAATATTAATATTAGATTGTGAGTTGTCTGGAGTGACCCGTATCCATTAGATTTTCTCAGAAGACGGTAGGCCTTCAAACTAATCGGTCATTTGCAACATGATGCACCAGCGAGATAGAGCCAATTAGGCGTGACAGCTCGAAGTGAAATTGACCTCGATGTGAAGTTGATGACGTTCGACCTAAATCATCGAAAATCAATTATTTAGATTGCCCTTGTTTTGTGGAGGTCGCTGCCGCGCGGCCCTGTCTGGCCAGTCGCGTCGAAACATTGGAAGTTGCAAAAACGGGTTGGTAAATCGCAAAGGTGTGGCGGAGGTCGTCGATGGTGTCGCACTGACGATATCCGTTGACCAACAAATGCAAGTTGGATAACCGTAAAATAATTACGAGAGAACGCGTTCATTTTTTAGGGCGTGCTTGTTCATTGATTCTTGAAAATAGGTTCTAAATATGACGCACTCATCGTCGATTTCCGTGAATACCGCTGCGGTTCAATCCCTTTCGACAAAGTTTGATCAAAACGTTGCTTCGTTGTCGTCTTCAGTGGCTCAGCGGGTTTCTGTTCCCAAAGATATCAACGGCCGTAAGGCGTTTTTGAAGAACCTTGCCGCAAAATCTGCTGCACGTTTGGCAGCGGGCGGAACAGCTTTGATCCTTGTGTTGTTGAGCACCTCTGAGGCACAGGCGCAGGATGCGACTGGCGTAACCTTGAGCTCCATCGAAGGTGTGCAATCGGTTGAAATTTTGGCCGATGGGTCTGCGGTCGTTACCATGGAAAGCGGCGCTCAGATGCGCTTGCCTGCGGACAGCTTCACCCAAGCGGGCGGTGAAATCATTGTTTCTGACGCTGTCGCTGCGCAGATCGGAGAGGCCGCGGCGGTGGCCGGTGGAGGAAGCATCGGTGCGATTGCCGGTGTTGCTGGCGGATTGGCGGCAGTTGCGGGTGGTGGAAGTAGCTCCTCCGCAGGCGAAACGGCACTTCCCACCCAGGCCGGGTCAGTTGTCGACGGCTATATCGTGAATGCCACAGTGTTTCAGGACGTCAACGGAAACGGCATTTTTGACCAGAACGAACCAAATACAACCACCGATGACAAAGGTGAGTTTAATCTCACGCTTGATCCGTCGAACCCGACCGCTAAACTTATTTCGTTTGGCGGGACAGACTCCTCGACAGGGCAAGATTTTACCGGGACGTTGACCGCACCCGCCGGGTCGGACGTGATCACGCCTCTCACAACCCTTGTACAGAGCCTGGTCGAAAAGAGCGCTGAGGACGGCGAGCCCATTTCTGTGGAAGATGCCAATACACAACTGGCTGAGGCTCTGGGTCTCGACGGTCAAAACCTTCTTGAGCTTGACCCAGTCGCAGCCGTTGAAACAGGTGGCGGTGCAGACGCCTTTGCGGCGGCGGCACAGGTTGCATCGGTTATTTCAGCGGCGGCCGCCGCTCAGGATGATGGCGATGTGGATGGTGAGGCCTCAGGTGCCGCGGCTGCAACCCTGGCAGAACAACTTCTGGCGGCGAATGCCGATGGAAATGCAAACGCTGAAGACGTGCTGAATGACGCTGCTGTCATTCAACAAGCGTTGGAAGACGCTGGTGTAGACAGTGCAGAAGCAAATGGTGTTGCGGCCCAGATTGAGGCGGCCAATGATCTGATCGACAACGCAGCTGATGGTGGGGGTAATGTTCAAGACATTCAGTCAACCATCGAGACTGTGCAAGAAGTTGTGCAAGGCACAGTTGTCGACGCAATTCAGGACGATAACACCGCGCTGGATGAAATTGACGTGGTTGATCAAGTCGACAACTTGGCGCCTCTGCGCCCGGTTGTGCACAAAAGTGTCGGTGGCACGCTTGGCGGTGAAGCGCTCGCAGAAGGAGTGTTCCTGAGCGGCACGGGACGACCAGAAAGCCAGGTGCGTGTCACAATTGGCGATGAGAGCAAAACAGTTGAAGTGGGTTCAGACGGCAACTGGGAGGTCACGTTTGTAACCGCAGAGCTTCCGTCTGAAAGTGGGACATTTGAGGCAGAAGTGAGCGCCGCCCAGGCGGGAAGCTCTATCTTCACCGTGCCGGTCTCGGGGGGAAGTTTCGAAGTGGATCTCACCGGTCCCGCTGCTCCGACGTTTGACCCGGTTGCTGAAAACGACATTCTTGAAGTTGCTGAACAAGGCATCGCTTTGACTGTGACGGGCACCGCCGAGGCCAACGCGACAATCGCCGTTACAATTTCTGGCACGACCGTAAGAGAAGAAGTGGCAGGGGATGGCACGTTTAGTGTGATGTTTGATCCAGAAGATATTCCGGAAGCGGACTTCTCGATCACAGCAGTTGCAACGGATTCTTTGGGGAATGAAGGTCAGGAAGCGACACATTCGGTAGCAGTGGAAGTCCCTGTGCACGTTGTGGAGGGCACCTCGGGTGATGATCTGCTCACCGGTACCGTGGGCAATGACGACATTGATCCCATGGGCAATGACAGGGGAAATGACAGCATTGTCGGGTCCACCGGAAACGACACCATTGATCTGAGTAATTCTGGCGACGAGAGCTTTGTCACTTTGGACTATGGCTCGCTCACTGGACCTATCTCCGCAGAGCTTAACTTCGCAGATAATACAGGCACTGTTGATAAAGGGGCTGATGGGACAGATACTGTGACGAGCCCGGAAACCACTGCCGAGGCAGATGGGTTCCGGCTTTTGGGGACGTCGGGTGATGATACCTTTACCGTTACCCAAGACGAAGATTACACCTCGGTTCAACTGCATCATGCAGGTGGCAACGACACGGTTAATGCGACGCTGAATGAAGGCAAACTTCGTTTCGGGATCCTGTCAAACGAGGACGTGACAGCAAATCTGGCAGCAGGCGACGTCAACTTTGCCAGCGGATCTGTCGAGTTGAACATCACCGGACCGGTTAGCGGATCTGGCAGATTTGAACTTCTCACCAGCGATGGCGATGATTCCGTGACCGGGTCGGATCTGGGCGAGCAGTTTATCTTAGGCGGCGGCACAGATACGCTTGATGCGGCTGGTGGATATGACGTCGTGCGGTATGACCGCAACGGGATTTCAGGTGGGGTCAATGTGGATCTGGCTGCGGGCACCGCAACGGGCACCTGGAACGGCGAAGCCTTCACCCACAGCATATCAAATGTCGAAGAAGTGCGTGGTACCAAAGGCGGGAACGACACGCTGACCGCTTCGGACAGTGGGTCGCACCTGCGCGGCAACGGCGGAAATGATTCACTTGTCGGCGGTGCAGGAAATGACCTGCTGGATGGCGGTGATGGAGAAGACACCTTTGTTGTGGGGCTGGGTGATGACACCATCCGTGGCTATGTCGATGCTGATGATCAGGTTGAGTTCTCGCCTGAACTGACCGAAGAACAGATCAACGCAATGATTGCGGCGGCTCAGCAGGACGGTGACGATGTTGTTCTGACCCTCCCAAATAGCGCCACTGTTCGGATCGAAAACTGGACTGTTGCCGAACTGCAGGCGAGCCATGCAGGTGACGGATCGGGTGGAGAGACAAATCCGATCAACGGCACTTCGGGTGATGACACGCTGACCGGCACAGACGGCAATGACGCCATTGATCCGATGGGCAATGATGCGGGGGATGATCTGATCATTGGCTCTTCGGGTAATGATACCATTGACCTGAGCAATTCCGGTGGTGAGAGCTTTGTTTCGCTGGATTACAAGGCTTTGGATGCTCCGATTTCAGTAGAGTTGGATTATACCAAAGATCTTGGGACCGTAGATAAAGGGGTCAACGGCACGGATACGTTGACCAGCCCGGAAACCACAGCTGAAGCGGAAGGCCTGTCGCTGACGGGCACCTCAGGGGACGATACTTTCAACGTCGTTCAGGGGACGGACAGCACCTGGACAAAAGTCGCGTTCCAGGGTGGGGACGACACTGTAACGGCGGTTCTGAATCAGGGCACGTTGCGCCTTACAACCACCGATGAGGACGTCACGGCAGATCTGGCCACGGGTAATATTAGCTTCACCGGAGGGTCAATTGATCTGGATGTGACAGGTCCGGTTGATGGATCGGGCCGTATCGAGCTGGAGACAGGTGATGGGGATGACGCCGTCACCGGGTCGGATCTGGACGAGCGGTTCATCCTGGGCGGCGGTACAGATACGCTCGACGCCGGGGGCGGGCATGACGTTGTGCGGTATGATCGCAACGGGATCGACGGTGGTGTTGCTGTCAATCTGGCCACGGGCACCGCAACGGGCACCTGGAACGGCGAAGCCTTCACCCATAGCCTGACAAATGTCGAAGAAGTGCGCGGCACCAGAGAAGGTGACGACACTCTGACGGCCTCGGACAGCGGGTCGACCCTGCGAGGACGAGGAGGAGACGACTCGCTTGTCGGGGGAGATGGAGAAGATGTCTTTATCGTAGGCGAAGGTCACGACACGATTTCCAACTTTGATTTTGAGGTCGATAACTTGGTCACCCCAGAAGGTGGTTTCGACGGCACATTGCCAGAGTTCACAGAAGTTGAGGTTGGTGGTGAACCGGCAGTACGCTTTGACCTGGGGTCGGATAGCAGTGTGACGGTGACCGGAATCTCGGAAAAAGGGTTCCAAAATCTTGTGATTGGCCAAGCTCTGTCCCTGTCTCCGGGGGCCATGTCTGATCCTGTCACCATGACGGTCTCAGGAAATGCGGATTACGCGCTAATCATTCGTGCCGTGACTGAGACACTTGTGACAAACACTCCAACTGAGCTGGCGTTTGTAGATTCCACACCCAGCGGCCTTGCTCAGTTTTCAATCGTAGGAACCGGGCTTTCGATTACGGGTACACCGGGCAGTGAAGTCTTCACTGGAACGGTCTCCTCCGCAACCTTGACTTTGGATGGCAGCGAAGTGGTCTCAATCACGGACCTCAATATTCCGATGACCGATTTTGTTGCCATGGTTGACAGCATTCAGGACAATGGCAACTTCAATGCTGGTTTTGGGCTTGGGGAACGAGATCTCATTCTGGTGGCCAATGATGTGGAGCAAACCATTTTCGTTTCCGGTGTTGATCAGTGGATCGAAGTGAACGGCTCTGGAGCAGATACCGTGAGCTTCGACGGTGGTGGCAATGCCGCAATCATCTTGGGTGACGGGGACGATACGGTAAATATCTCGGACAGCACTCCGTCGGAGGACCGGGCCTTTATTTACATCGACGCAGAAAGCACCGGTGTCAAAGCGATCAACGGGTTCCGGTTTACCAATGATCCGGAAACCGGGGACCGACTGGTCATCGAAGACACGCGGGGTGACTTCTCGATTGCCCGACTTGTGGATGATATCGACGACCAAGATGCGTTGAACGCCATTGCGGATGAGTTCGCAGGTCAAGGTGAATATGCTCTGTTCTATGAAAACTCGGGTGATGCAGTGCTGCTTGAGTTTGCTAGTGGCAACACACTGGGCGACACCGTTGCAACCTTCACCAATGCCGATGTCAGTGCCTTCAACGGTTCGAACATCGATGGGTACATGAAGTTCCTCGATATCGAACTGCCAGCAGCGTCCGAGCTGGTTTGAGCATGATGTAGGAAACGCTGTCTATGACACTTACTGATGGTCTGAGGCAGCGACCTCTTGTTGAAAAAGACTGCGCCGGGATTTTCTGGCGCAGTCATCTAACCCATGCGTTTGTGGCACGTTTTTCGACTGTTCAACTCAGCATTTCTGAACTGGCGGCGACAAGTCTTGAACTGCCTTGGGCGTTTAGAAGACAACGGGGGGGATGGAGCGCCGTTGCGCTGCTGCGCCCCGTGAAGGCAAAACAGTGTCCGTGGTTGAGCACTGACGGGGAACTGGCACTTGATCGAGTTCCCTTTCTGCTGCGCATGTATCCGTTTTGCTTGATGCCTGATAACTCATCGCAAGTCCTTGCCTATTGGAACGACCCGGAGTGCATTTGCTCAGCTGGGCAGCCATTCTTTGAGAATGGACAACTTTCCGGTCCGCTCACAAAGGTAGCACAGGCATTTGGCCGATATGTCTCGGGTGTTCAAACCGTTCATCAAATGGGCGCGGATTTGCATGCCGCTGGGGTGCTTCGCGTCGCAGGTGATGCCAGTTCCGAAGCGTCGGAGTTATTCAACGTCGATGAAACAGCCCTTCAGGAGCTTTCAGGAGAAACCTTGAAGGCTTTGATGACGACCGGTGCTCTTGGCTCCGCTCATGCCCAGCTATTGTCACAGCACCATCTGACGAAGTTTCATCGACGTACGCCGAAGGTTTTGTCTGCGGCCGCGCCTGCAGAACCCCAAGCCGAGTGCAATTTTCTAGATGCGCTGGCTGATGACTTTATGTCAGGCGAAGATCTTAGACCGGGAGTATTGGCTCCATGAGACCTTGGCTAATCTGTTTGACTTTTCTCGGGGCAATTTCGGCGTGCGGAACCGTTGAAACAACCCCGCCCATATTGGCAGAACCTGTCTCTCAGGAAACCGCCAAAGATGTACCGCGCGCAAGCAATCTCGAAGGGTCTGTGGCGAATACGCCGTTTGCCGAGCTAGTCAGGGCAAGTGTCGCCAATGCGCCCACCTCATCGGCGGGTGTTGCGAGCATTGTTGCCGCGAGATCGCGCATTAAGGCCGAAAAAGGGGCGTTTCTGCCCCAGATCAACGCCGAGACATCGATCACTTCTGGTGGTGATGCGGTGCCAATCCTGCGGTTGAGCCAGATCATCTACGATGGTGGGAAAGGTGCGGGCCGCGTGGCCTTGCGCCGAAGCGAGGCGCGTGAGACGTGGTTGTCTGAGATTTCAAGTTTGAGTGCTCTGAGTTTTGAAGCCGTCGAAACAATTGTAGATCTGGATCGCAATCGCGCGCTCGAAGCGCAGGCCCAAAGAAACCTCGGGCGCACCCGATCTTTGGTGGCGGATCTCCAATCTCGGTTTGATGCAGGAGCGGGGTCGGTTGCGGATCTTTTGGCTGGGCAGGGACGGCAGTCCAACGCGGAATCCGAATTGGCGCAGGCCCAAACCGACGTCGCATTGGCCACGGCCACCTGGGTCGAAGTGTTTGGCGCACCGCCCTCCGGAATCCCCAAAATTCCTCCGGCGCCGCATCTGGGGCGTCGTTCGTTGGAAGAGTTGGTCGCGCGTAGCCCTAGGCTCAGGGGGCAGATCGCAGCAAGCGCTATTCGTGAGAACGAAGTCACTCTGGCAAAAAGGGCCACCCGGCCAACACTATCCGCAATCCTTGAAACTGATTTCAATCAGGGGACGCTTCCGAGCGATGCCAATGCGCGCTTGGGCATCGATGTACCGATTTACAGAGGCGGTATCGCGCGCGCCAATATTGATACTGCAGAGGCAGGTCTTGAACAAAGCCGTGCCGGAGAAGAGGCTCTGCGTCGAGAATTGCTGCGCAGTCTGGCACAGGCCTTGGAAGAGACCAATTCAATTCAAGGGCGATTGGCGTCGGCGCGTCGCGCAGTTCGTACCAACGAAAAGGCACTTGAGGCCGCGCGGGGGCAGGTCGACATCGGTCGCGGCACGTTGGTTCAGACCTTGGATGCGCTGAGAGAATTAAACACCGCGCAGACCCGTATTATTCAGCTGCAAGCCCAGGCCCGCCGCGCGGAATACGCCGTTTTGGCGGTGACCGGGGATATTCTTGACGCTCTGGGAATTGCTCAGCCCGTTGACCCAACACTGTGAAGTCCAACATGTCCCAAAGATCTGCTGACCCGCTGGTTGCCCATCTCCAGATCCTGACAGAGGCTTTGGGACACGGATTGTCCGAAGCTGATCTTTTCCGAGTGTTTAAAGGCCAGCACGATGCCTATGATGTTCGGGATGCGGTCAGTGCACTGGAAATGGCGGGGTATCACTCCGAGTTGGGCACTGGTACGTTGCCCAAACTTGATCCAGTTCTGTTCCCTGTTCTGGCTCTGTCGGAAGAGGGAGAGTCCTTTGTGGTTCTTGGCCTCACTGAAGAGAGTGAGTTTCAGGTTGTTGACCTGAGCACTGGGTCAGAGATCCCCCAGATCTGGCCTCGGAAGCATCCTCGTATTCAAACAGTGAGTTGGATTTTTCGTGCCACCCGCCGCGCGTCAACGGATCGTGAAAAACGTGGTCATCAGGGGCATTGGTTCTGGTCTGCGTTCAGCGATCTACGCGGTGTGTATGTTCAAGTCATCCTTGCCGCGATGGTCACAAGCGTGCTCGGGCTGTCTTCCTCCCTGTTCACCATGGTGGTGTATGACCGCATCTTGCCCAATGAAGCCGTTGACAGTCTTTTGGCATTGGTCGTCGGGGTTGGGTTTGCTCTACTGTTTGATTTTCTGATCAAAAGTCTGCGGTCCCGTTTTATTGATACCGCAGGTAAACGGGCAGATCTGAAAATTGCGGAGCGGCTTTTTAACCAGTTGATGGCGCTAAAGATGAAAGTCCGTGGCGGCCAAAATGGACGCATGGCTTCGATTTTGCGGGATTTCGAGGTGGTCCGCGATTTCTTCACCTCTGCATCTTTGGTGGCGCTGGTGGATTTGCCGTTTTTGTTTGTTTTCGTTGCCGTGATTTGGGCCATTGGGGGACCCTTGGCTTTGGTGCCTGCAATCGCGGTTCCAATCACATTAGCTGCGGGTTTGATTGCACAGCCGTTCTTGGCACGGTTTGCGCGTGAAACGAGTGCGGATGGGCAAACCAAACAGTCGGTGTTGATGGAAACACTGACCGGGATGGAGACCCTCAAGACAACCGGAGCCGAACCGGTGATGCGCGCCCGGTGGAGCGAAACAGTCCGAGCGCAGGCCGAAAGCTCGGGTAAGACACGCATCGTTTCGCAGGGAACTGTGAACTTGACCATGTTGGTACAGCAGGTCGCCCAGGTCGCAATTGTCTTCTATGGTGTGTTCTTGATCCGCGATGGGGTGATTTCCATGGGCGCGTTGATCGCAAGCGTGATCCTGACCGGCAAAACACTTGCCCCTTTGTCGCAGCTTACTCAGGTGCTGACACGATTGAACCAGGCACGCGTTGCGTATCGCCAAATTGATACGATGATGGCGCAAGAGGTCGAGCGTGATCTTGGGCGACGATACCTCTCACGGAGCAAACTTTCGGGGCATATCCGATTTCAGGATGTAAGTTTTGGATATGGCGAAGCCGATACCTCGGTTCTCAAGAACATCAATTTCACGATCGAACCCGGTGAAAAGGTCGCCATTCTGGGGCCTGTGGGATCGGGAAAAAGCACTTTGGCGCGCCTCCTTCTAGGTCTGTACGAGCCTGATACCGGGTCAATTTTTCTCGATGGATTGGATGCACGAACCGTGGATCCGGCTGATAAAACTAGAAACATCGGCACCGTGCTTCAAGATTGCTGGCTTTTTTCGGGAACCATGCGCGAGAACATTATCGCGGGGCGCTATGGCATCTCAGACGAGGAGGTCATCGACAAAGCCGCTTTGTCGTTGGCCGACCAAATCGCCAATTCCCATCCGCATGGCTACGATATGGAGTTACATGAAGGTGGGGCCGGGGTCTCCGGCGGTCAACGGCAGGCGATCGCCATGGCTCGGGCATTGATTGGCGATCCTCCTATTCTGGTTATGGATGAACCTACTTCTGGAATGGATGTGCAATCTGAGGCTCGTGTCATCGAAAACCTCAGATCCTGGCTGTCAGATGACCGTTCCTTGGTTCTTGTGACCCACCGGACGAGTCTGCTTCAGCTCGTTGACCGGGTGATTGTCTTGAATGGCGGGAAAATCACGTATGACGGCAACAAGGATGCGATGCTGGCACGGTCGCGCCAGGGTGCGCGCTCTTTAAAGGAAGCGTGATATGGCGGGTAGCAACTTTAAGGCCACTGCGCGTGAAATGCATGGGCGCCAAGGCCCCGCTGCCGGGATCATTTTGTTGTCTGTCATGGCTCTGATTGGCGTTGTTGTGACCTGGGCGCAGTTCACCGAAATTGACGATGTCACACGTGCTGAGGCCCGGGTTGTGCCGTCACAGCTTGTGCAGGTGGTTCAAGCCGCCGAAACGGGCACCATAACGGAAATCAATATCCGCGCAGGCGATACCGTTGAAGCCAACGATGTCCTGATGCGGTTCGATCCGGTGTTGTTGCGATCGGAACGCGATTCAGCGGTTTCTGAGACAGGAGCATTGTTGTTGCGCCAGGCTCGACTTGAAGCGCAAATTGCAGAAACTGATTTTGTTGTTCCGGAGGTCTCCGCATCTGCACCCAGCCTTGTCCAGGCAGAAACGGATTTGTTCCTTGCCGTCACAGCGCATCTTGATGCAGATCTGCAGATGTTAGAGGCGCGGCGGGCAATCAAACAGGCGGAAATCGAAGGTGCACGGATCAGTGTGGCGGTGGTTCAGGAAACAATCGCTCTTTTGAATGAAGAAATCAGCGTCATTGAACCACTGGTCGAGAAACGTATCGAAAGCCCTCTGGCAATGATTGGGCTACGCCGCGAGTTAAACCAGCAAGATGGGCATCTGCGCGAAGCCGGCAATAGAATCCTGATGGGCGAAGCTTCTCTGGCGGACATTGACAGCCAGATTGTTGCGCGCCTTTGGGAATACCGTTCTGAAGCCAACCGGGAGTTGACCGAAACACAGGCGCGGCTGGCGGCGCTTGAAACCCGTATTCCTGCTTTAGAGGCCCGCTTGAAGCGCACCGAAATTCGTGCGCCAGCCCGAGGAATTGTAAATCAAGTTCTGTTTTCAACTTTGGGTGGGGTCGCGCAGCAGGGGCAGACAGTCGCGGAAATTGTCCCCTTCGGAGAAACTGTGACAGTCGAAGCGTTTGTGGCGCCGGATGACATTGCTTTCATCCGTCCGGATCAAGATGTCAAAGTGCGCATAACGGCCTATGACGCCTCTCGATATGGGGCACTGGATGGTCGGGTTGTTCGGATCGGGGCCGATACAATTCTGGCGCCTGACGGTAAAACATCAGTTTATGTTGTAGATATTCAACTAAGTGGATCGTTGACGGATTCCGACGGTGTCGATCTTGAGATCATACCGGGAATGGTTGCGCAGGTTGACATGTTGTCAGAACCGAAGACGGTGCTCGAGTATTTGACCAAACCGATTGTTCGCGTGAAAGAACGTGCGTTTAGAGACTGAGCACCGCTAAAGACGAAGTGCTGGCAGTTGTGTATTCTTCTGCGGCGGCAACAAGGGTGTCGTTCTGCCATTCGCGGCTACGGTAGGAGTTCAGAAGAATCTCTTCCGTCTCCTGGTGTCAGATGGTTGAAGACAAGACCTACGAGCACGGGGAGCTAAAGGTCTTTGCTCTCTGGACGCGGGGCCTCTGGTACTGTGGTAGAAGCTCCGCACACCTGGCTTTGCACGGTCACATTTCTCGGCTTGATTTCAGTGTTTTCGGCCGTCCCCGGGTTCTTGTTTGTTGGAGATGGAACCCATGCTTTACTGTCGCATCAGACGCAGCCCTCGGTTTCCGAAGAATTGATAGATAGGTAACGTGGGTAGGAAGAGATACTTGCCAAGAAGCCGGATCAGGCCGGTGGCCTTTTCAGGATTTCCGACGCCAAAGACTGGATTTGGTGCATATTGCAAAACCGCGTGCTCGATATGCGCGGCGACATCAACACCATAGACATCCTGAACGGCGCGCAGGGAGACTTCATAAGATCCCACGGCGGGGCCCGCGCTATAGAACTTTCCATCTGATACCACTTCGGTGCCGGATGGCGTCACACCGAACTTTTTCAGTAGCGGCGTATGATGAAAGTTGGACGTGGCGGTTTTGCCGTCCAGCAATCCCGCAGCGGCGTAGATCAGCGTTCCCGCACAGACGGAAATCAACCCCGTTGCCCCAGGCGCTTGCTTTTGCAGAAATGCCAACAAAGCCGGATCGCTTAATCGCTGTGGCAGTGTCGCGCCTGTTACAATGAAATCTGCCTGTGGGCAGTCTTGAAATCGCGTTGTTGGTGTCACCTTTGGGCCAAGAAGACACTGAACCGGTGACATATCATGTGACACGACGTGCAGGGTGGCGCCTGGGATTGCTGAAAGAACCTCAACCGCACCCATGACATCAGGAATATAGCTGCCATCCGGTAAGGTTACGGCGATCACTGGTCCCGCTGTATCGGCAAAATCCACTTGTGTCGTGTCTCTGTAATCTGGGAACTGCAGTTGGGGGTCATATTCCAAGGTAAATTCCGCAAATTTCGTAAAGCGTTGGCCGCGAAGCTCTTTTTGAACCTGAAAGGCGGCTTCGATCATCCCGGTTGAACGGCCCGCCGTGAAAAACTTGCCATCCTTCACAGCGCGGCGCTCCATGACAGGAACCGCGCCATAGTTTGCAAGGCGCGATGAGTTGAAATCATCTGACGTTGCGGATACTCCTGAGAGCAGACCGGCTTTTGCCAAAGCCATGACGCCGCCATCGGAAGCCAAGACATGGCTTACTTTATTCACCTGATGTTTCAGATAGTCATGAAGCAACACGTCATCCTGAGCCTCCTCCGGGATATCTGCGATCACAATCACATCCAGATCGGGACAATCCGCAAAGGTTGCATCGGGCACAAAGGTCATTCCGTGCTGTCCCGCCACCTGCGCTTGCGTCATGCCAACAATGGTGTTTCTGTTTTGCGGATGTATTCCCAGCACGGCTTGCATTTCGCAAAGCTCAGTTTCGTTAAAGCCGGGCATGGCGACATAGCCGATACGTCGGAGTTTCATTGGGATGTTCTTTGCAACAGAGTGAGAGCGGGCTTGCATCCGGCTCGAATTTTTACAGGTATCGAGAAAAGTGTAAAATGAGTCAAGGCATAGACTGTCACACCCTGGTGGACCTTCTCAGTCAAGTTGGCGCGAAGAAAGCCAGCATGAGTGATTTCGCAAAAGCGGCGGGCGTGACACGCCAGACCCTGTACAACCGCTTTGGCACAAAAGACGCATTACGCGGCTGGGCTATCCTGGAATTCATGCGTCAGGTGAACGACACAGCCATTGACTGCCTCGACACCGCACAAGAGGGGCGTCCCTTGGAGGCTATCGAGCATGCCTTTGACCGTTGGGGGGCTGATCACGTCCAAAGGATCTTTCATGCTCCGCACGGTATCGAGATTTTGGAGGCGGGTATTCTCCTGATCACCGATCTGCCCGAAACGCCCATCAACGATTTTGAGACCCACCTAGGTGCGTTCATTGCACAAAACAATCTGGCGCCATCGCCGTCGCAAGCTGCCATGGTTTTGGTCTTTGCCGCCAAAGGTGTCTTTGTCTCCTCGCCGAAAAAACAAACCTTTTCAGATCAGATGAAACAGATCATCCGGACAGTATTAAGCTGATTATTTGCATGTTGCGGAGATCAAGGCCATCTGAGTGACTTCTTGGAAGCCGACGGCTCAGGTGATTACGTAGCCTTCCCAGACGAGAGATATCCAGGCTCAACGCTAAGGTGGGAGCGTATTGTTGGGTCGATTTGTCGACTTTGAGCCGGATAGATGCCGCAGGCGGCAATGGCTTCTCGGGCAGATACACGTTCGCTTACCCGCTTCCAGATTGCTTTGGCCGCGTAGGGGTGCGGATAGGGCCGCCATGCGAGTCCCATGGTCATACCACGAAGGTATTTCAGCTGTTGGCGATGAGCCGTGTACAAAATGGTCTGTGCGACGCTTCCCTCGTGGGCGCGTTCGTGCTCGGTGATGAAAATTCGGTTGCCCCGCATGGTGACAAGCCCATCATACCGGGAAATTTGCCTGACACTTTTGTCGCCCGACGTGGCGTTCTCGTAGGACCGGCAGATGATGAGACCATCCTTCTCGCTAAATCGAACCAGAGAGCAAAATATGCGCCCCTCCCAGGAGGGAGTGCAAAAGTAGGAATGATAGAACCCAAGGTAGCGGCGAAGATTTTTCAGTTGCCCTGTGTAGGGGGCTAAAAAGGCTTCAGACGTTTTGTCGCCTGTTCCGGGCCCTGTCCGCCGCGTCGCGGCCTCAAACGTCGAAGGGGCGGCAAGCAAAAGTTCCTCTGTGAGGTCAAAGTGCCGTGCGATGCGCCGCAGATTGTGGGCCGAGGGCATGCTGGAGCCATTCAGGTACCGGTTGAACTGCTGCCGGTTGATTCCGATGTCCCGGCAAATCTGGGAAATGCTGCCATGATCTGCGCAGAGCGAGCGCAGGTTGCTGGGAAAATTTTCGACCAATGCGATAATCCTTACGCGAACTGACGCTACTTCACTTCGAAAAGCGTCACAGTGCTTAAAGTCGCACAATTTGAATTTCGTGAAAACCGGTCACGTTCACTTTCGACACGACTATCTAAGGTGCCGCGCCCATGTCCCAAATAGTAATCGAGAACGAATGGGTCTCACTAACCGACGGGCGACGTCTGGCGGCTCGGATTTGGCTGCCGGAAGGGGCGGGACCGTTCCCCGCGATTTTGGAATATCTGCCCTATCGCAAGCGCGACGGCACGGCGCCGCGGGACGAAACCACACACACGGTTTTTGCTGAGGCTGGGTATGCCTGTGTGCGGGTCGATATTGCGGGAACTGGCGATAGCGAAGGGGACTTCGATGATGAGTACTCCCATCAAGAGTTGACCGATGGCGAAGACGTTCTCAGCTGGATCGCGCAACAGGCGTGGAGCAACGGCAGTGTCGGTATGATCGGCATTTCGTGGGGCGGGTTCAACGGGTTGCAATTGGCCTATCGTCGACCTGACGCATTGAAGGCTGTCGTCACCGTGGCCTCGACCGTCGACCGGTATGCCGATGACATTCATTTCATGGGAGGCTGCCTGCTCAGCGATAATGCCAACTGGGGCAGTCAGATGTTCGCCTATCTGACCCGACCCGCGGACCCTGAGCTGCGCCCTGACTGGCGGGCGGATTGGTTGAAACGGCTTGAAAATGTCCCGTTTTCCGCAGTGGATTGGCTGCGACATCCCACGCGCGATGCATTTTGGAAACATGGATCAGTCTGCGAGGATTGGAACGCCATTCAGGTTCCGGTTCTTGCCATCACGGGCTGGGCCGATGCCTATGTGAATGCGCCGCCCGCCTTAGCTGCCAATCTGTCTGGACCGGCTAAGGCCATGATTGGTCCTTGGGAGCACCGCTATAGCCATATATCAAAGTTGGATCCCGCCGATTTCCATTCCGAAGTGATTGGTTGGTTTGATCGCTGGCTAAAGGGCGAACGCAATGGGGCAGAAGACCTGCCAGCCTATCGCGCCTACATGCAGGAGCACTTCAATCCCACCAAGGAAAACACGCCCCGGCAAGGGCGCTGGATCGCTGAACAGGATTGGCCCTCGCCGATTGTAAAGATGCAGCGTCACTTCCTGACACCGGATGGCTTTGCCGAGACGCCCGTAGAAACTGAGGTTTCAATCGCGAGCCCAGCGCACATCGGTCAGACTGGGGGATATTTCTGTCCCGGCATGCGGATCGACAATGAACTTCCTGAGGATCAATCCGGCGATGACGCTCTTTCCGTTTGTTTTGACACCAAGCCGCTTGAAACCCCGGTGGAGCTCCTGGGACGGGCTCGGTTGCGTATCGCGTTCACCGTGGACAAACCTGTTGCGCAACTGGTGGCGCGTCTTTGTGATGTTTCGGCCGAGGGTGTGTCACAGCGTATTTCCTATCGCCCTCTGAACCTAGGGCATTTTGCCAGCCATGAGACGCCAGAACCTCTGGTCCCTGGCAAGGTCTATGAGGCCGAAATCGAACTGAACGAATGTGCGCATCAGTTGCGGGCGGGCCACCGATTGCGCTTGGCACTATCTACGTCTTACTGGCCCATTGTTTGGCCAGCGCCAGAAAATGCCAAGGTGACGCTGCAGCTTGCAAACTGCGCCTTGCACCTGCCTGTGCGCAGCGTCACCGAGGAAGGTGATCCGACCCATCCCGGTCCGGCGCAAGACTTCCCCCTGTTGGATGTGGAGGTGCTTCGCGCACCGGACGGGCGGTCAGAGCGTAAAACTCTCGCGGATGGCACCGTGGTGCTGGATACTTTCGACGATTACGGAAAAACCTGTGACCCAAATCATGGGCTGATCAGCGGCAGTCACGTGGCCATGCATTACGCCATACATCCAGATGATCCCGCATCGGCGCGTTTCGAGAGCCGCTGGAATTTCACTTTTGAACGCAACGACTGGCAGGTCGAGATCGACACGGAAAGCTCGATGTGGTGCGACACCCAGAATTTTTACCTGACCCGAAAACTGCGCGCCACGGAGGGCGCAAGTGAAGCTGAAGTTCTGACGCGGGAATGGTCTGAAACCATCCCACGCGGGCTTCTTTGATCCGATCGAAGGGAGGACCTAATGAAGATCGAATGGACGAAGGCGGCGGTGGGCCGTCGAGGATTTCTGAAAGGCGCCACGGCGCTGGGGGCCGCTGCGGCCCTGCCCATAGGCTTTGGTGGACGCGCGGTAGCGGCAGAGGGAGGCACGCTCCGCGTCAGATCATATGGGGACATGCAGAGCATTGATCCCGCGTTTTCCAAAGGTGTGATTGACGAGGAAATTCACGCCTCGATCTACAACAAGCTGATCCAATACAAGCCCGGCCGTGAATGGGACTGGCAGCTGGATGCGGCGTCCATGATTGAACAGGTTGACCCGACACACATCAAGTTTGCCCTACGTGATGATATTGGCTTCACCGGTGGTCACGGTGCAATGACTGCTGAGGACGTGAAGTTTAGCTTTGAGCGCATCGTTGCGGAGGCGACTGAGAGCCCCAACAAGCCCGACATGGGGCCCTTAAGCCACGTCGAGGTAACTGGCGAGCGCGAAGGCACAATTGTGTTGAACGAGCCTTTTGCTCCGCTCTGGACCATCGCACTGCCCTACATCACCGGCAACATTGTCTCCAAGAACGCGTGGGAGGCCGCTGGCGGCAAAGCGACAACCGATCCACTGGCTGAATCCGGCCCATACCTGCGCGCGAGCTGGTCGCCCAAGGAAAAAACCGTTCTGACGCGCAACCCTGATTGGAAAGGTGAAGCGCCAGCGTGGGACACAATCGAAATCCTTCCGATTGATGATGAGAACACAGCCGAGATCGCGTTCGAGGCCGGCGAGCTCGACTTTACGCGCGTCTCGCTGGGATCCGTTGCCCGATATCGTGACGGTGTGCCCAACGGTGGGACCTTGCTTGAATATCCTTCGCTTTATTACGCGTGGCTGGGTATGAATTTGGATCACCCCAAGTTGCAGAACCAAAAACTGCGACAGGCGATCCAGCATGCGATCGATGTGCCGATGATCATGGAAGCAGCCTATTTCGGCGCGGCAGAACCTTCGACGGGTATCATTGCGCCTGGCCTTGCTGGCAACCGGTCCAAATCGCTGATACCGCCGCAGGCCAACTTTGAAAAAGCGGCGGAACTCCTGGCTGAATCTGGCGAAACCAACGTCACGCTGAAGCTTGATACGCTGAACAAAACCACCTTCACGACCGCCGCGCAGGTCATTCAGGCGACGCTGGCACAGATCGGGATCACGCTTGAGGTCAATGTGCTTGAATCCGGTGCCTTCTGGGCTAGCGCGGATAATGAAGACCTGCAGCTGGTCTTGAACCGCTACTCGATGACCCCGGATCCCTACTATGCGACGGCGTGGTTTACGTCTGAGCAGGTTGGCCACTGGAACTGGGAGCGCTTCAGCAACGAAGAGTTCGATAAGATCCACAACTCGGCCTATCAGGAGACCGACCCTGAAAAGCGGGCGGTTATGTACCAGCGGGCACAGGATCTTATGGAAGAAAGCGGCGCCTATCGTTTCCTCACCCATGAGGCTTCGCCAATGGTGCATTCGGCAGGTGTTGTGCCTGCGCTGCGACCCGATGGACTGGCGCTATTGCGGTACTTCGGCAAGGCCTGAGGCTTTTTCCAAACTTGAAACAACGTGGCCGCCCCAGTGGCGGCTGCGTACCCGAGGAAACCGACGCAGCGAACCCGCAAAGGAGCCACGCGGCTATGTTACTTTACGCAATCCGTCGTTTCGGACTCGCGCTTTTGATCCTGCTCGTGGCGGTAACCGCCATGTTCCTGATGATCCGCGCGGTTCCAGGCGATCCGGTTCAGATCATGTTGGGGCCGCGCGCCACACCGGAATTGCAGGCACAGCTCACCGCTGAGCTGGCACTGGACCAACCCATTTGGAAACAGCTTGCGATCTTTTACGGCAACCTGCTGCAAGGGGATCTGGGCATCGACGTATTCTCGGGGCGGTCGGTGACGGACATCGTGTTTCGGCAACTGCCCCACACACTTTACCTGATCTTCGCGTCGATCATATGGTCCGCAACCTTGGGGATCGCACTGGGCGCCTATGCGGCCGCGCATCCCAATACCTTTATTGATCGTGCGGCAGCGGCTCTGTCGGTCAGCTTTGTGGCCGCGCCTGCCTTTGTTGTCGCGCTGCTTTCACTTTTGATTTTCGCGGTACATCTGCAGTGGTTTCCAGCGATTGGGGCAGGGGATGGGTTTTGGGATCGACTGAACCATCTGGTATTGCCCGCCTTCGCCATTGGCCTGAGCTGGGTTGGCTATATTGCCCGGCTGGTGCGTGCGTCGATGCTCGAGGTGCTGGGCGAAAGCCATATCCGAACGGCCCGTGCCTTCGGTCTGAGCGAAGGGCGCATTGTAATGATCTACGCCTTGCGGATCGCCATTTTGCCGGTGGTGACCGTAATCGGTGTCGGCATGGGATTCTTGCTCAGCTCCGCCGTTTTCGCCGAGATCGTCTTTGCCCGTCCGGGACTGGGCAAGCTGGTGATCGATAGCATCACCACCCGCAACTATCCGATTGTCATGGGCTCTGTGCTGATTTCGACCGCGCTTTTTGTGGTGTCGACAGCACTTGCCGACCTGATCAATGCCTGGCTCGATCCGCGTGCCCGGTCAGCTAAGTAAGGGAGAGCGAGATGTCGAAATCCCGTTCCGAACTCAGCCAGATTATTCATGGTGTGGCCCGCGATCCGCTTGGCCTGATGGGGCTCATTATCGTTGGGACCATCGTTGTCTGTGCCATATTTGCCGTCTGGATTGTGCCCTATGATCCGATAGCGATGAACATCAAAGACCGCCTGCAGGGGCCTTCCATGACCCACCTCCTGGGCACAGATCAATTGGGTCGCGACACCTTCAGCCGTGTGGTCATGGGGGGGCAGGTTGCGCTCAAGGTGGCGCTGCCCGCCGTCTTTGGTGCCATGGTCATTGGCCTGACACTTGGCATGATCGCAGGCTATGGTCCCAAATGGCTCGACAATTTGCTGATGCTTTTGTTTGACACCATTCGGTCGTTCCCGACCGTGATGTTTGCGCTTGCTGTGGTGGCACTGGTCGGGCCCAGCTTGCAAACCGTGGTTGTTGTTGTGATGGCGACCTCCATCCCGACATATGGCCGTGTCGCACGCACCCAGACGCTCACGTTACGAAACTCAGAATTCATTCTGGCTGAACGATCCATGGGGGCCAGCATGCTGCGCATCCTGGGTGTGCATATGTTGCCCAATATTATTGGTGTTCTTGCGGTGCTCGCAGCGATGGACATTCCGACGGTGATCGCACTTGAGGCCGGCCTGTCCTTTCTGGGTCTTGGTGTGAAACCCCCAACCCCCAGCTGGGGCGCGCTTTTGAAAGATGGCTATGCCTTGATCCGACAAACGCCCTGGCTGGTGGTCGGGGGGGGCTTGCCCATCATTCTGGCAACGCTTGGTTTCACCTTTCTGGGAGAAAGCCTGCGGGATGTAGTTGACCCGAAACTGAGGAAACAACGATGACCGAAACACTTCTGGAAATCGATCACCTCAGCGTCGACTATGAAACAGCTCGCGGAAACCTACAGGCCCTGCGCGACATCACCTTCAACGTCAAGAAAGGCGAAATTGTCGGCATCGTAGGTGAATCTGGCTGTGGGAAATCCACACTGATCTCGTCGATCCTGCGGCTGACTGCACCGAACACGCGATTTCGACAAGGCGAGGTGCGTTTCAAAGGGTCCAATCTCTTGCAACTCTCTGAGCGCAATATGCGCGATCTTCGGGGCGATGATATCTCCATCGTCTTTCAGGACCCGATGCAAACGCATAACCCGGTGCTGTCGATTGGCCGGCAAATGGTCGATATTCAACACCGGTCCAAAGCATCAAAATCCGAGAAACTCAGCAAGGCTGCGCATATGCTTGGCGCTGTGGGCATTCCAGATCCAGAGGCGCGGCTAACGCAATTTCCGCATGAATTTTCAGGTGGGATGAGGCAGCGGATTGCCATCGCTATGGCACTGATGAGTGAACCAGATCTGTTGATCGCTGACGAGCCGACGACGGCGCTAGATGCCACGCTCGAAGTTCAGATCATCGAACGTTTGCAAAAGCTTCAGCAAGAGTTTCACTGTGCGATCCTCTTTATTTCGCACCATCTGGGCGTTATTGCTGAGCTCTGTGACCGCGTTGTGGTGATGTATGCGGGTGCAGTGGTGGAAAGCGGTGACGTACGCGAGATTTTTCACAATCCCAAGCACCCCTATACGCGCCGATTGATTGACTGCGATCCGGGTCACATCAAAGAGCGCGCCCGCGTGTTGCCGACCATTCCCGGTGAGGTGCCCGATCTGGCGAACTTGCCCGGTGGCTGCATCTTCCGCGACCGATGTGATCAGGCGCTCCCACAATGTGCCGTGGATGTGCCACCGCTGGAACAATTGACCGAAGGGCATCAGGCGGCGTGCTGGCTCAACCAAGAGGAGGTGCATGCATGACTCTTTTGGATGTGAATAATCTGCAAACCAGTTACGGCGCAGTCAATGTTCTGGCCGGTGTGAGTTTCTCAGTTGAACCCGGCGAGACCTACGCCCTGGTTGGGGAAAGCGGTTCGGGCAAGACAACCGTGATCCGTGCCATTGCCGGGCTGGCCCCGGCGCAAGAAGGGTCCGTGACGTTTGAGGGGCAGGAAATCCGTGGATTGTCTGAACGCGCCATGCGGCCTTTGCGCAAGGATATTGCAATGATGTTTCAGGACCCGGTGGGCAGCCTGTCGCCGCGCTTGACCATCGGCAGCCTGATCACCGAACCCTATCGTATCCAAGGCATGAAGGGTCGAGATCTTGGTGCAGAGGCCAAGCGTCTTTTGGAAATGGTCAATCTGCCTGCGCATTTCGCGGATCGATATCCGTATCAGCTTTCAGGCGGTCAAGCGCGCCGCGTGGGTGTCGCTCGGGCACTTGCTCTGGAACCCAAACTGATACTGGCGGATGAACCCACAGCCGGTTTGGACGTGTCTGTTCAGGGTGAGCTTTTGAACCTGATGAATGATCTGCGCGAAAAGCTGGGTCTGGCGATGGTGATCATCACCCATAATCTCAATGTGGTGCGGCATGTCGCCGACCGAATGGGGATCATGTACTTGGGCCGATTGGTTGAGGAGGGCGCAACCGAAGCGATTTTTTCCGAACCGCGACATCCCTATACGCGCTGCCTGCTGTCGGCCAATCCAGAACCAGACCCCGATGCGCGGCTGGACCGCATCGCGCTCAAGGGAGAGCCCCCAAGTCTTCTGAAGCGACCAGAGGGATGTGAGTTCCGCGAACGCTGTCCCTTTGCCAAAGACTTCTGCATCCAGACCCCAACCTGGGATTTCACCAACAATCGCGGCATCCGATGCCTCGCTCCCTTGAGTTGATACCAAAGACAACGACCCCGACATGACAAGCACTTTGTATTTTAACGGTCCCATCCTGACGATGGATGCGGACAACACCCAACCCGAGGCCATTCTCACCAATGGAGAGAGTATTGTGGCCGTTGGCCGGGCGGCCGATCTGCGTGACCGGATGCCAGCGGGCACGCGGGAGTTTGACCTTAAGGGTCAGACGCTTATCCCTGCGTTTATCGATCCCCATGGGCATTTCCCAGATTCCGGGTTCATTCGTCTGTTCCGAGCGGATCTGTCTTCGCCGCCACGTGGTGACTGTGCCGACATCGCGACCGCTCTGACACGTTTGCGCGCAAAGGCCGAAGAAACCCCAAATGGCGACTGGGTCATGGGGGTGCTGTTTGACAACACCGCTATTGTGGAACAGCGGATGCCGACACGTGCCGAGTTGGACGATGTCTCAACCGAGCATCCCGTCTGGGTGATCCACGCCTCGGGGCACAACGGCGTGGCAAATTCCGTGGCGCTGGAGCGACATGGCGTTGACCGCGATACACCCGATCCTTTGGGAGGGCGGTTTGGCCGAGACTCTGAAACAGGCGAGTTGACGGGATTGATTGAAGGCATTTCGGCCATGGGTGAGATGGGGGACACGGATTTTCTCATTGATCGTGATCGGTTCTGGGCCGGGTTCAAGGCCACTCGTGATGAATATCTTTCGTATGGAGTCACCTATGCTCAAAATGCGTGGACTTCCCGTAAGATGTTGGAACACTTTGCGTCTTTGCCTGCAGACCAAGATCCGGGATACGATCTGATGCTGTTGCCCATAGGCGAAGACGAACCCGGTATGACGCAAGGGCCAGATGCGGTGACCTGGCCCGGAAATCCGCATTTTACGCTCGGCCCGCGCAAGCTTTTTACCGATGGGGCGTTTCAATTGCAGACTGCCATGTTGTCGGCACCATACCACAAGCCGGTTGATCCGGATCACCCCTGTGGCATGGCCTACGCGGATCGGCAGGTGCATCAGGCCGAGGTCAAAAGGCTACACAATCTAGGGTATCAGATCCACTGCCATTGCAATGGGGACGCGGGGGCCGACATGTTCATCGACGCGGTCGAGGCCGCTTTGGGTTACACGCCGCGCGACGATCACCGTCACACGATTATCCACGGTCAAACGTTGCGGGATGATCAGCTTCAACGCATGGCGCAACTTGGCATCACGGTAAGCTTCTTTTCCGCCCATATCCATTTCTGGGGTGATCGGCACTTTGACACTTTTCTGGGGCCTGAACGGGCCCAGCGGATCTCACCTGCGGCGTCGGCAGAACAATATGGCGTACGCTACACCATTCATAATGATGCGTCGGTCACGCCAACACGTCCGATCCATCTCGCGCATTGTGCGGTCAATCGCGTCACGGCCTCAGGCCGAACACTCGGGGCCGGGCAAAAGGTGTCGGTCTTGTCGGCCTTTCGTGCGCAGACCATTGATGCGGCTTGGCAGGTGTTCAAAGACACCGAGCGCGGCTCGATCGAAGTGGGAAAACTCGCAGATTTTGCGCTCCTGTCTCGCAATCCGCTCGAAAGCCCGCAGTGTTTGAATGAGACATACGTCACGACCACCATTCGGCGCGGCGTAGAGGTTTTTCATCGCCCCTTCGACACCGAAGAGGTGACGTGACATGCCCAAACCCAGAATTGCGATAGCCGGATTTCAACATGAGACCAATTGTTTCGGCGTGACCAAAGCGGGCCTGGCAGAGTTTGAAATGGCGGACTCTTGGCCCGAGATGCTGACGGGTGACCGTGTCGTCACCGAAACCCGCGGTATGAACCTGCCCATCGCTGGTTTTGCCGCAGCGGCCGAAGCGGCGGGTATGGATGTTGTGCCCCTCCTCTGGTGTGCGGCCGAGCCATCCGCGCATGTCACGGATGAGGCCTTTGATGCCATTTCGGGTATAATCTTGGACGGGTTGAAAGCGGCCGGGCCGATTGACGGCGTGTTTCTAGATCTGCACGGCGCGATGGTCACCGAAAGTTTCGCGGACGGTGAAGGTGAACTTCTGCGCCGGATCCGCACTCTGATCGGTGAGACAATTCCTGTGGTTGTAAGCCTTGATTTACACGCGAATGTCTCATCAGGTATGTGTGAACTCACTGATTATCTGGCGATTTTTCGAACCTACCCACATCTCGATATGGCAGACACTGGTGCGCGATGTTTGCCAGTTCTGCAACGTTTGTTGCGAGGTGACACATTGAGCAAGGCCTTTCGACAAGTGCCCTATCTCATTCCTCTGCACGCCCAATTTACGGGTGCTGCGCCCTTTGACGGCTTGTATGGCATGCTGCCAGAGCTGGAGGACAAGAAGGGCTGCTATTGTGACATCGCTTTGGGGTTCACCGCGGCGGATTTCACGGACACCGGCCCGTCCTGCGTAGCCTATGCAGACACACAGGCCGCTGCGGATAGCGCCGCTGATCAAATCCTCGATGCTTTTTCGGCGATAGAGACGCAAATCGACCACGCTATGTTGTCGTTGGATGAGGCTGTCTTGGCTGCCCAACACGACATGCAGCGACCGCTTGTCTTGGCGGATGTGCAGGACAATCCCGGGGCAGGGGGTACGGCTGACACCACCGGGTTGCTTCGGGCGCTGCTTGAGGGGAATTGCGATGGCGTTTTGATGGGGCTGTTTCATGATGCCGAGGTGGCCGAAACTGCCCATGACGCCGGAACAGGCGGATGTTTTCAAGCCGTTTTAGGAGGGAAATCCGGGTCGGAGAACCAAAGGCCTCTCGCATGTGAGTTCGAGGTGCTGAGCCTGAGCGATGGTCAGTGCCGCTATTCTGGAGACATGTATGGCGGTGGCATTGCAACACTTGGCAAAAGCGCGGCTCTGAGAGTAGCCGGAAGAAACCACCGGCTTGATATCGTCGTCACCAGCCTGCGCAATCAATGCCTCGATCTGGCGCAGTTTACGCATCTTGGGCTACGTCCTGAAGATTACAAAACAGTGTGCGTGAAAAGCACGGTCCACTACCGCGCGGCCTTCGATCCAATCGCTGGGGACACGAAAGCTGTGGCCTCTCCGGGCGTTTTTGTCTGTGATTTGAAGAAAGTACCCTATCAGAACCTGCAACCAGACAAGGTCAGCCATAGAACCGCACACTGATGACTGGCTGCGTAGGCCGATGGTGCTGGTGTCAAAGCTCACCGCCGGACCCGAAGTTACCTCGGGAGTACGGGTTGTTCTAGATGGACCCCAGATTACAGATCTGACGGCCCACAGAGTGTTCATATCGCCCACGGCAAGATGATGTGAGACGCGAATAAAAGTTGATCCACTGCCCCCTCTCGCGGGCGAGCGCGCAACACCGATTATCTTCTAGCTGTCAGACAGTCACTGGGGGAGGTTCCAATGGCCTTCGCGCGTTTTTGGCGCCAAACCAAAAACGCGGAATTTGCCTTATACTGCTATGGGGCGTGGGCCTTTGACCTTTCCTTCTGACGTGAACAGCAGAAAAATTGACGGCAGCGCGAACAGAGTGAACAGCGTGCCGATGCTCATACCGGCGACAATGACAATTCCGATGCTGCCGCGTGCTTCTGCCCCCGGGCCTTCGACCAGCAACAAGGGAAAGTGCCCGACGATGGTGGCGCATGTGGTCATCAAGATGGCTTGCAGCCGTGACTGAGCGCCTTCAATGATCGCAGATGTGCGATCTTTGCCCTGTTCAATCAGGTGATTGGCAAACTCTGTAATCAGGATCCCGTTTTTGGCCACCAGCCCAACAAGGGTGATGATGCCGATCTGTGAATAGATATTGATCGATGTCATCCCGAGGAATGCGATCATAACAGCACCCGACAGAGCAAGCGGCACAGAGCCCAGCAGGATAATCATCGGCGAGCGGAAGCTGTTGAATTGCAACACCAGTGCCAGATACACCACCACCAATGAGATGAGCATCGTGATGACGAGGCTGTTGGCCTCTTGTTTGATCTGACGCGATACCCCGGCGTAGTCAATTGTGTAGCCCTCCGGGAGGATATCAACGGCCGCCGCTTCGAGCGCCTGAAGCGCCTGAGCTTTGGTGGTTCCGGGCATCACGCCACCAGTCACGCGGAACGAACGTTGCTGATCGAACTTGCCCAAAACACGCGGCTGCGCCACAACGCGAATGTCTGCGAGAGTGCTCAATGGCACCTGGGTTCCATCGTTCAGGCGGATGCTGAGCGCTGCAAAGGCGGCGGGGTCTGAACGAAACGCCCCGGCCGCCATGGGGATGACCTGATAGGCGCGGCCGTCCGCATCAAACCGATTGACATATCGGTCTGAGAGCAGTGTCGACAGTTGGGTAGAGATCGCCCGACTGGTCAACCCAAGCTCAGCAAGGCGCGGGTGGATGTAGTCCAGCTGAACCACCGGCAGGTCGGTTTTCAGATCCGTGTCCACGTAAAGAAACTTTCCGCTCTCGAACCCAGCGGCAAGAAAGGCATAGGCCAACCCCTGCATCTCGTTGTAATCGCCCGGTCCTTTGACAACCATTTCCACGTCAAATTGTCCCGCTGTTGGCAGGGCGCCCCCGACAAACGGCAGTGCCTTAAGCTCACCCAACTGGCCAAGGGCTCCGTAGAATTGGGGCATGATGTCTTTGACGTTCTGGTCACGTTCGTGGAACTCTTTGAACACGATGCCGCCAAATCCACCTTCCTTGGTGACAATTTGCCAAAAGCTCTCGGCGCCGGGCAGAGACAGACCCAGATCCACCAGTTTATCCATGCCGGCGTTTGTTGCCTCAAGCGAACTGCCGGGCGCGGATTGAACCACCACGCTGATCATGCCCTGATCCTCAACTGGGGCCAGTTCTTTTGCCGAAAACATGTAAAACGGCACCACCAGTAGCGAGAAAACCAGAGAAAATACAAGGATTTGCCCCTGACAACGCAGCATATGCCGCAGTGCAGCCGCGTAGGTCTGCGCAAGGCGGTCAAATAGGGCGTTGACCCGACGGGTCAGCCAGGGGTCGTCACCGCCACCACTGGTGAGATACGCGCTCATGAGGGGCGACAGAACCACCGCGACGATCCCTGACATCAGGATTGCAATGGCAATGGTGAAAGCGAACTCGCGAAACAACGCGCCGGACAACCCTGCGGTAAACCCGATTGGCACGAAAACCGCTGCAAGCGTAAAGGTCATGGCAACGATCGGGGCAAACAACTGGCGTGAGCTGAGCAACGCAGCCTCGATGCCAGATTTCCCTGCGCGTTTGTGCCGAGCCACATTCTCAACCACGACAATGGCATCATCCACGACCAGCCCAACAGACAGCACAATCGCAAGGATCGTCAGAAGGTTCAGGGTAAAACCAAACGCATACATCGCCATCATGGCGCCCAAAATGGACAAAGGGATCGCCACAAGCGGCACAAGGGCGGCGCGCAGAGACCCCATCATCAGCAAAATGACCAATCCGACGAGGACAACAGTTTCTGCCAAGGTCTTGAAGATCTCGGTCAGGGCAGCCCGCATGTAGTCTGTGCTGTCGTAGACGATGGATATGGCCATACCGGCGGGCAGGCCAGCGTTGATCTCATCCAGCAGAACATAGAGTTCGTCACCAATGGCAATCTCATTTGCGCCGGGCAGCGGCCAAATCGACAGAAAGACCAGTTTTTCCTTTTCGGTTCTGGCGTCCAGCGGAGTGATGTCTTCACCCATCTCGACCTGCGCGACATCCGAGAGCTTGAGCGGATAGCCATCCAAGTCCCGCAAAACGAGGTTCTGAAAGTCCTCTGCGGTGCGCAGGCTTGAGTTGGTCAGAATGTTCAGCTTTTGTTGGCTGCCCTCCAAATTACCAATCGCTGCCACCAGATTGTTGTTTTGTAGCGCCGCCATAACGTCTTCTATGGGCATATTGACCGCCTTGAGTTTCGGCAGGTCCAGCCAGATGCGCAAAGCAGGCTTCCGGCCGCCTTCCAAGCCAACGCGCTGTACCCCGGTGATCGAGGACAAAACCGGCAGAACATTTCTGTCCAGATAATCGGTCACTTCATGGCGCTGCCAATAGGGCGTAGAGGCTGACAGATAAAACGCTGCGGCAGATCGGTCGGCGCGTTTCACCGACACCGCAGGGTTGTCTGCCCCCGCGGGTAACTCTGAGCGTACTTTATTCAGTTCCGCCGAGAGCTGCGCCATGGCCCGAGCGCTGTCTTCGCCGAGTTTCAGCCAGGCCGTGACGGTGCTTTGCCCCGAAACCGTGTTGGAATCGACGTAGTCCAGCCCTTCGATTGCGGTGGTCGCCTTCTCGATAGGATCGGTGATGAAGCCCTGAACCACCTCAGCGGAGGCCCCGGTGAAATGGGTGCTAACCTCAATGGCGGCACTTTCGATGACGGGAAACTGGACAACCGGAACCCGCAGGGCGGCAAACATGCCACCAAACAAGACAACCAAAGCCAACACAGCAGACACAACAGGCCTACGGACGAAGATTTCCATGAGTTTTCTCTTTTACCAGTTGCCGGTTTGCTCGGAGGTGTCAGGAAGATCGTCGACCACATAGGTCAGCACACCGGGGTACAATTTGAATGCACCGTCCGTGGCGACGTGATCTCCGTCCGCCAATCCCTGGGCAATCAACACCCGCTCGCCCATGTAATGAACCTGAGCAACGGTGCGCGGCTTGGCGCGAAACGCCCCGGTTTGATCGGTTGCCTCCAGAAGATTGACAAATGGCCCGTAGGTTCCTGACTGCAGCGCGGAAACCGGCAGATCAACTACGTCAAGCGGTGCATTCAAAGTGAGGCCGACCTCGACAAAACTGCCATGTGTCAGGCGGTCTTCTGTGGTTTCAATGCGCGCGCGGTAAAGCCGGGTGCGCGTGTCAGACGCGATCTCAGCATCTCGCGAGATGATCTGCCCTTTCAAGGCGGGTTCAGCGCCCACAAAGACCTGAATCTCCTCACCCAGTTTGAGTTCGCCCAGGAACTGCGGCAGCCGGAAATCAACCCATTGCACATCACTTTGGTGGGTGATCTGAGCAACCTCGCTTCCGATCATGAGATATTGACCCGCTGTCAGTTGTCCGGGTTTTGTCACCCCCGCAAAGGGCGCCAAGATGGTCTTTTGAGCGATGGTCTGCTCGATGACGCGCATTGCAGAAAAGGCAATGTCATAACTCGCTTGTGCCTGATCAAGCCGAACCTTGTTGGCGTTGCCGCGCTCATACAGGGTCTCGGCCCGCACAAGATCCAGTTTGGCCAGTTCGACCTCGGCCTGAGCGCCAATCAACCGGGCCTGTTCACTCGCGATATCAAGCTGGACCAACATCTGACCGGCAACAACGGGCTCACCGGGTTCAAACCCGAGCTCGACAATACGACCCGCATGTTCACTTTGCAGAACAACCCTTTGCGGCACGATGACCTCTGCGGACAATCGGGTGACCGGCGAGAATTGTGTGACCTTGGCCGTAAGGGCTTCGACACTTTCGGAATGTTCCGGATAGCTTTCACCGGCGGCAATTGCTGCCTCGATCTGGCTGAATTTCACATAGCCCAAGCCACCAATCACGCAGCCCAATAGGCAGGCCAAAATGACCCATCGCAGGAATATCATGAATGTCTCCTTTTTTGCTCGCACGGAGCGCTGACGCATCGACCTTTGCGACCGTCATCGAATTCGTTCAGAGGTGACGAAACACCATGGTCGCCAGGATCACGCCCCATATCCCCATGGAAACATGCGACCACCTTGCAATGTTGAGGGCCAGAGCCGAGCGGAGATTGTTTTCGCCTATCTGTTCGGAGGCTTTGAACACTTTCCGCCACCCCATACCAATCGGCCATGCACCAATGACAAGCAAAACAAGGGCCAGCGTCGCGCCGATATGGATCGCAACCGGAGCACTTTCCCAGCCGCCGGTCAAAGAGACCAGCCACACGCCGGTGGTGAGTGTCAGCACGCCGGCGAGCGCGCCTATCACAGGCACTGCTTTGACGCTTGTAGATGGGAGTGCCTCGAGATTGGTCTGCGCAAGCACCTTGGCCACCCGGACGGATGTTGCGTTTTGGCTCAGCCAGATTGCGGCGAACAAGACGTGTAAAAATCGGGCAAAAAGATATGCGTCCATAGCGACCTCGTGGAAAACCTCGGCCATAGCCCGAGGGGGTTCTTGTCAGATGCGCTGCATATCACTGTTCAAAACGGCGAGAAATTTCTATATTCGCAAAGCTGATGTCAAAAAAATGGACGTATAATGGCACGCTTCCCCAGCGCAGATCGCCTTTTGGAATTCAAAACCATTGTTGAGGCCGGAAGTATTTCTCAGGCGTCCGAGCAGCTTGGTCTCACGCGCCCCACTTTAAGTCGCCGGTTGACCGAGCTTGAAGACGCGCTCGATCTCAGGTTGTTGCAACGCACAACCCGGGAACTCTATCTGACGCCCGCTGGCAAAGAGCTTTATATGCGGGCCGAACGCATTGCGGCCGATATCGAAACAACCTGGCAGGTCATGAAACAGCACGATCATGAGCCGCGCGGGCCGCTTAAAATATCTGTTCCGGAGAGCGAATTTGCTGCAGCTCCGCTGTTTACGGATTTTGCCCTGGAATTTCCGAAGGTTGAGCTGGATGTCGTGGTAACCAATCGTCGAACCGACATCCGCGAAGCAGGTATCGATGTGGCACTGGTGTTCGGCGATGTGACCGACAGCTCTTTGATCGTCAAAAGCATTTTCACAAACAAGAATTTTGCCATGGCCACGCGGGGTTATCTTGAGCGCAAGGGTACGCCGCAAACGCCCAAAGAGCTTGAAACACATGACTGCATCGTTCTTCGTGATTCAGATGGGCTGCCCCAGCTGCGGTGGCCGCTGACCTCAGGCGGGTCGGTCAAAGTTCGTCCCCGAATGCTGTCAGCGGGATTTCTCGTAATGGTTCAAGCTGTTAACAAAGGGCTGGGGGTTGGTATCTTGCCCGAAAACGCGTTGACCAAGAACCCGGATCTTGTCGCTCTTTTCCCTGAAAGCCTCTGTCGCGTGTCACAGCTCAAGCTGGTCTATGTCGAGCGCAAATATCAACAACCACATGTCCGCGCGTTCATCGAACGCTCGGAACAATTTTGGAAGAGGTGGTTGTTGTCGTGGTAGGCTGATTGCGACGGTTGACACACGCATCTTTTTGCTGATGATCCCCTAAATGTTGGGAAGAAAGAGTAAGCGCCTTCAGTAAGTTGAAACTTCTTGACCGCTCCGGCTTCGCACGCCAACGTCACCCAATGTAACTAAGCCGATTTGGCGCGTTAGCGATGGCCCCGGCAATGTTTTGTACGCCTCACAACGGATCGTTGCGGAACAGACCTTCCAAGCTGGCAGCTTGCTCGATCCCGCCGCCATATCCGCAGAGCAAGAGCTTCCAGTTTTTATGGACAAGACGATTCCCTGGAAGAATTATGGAAACAGTGCATAGGTTCGGTTTCGTCATTGATTTGGCATGGCAGCTTTTTCCCGTCTCTGCCGTCCGCCATGTGCGGAAAGAAGTCGCCCTTGCAGCGAAATGCAACTCAGGTGGGCTGCACTTCGGCATTCGATAATCTGGAGGAACGGCAGCAAAGGGCCGTTCTCGTCGATTATCTCGCCCCGGTCTAGTTCGATGCCGGATTGCCTTGGAGGTCGTCATTGAGCCGACTCAGGGCAGCCGCATACTGCTTGGTCTTGTCGGAGCTTCGACACTCTCTCTTTGGGCGTCTCTCTTGTTCCAGCCATCGCTGGTCCCCCAATGCGTGGGACATTCTATCCCGGTTGGAGGACCACTTTCAGGGTCTCAATCCACATTCAGACTGCGGCACATGACTGCTTTACCGTCGGCTACTTTGGTCACCCTAACTGCACAAAAATCCGACCGTCGCGTATATCAACTGGGTAGGTCTTGAGATGTTCGTGGGCGGGGGCCGACAAAGCTTTGCCTGTGCAGATATCGAACCGACCGCCGTGTAGGGGGCATTCGATGACACAATCGATCACCAGTCCATCTTCGAGAGTCTGTTCTTCGTGGGTGCACATCAAATCTGTGGCAAAAAACCCTTTTTCCGTGTTGTAGATCGCGATTTTTCGGCCCTCGTGTTCCCACCCGATCAGGTCTTCTTCGTCGACATCATCGGTGGCGCAGGCATCTATCCATTGGCTCATGGTATTGGCTCCGGGTTTTAGAGTTCTTTGTTCAGCAGTTCGTCTTCGAAGGGGTAACGCGACAGAGTGATCGGCCCGCTGTCGGTGACCAGAACTTGATCTTCCAGCTTGATCCCTTCGACACCCCCCACTTCGCCCACGTAGCTTTCGACGCAGATGACCATGCCGGTCTCAAGCTCTCCGTCGTAGAATTCGGGGTTGTCAGGGGAATGCAGGATGACCGGCCATTCGTCGGCCATGCCGATCCCATGCGCCATGCAGGGATAGGGCTGATCGCCAAAGCCTGCTGGAACGATGTGACGGTTCAGAGCGATGTCCGCGAAGGAGGCGCCCGATTTCATCAGCGGCGTGTTTTCCATCACTTCGGTATGCGCCATGGTATAAAGCTTGCGCTGATAATCTGAGGGTTTACCCGGCCCGCAACGATAGGCGCGGCTGATATCGGCGCCATAGCTGAACGGCCCGACCATGCCACAATCAAACACCACCAGATCGCCTGCGCGTATCATCCGACTGGAGGCTTCTTGCTGCCATGGGTTCGTCCGCTCGCCGCTGGCCAGCAGGCGGTAATCCAACCACTCACCCCCGCCTTCGATCAGTGCGGTCCACATATGCGCCCAAAGCTCTTGTTCCATCACACCGTTGCGCAATGCGTCACGCATCCGGGTCATACCATCCTCGGCCACGGCAATGGTCATGTTCATGGCCAGAATTTCTTCGGGGCTTTTGATCTTGCGGGCCATGGCGAGCACCGGTGCAACGTCGGCAAGTTCATGTCCTTTGTCCACAAGCGCATGTTCCGCGTGAAAGCCTGCCCGCTCAATCCCGATGCGTTTCTTGCCTTGACCACAATGTCGCTTGATCAGATCATCCATTTGATCGGCCCAGTTCGCGGTCCATTTCAAGTGATCGGGACCGGCAAACATGTAGGACAGCGGCAGGATATCGTCGCGAATTTCGTCGATGGTTTCCAGCGTGGCCCCGGTGTTCCGGCCCGGTTCACTGTCAAAGTAAACCACGGGCCCGTCGGCAGGAATAAACAGATACCCGGCCTGAATATGCATCTGGAACAAAGTGCAGTTCCGCACACCTGTCGCGTAGCGGATCGAGAGAGGTTCAACCAGAATGATGGCATCAAAACCCTGGGCTCGGATCTGTTCACGCAGGCGGTTTTGACGATATCGGCGCATCCGCGGCACGTCGATCATGCCCTCGGAGTCGATTGCTTGCATTGGCGGGGTGATCCACGCGGCCTGTTCCAACGTCAGGGGTTGTGGCTTGGCCGCAAAAGCTTGGCTATAGTCTGTGGCGTCGTTCATTGATGCGTAGGTGTCCATTTATCCAAGGCTTCCAGGAATTTTTCCTTTTCGCCTTCGTGCATTGAGATGTTGGTCGGGGCGTAAGGAAAGTTGCCGTCGGCCACCTCGCGGTGGAATTCGCCCAGGGCAGCCACCCGTTCCGCGTGGATCTGTTTGTGCAGGCGACCGACCTGCCCGAAGGCATGAGCGTGTTTGGGCGGTTTGTTTTCCTCACTGGCCTCTCCACAGACATCGGCAAGGAAGGAAAAAATCGCGTCGCCATGCGGGCCCGACCCCAGAGAGAAGGTCACGACGCTTGTTTTGTCGTTCACCGCTTCCAGCACCTCTTCGGCGAGGCATTCGACCTCGACTGCGAAAACGCCGACATCTTCCATGCGTTTGAGTGTGGTCCAGACCTGCAACGCCTCGTCCGCCTTGCGGCCGAAGGCGCGCAAACCGCCACAGTGATGGCTGAAGGTTGGGATCAGGCCAATGTGGCTTTGAACGGGGATTCCTTCCATAGCCATGCGCTCCATCACATCGAATGAGCGCAGCGTGTAATACATGTCGGCCCCGCGCCGCATCGCTTCGAAGGCATGGGCGACAATCTCGCCGTCCGATCCAAACTGTGCCCAGCTGGACCCCGCGCCAGTGAAATGCGCAGGGGCAAGTTCGCGGATATCTTCCATCTGTTCGGTGCCCACGACGAACAGATCGATCCCGGCTTCGACACAGGCCACAATCTGATCTCGGTCCGCTGGGTTGGCCATAGACAGCTTCCTGTCCGACCCTTTCAGAGCTTTCAGGTCCGAGACAGTGTAGTTGCGCATCGCAGGGTTGCGGCTGAAATCATAGATACGTTTCATGGCTTACATCGTCCTTTCTGCGACACGTTCAATGGGGCCGCCTGAGGTGATCATATGTGGCGCCTGCCGAATGCTGGGGGCTTTGGTCGAGCGGCCGAGAGAACGACGGAATGTCACCAGCAGAACTTCCCAATTGGTACGGCAAAATCCGGGGTCTGGTTCTGGGACCTGATCTTTCACGGCCTCGGCCAATGTGGGCAACGCATGGAAGGGCACATTGGGATAGAGGTGGTGTTCGACATGGTTGTTCATGTTCATATAGAGGAAATTTGCCAGCCAACTGCCTCGGAAGGAACGTGTGCTTTCTAGGATCGACGGAGAGTTTTCCTGCAACTCCACATGTTGAACCAACGTGAACAGCAACATGACAGGCGCGCCCAGGACACGTGGGATCACAATGAACCAAACTGGCCACCAGATGCCGGCAAAAGGGGCCAGAGCAATCAGCGCATAAAGGGCGAGCATGACCCGCGCATTGCGGGTCATTTTGGGAAATTCACCCTCGGGCACGACCATTTTCATGGTGTCGGAATAGGAGCGCATCGCCAGGTGCCAGAACACGGCCATGTGAAACCGCAGCAAACCAAAGCCTGTGATTTCGACAAGCCATCCGCCAAACCCCATCGGTGTGTCAAAGGGCATTTGACTGTCCTTGCCAACATGCCAGGTGTGGGTGTGGTGATTGGTGTGGGTATAGCGACGGTGCAGTGGCTCTTCCATGTAGAGCAACGAAGTGAGCCAAAGGACGGTTTCATTCAGCCAACGGCTGCGGAAGGCCGTTCCATGTGCGCATTCATGGCTAAAGCTATAGGACGGGACGACAAGGAACACGCCCAAGACGAACATCGCTGGCCACATCCAAGGCGTTCCCAGAGCCGCCCAGACCACCACAGCGCTGAGACCAAGCGATAGCCCCCATTGCGCCAGATAGATCAGGCCGGGGCGGTCAGAGCGCGCGGCGATGGATTTCAAGGTTTTCTTGTCCAGTTTCACGCCCGAAGACGCGGCATTGGTCGGTACATAGTCAGGCATTGGTCAGCTCGTGTAGACGGAATTTAAGTGATCAAGATTGGTGTTGACTTTGGCCGGGTGGCGCTCGGCCTGATCTGGGGCGTCATCCTTGTGCTCAGGGCTGAGATGGCGCGCCAACACCCCGTGCATGTTTCGCTGTGTGGTCCAACGAAATGTCGGCGCCAAGTCAACGTGTTCGGACCAATGGACTATGGTTTGAATGGATGGTGGCCGTCGCAGTTTTTCCTCCCCTGCCGCTGGTACAGGGATGCCAGAACAACGGTTTTCATGACAAACGATGAATCTGTGGTATATGCATTAAGAAAACTAATGGATGTATCGCAGATGGCAAACCACTCAGCACAGCTGCCACCGCTCACCTGGTTGCGCGCCTTTGAAGCGAGCGCCCGGACCCTGAATTTCACACGTGCGGCAACAGAATTGAACCTGACGCAGTCTGCGGTCAGCCAACATGTGCGTAGCCTTGAAGCCTATCTAGGGCGGGATCTGTTCATTCGTAAAACCCGTGTATTGGAGTTGACCGAGGACGGTGCAAATTACCTGCCAAGTATACGCGAAGCCTTTGGTCTGATCGCCTCCAGCACACAGGCGTTCACCGGGGGAGAACGAGGTCAGGTGCTGAACCTGCAGTGCAACATGGCTTTTTCCGTGTTTTGGCTGGCACCTCGGTTGCACCGCCTTTATGCCCGTCATCCCTGGTTGGTACTGAACATCGTGACACCGATTTGGGACCCGGAGCGACATGCCACACATGCCGCTTTGGAAATCCGATTTGGTAGATCCGAAGAAATATCAGACACGGCCGAGCGCCTGCCCACCGATCGCTTTTTTCCCGTTTGCGCACCGGGCTATCAGAATGGGCGCTATAATCTGGAAACAGCCACGCTTTTTGATTGCGCTGGCACAACGGGCACTTGGGATGCCTGGTGCGACGCCACTGGTCGGAACTTTAACCGGGCGGGTCAAGTCAATCTTGCCTCGACATTTGTGATCGCGATCACCGCTGCGTTGAACGGCGCCGGAATAACGATGGCACATGACACCTTGGCGCGTGATCTTATAGCGTCAGGTCAACTTGTTCGCCCGTTTGAGGGGACAAGCACCCTAGCCGAAGGCTACTTTCTGCTTCCCCCATCCCCCCATGCCGCGACACCGGCCAGCGATGCTTTCACGTCATGGATAAAGCAGGAGCAAGAAACGGAAATTCAGCGTGGCGCGGTGTAATTCAGATGCTGATCTAAGTTTCCACTACGGTCGAAATCAGACTTACCTTCCCGCTTGCCTTGACGTGGTGGTGGTTCTTGGTCGCTATCGGCAGATTAACCGAAGTGAACATTCCCATTGCCAATACAGCCAGTTGCTTGATCGCAAAAAAAAACCTCGCTCCGAGAGCATCCGGAGCGAGGCGTGGTGCGTTAAAATGGCTTAGTTGAGAAATATCAATTGGAGGGCGGTGAGAAACGCAGAGACAAGCAGGACATACCACCATCAAGTTTCCCGGCTTCGGAGTTGCCGATGCTGCGTACCTCATAGCCTTCAGCGCGCAGCATGGCCTCAGTTTTCGGGAAGCCTGCAGGCATCAGGACGAGATTGTTGAAGCGGATCGAATTGGCGCAGGGCTCTTCTCCTTCCGCAGTGAGCAACACGCGGTAGCCGTCAAAGCAACCTGTCGCCGCTAGACGCGAAGTTGACAGGATCGTCTTGTCATCCAGCAATGAGCAATCGGTTTTGAAGTGCAAAACACCCTCGGGGGTTTGCAGCTCACGCACGGTGTATCCCCAGCGGGCAACCAGTGTGCGCAACTCGTCAATCCCGGCGCTATCGGTACGCGCCGAGGTGCCGACAAGAATTTCGCTTTCAGTGGTCAGGATGTCACCGCCGTCAATAAACCCGGGGCCGGAAATGCGGTGAATTTTGCCGTAAATGTCTTCCAGCACAGGTGCCATTTTCTCCGCCTCATCCAGACGTGACGGTGTACCAGGGCGCATTGCGATGGCGCCTTCGGGCAGGCACAGGGCGGCGTCTTCAACAAAAACAGAATCTGGAAACTCTTCCAGTGGGTCGAGCGTGACAACTGTCGCACCGGTGCTTTCAAGAGCACTGACATAATCGGCGTGATGTTCAAGGAACAGTTGCAAATCTGGGGCGCCGGTATCTACCGCGCGCAGGCCATCTGTCACGGATTCCCCGGGTTTTCGGGTCACCGCATGTGTGAAGTTGTATGAACGACTGGACATGAGAAATCTCCATTTTTGGCCGAAGCAGGTCCTCTGCAGCGGGGATTTGACAGGGGTGTTGACTCTCGATTTATACAAGCGCATAAATTTATGCAATCGTATAAATTGGTGGGAGAAGCCTGATGCGAGGCCAAGAACATACTGCGGCGCCAGTGATCGAGCTGAGGGATCTGCACAAGTCCTTTGGGCAGGTCGAAGTGCTGAAAGGCATCGACCTGACGGCGCGTCCGGGTGAGGTGATTTCGTTGATCGGCGGTAGCGGATCAGGCAAATCCACCACATTGCGCTGTCTGAACCTGCTGGAGATCCCGACCAGTACCGGGCGGTTGAAACTGCTTGGTGAAGAAGTGCATCTGAAGCCGGGCAAAAATGGCCATTCGGAGATCAGCGACTATCGGCAGCTGCGTCGATTGCGCAGCCGTCTGGGCATGGTGTTTCAAAGCTTCAACCTGTGGCCACATATGACCTTGGAGCAGAATGTGATGGAGGCGCAGGTTCAGGTGCTGGGCCGCCACAAGGAAGAAGCGCGCGAGGTCGCCCGGCAGTTGCTCGATCGGGTTGGGTTATCCGAGCGGCGCGACATGTATCCGTCTTATCTCTCAGGTGGCCAACAGCAACGCGGTGCCATTGCGCGCGCCTTGGCCGTTGATCCAGAGGTGATGCTGTTTGACGAACCTACCTCCGCGCTGGACCCGGAATTGGTGGGCGAAGTGCTGGGTGTGATGCAAGGCCTCGCTGAAGAAGGCCGCACCATGATCATCGTCACCCATGAAATGAAATTCGCCGCCGATGTGGCGGATCGCGTGATCTTTCTGAATCAGGGTCGTGTCGAGGAGGAAGGCACGCCTGAACAGATCTTTGAGGCCCCGAAATCGGAGCGCCTTCAACAATTTATCCAATCCATCAACTGATCTTTGGGAGGACCCATGAAACTGAAACTCGCTCTGACGAGCCTGGTAATTGCCACACTCGCCCCACTTGTTACTGCCGCTGAATCAGTGCGCATTGGAATTGCCACCGAGGCCTATCCGCCGTTTTCGACCCCAGATGCTTCGGGCAGCTATAAAGGTTGGGAAATCGACATCATCCACGCGATCTGTGCCGAGGCTAAAATGGACTGCACCATTGTTGCCACCGCTTGGGATGGGATCATTCCGTCACTGACTGCCGAGAAAATCGACGTGATCGCCGCCTCACTCAGTATCAATGAAGAGCGACTGCAGGTTATTGATTTCTCGAACAAATACTATCAGACCGGGGCCTCTGTGGCGGTTGCAAAAGGGGCGAATGTGACCTCGACGCCTTCAGGCGTTGCCAGCAAAACCATCGGAGTGCAATCCGGGTCGATCCATCAGGCCTATGCGCTAAAACATTTCCCAGATGCCACTTTGCGCGAATATCAGACTCAGGACGAAGCCAATCAGGATCTGTTTGCCGGTCGTATTGATGGCGCGCTTGCTGATGTTTTGATCCTGGAAGAGTTCCTGAAATCAGACGAAGGCATGTTGTGTTGTGAAGATGCTGGTTTGGTGGCCGCCGATCAGGATATTCACGGTCTGGGCATTGGCTTTGGCCTCCGTAAGGGCAGCGACGATTTGAAAGCCCAGTTGAATGCTGCGATCGACGGCATTCGTGCCAACGGCACCTATGACGAGATCACTGCGGGTTATTTCAACTTCAATATCTTCGGCGAGTAACGCCTGCGTGCGGGGGGCATCCCCCCGCCAAAAGGGAGGAACGCATGGCAACCGCATATCGAGATATGAGCGCGTCAGAGCTTCTGGCGCTGGCCCCACCCGGATGGGGCGGAGTGCTGCTGGATGGTCTGATCGTATCGCTTCAGGTTGCCCTGCTGGGCTATCTGATTGGCCTTGGCATCGGCCTGGTCGGGGCAACGTTGAAACGCTCAGGCGGTCCTGTGACCCGTGATCTGATGAGTGTTTACACCACCTTGGTACGGGCGATCCCCGAGCTGGTCCTGATCCTGCTGGCCTATTTCGCGATGCCGGAACTGGTCAACACGCTCCTCTCGGCGGCAGGACAACCTCGGATCGAGATCAATGGCTTTGTAGCCGGGGTGCTGGTGATCGGCTTTGTGCAGGGGGCTTATGCGACCGAGGTGCTGCGCGGCGCCATGGCGTCAGTGCCGGTTGGGCATATCGAAGCGGCTCAGAGCTTTGGCATGCATCCGTGGTGTATCTTTCACCGCATCACCCTGCCTGAGTTGCTACCATCTGCATTGCCCGGCCTGTCGAACCTCTGGCTGATTGCCACCAAAGACACCGCGCTTCTGGCTGTGGTCGGGTTTACCGAACTGACCCTCGCAGCGCGACAGGCGGCTGGGGCCACCAAACACCACTTCCTGTTTTTGATGGCGGCGGGGGCGCTGTACCTGATCGTCACGCTTTTGTCGGCGCAGCTGTTTCGCGTGCTAGAAAACCGAGCCAACCGAGGGGCCCGCCATGTCTGATCGCATGTTTCTCAAGGACTTGCTGAAACCCCATCGTATCGCGATGGCCGCTGTGGCGGGGGGACTTGCCCTTCTGATGGCTATCAACATGGACTGGAGCTGGCTGCCGAAATATGCGCCGGACATTCTGCGGGCACTTTGGATCACCATGGCGCTGCTTGCAGGATCGATTGTGATCGGCTTTTTGCTGGCGGTGCCCATTGGTCTTGTACAGGTCACCGGGCCGCGTCCTTTGTCATTGTTGGCCAAAACCTTCTGTACGCTGATCCGGGGCACACCGATCCTATTGCAGATGTGGGTACTCTATTACGGGTTGGGGTCGCTGTTTCCCTATCTGCCGGGCCTGCGCGGGTCCTGGATCTGGCCGTTCCTCATTGAATCCTGGCCCTATGCGCTGGTGGCACTCACCCTGTCGTTTGCCGGGTATGAAGGCGAAGTGATGCGGGGGGCCTTCAAGGGAGTGCCGCGCGGCGAACTGGAAGCCGCACGTGCCATGGGGATGCACCCGCTCACTATCCTGCGTAGGATCTGGCTACCGCGTGCCGTGCAGCGCGTGCTGCCCACGTTGGGCGGAGAGCTGATCCTGCAGCTTAAGGCCACTCCGCTGGTTGCCACCATTGCTGTCGTCGATATCTACGCGGTTTTCGGGCGAATTCGGCAAGAAACCTTCATAACCTATGAACCGCTTTTGATGTTGGCACTGATCTACTTGCTTCTTGCGGGCTCGATCACGTTCGCTATGCGACTTTTGGAAATGAAGCTTCCAATTTCCAGATAATTGGCGGACTCATCCTGTTTAAGTGAAGCACCTTCTGTTTCCCTCCCATTATCCAGCTCCGCCAAGTCCCTGTGGCTGAAGAGAGTTTGTTTACGGGTGAGAAGCTCAGGAGCCTACACCAGCTGCGCGATCTCCATTCAGGTGCAAGCAGATGTTACTCGCAGGCCTTAATTTCTGATCGATCATCAGGGGCGCTTTATGGCAGGGAGACGCGAGAGGTTTGCGGAAAATGCCACCTCAGTCCATGTGTTCGAAGTGGAGGTGGGACGAAGGGATTGCGGCCACCATTCACCATCGCTACACCCATTATTATGCAAGATAAAAACGGTAACATTCGACAGGAAAACACGGATACGCGACGCGCTGAACTGATCGCAGCAACTTTGCGTGTGATTGCAAGGGACGGCGTGCGCGGCGCCACGGTTCGGGAAATTTCGAAAGAAGCGGATGTTACCCAAGGGCTGATCCGATACTATTTTAAGACTAAAGACGAGCTCATCGCGGCGGCCTATGAAACCTACATGGGTGATCTGGTGTGCATGGCAGACGAAGCATCCCGTGGTAAAGCCACTGCAACCAAGCGCCTGGCCGACTTTATCCGGGTCTCGCTTGAAGCGCCCGTGACCAGCCACGCCTCGGTTGCGATCTGGGCCGGTTTCTTTGAAACATTGCTTCATGACAGCGCGATGACCGCGAGCCACAATCGAAGCTATGACCGGCTGCGCCTGCACCTGAAACAATTGATTGCCGACGTGCAGTCTGAGAACGGGTGCACAACGGATGAAGCCACTTTGCGACGCTATTCGATTGCAGGGAACGCTATTCTCGACGGTTTGTGGTTGGAAGGGGGTGCCCTTCCGGAGGCCTTCAAGCCTGGTGAACTGGTCAAGGTCGGGTTGGAGAGTATTGGAGCTCTTCTTGGGATCGACCTGGAATCAGCGACATGATCACGTTTTGGCGCTCACCTGGTCTAAGCTCGATCTTTGCAAGATGTAGCGCAGCGTTGCCACGTGAGGACGAATATTGATCTTTCGTGATTAAGCGAATTCTGACCGTAGTCCAAGTGTTCCCGCCAGAGTGTTCCAGTGGGTTTTAGTCGGATTTTTATTGTGTTGCATCAGCGGCTTATCGCGCTAGCCTACAGATCTTCAAGCAGAGTCGCGATTGGTGTGGCTCGCCAGATATTAGGAGACAGGCTGTGAAAGGCGACAAGAAGGTCATTGAATATTTGAACGCGGCACTGAAGCATGAGCTGACCGCTGTTAGTCAGTTTTGGCTGCACTATCGCCTTCAGAATGATTGGGGTGTTACCAAGCTTGCCAAAAAGATGCGTGAAGAAAGCATCGAAGAGATGGAACATGCGGACAAGCTGATTGATCGCATCATTTTCCTTGAGGGTGTACCCAATCTTCAGTCGTTGAACCCTTTGCGGATTGGCGAAAATGTGCGCGAAACTCTTGAATGTGATCTGCAAGTGGAACTGGAGGCTGTCGCGCTATATGCCGAGGCGCGTAAGTATTGTGCAGAGGTCGGGGATTTTGCTTCGATGGAGCTGTTTCAGAACCTGGTTATGGATGAACAGGGCCACGTCGATTTTCTTGAAACCCAGATTGGTTTGCTCGACGATATTGGTCCACAGAATTACAACATGCTGAACGCGGACTCGGCCGATAACGTCGACGGTTAAGTCTGATATCGGAGATTATCAGTTCTGCCGCGCGGCGCCTTGAGGGTTTGTCGCGTGGCTACACGAATATTTAATTCCTGAACATCTGGGTTGCGGCAGCACAGCCACTGATCGTTCTTGGCGCGACGATGTTTGTCTCTCGCGCAACCGCCAACCAGGTCCGTCACCGGGCGGGGGACAGGAGACAAGCCGATCACTGCCCCGCACTTGCGTGAACGGGCAAATGCTGTTTGGGTGATAGGGCTAGGTCGTCCCCAGCAGAAAGAACAACTGCAGGGACCCCCACATATGTCGATCCAGACCGATCCAATTTTGCAAATTCGTAATCTCTCGATTGAGCTGCCGCGCGGAGCTGATCGAACCCATGCTGTGGAAGACGTCAACCTGACGCTCAAACGTGGTGAAATCCTCTGTGTTGTCGGGGAAAGCGGATCGGGCAAATCTGTGATGACCAGCGCCATCATGAATGATGTCCCGGAACGCCTGAATATCGCTTCGGGTGAGGTGTTGTTCAATGGCTCGGATGTTTTGGGCATGACCAAGGCCGAGCTGAATGAGCTCCGCGGCGCGCGGATTTCGATGATCTATCAAGAACCCATGGCGGCGCTGAACCCCACGTTGAAAATTGGCAAACAGGTGGATGAGGTGTTTGCGCTGCACCGGCCAGATATCACGCCCCGCCAA
>Ga0189288_10152_pt1 | contig 58500 bp, 50 predicted proteins | sample UW105minimetaG_FD_130316 | JGI IMG/M metagenome (GOLD analysis project Ga0189288, IMG submission 130316) | Marine microbial communities from the Costa Rica Dome - UW105 mini metaG | ecosystem: Environmental > Aquatic > Marine > Oceanic > Photic zone | place: Costa Rica: the Eastern Pacific...
AGGGATTTATTCTCAAGATATGTTCAGAAATTTTGACAAAAAAAGAGCCAGTGATTATCGGTCACTGGCTCTTTTTATTTTGGCCGCCCCGGAAGCGAGCACCACTTAAGGTAAACGGCTTGCCTTCGGGCGCCTTTTTTGTTTCTGAAAAAATGCGAGGAACCGATGCTCAGAGCCATGGCACTGATCTTCACGCTCTCTGTTCTGGCAGTGCCGGCGCAGTCCCAGGTTTTTCGCTGCGAAAAAGACGGCAATACGGTGTTCTCGGACCAGCCCTGCGGCGAGGATGCTGAATCGCTTGAGCTACGGGATAACCGCATTGGCGGCAGTTTCAATCAGAACCTCCCGGTGCAGGAGTCCCCTGATCCAGAAGAACAGACAGAAGAGTCAGAACAAGAAAAAGAGGCCGGCACATGCCGTTTTATCAACTCCACCGATTTGCGTCGTTATCTGGTTCGTGAGCAGGTGGTGCGAGGCATGACCCGGGACAACGTGCGCCGTGCTTTTGGTAACCCTCCTGAAACCTACACCAGCCCCCAGGAAGTCTGGATCTACCAGACCCGCTATTATGGCGCGCTCTATGAGCTGACCTATGTGTATTTCAGGGATGGCTGTGTTGAACGGGTTGAGTACCGGAAACCCTGACCGCATCAAGCAGGAGGTTGCGGGGTGTCAGTGAACGATCGCAGAAATGCCCCAGCCTGACCCTGTACCCCTGCTCTTCCAGAAAGAGCGCGTAATCCAACACCATCCAGAGCTCCAGAGGACGCCGGAACAGATGCCTGACCAGCTCATGGCGGCGAACCTCGGCCAGCCGTTGCACGCCAAACGCCTGCCAGTGATCAAAGTCCACCGTATCGAGTAATCGGAGCTGTTTTTTTGCCGCCGCCCAACGGCAAAAGGCGGGAAAGCCTTCGTTCAAAAGGCGGGGCGGATTCGAAGGAACCGGCAGATACTCATCACACCCACGAAGTTGCCGCTGCAGACCATCAAATCCCAGGCGCCACTGGCTGACAAGACGGGTCTGTTCCCTCACCCGGGCCGGTGCCGTCACGGTTTCCTGAACCGCAAGCCGAAGATCGTTACGGCTCGGCTGCAGCGCTTTTTGGTGATCCGCCGCCCGCTTTGAAAGCGGCCGGTAGTGTTCCATCTCGGTGAGGTGGTAGCAGCAGGGCGAGACGCTCAATCTTGGCAACCCGGATTCACTGCCTCGCTTCAGCAACTGTCGGTGCAGATCGCCACAAGCATGCAGTGCAACACCGTGGTGACGGCTGGGAAGCGACAACTCCTCCGCCATGACATCCTGCCAGCGGATCGACACTGGATCTCCGAACTGTTGTGCCAGTCGGTTGCCATCGCGCACCAGCTCCGGATTCCACTCAAAACCCTGTATCTCACCGGGGCAAAACGGCGCCAGTGTCCGGGACAGATGGCCCTTACCACAACACCAGTCCAGGGCGGGGTGTTCCAGCGGTATCAGTGCCGCCGTAAAGGCGCCCGACTGCAGGCGTTTCCGACCGGGCATATCCGTGGCCCGGATTTCCGGGAGAGTCGCCTCTGATGCCTTTTCGGGTGCCGATAACAGCTCCGGCAGTTGAACCATGTCGGCGTAACGGTCGAGGGACGGCAACCATGAGGCAACCCGAGCCGCCAACTCAACCGGGCTGCCATCCAGTTGCTGGCATTCCCCATCGGTTAGTTCCGCCAGCATGGTGCCCAGTTCCGGATAACGACGCGCCCAGGCAGGCTCCGGCGTCATGAACGGCGCCGGTTGCCAGAACTCGGAATGCTGTACCAGCCAGTCGTTCAGCTGCTGCCAATGCTGGTAAAAAGATTCCGCGCCGTGGTGTAAACTCGCCGCCGGAGGTAACGTCATGCAACTGGCCTTTGTACTTGTTGAACCCAAGGTTCCGGAAAATGTCGGTGCGGCCGCCCGCGCCCTGTGCACGATGGGCTTCGGCGAGCTCTGGCTGGTCAATTCCGACCTGCACACCCGCCCGGAAGCCCACTGGCTGGCCCATGGCAGCGACCATATCCTGGACAATGCGCGCATTTTCCCCGATCTGGCTGCGGTAAGAAACTCCGTAGACCTGCTGATGGGGACCTCCGCCAAGACCCGGCATCAGCGCCAGGATTGGCACGGCCCCTCAGATCTGCGGAAGGTTCTGGCCACGAAGGGTGCGTCCGTGGCAACCGCAGCACTGGTGTTTGGCCGGGAAGATCGCGGGCTGTCCAATGAAGAGCTGGCTCTCTGCGATCTGTTAACCGGCATCCCCATGAAGGTCACCTACCCCTCCCTGAACCTTGCCCAGTCGGTGATGCTCTATGCCTGGGAAATGTCCGGACTATCGGTCGCTACGGAGAGCCAGATTGAGCCCGCAGGTGAACATCGTCTTGGCGCGCTTCGTGGACGACTCGAAACCTTGCTACCGGAACTGGACACACCGCCTGAGGGAAAACTGTCCCAGTGGGTTTTCGAGCGTTTGCCCTTGTTGTCTGATCGGGATATCGGGTTTGTTCATACGCTGTGTTCGAACATTGAGCGCGCTGTGGATTGCAGATCTCAGTCGCGCTCGAATTCCGAGGCGGAGCAGGACGGATAGCCCCTCCCGGGATACGCTGTGAATACGTCCATGTACGCTCGACGAAAACATCCATGTTTTCGACGATCCCGGGAGGGGCTATCCGCCCTGCTCTCGGGCCTTTTGCGCGCACCGGGGTATTGAGCCTACTCCTGGAATCTTCCTGGGCGGAAGGCATCCAGGCAAACGGACGGCTCCTCGCCTTCGATTACCTGGGCGATGACATCGGCACTGCCCGCGGACAGGGTCCAGCCGAAGGTGCCGTGGCCAGTGTTGAGGTAGAGGTTGTCTCGGGGACCGCGGCCGATAATCGCAGGGCCATCCGGGGTCATGGGGCGGAAGCCGGTCCAGGTTTCCGCGGCGTCGAGATCGGCGCAGCCGGGGAACCGGGACTCCACCGATTTTCGGATCGTGGCCAGCCTCGCCTCCGGAATGTCTCTGTTGAAATCCGCTGGCTCGACAAACCCTGTGGCGCGTAATCGATTGCCCAGACGAGTAGAAACCACTTTGTAGTTGTCATCGTGAATGGTGGAAGCGGGGCCTCGTTCCGGGTCCTTCATGGGGACCGTCAGGCTGTAACCTTTTACCGGATAGATGGGCAGTTCGAGGCCCAGGGGCTGAACTAGGTGGTTGGACCAGCAGCCGGCGCTGATCACCACGGCATCCACTTCCAGGGCTTCCATGACTCCATCGCTGTTTCTGACTGAAATTGCGCTGACCCTCTGGTCATCGGCAATCAGCTTTTCCGCTTCCACGTTGTAACGAACCACTATCCCCTTTGCCTCGCAGACTTTAGCGAGTTCCCGGGAAAATTTGTGGCAATCGCCGGTTCCGTCGGTGTCATAGCTCAGGGCGCCATAAAGCGGACCATTGCCAACCATGCCGGGCTCGGCGTCGCGCACCTGTTCGGGTGTGAGCAAACGGGAAGGGATGCCCAGTTCGTTCAGCAATTCATGGGTCGTCCGGTAGCCTTCCAGCGCTTCCGGTGTGCTCGCCAGGTGCAGCAGACCCTGGTGGTCGCCATCGAAGGACAGATCAAGCTCCTTCTCAAGCGCCATGAATCGCTCCCGGCTGTGGATACCGAGGCGCAACATGGCGCGGCGATTCAACCCGAACAGCCCTGGCGACCAGGCGTAACGGAGCGTGGCGAACATGAACTTGAGTGTTTCCACAGACGGCGGAAAGCGTAGCTTCAGGGGGCCATCCTGCTTGAGGATCCAGGGGATGGCCTTGAATACAATCGCGGGATCGGCCCAGGGGTACACCACCCCATAGGATCGCTGGGCCGCGTTGGCCTTGCTGGTCTCGTTGCCGGCCATTGAATGACGTTCCAGCACAGTCACCTGGTGGCCCCGGCGATTCAGTTCATAGGCGGTGGTCATTCCCACCACGCCGCCACCAACAACAGCAATGTGCATGCATTCCTCCCTCATGTTTACTCCACGCCGGTCTTCGCCAGAAGACGCCGGTACTCTTTTAAAACGCTTTCATCTTCTTTCGGATATTCCGGCGCCAGTTTCTGCAATTGCTCAGCCAGTATGGCTGCGACAATCGGGCGCGCCTGGGGCTTCCGATCGCCCGGCACGATAAACCAGGGTGCCTGCTCTGTATGGGTCGCGGCAATGGCTTCCTCGGCAAACGCTTCGTACTCCCTGCGTTTTTCCCAGCCATCGATATCGGACCGATCAAACTTCCAGCGCTTGCGCGGCTTGTCCAGACGCTTGAGAAGCCTCTGGCGATGCTCATCCTCAGACAGGTTGAGCCAGATCTTGATCACCGTGGTGCCCTCTTCCACGAGATGATTCTCGAAGTTCCGGATGGAGCGGTAACGGTTTTCCCAGTTATAGCTGTCTGCTTCATGAACCGGCCAGACCCGTTCTGCGATCACAGCCTCATGATGGCTGCGATTGAAGGCGACCATCTCACCAAAGCCGGGCAGAAACGGCGTGACCCGCCAGAGAAAGTCATGGCGGGTTTCGGCCCCCCTCGGCCGGCTGAACGACCAGGCATGGAAACCAGCGGGGTCGGCGTAGGTTGCCAGAGTACGGATCAGGCTGTCTTTTCCACTGGTGTCCGGGCCGTGGGTAACCAATAGAACCGCCCTGGACTGGTTGGCCCAGAGCCGGCGCTGGTATTCACCGATCTGATCCAGACTGGCTTCCAACCCTGGCAGGGTGGTGTCATCGCCATCCAGAAAAGTCGGGTAATCCCGGAATCTGGGTTTTCCAGGGTCGTAGAGAAAAGAACTGGCAAACGCCGACAATTTCATCCAATGCTCCGTGCAAGTCCCTATGAATGTAATACAGGTCAACAATCGTACAAACTGGTAAACTTGTGAGCTTGAATTCACAGAATAGCAGCCTGGACGCAGGTTGCGATGGAGTGTAGTACCCGGCAATGAGTAAAAAACGTCGCGAGATTCCCGTATTCGATCACCCGATCATCGAAACCCACTGTCACCTGGATTACCTCAAGGACCGTCCGCTCGAGGAAACCCTGGAGCAGGCAAAAGGGGTCAATATCGAGAAAGTGATCACCATTGCGGTGTCCCCGGACAACCTTGCCAGAGTACGCGAACTCAGCCAGATGGCGCCTTGGGTTTATGGTACTCAGGGGATCCACCCCCACGATGCTGAAAGCTATTCTGATGACGTGGAAGCCGAAATCCGTGCCCACGCCCGGGATGAGAAGATCGTTGCCGTGGGTGAAATCGGCCTGGACTATTTTTACGACAACGCCGACCGGGGCGTGCAGCGCGAGGTGTTCCGGCGCCAGCTCCAGATCGCCTGTGACACAGACAGACCCGTGGTGATTCATAGCCGGGAAGCCGACGAGGATACCATCGAGATCCTGGGCGAGTTTGAGGCCACCCTCAAACGCCGGGGCGTAATCCACAGTTTCACGTCCGGCCCTGGGCTTGCCCGGTATGCCCTGGATCAGGGCTGGTGCCTGGGCTTCAACGGCATCACCACGTTCAACAAGGCCGAAAATGTAAGGGACATCGTGCGCATGGCTCCGATCGAGCAGATCCTGCTGGAAACCGATTCACCGTTCCTGACTCCGGTACCCTACCGCGGTAAGGAAAACGCACCTTTTTACCTGCCCTTTGTCGCCGAGAAAATCGCTGAGGTGAAAGAACTGCCTCTGGACGAAGTGATTGGCAAAACGTATCACAATAGCCTGAGGACCTTTTTCCCCAGCAAATGATAAAACGCGTCCCCATCTCCGCACTCAAGGTCGGCATGTACATAACCGATCTGAACAACGACTGGATTCCCCACAACACCCAGCGCAAGCGAGGTGTTATCAAAAAAGAGGAAACCATCGAGAAAATCCGCCAGATGGGGGTGGAGTTCGTTTATATCCACGCCTCAAAAGGCCTCGATTTCCAAGATTCGGAAACGGCCGCCGAGGTGGATCGCCGGAATGAGTCGGCCCTGCAAAAGGCGGGTGAACTGACGCCGGGCTTGCGGCCCCATGTTCCGCTTGCGGAAGAAATCGTGATTGCCCAGCAGATCCATAGTCAGGCCCAGGGGCTGGTGGGCGAGTTCATGAACCACGCCAAGGTGGGCAGCGCTATCGATGTGGCGCCCATCCACCAGTTGGCGGACGAACTGCAACACTCCGTGCTCAGGAATGCCAACGCACTAAGCTGCCTGGGGCGCATCCGGGAAAAAGACAATTATCTTCTGGAACACTCGGTAAATCTGAGTGTGTTGATGTCCCTGTTCGGGAACTACCGCGGCCTGTCGTCTGACGTCCTGCACCAGACCATTGTGGGCGCACTTCTCCACGACCTGGGAAAAATCCTCACACCCGACGAGATACTGCACAAGCCCGGACGCCTGACCCCGGAGGAGTTTGAAGTGATGAAACTCCACGCCCGCCATTCACGGGACATTCTGGCTACCACAGAGGGCATTGGCGAGCTCACCGTCATCACGGCGGCCCAGCACCACGAACGCCTCGACGGCACAGGCTATCCAGAGGGTCTGAAGGGTGATGAGATCTCGGAATACGGTCGCATGGTGGCGATCAGCGATGTATACGATGCCATCACCGCAGACCGGGTCTATCACAAGGGCATGACACCAACACAGGGTCTGAAGAAGCTTCTGGAGTGGAGCGGCACTCACCTCGATCCCAGTCTGGTCAAACAGTTTATCCGGTGCCTGGGCCTTTACCCGGTGGGTTCGCTGGTGCTTCTGGAAAGTGGTCGCCTTGGCGTCGTGGTTGAAGCCAATGAAAGTGACCAGAGGCTGCCGACTGTGCGCGTTATGTACCACACCAAATTCCGCATGCCGATCACAGTAGATACCCTCGATCTCGCGAAACCGGGCACACAGGACCGGATTCTGCGAGCCGTTGATCCGGAAACCTACAAGATTGATGTCAGGAAATTCCTCGCCTGAGAACGCTGACAGCCGCGGACAGCTCGGAATAGAGTGGTTCAACAGCTGCTATCAGGAAGATGGATCAGAGAATCGGACATAGCGATTGCGGCCCCGGTGCTTGGCCTGATACATGGCCTGGTCGGCCTGGCGCAGGAGCTGGTCGCCGTCCAGATCCTCTGCCTGCGGGAACAGCGTGTAGCCGATACTGGCTGAAACTTCGACGCTGTGATCGGCAACCCAGACAGGTTCTGCCACCCGCGCCAAAAGACGTACCAACAGGGTCTCAAGAGATGCGTCGTCCTGAACATTCATCACGATGGCCGCAAACTCATCACCACCGAGCCTCGCCAGAGTATCCTCTTGCCGGAGTTCCGAACGCATACGGGCGGCCACCTCGACAAGCAACTGGTCACCCGCCTCATGACCGAAGGCATCGTTTACCGGCTTGAACTCGTCCAGATCAATATAAACCACCGCCAGTTTGCCGCTCTGACGCCGGGTAAGAGCCATGCCTTGCTGCAATCGGTCGGCAAACAGAACCCGGTTAGGCATTCCGGTCAGGGCATCGTAATGGGCCATGATCCGGAGCTTTCTTTCCTGCTCTTTAAGCCGACTGATGTCACTGAAAATACCGACAAAATGCGAGACTTCGCCATGATCGCCACGAACACTGCTCAGTGTTACCGACAAGGTAATCGGCTCGCCATCATTGCGTCTGCTGGAAAACTCTCCGGACCAGAAGCCCTGAGACCGGGCACTGGCGAAAATACCACTGCCTTCCTCCACCGGTAGGGGTGGCAGTCTTCCTATTGCCCGATTGCGGGGCCGGCCGGTTATCGCCAGATACGCATCGTTGGCATCAATCACGATGCCGTGATTATCAGTAATGAAAATAGCCTCGCGGGCGTATTCGAAGACGCTCGCCGCCAGCCGCTGCCGCTGTTCCGCGTGTTTCCGGAGAGTGATTTCATACAGGGAGCAAAGAATCAGAGCTTCCGGTTCGTCCTCGGTGTGGACGGGCGCCATGGTAAGCTCCACCCAGATTTCCGTGCCGTCAGAGCGATTCAGAACCCATTCGCACTGTTCCACCTGACCCGCCGAAACCCGGGCCAGCATGGGCGCCATTTTCTGTCGGGAAATCTGCCCGTCTGGCTGGAATTCCGGCGAAAAGACCGCCAGATCCTTGCCGACCAGTGATTCACTGGAGGTGTACCTGAGCAGGTCAACAGAAGCCCGGTTGGTGTCGATGAAAAGTCCACCCCGGATCAGCAATGCAGCTTGTGGCCAACCCCGGATAAGCTGGCGCAGACGCCTCTGTTCCGCGGCCAGCTGCCGCTTGCTCTTGCCCAGCCAGAGCGACAATGCCACCAGCAACATGAGCAACACCAGAATGGTAAAGACCCAGAGCCGATACTGGTGCAACGCATCCACCCAGGTAAGTTGGGGCACCTGGTCGTAGGGCGTTACCCGCAGAGTGCGAGCCAGGTACTCAACCGACTGGTAGTCTGCGGGCGGCGAAAAACCCGAAATGCCCACTGACAGCGCCACCTCGTCTTCCGGCTCAATGGCAAAAAGCGCCGACGCGATACGACGGACGGCCCGCTCGTTTACATGGGGCAGCGCCACCAGGGGCCATTCCGGGTATAGACGGGTTGAAACAACGTAAGGGAAACCCGCCAGCCGCTGACGGTTCAGAACCTTTACCTTGGTAAACAGATCAGGGTCTTCCTGCGCCATCTGCTCCAGAATGCTGGTTCGGATAAAGCCTACATCGGCATATCCGGAGAGAACCGAACGAACCACTCGGTCGTGGGTGCCCATAAACCGGATCAGATTCACTCTGCGGATATCAATACCGGCATCCATCAGCTCGAGAACCTGGGTCTGGTAGCCCCCGAGGAAATGGACACCGGGCGAGGCAATGGTTTTATCACGGATATCGGCAAGCTGTTCAATGTCGTCGCGCTCGGCCCTGGTAAAGATCACGCCACCAAGACTGCCGGTCGAAGACTGGCCGGAGCGCCTGACCAGAGTCGCCAGAACGCCGGTCAGACTGCGTTCGCTTCGGATCAGTAGAAAATGGCTGGGATTGGTAAGAAAAAAATCGAGCCGGTTGGCGGCGATCGCCCGGCTCATATTCTCCTGATTGAGAACCTCCAGCCTTACGGATATGCCGGTTTCCCTGGACAGGTAGTCCGTCAGAGGCTGGTAACGTTCCTGAAGCACACTGTCCGGCCGATAGGCGAATACACCCATAGTCAGTGTTTCATCGGCACTGGCTGATGCCATCGCCACAAATTCCGTGGCAAACAGAAAACAAAGACAGGCAACAAACCGGCGAATATTCAAGAGACCCTCGCTGGCAGAAACGAAGGATCTGACATGCGCTGGATGCCAGGATTTTGATCAATCATACCCTCTGCCAGCATAAGGCGAGACAGGGATCCGGCCATGGTTTCGATGGGTCCGGCTGCTCTGAGATAACGCTGGTTCGCGGCCAGATCCGGCAGCATAACGCTGGCCAGTGCCATGCGAACCTCGTCCGGACTGATCCCCTGACGGGTGGCAATCCGGTACATTGAGTCGTGCATGCTCCGCACCAGGTGCTGCAGGCCGGTAAAATGTCCGGTCAACAGGTCGCGAACCGCTCTGGAATTGCTCTCTGCCGCTTTCCGGGTCACCACCAGCACATCGAAGATGGTTTCCGGAATGTCGCTACTATCGAAGAGTCTGACGCCTCCGGCGTTCTCTATGAGTGACGCTGTTGGCTCGTAGCACACGGAAGCATCCACTTCACCGCGGGACCAGGCTTGTGCATGCTGGCTTACCGGCAAATCCACTTTTATCACGTCGCTGCGACCGAGCCCCGCTACCTCAAGGATTTTAAACAGCATAACGCCCGAGACGCCGTTCAGCTCCACCGCAATCCGCTGCCCCTTGAGGGCTGTCAATTCCGTGATCGATGGCTTGACCATCAGTACATCGGCGCCGGCGGACACATCAGCGACGGCAACCACAAGCAGTTCCAGCCCACTCGACCGGACCCGTATGGTTTCATCCAGAGTCAGCGCCGCCCCATCAAGCGCCCCTGAAATAAGGGCCTCCATGGAGTCTTTGGCAGACGTGCCCGGCACCAGCGCAACCGTATCCGGCAACCAGTTGAAATCACGGGCAAGGTACAGTGGCTCGTAGCCGATCCAGGGGTGGATACCGAACCTCAGCGGGCCGGGATCGCTGCAACCCGGCAATCCCGCCGCGGACAGTCCGGCTGCTATCGATAGACCAAGGAATTCACGGCGTTGCATCAGGCTCCGGACCGGGCGAAGACATTAACATTTGTCAATAAACGACAGTTTACTGCTTCACATACTACCCGTAAAACCGCAACTTGCCTTGCACCGTGTCAATTTATCCCAAAGACAGGAACACCCCCATCAGCACCGGCGAGAGAAAAGACAGCAAGAAACCGGAGGCGATCGCCACCGGAACACAGGTCAGCCCGCCACTGCTGCGGATAACCGGCAGGGTGAAGTCCATGGCGGTAGCGCCACCATAACCAATAGCCATGGCCGGCCTGTTGGCAATCAACAAGGGGATGATTGCCAGCGCAACAATCTCCCTGAGCACATCATTGAGGAAGGCCACGCCGCCCCAGGCAGGGCCAAGGGCTTCGCCGATGACAATGCCGGACAGCGAGTACCAGCCAAACCCGGAGGCAACCGCCAGGGCGTCGTGCCAGGGCAACCCAAGCCAGGGTATCAACAGGGCACCGGCCACCAGGGAACTGAGCGTCAGAGCCAGTGCAATGCCGAGGCCCTGCCGATTCATCAGCAGCTTGCGCAGCGACAGCCCGGCATTGCGCAACTGCAGGCCGATAAGAAACAGCAGCAACATCAGGGACCAGGTCGCCAGTTGTTCCGCCATGGGCATGTCCGGCAACAGGTAGTAGCCGGCAAGCAGCCCGGCAATAACCGCCACCAGCGGTTTCAGGCCAGCCAGAAAAAGCCGGCGGTATCCGGGGCTGACACTGCCCTCGACCCGCTCGATGGACATTGGCTGCCAGCGGTGGAACATCCAGAGCCCAAACATGTTGGCGACGAAAAGCACCAGCACCAGTGCCAGCACCTGAGTCGCCATGCCACCCAGTTGCGCCGCCAGGCCCTCCATCTGGCCAAGCCCCAGGCCCAGCAGCAACAGGATGAAGTAAACCAGTGCCTCCACCGTGTAATGGATCACCGTCATGGCCCGGCGGTTTTCCAGGGCGATGGCAAAACCCAGGAACAGGGGAGCAAGAATGAGCAAGGCTCCAGTCAGCATGGCGTCCTCGAAAAGAAAAGGGGTTATCAGGTCAGGGGTTTGAACTGGTCGGGATCGGCATCCGGGGTGGCCTGTTCGCCCTGGGGAGCTCCGATAGTGCGGGCAAGACGCTGGGCGGTAACGGACCAGACCGCATAATCTCCGGGCTTCGGCTCATAGCCTTTTCCCACCATGGTGCCGGCGACGCTCCTGAGAACCGATTCAGCCCGGGCCTGGGTTGGCCAGGGCCCACGGCAGAACTGCCCATCCGGGCGCCCCTCATCAGGGCCAGACAGAGCGACCAGGCCCCAATGGCCGCCGCCTGCTGGCCGGATGTGCAGCTCGATGCGTTGGCCGTCTTTCACCATGACAAGATCCCGAAGCGGGCTACGGCCGTGGAAATAGTGGAGCTTCATGGCGTTATGCTGTCAGTGCAGAACATGCCCTGACCTGTCCTGAACGAGGACCCAGGGTGCGATGACGACCGCCCAAAGTTCCGCATTGCGATCATACCAATCCTGCGCGGTGTCCGGCGCAACCTCACCAACGCGTCCATCGTTCATCCACTGTTCGAAACGGGCTTTGTTATCCGCCGCCAACTCAGTCGCCACTTCAAGCAGATCCAGGTCCGGCGACACCCTGACGACCTGCCCCCTCGCAAAGTAGGTCTGCAGATCGTGCCAGCGGATGCGAGAAGTCTCAAGATTCAGCTTGGCTTTCAATTCGTCCCGGGATGGGGAGGATGACATGACTACCTCATCAGTCTAAACAGGGCTCAGGCTGGCCAGACTACCGGAAATCTCGCCCCACCGCATCTGCCAGAATCTGAGCAATCTGTTCTGAAAGGTTCATGGGGTCAAAGGGCTTCGGTATGACACCGAGCGCTCCCAACGCCTGATATTCCTCGATTTCGGATTTCTGTAGCCTGGCGGTCATAAAGATGACTGGCACTGTCTCCATCCCATCAAGCTCACGCAGTGCCTGCAACGTCGTAGGACCATCCATTCCCGGCATCATAACGTCCAGCAAAATCAGTTCCGGCTCGAATTCTGGGGCTCTCTCCACAGCCTCAGCGCCGGACTCGCAAATCGCCGTTAAAAAGCCGCCGACATCCTCCAGAGCAATTTCCGCGACTGCCCGAATATCCGGATCATCCTCAACATACAGAATCTTCTGAGGCAAGTTTTGTTGTTTACTCTCCATTACTTTTCTCCCGCTCTGTTTCTTCGGTTTCCATACCAATGCGTCTAATCAGCCTGCGGCATTCCTCGGAGTCCTGCTCGCCTGAAGCCAAAAGAGAGGCAGCACGCATAATCAGCCGTTCCTCACGGGTGCAATCGTTGGGCAGAAAATGGACGGCACCGATCAGCTCCCGGACCCCCAGCGGCAAGCGCCATTGAACCTTGAGCCGGTTTCCATAAGCCTGTGCCCACTCCTCCAGAACCTTTTCCGCCTCTGCCGTTCCGATTTCACCTCCGGCTGCAGCATACTGGTTGAGTACCTTGAGAACAGCGAGCTCGCCCAGGCGGCTTAGCAACCCGGCTTTTTGAAGCGGGAGGGGTTGTTTCTTCAGGCTGATCGCCAATCGCTGGGCCTCTTTTGCCACCTGCAAGGCGCATTCGTGGTAGGTTTTTGAAAGCTCGCGTAGCGGCTCATGCTGCAGCTTGTTGGATACATCCAGCGACAACGCCAAAGCCTGGTTCAGTGCAAGAGGTACGCCCAGAGACCCGATAGCATCTCTCAGAGTTTCAACGGGCTTGCCGGAACGCCTGAATGAGCTGCTGTTGGCCACATCCAGCAAACGGGCGGTGAGGCTGGCCTCTTCTCGCCAGCGCTCAGCCAGCTGCGCCGCGGAAAGATCTCCCTGGCGACCGATTAATTCAAGAATGTCCGAAGGGTCCACATCGGAGGGCAACTGAATCACTTCCTCCAGTGAATCACGGAGCAATGTCTTGAGGTCCGGCGCTTCAGAGGTCTGATCGACTTTCAGTAGCTTTCCAAGCCGTTCGTGGAGGTTCGCCACATCGAAGGGTTTGGTCATGTAACCGTCGATCCCGTAATGAGCCGCCTGCAACACAGACTCCCGATCAGAGCGGCCGGAAACCATCACAATGGGAACATCACGATCCAGTTGACGCACCTGCCTGACAAGTTCCAGCCCCGATCCATCCGGCAGATTTCTGTCCGCAATGTAAAGGTCAAACCGGTTATTTTTTACCTGCCTGAGCGCTTCACCGAGAGTATCGGCGAGCACAACAGACACACCCGAGTATAGGCCCGCGACGACAGTTTCCAGCAACTCTGCAATGAGATCATCGTCTTCAAGAATCAGCGCTTTCAAATGACCACCCTAAGCGTACAACGGACATTATTTGGAAGAGTAAACGGTCACCCCGTCACGGCCACCGCGTTTGCGCTCATAAAGCGCCTGATCGGCGGCATTCAGGGCATCCTCACCGTTGGTAAAATCATTAATCGCGGCAATGCCTGCGCTGAAAGTAACCTGAAAGCTGGACTCTCCCGCCACGAAAGAAAGTTCGGAAAAGCTTTCACCAATTCCACGAATCAGGTCTTTGGCCGCAGAAACATCACACTCAGGTAAAACCACCAGAAACTCCTCGCCTCCGTAACGACCGATCATATCAGTCTCGCGCAACCGATTTCTCAGAAGGTTGGCAAGGGTGCGAATCACGATATCACCCTGCGAGTGGCCCCAAGTATCGTTTACCGTCTTGAAATGATCGAGATCAAGCATAACAACACAGGACCGGTGACCACTCCTACGACATCTTGCCAGTTCTTTTTCAACCTCTTCCTTGATCAATGAATGTTTCAGAAGACCGGTCAAGCTATCCCGGTTCATAAGCTCGGAAAGCTGACGGGCCCGGTAACAACGAATGCGCACCGACCGGACCAGATAACTATCCGAGACCGGCTTCATCAGGAATTCATCCGCGCCCTTGGACAAAGCCTCCAGCTGGTTTTCGCGATCATCCTCAGAAGAGAGATAAATGATTGGCAGGCTCAACCACCGTGGCTCGAACCGAATCAGCCGGGCGAGCGTGACACCGGAATAGTCGCCGATCTGAACATCCATCAGGACGATGTCCGGCACAAAATCTGCAAGGCTGGACGTCAGGTGAAAAGGCTCTGACACTGCTTGCGCCTCAATACCGGCCGCCTGCAACACCAGACAATAGTGTTCGGCCAGCTCGGCATCGTCTTCGGCGATCAGCACCCGCCCCTGTACATTGGCGCTGCGTTCAATGGCAAGCGACTCAATCCTTTCGGCAAGTTCAGGTATGTCCACCGGATCCGGGAAGAATGCATACGCTCCGGTCTCGGCCACTCTGTAGCGGTTCTGGAAAGAATTATCGCTGCCAAGGCAGATTACCGGCAGGCGACGACGAGAGCTTTCCTCAAAAGACGTGTTCCGTATGGACATAACATCTGAAAGAGCCGATTCCCGACACAAAATGGCTGCTGCCCCACGGATTTCCGCCAATGCGTTACCAAGGGCGCCGGCATCATCACAGCTTACGCTGGTGAAGGAAAAGCCATACGGAGCCATCTCCTTTTCCAACATCGCAAGGCGTTCTTCCCCCTTTTCCACGAGCAGAACGCTCACCTGCATGCCCTGGCTACCCTTGTAGGTAGTGGGCTCCTCGGTAAAGCTACTATCCTGGTCAACCGCCTGACTCTTGACTTCAACAAGCTCTGCGAGCGCGTCTATTCCATCTGCAAATCCGTCGGGAATGTCGATAGGATGGCTGAGGACGTCGTCGAGAGCGCCAAGACTCTCAGCTTGACCTTTTAACTCCTTTTCCAGTGCCTTGGCAGCTTCACCTAGCTCTGGAAGGCCGAATGTCCCCGCCGAACCGGACAACTTGTGCAGGCTTTGATAGCAAAACAACAATCCGTCGGCAGAGAACTCACCACGCCGGGTTTTCTCTGCCAATGTTCGCAATTGCTGAATATCTTCTTTGGCCCGCTCAAGAAATCTTTGCCTGAGCACTTCCAGCCGTGAAGAAATCTTGCCTGTCGACTCCAAGGCCACATCAATACTCCTGGTGGACTATTTGCCACGCCGGCAAATTCAATTACTCTCTCGGTAATGAAAACACGTTTCAACTGCTACCGCTACGACCTGAAGGGCTGAATTTGAGGAATCTTTCTATTGGCAGCCGCGTTGCCCTTATTGCTGTCTTGAGTAGCTTTTTGACTGTCGTCGTTCTTTCAGCGACAGCCTACAACGAGCTGATCCGGGATTTCGAAAACGTTCTCACCCAGCGCCAGCTTCTGGACGCCGAGTCAATCGCCAATCGAGTCGATCAGGATCTCCAGGTGCGCATACAGGCTCTGGGCGCTTTCGCCGCTACTCTGACGGATGGTAAAAACCGACTCTCAAAAGATCGCATCGAAGCTCTGCTCGGTCGGCAATCGGCTTTATCCGAGTACTTCGAGGCAGGCCTGTTGGTCTTCGACGAAGACAGCGTGGCAATCGCCGAAAACGTTTACGTACCCAATCGTATAGGCACCTCTTACGCTGACCGGCAGCACTTTCGCGAGGCCTACAAAACCCGGGAACCCGTCATCAGCCGGCCAATTATTGGCAGGACAACCGGGCTTCTGCTCCTATCTTTTCTTTACCCTATCAGTAGTGACGATGGGGATTTACTTGGTTTCGCCGGAGGAATCATCAACCTGGCCGAGGCCGGGATCATACCGAAGCAGGAAGATGCCTCTTTTGGCGCCCTGTTCAAGGTCATCGACACCGGCCATTTCATGCAGGTGGATACGCTCTCCGTCGCCAATCCGATGCCCGATCTGCCGCCACCAGGCGAGGATCTGATTATTGATGCGGCATTGTCCGGCCAGACCTCAGGCGTTGTTTCCGACCATTCTGGAAAAAAGTGGATCTACGCTACGCAACATCTTGACCGCGTGGGCTGGATGTTTCTAAGAGCAGTGCCCTACCAACAGGCAACACAACCGGCACGGGCCTCTTTCGACAAGTTCCTTGCTGCCAGTGCCGTGGCTCTTCTGGCACTGGCAGCCATAGCTTGGCTACTCGCCCGGGCAACAACGCTTCCATTGGAGAGAATGTCGCTCAGGATACGGGAAATGGCGACGGAGGGTTTTGCGGCAAACCGATTGTCTCTTAAAGGCCCGCCAGAGGTCAGAAACGTAGCCCGCGCCTTTAACAAGCTGATGAAGGAACGCGAGGCGCTGGACATCATGAAAGACGACTTTGTCTCGAACGTAAGCCATGAGCTGCGCACGCCTTTGACCTCGATAAACGGCGCACTGAAACTGCTGCGCTCAGGCGCAGCGGGGAAACTGCCAGATAAAGCTGACTCGATGGTCGACGTTGCTTTTCGGAATAGCGAACAGTTGCAACGGCTGATATCCGACCTGCTGGACTTCAACAAAGCCATGGCAGGGCAGATGCCCATCGATCTGGAGACAGTTGATCCTGCAACAGCTATAAGGGATGCCTGCGATGGAAATCGGGCCATGGCGAGCCACTACCGCATTCCTCTGACGCTTGGACATTGCACAGAGAAATTCGTCACCGCTGATCCAACCAGACTTAGACAAATATTGGATAATTTCATCAGCAATGCCATCAAGTTTTCTCCCGTAGGAGGCTCTGTCAGGATCTCGTCAGAATCAACCTCATCTGGCATGGTTCGAATTACCGTATCAGATGAAGGCCCAGGCGTTCCGGAGAGCTTCCTGCCACGGCTGTTCCAGCGATTTGCCCAGGCCGACTCAGGCTCCGCCAGGGCCCAGGCAGGAACAGGGCTCGGCCTTGCGATCTGCCAGGAGCTGGCGAAACTCATGAACAGTGAAGTCGGCTATTTTTACGACAACGGAGCCAACTTCTGGGTTGAGCTACCTAATGACATAGTTAGGGGGAACAACATTAATGAAAGCGCCAGAACTTCCTCCTGAGGAGACTGAGCGCCAGGCGGCGCTTGAACGTACGGGCCTGCTCGATACGGAGCCTGAAGAGCGGTTTGATCGTTACACCCGTATGGCCCGCAAGGCATTCCGGGTTCCCATTGCGCTGGTTAGCCTGGTGGACAAAAACCGGCAATGGTTCAAGTCCTGCCAGGGGCTCGCAGCTTCGGAAACGTCCCGCGACGTATCCTTCTGCGGTCACACCATTCTTGACTCGGGCACCCTGATCATCGAAGACACCATGGAGGATCCTCGCTTCTCCGACAATCCGCTGGTTACCGAGGCCCCGAATATACGCTTCTACGCGGGCGCCCCCCTCCACAACAGCGAAGGCTTCAGATTGGGGACGCTCTGCCTGATTGACGCGACTCCGCGCTCCTTCGATAAGGAGGACCAATCCCTTCTTCGTGAAATGGCCGACTGTGTCGAGCGCGAAATCAACATGCAGGCGGCAACCGAGTTCTACCGGGAACTCAAACACAGCGAGCGAAGGTCACGGGCTATTATTGAAGGTACGAGAATTGGCACCTGGGAGTGGAACGTACAAACCGGGGAAACCGTTTTCAACGAGCGCTGGGCCAACATTTGCGGCTACACGCTTGATGAGCTGGAGCCTGTCAGTATCGAGACATGGTTAGCCTTCGCACATCCGGATGATCTGCCTGAATCAGAGCGATTGCTAAAAGCTCATTTTGCCGGTGAATTGTCCGAGTACGACTACCGGTGTCGGATGAAGCATAAGAACGGCCATTGGGTTTGGGTGCACGATCGCGGCCAGGTGTTTGAATGGACCGAGAACGATGAACCACTGATGATGTATGGCACCCACGCCGATATCACAGAGGAAATGAGCAACCTGAGCAAGATCCAGCATCAGAACGAAGCGCTGGCCATTCTCAATGATCTGGCCCTGGACACCGAAACCAATGATGACATTCGCATCGAAAAAGCCCTTCGGCTCGGGTCTGACTACCTGAAGCTGCCTCTCGGAATAGTCAGCGAGATCCATAGTAACGTTTATTCCATCCGGTGGTTCGTCGCCCCCGAGGATGCCGGACTGGAGCAGAATGCCAGCTTTCCACTGAAAGACACCTATTGTTCAATGCTCCTCGGTTCGCGGGAAAGCCTGGCCATTGCACACATGGCCAGATCGAGCTATCGCGATCACCGGTGCTACGACAAGTTCGGGCTTGAGAGCTACCTGGCTGCGCCCATTTTCATCAAAGACCGTTTGTACGGAACCCTCAACTTTTCTTCGCCAGAACCGAGGGAACAGGACTTCTCGGATACTGAAATCAAGTTCGTGACTCTCCTGGCACGCTGGGTTGGAGCCCTCATTGAGAGGCAGCTCAGTGTGCAGATGCTCACCAAACTGGTAGAACAGACGCCGGGCATGCTCTATCAGTATCAACAGTGGCCGGATGGCCGTGTTTCGTTTCCCTACACAAGTCCCGGCATCACGGACATCTACGGTGTTACAGCAGAGGAGGCACATGAAGATGCCTCGATCTGCTTCACCAAGATCCATCCCGATGATTTGCCCAAGGTAGCAGCCAGTATTGAGAGATCTGAGGAGTCCTTGACGCTCTGGCACAGTCACTACCGGGTAACAGATGGCAAATCCGGCTGGCGCTGGGTAGAGGGCAAGTCATCACCGGAACGGATGCCAGACGGCAGCACCATGTGGCACGGTTATATTGCTGACATTGATGAGGCAAAACAAACCGAACTGGCCCTTCAGGAAAGCGAAGTTCAGCTCCGGAGACTCTACGAACTGTCGCCCATTGGCATAGCGCTGAATGACTATGTATCAGGAGCGTTTCTTGACGTGAACGAGGCTCTGCTAGGGCCTACCCGATACAGCCGTAACCAATTGATGGCAATGGACTACTCGCAGCTCCTGCCTCCGGACTTCGAAAACCATCGACAGCAAATCATCGCGGAACTTCAGAGCGACAGACGTTTCGGGCCTTATGAAGTCGAGATCGGGCGCGCGGATGGTTCAACCTACCCTGCCATCGTCCGCGGTATGAGAATCAGCAACCCCTCTGGCCAACCCCTGACCTGGACCCTTATAGAAGATATTTCCGAGCGCAAAAAAGTAGACCGGATGAAAAGCGAGTTCATCTCAACGGTAAGCCATGAACTCCGTACGCCGCTGACCTCCATATCGGGCTCTCTTAGCCTGGTCGAAAGCGGAACTCTGGGCGCGCTTCCCTCACAGGCTGAGCGTATGGTGTCTATCGCCCATCGTAATACCGAGCAGTTGAAACAACTGGTGGACGACCTGTTAGACATGGAGAAACTTGTTTCCGGCAAGATGACCATGAACCTGCGTATACAGGAACTTGGCCCCGTCATTGAGGAGTCGGCAGAACGTCTAAAAACCTACGCCTTGGAGAGCGGCGTTTCTGTGCAGATCGAAGACAGCAGCGCAAACTGCATGGCGAAAATCGATCGATCGCGTCTGGGCCAGGCATTTCTCAATTTGCTGTCCAATGCCATCAAGTTCTCACCCCCTGAAGGTGAGGTTTTGGTATGCACCAGGATCGAAAATGGTCTTGTCCGTATCCTCGTTACTGATCAGGGATCCGGCATTCCTGATGACTTCCGAGGCAGAATTTTCCAGAAATTCGCTCAGGCAGACAGTTCCGACACCCGTGGCAAACGAGGAACAGGTCTCGGTCTGGCGATCACGAAAGAAATCATGACCCAGATGGGAGGAGATGTCGGATTCGAGTCACGGGAAGAAAGGGGCTCAACTTTCTGGCTGGAACTGCCGTTGGAGCAAGTGAAGGCATAGATGTGGGGTTTGACTCAGAGGAAGGGCATGGCGCCTGTTTCTGGTTGAGTTTGCCAGTCGCCTAAACCGGCAATAAAAGCGCTGCCTGAAAGGCAGCACTTTTACTGTCTACGGTCAGGCGGCTTAGCTATCCAGACCTTCAAGTAAGCCCGCCATATCGTCGGCGTGCTCCTCTTCCTGAGCCAGGATTTCCTCGATAATCCGCCGTGATGTCGGGTCCTGATCTCCCAGATAACGGGCAATTTCGCGGTAGCTGTCGATGGCAATCCGCTCCGCCACCAAATCTTCCACTACCATTTCCCGCAATGTATCGCCCTCAACGAACTCGGCGTGGGACCTCGTTAAAAGACCTTCGGGCGAGAAGTTCGGTTTCCCACCCAACTGCACGATACGTTCGGCCAGCCAATCGGCGTGCTGCTGTTCCTGGTCGGCATGCTCCAGGAATTCCTGGGCAGCAACATTGGCATTGATGCCATCTGCACGGAAGTAATGGCTCTTGTAGCGCAGGGTGCAGACAATTTCGGTTGCCAGCGCCTCATTCAGGATTTTCACGACATTGTCGCGGTTGGCACCGTAGCCCTCGGTAAGCGCCCCTTCTTCGATGTGCTTACGGGCCCGCTCTCTGAGGGTTTTCACGTCGGTCAGAAACGGTTGATCGGTCATAATGTCTCTCTCGTTTCTCTCATTGATCTCTTGAATTCGGCATAGCGGCCGCCCGCTATGCCATTTCACCCTGTCCACTCAGGCAGTGCGCAACATCTCCCGCACCACGTAATGGAGGATGCCGCCATGCTTGAAGTAGACGGCCTCGTTGGCGGTATCGATGCGAGATTTCAGCTCGCAGGTCTCCGTGGATCCGTCCTTGTACTTCACCGTCATCTTGAGGGTCTGTCCCGGCTTGATCTCGCCCGACAGGCCTTCGATGCTGATGGTCTCCTCACCGGTGAGCTTGAGGCTCTTGCGGTCCGTGCCATCCGGGAACTGAAGTGGCATTACGCCCATACCGATCAGGTTGGAGCGGTGGATGCGCTCGTAGGATTCAGCCACCACAGCTTTTACACCCAGCAGACGGGTACCCTTGGCCGCCCAGTCGCGGCTGGAGCCGGTACCGTATTCCTTGCCGGCAATGACCACCAACGGCGTGCCTTTCTCCTGATACTTCATGGCGGCATCGTAAATCGCCATCTGTTCGCCCGTGGGCACGAATTTGGTGTAACCGCCTTCCACGCCGTCGAGCATTTCGTTCCTGATGCGCACATTGGCAAAGGTGCCGCGCATCATGACTTCGTGGTTACCCCGGCGAGAGCCATAAGAGTTGAAGTCTTTGGGCTCAACACCGTGCTCCTGCAGGTATTGTCCGGCAGGGGTGTCCGGCTTGAAGGAACCGGCCGGTGAGATGTGGTCGGTAGTCACCGAATCGCCCAGCAGTGCCAGTATGTTGGCATCCTTGATATCGTCGATCGCGTCCGGTTCTTCCTTGAGCCCTTCGAAGAACGGCGGATGCTGGATGTAGGTGGATTTATCAGACCACTCGTACACCTTGCTTTCCGGCACCTTGATGGACTTCCAGGTGGCGTCGCCGTCGAAGACTTCCGCGTATTCCTTACGGAACATATCGGTCTTCACTTTCTCCACCGCTTCAGCGATCTCCTGCTGGCTCGGCCAGAGGTCCTTCAGGTACACCGGGTTGCCATCCTTGTCGTTGCCCAACGGATCTTTTGAGAGATCCAGGCGCACGTTGCCGGCCAGCGCATAGGCAACCACCAGAGGCGGCGATGCCAGCCAGTTGGTTTTCACCAGCGGATGCACCCGGCCTTCGAAGTTCCGGTTGCCGGAGAGCACAGAGGCCACGGTCAGGTCACCATCACTGATGGCTTTCTCTACCGCGTCCGGCAGAGGCCCGGAGTTGCCGATGCAGGTTGTGCAGCCATAGCCGACGAGGTTGAAGCCGAGTTTGTCCAGATCGTCCTGGAAGCCACCCACTTTCAGATAGTCAGTGACGACTTTGGAACCCGGCGCCAGCGATGTCTTGACCCAGGGCTTGGTACTCAGTCCCTTCTGGACCGCTTTCTGGGCGATCAGGCCTGCGGCCATCATAACGCTCGGATTTGAGGTGTTGGTGCAGGACGTGATCGCCGCAATGACCACGGCGCCCGGATCGAGCCGGCTTTTCTCGCCATTCATCTCAAGGGGCTGGCTGGCATGGTGCTCGTAGCTGTCATCGACGCCTACGGCAGTCTGGCCGCCCTCAGACTCAAGATTCGCCTCACGGTTCTCAGCCGGCCCTTCAGCGGTTTCCATCAAAAGCTCAAAGGACGACTTCATGTTTTTCAGGGCAACACGATCCTGCGGGCGTTTGGGGCCGGCAAGGCTGGCCTCAACTTCGCCCATGTCGAGTTCCAGGTTGTCGGTGTACACCGGCTCATGGCCGGGCTCACGCCACAAGCCCTGGGCCCTGGCGTAGGCTTCCACCAGCTCCAGCTGTTCTTCCTCACGGCCGGTCAGGCGCATGTATTTGATGGTCTGCTCATCTACCGGGAAGAACCCGCAGGTGGCGCCGTATTCCGGGGCCATGTTGGCGATGGTGGCCCGGTCTGCCACCGGCATGTCCTTCAGGCCGTCGCCATAGAACTCCACGAACTTGCCCACCACGCCTTTCTTGCGCAGCATTTCGGTGACGGTGAGCACCAGATCTGTTGCGGTGATGCCCTCACGAAGCTTGCCGGTGACCTTGAAGCCCACCACTTCCGGAATCAGCATGGAGACGGGCTGGCCCAGCATGGCGGCTTCCGCTTCGATGCCGCCAACGCCCCAGCCAAGAATGCCCAGGCCGTTGATCATAGTGGTATGGGAGTCTGTGCCCACGAGGGTGTCCGGGTACGCGATGGTCTTGCCGTCCTGGTCCTTCTGCCAGACGGTCTTGCCGAGGTACTCCAGGTTCACCTGGTGGCAGATACCCGTGCCCGGCGGCACCACACGGAAGTTGTCGAAGGCCTGCTGGCCCCAACGCAGAAATTCGTAACGTTCCTGGTTGCGCTCCATCTCGATGGTAACGTTGTCCTTGAACGCAGAGGCGTCGCCAAAATTGTCCACCATCACAGAGTGGTCGATCACCAGGTCCACCGGCGACAGCGGGTTGATCATCGCCGGATCCTTACCGGCTGCCTTGACCGCCTCACGCATGGCAGCCAGGTCGACGACGCCGGGCACGCCGGTGAAATCCTGCATTAACACGCGGGCAGGCCGGAACTGGATTTCAGTGTCGGAACAGCGATCCTTCATCCACTGCACCATGGCATCAATGTGGCTTCTGTCCACGGTGGTGCCATCCTCATTGCGCAGAAGGTTTTCCATCAGCACTTTGAGCGAAAACGGCAGGCGATTCAGGTCGCCGAGGGTGTCCGCAGCCTTGGGCAGGCTGTAGTAATGAAAGGTTTTACCGCCAGCATCCAGGCTGGAAAGGGTATTCAGACTGTCTTTACTGAGACTTTCGTTCGACATGTGGTGCCTCCTTTTTCGTCGTTATCCGCGTAGTCCGGAAGGCTCTTTCGAAGCCCTTTCAGCAACGCATCGACCGGGAAAGCAATCCCATACCGGGCAATAGCCTGATGAAAGGACTCCACAGCATGAAGTCACCTTTAACTATTGCAGCAATTAACGAGAGTTCAACCGCGGGCCGGTGAATGTTCGGCATCAGCGCGGTGAATATCAGACCAACGTCGGAGAGCCGGACGACTCTCCGACATCAGTTCCTGGAAGGTTTAGATGCGATACAGCTTCACCAGTTCATTCAGTTTTTCGGTGACCGCCTCAAGGTCTGAAGCCATGGTTCTGACCCGCTCCGCCTCGGATACCACATCGTTGTTCCGGTTGGCGATGGAATGGATGTTCTCATTGATCTGAAGCGACGTGGCTGCCTGCTCTTCCGAGGCCGATGCGATCTGGTAATTCATTCGCGAAACCTCGCCGATGGCTGCTTCAACCTCACGGATTGCCTCGCCGGTTTCCCGCATTGCCCGGGTGGATTCGGAAGAGCGTGTACGCCCCATTTCCATGGATGCCTTGGTGGCTTCGGAGATTTCACTCAATTCGCCCACTGTCGTCCGAATCTGATCGGTAAACTCCTGGGTGCGAAGGGAAAGCGCCCTTACTTCATCCGCTACCACTGAAAATCCACGGCCATGGTCTCCGGCCCTCGCGGCTTCGATGGCGGCGTTCAGGGCCAGCAGATTGGTCTGCTCGGAAATGGCGTTGATGGAACCGACAACAGAAGCGATGGATTCAATCTTTTCGCTCAGTTCATCGACCCGACTGGCGCTGCTCTCAAGCGCCTCGTCAGTGGCCTCGGTCAGCTTTGAGGCATTGGTCATGGCCTCGCCACCCCGGCTTGCCGCAGCCGATGCGTTACCAGCCGCATCAGAAGCCAACTGGGCGTTGCTGGCCACCTCCTGGATGCTGGCTGACATCTCGTTGGTAGCTGTTGCCGCCTGATCGGTCTGGACCTGCTGCTCACTGGTGATCTGCGTCGTGGTATCGCTAACGCTGGTCATTTCATTAGCGTTTGAGCGCAGCTGCTCTGACAGTTCCCTGAGTCTGGCAATCAACTCAACGAACCGCTCAAGCATATTATTGAAGGAACTGGCCGTGACGCTCTTGTCTGCCTCATCAAGACGGGCTGTCAGATCGTTGTTGCTGTCGAAGCCCCGAATAATCTCGATAATCCTGATCGACTGCTTTTGCTCCTCGCCCATTCGGATTGCGAAGAACACCAGAATCGCCGCCTCGAAAACCACGAAAGCTGCGTGCAGAAATGCGATCGACCAGCTGCAGTCATAGTTGAAGATCATCAATGCCATGTTGCCAAAGGACGCACCGCTCAGCTGCAGGCCCGTCAACGCCAAATGATGAACAGCGATGGTACCTGCCGCGACCACCACCGGCAGCCAGTCCCGATAAATGATCACCAGAGCCAGGGCGGCAAAGATGTGGAAATGCATTTCAATGCGACCCAACTGCGCCTGGATCATGATGGCTGAGAAGAGCATCAGGCAGATTGCGAACAGTGACGACAAGGCCCTTGTTCCACGCATCGTAAAGAAACCGGCAGTTGCAAGACCTCCCACTAACAACGACGCAATCAGAGCAAACGTGGTGGTGCCATAGCCCATCGGCACCAGCAAGCCGACCACCGGAATATGAGCCAGAAGGATCAACAACATCTGGCGATCGGTGCGCTCCCGGATTTCAACTTCATAAGACTGACTGTTTACTGCGGTCGTCATGTGGAACTCTCGCTATTTTTGTCTTTTAGTAAGCGGCGAAGATCCTGTTCAACCAGCTTGAGATTCAGATCTGGTGTTGTGTAAACCAGCCTTCTGCGGAACTCTCCCGTCACTACATGCAGATGTGCGCTGTGAGCAATGAGATCATCCTCGGAACTACCCTGTTTAACGGCAAAATCGTTGTAAGCTGAAGCAAGTTTTTGAGCGGCCCGGTGAGTTTCCGGCCGGTAGTATTTGAACGCCTGCCCAAGACTCTCCATGGTCTGGTCAAGGACTTCCGGTGTGTCGTTTTCCGGGTCAAGGGTGACAAACAGGAACTCGATCTCAGTCCCATCCAAAAGCTGGCTCAGCTCCATCAGATTGACCAATTGAACCGGGCAAACGGTTCCGCACTGGCGATAACCAAAGAAAATAACGGAAAGCCCGTTCTGCGGAGGCTGGTAGCCATCCAGGTTCTCCCCCGGCTCATCAATCGCCATCCCGTAAAACCCGCTGTTGTTGAGCAGCGACGGCATCACCGGGAGCGCAAGTGCCAAAAGGAAAGCTGCGGCGAAAAGCAGAATACTTGTCGTTTTCCTGTTCACTTTTCCTGTCCGTGAAAGATCGGCGCAAGTTTGCAGAGAAGTTTGAAACCGGGCTATAGGTGCATTACGCAACGTTTAGCCCCTAGAACTTGCATTTGCAATCTTTTACGGACGCAAAAAGCGACAGATCTTTTTTTGTTGTAATGAGAAGTAAACTTTAGGGACAGGATTACGTCTGGCGATCGCCATAAAGCTGGGCGTAGAGACCTTCTCTGGCAATCAGTTCATCGTGATGCCCCTCCTCGATTATCCGACCGTCTTCGAAAACACAGGCACGATCTGCCTGTTTAACGGCGCTGAGGCGATGGGCAATGATCAGCGTGGTGCGCTGTTTGAGGAAAGCTTCGAGGTCCCGATGGAGCTGAAACTCTGTTTCCGCATCCAGAGCCGAGGTGGCTTCATCCAGGATCACCACTGAAGGCTCTGACAGGATCATCCGGGCAATGGCCAGGCGTTGACGCTGTCCGCCCGACAGGCGCACGCCCTGTCGGCCGATAACGGTATCAAGCTGGTCGTGCATTGCCGCAACCGTGCCGTCCAATTGGGCGATTCGCAGGGCATCCCAGAGCGCGGCATCGGGCTTGTCCCGGCCAAGGGTCAGGTTCTGGCGAACGGTGTCGTTGAACAGCGCCGGGTGCTGAAGCACGGTCGCGACATGTTCACGAAGGCAGGGCAAGCCAATGCGCTCAACAGGCACTCCATCAATCAGCACCTCGCCCTGCTGCGGTGTGTACATGCCGAGGATGACCTGAATAAGGGTCGACTTGCCGCCACCGCTGGCGCCCACCAGAGCCACTTTTTCGCCGGGCGCCAACTCCAGATTGATGCCCCGGAGCACCTGCTCCTCGCCATAAGCGAAGTGGATATTGCGCAGGGTAAGCCCCACGGTATGACGGTCGCGGAACGGGTTCTCCAGCGCCGGATAGCGGGGCTCTTCTTTCAGATCCATTAACCGGTTGATACGCCCGAGCGCCGCATTGGCGGCGAACCAGGCGTACTGCATGTTGAGCATTTCCTGAACCGGCGTCAGCATGAACCAGAGGTAGCCGAAAATGGCGAACATCATGCCGATGCTCAGGTCGCTGAACAGCACGGTTACCATCGCGGCGGCCCGGAACGCGTCGACGCCGAACTGGAACAGGGCAAAACTGGCCCGGCTGGCTGCATCGCTGCGCCATTCGAACTGGATCGCGTGGTCCCGCACGTTGCGGGCGCGGTCGATCAGCTGGCGAAGGTAATGCTTTTCCCGATTAGCCGCCCGCAGTTGGTGAATCGCATCCAGGGTTTCGGTCAGGTCGCCCTGGAACTCTTCGTAAGCGCTGTTCTCCCGGCGCTTCAACTCCTTGACCCGCTTGCCGATCAGAATCGTGGCGAAGATGACCAGCGGATTGAACAGCAGAATGAGTAGGCCCAACTCCCAGTGCACCCAGAGCAGGACCCCAGCGGTACCCAGCACTGTCAGGCTCGCCACCAGAAAACGGCTGATGGTGGTACCCAGAAACTGGTCTACGGTATCCAGATCGGTAATAAAGTGACTGCTGATTCCGCCCGAGCCGCGAGTCTCGTACTCGGACATGGCCACCCGTTGCAAACGCCCGAGCAGGCGGGACCGGATGCGGAACACCACATCCTTGGAAACCTTGGAAAATTCCCGGGACTGCAAAACGTTGAACGACAGTGCCGCCACACGAAGCAGAAATGCCACCACAACCATCAGGCCGATATAGACCACCGGTGTTTCCCAGCTCCCCGGCAGGAAAGAATCCATTACCGGTAACACCGGGCCAGGCTCGTCCAGCAGCACTTCATCCACCAGAACCGGCAGCAGCAGTGGCACCGGCACACTCATCACGGTTGCCATGATAGCCAGCAGATTGGCACGCACCAGTCTTGGCTTGTGCTTGAGCGCAAGCCCAAAGATATCCCGCCAGGTGTATTGCTGCCGGGTTTCACGGGTGTCGATACCGGTTACGCTATTCTGGGGGTGTTCCAAGCAACCTCCGGATAATGAAATGTGCCCGGTTGGATACGCCCGGGAATTCACAATAGTCTACCTGTTAACTGGTTTGCTGCGATCAAAACCGACATCTGTCATCATGAGCCATCGATTTTCTGATGGACCAGGACACAAGCACCTGTGAAACACGATTGCCACTACCACCCCGGCGACCCTGCCAAATGGCACTGTGGGGAGTGCCAGATTCACTACTGCAGCCGCTGCATGCCCGACGCCGATACCCGACAGCGTCGGGCCCTGTGTCCGCACTGCAGCAAGGCCATGCGATACCTGGGCGCCGCCACCGAAGTGGTCCCGTTCTGGCAGCGACTCGGCGCGTTCTTCCGCTACCCGTTCCATACCGATCCGCTGATCGTGATCGCCATCTGTACCCTGGTGCCGGTAGTCGCCCCCGCCAACCTGATCGGCATTCTGATCTGGCTGGTGCTGGCGCTTGCGCTCTTCAAGTACACCTATGCGGTGATCAACCACACCGCTGAAGGTCACCTGAAACCGCCGGCGGTGTCCGTCGCCTTCACCGGCAGTGGCTTTGATATTGTCATCCTGCAGTTGCTGGTATTCGTGCTGATGGGCGGGTTGGTTGGCGCTGCCGCCATGCTCGGCGGCCCGATCCTGATGCTGCTGGCGCTGGCATTTGTCATCCTGGCACTGCCGGCAAGCATCATGGTTCTGGCCATGGAGCGTTCGGTGGGCGCGGCGGTGAATCCGATGAATCTGGCGGTGCTGATCTCGCGAATTGGCACCCCCTATTTCCTGCTCTACGGCTACCTGATCCTGCTGACCCTCGCCTCGGGCGCGGCCCAGGACTTCGCGGTGAATCACTTCCCGTTCTGGGTTGCTCAGCCCCTGGCGGGCTTCCTGAACAGTACCTTCACCCTGATCCTGTTCCACATGCTTGGCTACCTGCTGTTCCAGTACCAGGAAGAGCTGGGTTTTGCCTCGGATATCCAGGATGACACCTCCGGGCAGGACACCCACCAGCGAGACCGCACCGCTCGCTTTGATGCCGATATCGACATGAACCTGAAAGACGGCAACTACGATCGGGTGCAAAGCATGTTGAAGGAAGCTTTGAAGCGGGACCGTGATAACGCCCTGAGAATCGGCCAGCTGTACCAGCTACTGACGGCCCGCCAGGACACCGACGAACTCTACCGTTACCACCCGCGCATTCTGGGCTGGCTGGCCGATCGCAACGACGGAGAGGGCATTGCCGGTGTTCTGGCTACGCTCCAGCAGGCAGAATCCGGTTTCAAGCTGGAGGATCCGGACCTGTCGGTGCGCTGCGCCCGGGCCCTGTACCACCGGGGCCAGTTCAAACCGGCCTTGCGAGTGCTTCAGGATTTCCACAAACGCTTCCCGGACAGCGAACAGCTGGCCCCAGCCTATCTGCTGGTCGCCCAGACCCTGGCCAACGGCTTGTCCCAGTGGGAAAAAGCGACGGCTTTCCTGACGTTTATTCAGAAAAAATGCGTGAATCATCCGCTGCATGAGCAGATTTCGGTTTATCTGCAGCAGGCGCAGAATAAAGAGCCGCTGAAGGGACCGAAAGCAACGTTTTCTGCCCAGGACTGACGCAGGGTATGGGAGGGGCTTCCCAAAACCGTGCGGAGCCATGGATGGCGGAGCCGAGCGTACAGGGACGTATTCACAGCGTGTTTTGGGAAGCCCCTCCCATACCCTGCTGCCCCGAGGCTAGCCGGCCTGAAGAAGTTGACGATAATGACGAGCTTTGGGTGCCATCTGACGCTTCTCAAACTCTTCCACCAGCAACCGACAGGCCTCGGTTGTCAGCATGTCATCGCCGGTGCTCCTGAGCCGCTCGAAAGCTTTCTCGGCAGCCTTGAGATCATGCTGTTTGAGACTGGTGAAGAGCACCCGGTTATGATCCTCTGCAGCGAGCGGCTGATAACTCTCCCCCTTGCCGAGGTATTCCTGCCAAATCGCAATCATCTGCTCTGGCTGGCGCCGGCTGAGGGCATCGTTCATCAGCTCTTTGGCGCGATCACGATATTCGGGCAAGTCCGGGCGGAGTTTGGCCAACTGGTAAAGGTGTTCCAGCAGAATATGGCGTTCCGGATAGTGCTCACGAAGAGCCTCGAATTGCCGCCGGGCCAGATCGAACTCCATTCGGCCGAGGCTGGCCATGGCCTGGGCGTAACCGGTGGTAAACCGGGCATCCTGCTCTTCCTCTTCCGGTTCAAAAAATTCCTCTCGCACCTGCAGCCAGCTTTTGCCAAGCAGCCAGACCAGACCGGCACCTGCGATCAGACCGCCAGCGTGGGCCATGTAGGCGATACCGGTGGCACCGGCATACCAGTAATCGTAGATTTCCTTGCCCACCCATACCGGTAACAGAGCAATAGCCGGAGCACGGAAATAGTTGAAGTAAACGCCGAGAAAGTAGAAGAAACGGATCTTCTGCAGGCCATAGATGGCTACGTACATGCCCATCAGGCCAGAGATCGAGCCCGAGGCACCCACCAGGGGTACATAGCTACCCGCCGAAACCGCGGTAAACATCAGGCCGGACAAGGCACCGCAAACCAGATAGGCAATCAGGTACCGACCCGGCCCCAGGGCTTTCTCAACGGTGAATCCCAGTAGGAACAGGAAGATCAGGTTACCGATGATGTGGCCCCAGCCGCCGTGCAGAAACTGGTAGGTGATCAGGGTATACAGTGACAGATCGGCAGGAACCAGTCCCAACTGGTTGGCACTCAGCTTCTGGATGTACTGCTGCTCTATCGCAGTACGCTGCTCCTGCCAACGGGCCCTTTCTGTCGGCGCCCAGATCACATCACGGTTCTGCAGCAGATACTGGTAGAACTCCCGGTCCATCATCAGATTGATGGCCAGCCAGAAGGTTTCGTTCTCTTCCCGGAGTTGCTGAAACTGCTGTAGTTCGTAGACCCGGCTTTCTTCGCCCTGGAACTGGATTTGCCGCTGCAGGTAATCCTCGTAGGCCGGTGCCTCCAGCTCGTAAAGATCGGCGGCCAGGTATTGTTCAACGGCCTGCTCGAGTTTGCGGCTGTCACCCCCCTGATAGAACAGAAAAACCAGCAGACAGGCCATGATCAGGCCAAGGGTTACCCAGGGCGGACGTTTCCAGTTGATGGCGTTTTCGGCGGGGATAATCAGCATGGGCGGTCACAATTCATCATAATCTGTCCCTGAAAGAGTGTTTTTTACCACACCCAGGCCTTCTTTTCGCGCTCAAATGGAATCCAGCGCAAAGGTCGTTGCGGGTCAATCCCGGAAAGGTGGCACACGCCACAGAGTCGGGAAAGCCCCGACAACCGGTTCGACTGTCATAGAGACGTCACAGAAATGACATTTAATCGGTTCCATCGACGGACTGTACCGGGCCAGATATCGACCTTTCGCCAATTGCCGTTGTTCCTGCTCCAGCCAATAGTGAACAGGAATAACAAGAAAAACCGGATACCGAACCAAGGATTTTCAGATGACCGTACTCGTACTGGATAACCCGGAGCTGATTGCCAATGCCGCGATAGCCGCCGGCTTCACCACTGCCACTTTCGAGGCCGGAACCAGGCGCCCGCACCGCATAAAGTTCCATTACGGCTTCAACAAGCACTCGGTGGACAATGATGACATGGCGTTCCTCCAGCAGCATGCCGCCTATCTGAAGGAACACCCTTCCGTCAGCGTCAGGATTCATGGCCACTCCGACAACTTCGGCTCGGAAGACTACAACCGGTTCCTCTCCCGATTGCGGGCCAACGCGGTAGCGCGGATTCTCATGCAGGAAGGGGTTGCGGAATCCCGCATTCTGATGAGCCACTGGGGCTCAGCCCGACCTCTGGCAACTCCGGAAGATCGGGCTGCCAACCGGCGGGTTGAGCTGGAATATCTGACTCTGGATGTGGCCCGGGCGCTCTGACAAATCGCCTACAGACGAAAAAAGGGGGCCAGGCCCCCTTTTGGATTCGCTCTCTGCAAATCTTGCCAGTAGCGTTTCGTTAACCGTAAACCTGCCAGACGTTCCACAGCAGCAGCAATGCAGCCACCAGGATTGCCAGCCAGGTCAGCAGGATGCCGATCATCCGGGCCCAGTGGGTGCCGCCGCGACCGTTGATCATGCCGAAGGCATGCAGAATACGGCCAACCACCAGCGCCATCCCGGTCCAGTAGATCAGGCCGCTGGCAACGCCGTTGAGTTCAGCGATAGCAAGCATGATCAGACCCAGAGGGGCGTACTCCACCAGATTGGCGTGGGCCCGGACAGCCGCCTCAAAATCCTGGTCGTCGGCGGTGCCGAGACCCTTTTTGTACTTCAGACGAAATTTGACGACCTGAGCCGACAACACCAGTAAAAGAATGCCAATTACTGCGGCAAACACTCCGGTTACGGGTACGATCATGCTCAGGCCTTCTTGATTGCGCTGACGATCGCCAGAAGCAGCACCGCACCCACCGTTGCGGTCACCAGCTCACCGACAGCACCCTGGGCCGCCAGCCCCAATAGCCGGAATACGAAACCGCCGAGAAACGAGCCGACAATACCAATACCGATGTTGGCCAGAATGCCAAATCCACGGCCTTTCATGATCAGACCAGCCAACCAGCCGGCCACACCGCCGATAATCAGAAACAGAATCAGGTTCATCTCTTGCCTCTCCCTGAGGGTCATTGAACGAAACAACCGTCCCGCAAGACTGCCCTGTTTCCAGTGGTGCTTCAAGCACTTCCAGGGAAGGGGATTACAGTGCGGCAATGGCCTCAGACATTTGCCGGTGGCATCGGGCCATCAGTTCCGGAATATCCTCGGCGGTAAGGCCCTCGGTTTCGATGGGCGGCAGAACCCGGATGGCTACCGATTCACGGCGGCCGCTCCAGCCTTTCGCCTCATCAGCATATTCCTGCACACACACCATGGTGATCGGCGCTCCGGATGCCACTGCTGCGTGAAACGCGCCTTTTTTGAATTTCTGCAGGCCACGGCCCTTGCTGCGGGTGCCCTCGGGGAAAACCCAGAGACTTTTCCGGTCCCGGGCAATGGCACTGCTTGTGGCCTTCATAACCGCAACGGCCTTGTGGGAGCGTCCGCGATTGAGGATCACGTTGCCACCAAGCCAGAACACCTGGCCAAAGAAAGGCACCCAGACCAGTGACGATTTACCGACAGTTACGGTTCGCGGCGGCAACAGGTCGCCCACAACAAACAGATCGTCATTGTGCTGATGGTTGGCAATGACGACCGTGGGCCGGTCCTGCGGCATGTTCTCCCAGCCTTCCAGCGGCCGTTCCATACCGAGGACTGCCCGCCCGAAACGCGCCACAGCACGCGCCAGGAAACGATTGTTATCCGGGTTGAACGGCCTTGCTGCGTAGAAAACCAACGCGAAAAGGCAGATGATCGGTACGCTCAGCCACGCCAGCAGTTTTCTGATAATACCCATGCAACCACACTCTGCAGCCAAATTTTGGCGCACAAGTGTACGCCAACTTTATATTCCGGCAACAGTGTCAATTTGCTCCCTTTGTTTGCCCTTTGCCGAGGCCCTTACCACGTAACGAAGCGGCCCTCCGGCATCGACACTGTCGAACGGGTAACAGGTCACCAGCAGAAGCGTCCCCTCCGGCAAACGCTGGGTGTCAATCAGCTCTGAACGGCTATCCACCACCCGGGCACCGTCTACATGGTAACTCTGCCACCGGCCATCCCGGCCTTGCAGGCGAACCTCATTGCCGGTCTCCAGCGCTTTCAGGCTCCGGAAATGGGTATCCCGGTGCCCGGCAATGATCACGGCTCCGCCATGATCCCTGCTTCCGGTTAACCGGCCTGGACCAAACGCCAGACTCTCGCCGTGGGTATCGGCCAGAACAATCATCGTGTCGTTCAGCTCCGGAATGGCCAGGCGAGCTACCGGCCAGGTGTCCGCCCAGGGCCAGGGCCGCGATTCCGTCTGCCGGGCCTGACTTTCCGCCCAGGCCATCTCCAGTAATTCCTGGGCAATAACCGCCTTGAGCGGAATCCATAACCCGAATACCAACAAGGTAGCAGAGCTGGTCAATAACAGTAACAGGAGCCTTGTCATGGGAACGCCCTCCTCTGCAGCAGCACAATCGCCAGGGAAAACATCAGCCCGACCAGGCCGAGCGCAATCAGCAGCGGCGCCGACGTTGCCGTCTGCGGATAGCGCAGCATGCCGTCCTGGCTGCCCGCCGGCAGAAGAGTGGGCAAATTATCCGATTCCATTGGCGTTTCTGGGCTCCGGGCCGGCGTGGAATCCACGGCCACAAAACTGGTGTAGGCCGACATCAAGCCATGGCTGACCGCCAGCTCGGTAATGCCGGCCTTGTCCGGCTCCCGGCCCGTCACCCTGGCCTCATCCTCCAGGCTGTCGATCTTCTCTCTCGCCCAATGCCGATGAAGCCCGGTTGCCGGGGCGGCCTGCTGCAGGTCCAGCGTTCTGGTCCAGTCCTTGCCACCCGGCAGGCGACCCGACACCTTCAGTTCCCCCATGGCCGGAACACCGCGCACCACATGAACCAGCGGCTCGCCCTGGAACAGATCGCCCGAGCGCCTCGGAAATGACTCCTTGCCTGTCTCCTGGCCTGGCCAGTCGACCCGGATGTCCGTCAGAACCGGCGACTCCATGGCCGAAAACAGCGCCTGCAAAGGACCGTCCACATCGGAAGGCGAGTGGATCGCCGTATAAGTGCCCCGGCCCCAGCGGGCAGCCTCACGCATGAAATGCCGGTTCGGCGCAGAACCAATGCCTACGGTAAACAACCTCTGGCTGCCCAGTTGCTGACGGATCTGCCGGAACAGCGCCGCCTCATTGCCCACTGCGCCATCGGTAATGAAGATGACCTGGCGCACCCTCGCCCCGCCTTCAGTCTCGCCTGCACCTTCCAGGGCTCGGGACAGGGCCGGTGCCATCTCGGTACCGCCGTCGGCCCGCAGACGGTCAACGTACCGACGGGCCCGGGCGAGGTTATTGCCGGTCGCCACTTCCGGTTGCATAAACAGCGAGTGAGTCTGGCTGTTGAACTGAATCACATTGAACCGGTCACGTGGCGTCAGCGTGTCCAGACCGGCCTGAAGGGCACTTCGGGCCTGGCGGATCGATTCGCCCGCCATGGAACCGGAGGTGTCGATCACGAACACCAGATCCCGGGGCAGCGCCATGGTGCCGTTTTCGCCCGGCACCAGCATCGCCATGAGATAGTCCTCACCCTGCCAGGACTGGTGAAAAACCGCTGCGGAGGGTTCCAGCCCGGCAACCGGACGCCACCGCACCACGAAATCACGATTCATCAGGATCTCGCCGCCATCGGGACGAATACTGAACGTCTGGCCATCCTGACGACTGGCGAGACGGTGCGACGGGCTGGAGACACTCTCGATCGGCAATCCGGAATCAATCACCAGATTGATCACCGCCCGGTGGCTGTCGGCCGCCACATCATCCGGGGTTACCGTAAACGGACTGATGGCACCGGCATCCGGCACCTCGGTCGTCGGCATTGCCCACCCGCCTTGCCACTGATCCGGTGCATTGCGAACTGGCGCTCCCGGCATGTAACGCGGCGTCAGCGTGGTCGGAACAGTGAGCTCGAACACCCCGGCCTGATACTGCACTGGTTGCTGGTACTTCAGCTCAACCGAAACCGTCTCCCCCGGCGGGATATTGGCAACACGGGCAGTAAACAGATTCGGACGCTGCTGCTCCACATTCGCCGCATGCTGCCCGGCCTGTTTTGCTTTCTCATAGGTCCGCCGTGCCGCCTCCCTGGGCTGCACCTTGCCCTCAATGGTCCGTTCCCCCACCGTCATGGTCAGATCGTAGACACTGGCCTTCTCGGGCAATGGAAACACGAAAACGCCTTCGCGCCACTGGTCGCTGGTATTGCGGAAACTGCGCAGCAACCGGGTGTCGGCAATCAGTCCGCTGACCTGTATGTCGAATTCGCTGTCCAGCACCAGCGCCGGTTCCTGCCATTGCCCCTGGCCGTCGACAAAATGCAACTGGCCGACGTTGTCCGCCTCATTCGCCTCGGCATAGAGGGGGTGAACAAACAGCATCAACAGAACCGACAGCCAGAGGCTGACACCCTCCAGAAAACGCTTTAACCGGAATCGCTGACGCCTGGTCACTGGAGCTGGTGAGCAGAGCCTGAGAGGAGAACTGGAAATAATCATGAGAGAATCCTTGTGACTGCATGACTGTGCGAAACACCGCCATTTCAGCAATCCGGAAAGGAACTCCCATGGCAGAAAGCGACAAACCGCCCTCAAAAAATGATGAATTATGGCAACAACGGCCTGCGCCCTTGTTATCAACACCTGCCGTGGTTAAATAGGCACACACCGGCAACGGGAAGCAGCCGCCACTATGAAAAAGCACGTTGTACTGATCGAAGACGAACCCGCCATCCGCGACAACTACCGCGCCGCGTTCGAACGCCGTGGCTATCGCGTGACTGCCCATGGCGACCGATCGTCTGCCTGGCAGGTGTTGCGGCAGTCATTGCCGGACCTGGCCATCATCGACGTTGGCCTGGGCGACGAACCGGAGGGCGGCTTTGCCCTGTGCCAGGATCTGCGTTCGCTGTCCCAGACCCTGCCGATTATCTTCCTGACCGCCCGCGACAGCGACATAGATTCCGTCCACGGCCTGCGCCTTGGGGCCGATGATTACGTCACCAAGGACATGAGCCTGGACCACCTGCTGGCCCGGGTTACCGCCCTGCTCAGACGGGCCGATGCCTGGGCCGAAGCCCTCCAGAAGCCGGACGAAGTGCTCCAGCGCGGCAAACTCACCCTCAATGTGGATCGCATGACCGTTGCCTGGGACGAAACCCCCATCGACCTGACCGTCACCGAGTTCTGGATGTTGCACTCGCTTGTCCAGCACCCGGGCCATGTGCGTAGCCGGGAACAACTGATGGAAGCCGCCAGCACGGTTCTGGACGACAACACGGTCACCTCTCATATCAAACGCATCCGCCGCAAGTTCCAGCAGCTGGATGAGGCCTTTGATGGCATCCAGACCGCCTACGGCATGGGTTATCGCTGGAATGCCCGTGAGGTCTGAGTTTTGAACCTCAAGCGCCAACTCTTCGTCGCCAGCCTGCTGATGCTGCTGATTCCCTGGGCAGGCCTGCAGTTTGTCCTGGAACTGGACGACGCCCTCCGACAACAGGCCCGGCAGCAACTGCAGGCCCAGGCCGGGAGACTGGCCCAGACCGCCGGCGACCAGATTATTGGCACCACCGTTATTGGGCCTGATGAGCCAGCCATCTACGTTGAACCCCTGGCCGGCAACCTGAACCTGGATGGTTATGGCGACGACTGGCCGGGGTATGACGAGGAAGACCAGGCAAGAAACTGGCAAGGCCAGACCAGCACGGAAGCCGGCGCGCCATTCCTCCAGTGGCAGGCTGTGACCGATCGGCGGAACCTGTATCTGCTGATTCGCGTCAACCAACGGCAACCCGTGTTCTTCGATCCCGGCAACCCGGATCAGCCCCATGACCGTCTCAGGCTCTGGCTGGAGCCTGCCCCCGGTAACCTTGCCCCCGACGCTATCCGAAGGTCCTGGCTGCTGCGAACGCCAGCCCCGGGCCAGCTTTACGGTCTGGAAGAGGCCAGCCGACAGCCGGACTACCGTATCTCCGGCTTTTTGCAGGGCACCGGCGAGGGCTGGCAACTGGAACTGAAATTGCCCATGCCTGCCGACCGCAGCCGCCTGGGCTTTGCGGCATTATGGGGCCAGGGCCAGACAACAGGCGTCTCCACGCCGGTTAACCCGCTGCCGACACTGGTCAGTCGCAACCTGGCCCTTGAGCGCCAGCTGGAACCCCAACTGAACCAGGGCCAGCGGGTGCGTCTGGTTGAGCCGGCCGGCTGGGTGATCGCGCGACAGCAGTCTGGCTCTGCCACGAAAACACCGGAGTTCGACAGCCTCAGCCCGCTTCAGGTGGTGGAGCAGATCAGTCTCAATGCGCTCCGAGGCCTGGTGCGCCTCTACCAGCCGGAACCGACCGCCATCAAAACCGGCACTAACCGTGTGGCAGTTGAGGCGCTCCCGGAGACAGGTCTGGTTCGCCATGAGGATGACAGCGTCTGGCTGCTGACCACCCGGGAGGTTTTCGGTGGCCGCACGCTGATCCTGGAGCAATCACTGGATCAGCTTCTGACCCTCTCCGGCTCTGCCCTGGGCTCGGTAATTGCCCGCAGCACCCTCATCATTGTCGCAATCACCCTGGTTCTGCTTGGCTACGCCAGTTGGCTGTCCTGGCGGATTACACGGCTGCAGCGCGCTGTCAGTGCCAGTATCGACGAAGACGGCCGAATCACCGGCAGAGTGCCGGATGCCCGAAGCAAGGACGAACTGGGCCAGTTGCAACGTCACTTCAGCCTGATGGTGGACCGCCTCCACGGCTACAACCGCTACCTGGAGAGTTTTTCCAGGCGACTGTCCCACGAGCTGAAAACCCCTGTCGCAGTGGTCCGCTCCTCGCTGGAAAACCTTGACCACAGCGACTCGGATGACGAGCGCCGGCAATACATTGAACGGGCCGCTGCCGCCACCGAACGCCTCCGGCAGATTCTCCACGGCATGAGCGAAGCAGCGCGGCTTGAACAGAGCCTGGACCATGCGGATAAAGAACAGTTTGATCTGGCCGAAGTGGCCGCCGAAGCCACGGCCGCCTACCAGGCCCTCGACAGCAACCACCAGATCCGCTATTCAGGACCCGATGCGGGCTGCGCGATCACCGGCTCTCCAGAGCTGATCGTGCAACTGCTCGACAAGCTGGTGGACAACGCCCGGGATTTCACACCGCAGGATCGCCTGATTGAGGTGGGTCTGGAAACCACGCCAGAGGGCTTCTGCCTGTCGGTTTTCAACCAGGGCTCGACACTGCCGGAAGACACCACCACCGACATCTTCAGCCCGTTTGTCTCGATGCGGGACGGCCAGGAACAGGGCCATCTGGGGCAGGGTTTGCTGATTGTCAGCCTGATTGCCGACTACCATGGTGCCCGGGTGGAAGCCCGTAACCGCACCCAAGGTGGCATTGACGGCGTAAGCTTCCGGGTTATTATCCCAGCCATCCATTCTTGAAAACAGGAACTTCCCGCCGTGAGCGCACGCCTGGACTCCCTCGATATTCATCCGCTTCGGAACGATCTCTATAACGAACTGCACTCAAGACCGTTCCAGGTGCTGCCGACACCGGCTCGGGTCACCCAGATGGCGGTGCTGACCACCCCGGAGCAGCGGGAGCAGCAATTCCGGCATCTTCAGGAACTCCATCGTCTGATGGGGCATCCGGTGCCGGAGAACGAGGTGGGTTGCTTTGAACACACGTTCGGTTCTCTGCGGGTGCGTCGCGAGATGCACATGGAGTTCGCGTCCTACACCTTTATCAATCTGGACGCGGGCGATGAAACACCCTTTACAGAGACCGGTATCACCCCGCTGCCCGAAGGATGGCTGGAGCAACTGACCGGTACCGTGATCGCGGCATTCCACCTGGAAGTCCGGCCCGCCGCTGACGGGACCGAGGGCGACCTGGATTACGTGCGCAAGCACTTCGAGGGCATGCGACTGGTTGGCAGCAGTCCCCAGGAGGGTGCCGCCCGGGTATGGGGCACCTTCCGGCTGCATAGCGATGGCTTTGGCCGGTTCATGGTGATGAACCACCACATGTCGGACAGCCAACTGGGCCGCCTGACCCAGCGCCTGATGGAGATTGAAACCTACCGCCTGATGTCGCTGCTGGCGCTGCCGGTTGCCCGGGAAATCACGCCATCCCTGAACGATATGGACGAAAAGCTGGCGGTGATCACCCGTTCACTGGCAGAAAACGAAGAAGTGGATGAAGAGAAACTGTTGGCCCAGCTGACCAATATTGCAGCCCGTATCGAGGCCTTTCGTGCCCACTCCACGTTCCGTTTCTCTGCCACCCGGGCCTATCACCAGCTGGTACTGACCCGCCTGGAGGAACTGCGTGAGGACGAGCTTTCCGGCCACCTGACCCTGACCGAGTTCATGACCCGCCGGCTGACACCGGCGGTGAAAACCTGCGAAGCGGTGAGTGAGCGACTGGAAGACCTGTCCCGCCGGATAGACCGGGCTTCAGACATGATGCGCACCCGGGTGGAGCTGGCCATCCAGAGCCAGAACCAGCAACTGCTCAGCTCCATGGACCGGCGCTCGAAAATTCAGCTGATGATGCAGCACACCGTGGAAGGTTTCTCCGTGGTGGCCATCACCTATTACCTGATCGGCCTGCTCAAGTTCGGTCTGGATTCGGTATACGAGGCCGGCGTCGTCTTCAACAAAACACTGGTTCTCGGCATCGCCATTCCGGTGGTGATGGCCCTGGTCTTCCTGGGGGTTCGGGTGGTTCACCATCACTTCATCAAGATGGCAAAACGGCAGTAGCTACTTCAGCTTGCCCAGATCCCGGTCGCCGGCAAACTGCCGGTAGAACTGCTGGGCCGTTCGGCCGTTGCGTACGCCCTTGGCGGTGGCAAAGCGAATCGCCTCCCGGTGCAGCCCTTCCCGGTCATCAAAGCTGGGGAACAGCGCGTCCACGGCCTGCAGGTACACCGCCTGCGAAAACGCATAAAACGAAAGCTGAAGACCGAACCGGTCCGCCAGGGACACTTGCTCTTCGATGGCCTCGGCCGGGTGCAGCTCACCGTCGCGCATCTCGCTCTTGAGGTTATCGGACATAAATTCCGGCATCAGATGGCGGCGGTTGGAGGTGGCATACACCCTTACGTTCTCCGGGGGCAGTTCCAGGGAACCTTCCAGCACACTTTTCAGTGCCTTGTAGCTGGACTCACCAACGTCAAACGACAGGTCGTCACAGAAGATCACAAACCGGAACGGCAGCTCGCAGATGTCGTCAACGATTTCCGGCAAGTTGACCAGATCATCCTTGTCCACCTCGATCATCCGCAGCCCACGTTCCTGGTAGCGGTTCAACAGGGCCTTGATCAGCGACGACTTGCCGGTGCCGCGTGAGCCCCAGAGCAACGCGTTGTTGGAGGGTTCACCGGCCAGAAACCGCTCGGTATTGCGGGCCAGAGCCTGCTGCTGTCGGTCGATGCCCTTCAGATCCTGCCATTGCACCGGATCGAGCCGGCGGATGGCGCGCAGCCCCGAGCGATGCCGACGCCAGACAGCCGCCGGTGTGGATTGCCAGTCAAACGATGTTGTCGCGGACATAAACCTCTTTCCTATTCCGAACCGGGCCAGCCTGTGAAACACTGACACCGTAAAAACCTTGATAACAGGAGACTTTACCCCAAATGGCCGTAAAATCCGTCGCTTTGGTGGCACACGACAACAAGAAAAAGGAACTGGTGGACTGGGTTGCCGAGAACCGCACCCGATTCGCTCCACTGAAACTCTACGCCACCGGCACCACCGGCCGGCTGCTCCGGGATAACCTGGAGCGGGACGATATCCATTGCCTGCTAAGCGGTCCACTGGGCGGCGACCAGCAAATTGGCGCCAAGATCGCCGAGGGCGAAATCGACCTGTTGGTGTTCTTCTGGGACCCCCTGGAACCTCAACCCCATGACCCGGACATCAAGGCACTGCTGCGAATTGCCGCGCTCTGGAACATTCCCGTGGCCTGCAACCGCGCAACTGCCGAATTCATTCTTACCTCGGCGTACATGACAGACGACCAGCATCATCCGAAAAAGCCGGACTTCTCCGATTACACCTGCCGCCCAGTGAGCACCTGAGTAATGTTCAATCGAGTCGGTTAAGGCTACACTTAAGTCGAAGCTGTAAAGGATCGCCGGCTCGCCGATGAAGACTTCCGATACTCACAAAGAAACTCGATACCGGAGCGTGGCCGCGACAGTCCTGTGGGCCCTTTGCCTTTTGCTCGCATCCCCACTGGCGATGTCCGAACAGGCGGACGACACCGTGACTGTCGGCATCGTGGGCGACAACAAACCCTACTCGTTCGACGATGGCCCCGGCGCCTCCGGTTTTTCTGTTGATGTGCTTCGGGAAGTCGCCCGCAAGGCCGATCTGACCTTCCAGTTTCGCGCCGGCAGCTGGCCGGAAATCTACGATGCATTTTTGCGGGGCGAACTAGATGTTATCGACGGCATCTCGTTCAGTGCCGAGCGTGCAGAGAACATCCTGTTCACTGAGCCCTACCACCTTCGCCAGACCTATCTGATGCACAACACCCAGAGGCCACTGAGAGACATCAACACCATTTCAGATCTCAAGGGACTTAGGGTCGGCATTGTGCGCGACGTGTACTACCGCGACGCCCTCCAGGCAGAAGGTGTCTCCCTCACGAGCTACGATTCCGTTCACAGCCTCATTCGGGCCCTTGCCTTCGGCTGGGTGGATGTCGTTGTCGGCCCCAGGCTTACGCTCCAATACTATGCCATTGCAACATTATTGAGAAACAGGGTTTGAGTGAAGCTTGGTCGAGCTTCCAATTGACATTCGGTTTTGATTAGTTGATAGTTTATGTACGGTGATTTGCCGTACCAGCTGACATTCTAAGTTGTCAGCCCGTAAAACAGCAAAAACGGAAAACACTAAAACAGAGGGTTTGGTCGATCGGCCGGCCCGTTGAAAGAGGGATACCGCATGTCAAAGACAAGCGCGCGGCTGGATTTAAGAATTGATCCAGCGATCAAAGAATTGGCGGCGCGCGCTTCAGCTCTGACCGGGAGTCACAGTCTGTCGGAGTTTGTCATTCAAGCAATCCGAGAGAAGTCGGCTCGCGTGATCGAGGAGGCCGAAGTGTATCGGCTGAATAGTCAGTCGTTTGATGCTTTTGTAGCAGCCTGCGAGGCCGCTCCAGCACCGAACGAGGCTTTGCTGAGCGCGAAACGTCGCCGTAACAAAAGGATAGAAAACGGTGACCTTGAGGTTAGAACCATTAGATAAGAAGTCCCATGACAGGAAATCGTTTGATTGTGGATTGGAGCGCGTAAATGAGTTTCTTTGGCGCGAAGCACGCAATCAGATGGACAAGAAAATTAATCGTACCTGGGTGTTGGTGGACGATAAGCCTGCCAATGTGTTGCCGGCTCCGGTTCTGGGTTATTTCACCTTGACCAGCGCAACTGTGGTGCGTGACGAGCTACCAGATAAGGAAACCCGTAGTCGGTATCCTGCCTATCCCATTCCAGTGATCAAGCTGGCGTGGCTAGGTGTTGATAGCAGGCTACACAGCTCAGAGCGCCGGCTCGGTGAAACGATTCTTCTTGAAGCTCTGGAAGAGGCGTACCGGATTGTTCAGTACAGTGGCATGGGAATAGCGGTTGTAGCGGATCCGCTTACCCAGGAAAGTGACCGCTTTTTTAAGCGATACGGCTTTCTGCCAATGGGAAGGCAATTCGGAGAGCTACAGTCTCTTTACTTACCTATGGGCACAATTGGTCAGCTGATTGATCCTCCATCTTGAGGATGACACTGGCTTCAATAGCCGTATCGGTGCTCTGATACGGCTATTTCCATTCTTCCAGACTTAAGAGTTACATTTGTATGAAAACGATTGGCGAGCTTTGTGATACACACGGAAAACATGTTTCCCAAGGGGGGAAAGATCCATTCTATATCACAGTTGTTGAGCCTTTGCTGTCCGAAATAGAGGCGAGTTCAGGGCTTAAAGGTAGCTATGAAGTTGAGGGTAGATTTGATGTAAAGGCCCTGGCTAGATTTCGAAAGGGTGATAAAACATCCCAGCAGTTATTGATCGACTATACGGGAGAGGCGCCTGACGGTGGGCGTTCACTTATGATTTGGATTAATCCCAACAACCTCCCGGCGAAGCTCAAAGCCCAAGTGGTAAATCATCCTTCTGGCCCGGTGTTTCCGATTCCACGAAACTGGACGGCTGAGGAGTTCTCTCAACTGATCCGGTTCGATGATTAGGTTTTCGACACATTTAGCAACTCGAGCCATTCATTGGGTGAGCGAATGCCTTAGATGGCTGATCTGGAATCTGCTAAGCGAACGGGCACAGTTAGAAATTGAGCTGCGGCTCGATGGCCATCCCCTTTTACACCCGTCTGAGGTGCCAACTCCGACCATTCTTGAAGATACCCGATGTGAGCTGGAAAGACTTAGAGATATTGAGTTTTCAGGCTATTTGCCGGGAATGAGCGAAAACGTTCGGGTTGTTATCGATCGAAGCCTGAAGGCATTGGTTACTGACCGGTTGTACACAGCATCTTTCCCGATGGCCACTCTGGATGGATGTTCTGCGAGTAAAGCTCGGTATAGGCCAGATCGAGCGGGATGTGCCACCATGGCAGAATTGGGAAAGCTGATTAATGACTTGAAAGACCTACAGGGAAAGAGTGGGGAAGATATTGTTTCTGCATGTCTAGCCTGGCCTGAACTCCGACTTCATGAAGGGATCAGATTAACCACGGATAATTGGCATCGACGTTTCTACTGGTCCAACGCAGGTGGTTCTCATCACATGGCTGTTCTTTGCTACGAGTTACAAAGGCAAGAAAAGCGATGGAACCCAGAGGTTAAGATCAAAGAATTCTCTCTCAATGTTAAGGCTTTAGAGCCAATCAATAGTGCGGCTTCTATTTTCGTTATCACACCCAAACCAGGCTCCTACGGGTTGGACAAGGTCTTTAGGCCTTTGAGTTATCGTCGAAACCTCTCAGAATTACACAGCCGGCTCGGTGTTGAGCTGTTATCGCTTGGAACCGGACCAGGAATCTTGAGTCGTTACGATCTGGTTGTGGTTGATCACAGCAAAAAGTATGCATCACTTAGCTTGAAAAGGTTATCGGAGGCAGTAGCAGCTGGTTATGCAATAACGTTCGAGGAGTTTCTTCTGAGCTGGACTTAACGTTGCTTAGCATCCCAGCTGACGTTCAGTTAACGTCGTTTCTGTGGTTTATTGTGGGTTCTTGTGTATTAAGGCGAAAACTCTTATACTGTGTTCGTGGTTTGCGATAGTCGATGTCCCATTACTAGGGTGGGTAGCAACCATGGCACCAGATATTCGTATCTGGTTTCCACCATAGGTGGTTATAACCAAGACGCTCGACAGTGATACCTATACAGCCTGAACCCTGCTTACGCAGGGTTTTTGCTTTTCTGGGAGTCAAAGTCCTTTGGACTTGGCGAACCTCGATAGGATCTCCCGGAATTTTTGGCCACCATGGCGGCGTATATCTGCGGGCCGATTGGTTCGCCAGTGAACGCTCCGCACGGATAACGACAAAGGCGGGGTCCGGCCTTTCCGGTGCTCCAGTCTCATGCAGAGATACCAGCCGTCATGGGCGGCCACCTGGCTTGGCTGTTCCTGCCGATACAAAATATCTTTGCTCCCGCCCTCCAAGCATCGTTTCAGCGCAAGCTCATCGATGACCGCCCGAAGGTTCTGGCAGAACGTCCAGCGATCCACGCAGAAAACCCGTTCCTCTACCGTTCCGTTCCGGTGCTGCTGCGTGTCGATAATGTGATGCTCAGCCTCGCCCTTCCGAGTCCGCGAATAGCAGTGATTCGAAAACCTAACCAGGACCTCCACTGAAAACGGTTCTGCATCCTTGCGGGGCTTGATTTCATAGGTGGTGGTAAATGGTTTGAATACGCCGAGCTCATAGGTAGTGCCGGTATCCGGGTCTGTCCAGGCGGATTTGTCGTGGTTGAAAGGCATCAGAACGTCATATATCGCATCAAGTGGTTGGTTTCAGTGGCCAGCAGCGAGTATAAATCTCCGTTTTCTGGAGATCCGCGTGGCCGAGCCAGTCTCGCAGGACCGTCAAGGGCTGGCCGTGCAGGATAGCATTACAAGCAAAGGAATGGGGTAATGTGCTCGTGACTCTCGATGACGGCGGCCAATTGGGTGAATGGAAGTAACCGATCCGTAGCCTTGAGACTCTTCCCCTCGCTGGCAGCTGCGCAATCAGCACTGGGAACAGCGCAGATAAGGATACGTTATTGCTCCTTCAGAGAGAAAGAGTGATCCTTCGAGGGGCACCGGGTGTTAAAAATCGGGTCTCATTGCAGAAATGTTGCAATACGATGGTTAAGTTCGGTAGTTCCTGATGGCGGGGTTTAACAGGTCACAGAAGGCGGCGCGAGAGAGGCTCCGCATCATCCAGCGTCATGCACGAGGAGAGATTGGTGCCACTGTTTGAAACAGAGAGGTTGATTGTAAGGAAACTATCCCATCAAGATGTTCCGGTGCTCACCACAATACTCAGTGATCCGGAAGTGATGAGGTTTTCCGTCCGTGGCGTTTGCGACGAAGCAGCTACCCTAAAGTTCGTTGATTGGTGCCTTGACTCTTATGCATCTCATGGAATTGGGCCATGGGCATTGTGCGTGAAGGAATCAGGGGATTTTATCGGTTTCTGTGGCATTGGGCCGGAGTACATTGACGGTGTTGAAGAGATCAACCTGGGTTATCGCCTGGCGCACAGATTCTGGCAGCAAGGATATGCGACAGAAGCTGTTAAAGGAGTTCTCCAATATGCTTTTGGCCAAAAACACTACGAGTCGGTAGTTGTTATTATCGAACCTGAGCATACAGCCTCCGTTAGGGTCGCGGAGAAGGCGGGATTCGGAAACTATACACTGCGAAGATTCCATTCCCGACCTGTGCGGGTATATCGAATGACATACGATAACTGGGCATGGCATAACGAGACAATGCGTGCGCCAAGCGTGTGACAGCCGTGTTTAAATCAGGAGGTAGCCATCGATGGAATGGCAAAAGGATGATTACTTAATCACTGATGAGGTATCCAAGGTGCAACTGGATACTGTCCATCGCTTGCTAGCTGCAACCTACTGGGGTGGCCGTCGCCCTAAGGAAATCGTAGAGCGCATGGTTGCTGGCTCCATCTGCTTCAGTCTTTACCATGGTTCCACACAGATTGGTTTTGGCCGGGCAGTCACCGATAGTACTACGTTTACCTGGGTCGCGGACATTGTGGTTGAGCCAGAGTTTCGGGGCGCCGGCTTGGGACAGTGGATCATGGAATGCTTGGTTGCGCACCCAGCCATAAAAGGAACTCAAATGGTTCTGCAAACCCGTGATGCTCAAGGTCTGTATGAGCGGTTCGGATTTTCTGGAAATAGTGCCCTCATGAGCACGAAAGTCACTGCCCTATAAGAATTTGCTGCTGTCGGAAGCACCATCACTAGCGCTCTGGCACGCAGCAAAGAAAAGGCGCTATTGTATTGAAGGATTCAATCGATGAAAGGTCAATGTCTCTGTGGAACAGTGAAGTTCTATATTGAAGAGGAAATTCGAAACCTCTATCAATGCCACTGTTCATTGTGCCGCAAAGCAACCGGAGCAGCGGCTAATGCTGCGACTTTTGTGCAGGCCAATGCCTTTCGTTGGTTGTCGGGTGAAAATGACATCCGAATTTTTAAAAGGCACAGCGGTTTCCGAAACGATTTTTGTTCAGTGTGCGGAAGTCCCGTTCCTAACAGCCTAAGAGATAGTGGAATGGTTTGGGTGCCTGCCGGTTTACTTGATGAACCAGTAGCATCGAGGATTTCTGTGCACCTCCATACAAAGTCTGCTGCTACTTGGGAGCGAGAGTCGATCCAATGCGTTCGATTGGACGAGGGGCCAGAGAGTTTGGAATCACTTAAAAAATTGTTGTAGTTCCAGCTCATGGACTAAATGGGATGTGCCTGTTCGCGTGTCAGCGCACTACTAAACAAACAGCGTTATATTATCACCAGAACTAACCTTTAGGACTGATCAATGGCAATTGAGGGGTATGATCGGCAAGCATTTGGACGGAAGCTAGCAAAGCTAGTATTTCCGGCGCAGCCGATCCATAGCATTGAACACTTATTCGGAAGAGAAAACGAGCTTAGAAGAATTGAAGAAGCTCTTTATGCATCTGGACGCCATATTTTTATCTATGGAGATAGAGGGGTTGGTAAATCCTCCCTCGCTGCAACAGCTGCCAACCAGTATCAAAGTTCCGACTCAGAGTATATAGATGTATCCTGTTCTCCAGACGCAACGTTCTCAGATGTAATAGCAAATATAGCTTATCAAGCCATCAGCGCGAGCAGGTTAAGCAAGAAAACGATAAAGGAAAAGGCTGGAGCTAATTTCAAATTTCTCAATCTTGAACGCGCCTCTGAAATTACTCTTCGTGACCTTCATGACGAAATAAAGTCACTTTTGGATGCGGTTGAAATGCTTCGTGAAGTATCAATTGTCCATTCAGAGACCCCCGTTGTCGTAATCGATGAGTTTGATCGTATGGAGTCGGAAAAAGAGCGAGCACTATTTTCCGATCTTTTGAAGCATCTTGGTGACAAGCGCATAGATATAAAATTTATATTTACAGGAGTTGCATCGACTATAGATGCTTTATTGGGAGCTCATCAATCAGCTATACGCCAACTGGAAACAATAGAACTTCCAAAGTTGAGCTGGGATGCAAGGTGGGAAATCGTAACGGACGCCGCAGAAGAGTTTGGTATTGAGGTTGATAAAAACATTTTAGTAAGAATTGCTGCTGTTTCAGATGGCTATCCATATTACGTACATTTAATTACTGAAAAATTAATGTGGCATGTTTTCTGGCAGGAAATGTATATCACTAAAGTTACAAAAAATCATTATCAATCAGCTATAAATGATGCGATTCATAGTATATCTGCCGAACTAAAAAAACCTTATGAGAAGGCCATCTCGCAACGAACCGGTGACTACGAAGAGGTAATTTGGTCCACAGCCGATTCAGAGTGGCTGCATAGATACGTAAAAGATATGTACTCCTCATATGAGTACATTATGAAGCAATTTGATGACAAACATCCTCTAACATCAGAAAAATATGGAGCTCGAATTAGAAATTTAAAAAATGAAAATTGTGGTGAAATTCTTGTCCCTGACCCCAAAAAGAAGGGTATGTACTCGTATAAAGAGAAGATGTTGAGAGGCTATGTTCGGATGCAAGCTGAAGCCCACGGTATTGAGCTGATTGGGGAGCAAACAGAAGCGAAAGCCACACATCATGTGACTGCGCGCGCTTCGAGTGGATACTATCAGAGCAAAGTTCCAAAAGGAGTTTACTTTGATCGGGACCGAAAGAATGGCAGGTAATCAAAACCGTTCATTTTCAGGGAACCTCACAGTTAAAGGGCTACAGGCCAATCCAGCAAAAACTCATGAATTAGAAGATACAGTGCCTGACGTTTAACTTATGCGCAGTGTTGTTGTTCATCGAACTAGCCAGCCTCAATAACTCTTTCTGAAACAATGGCCTTATTGGCCAGCGGCTTGGCCTGGTTCACCAGATACTTCATACAGCATGAAAATCGTGCTTCTCATGAACCTCCTCGGCCAGAGGAGCTTTGGTTGCTGCTAAACAAAAGCGGACATTCGAGTCAGGGCTTTTCTGCAGGGCCTCCAAGCTAATCACAGCCATTGCGTCCAATGTGATTGGCAGAAAGGATGCTAGCGAATCGCCAGCAGATGCCGGATGGCATCCTGCACGTGAAAAGCACTGTATTACAGCCTTATGCAGTAGGAACCGTTGACGAGCAACCCGAACGGGCATCATCCCTATGGCCGACCGAAGGATGTACTTACTAACCTGTCGACTCCGAAAACCACGATTTTTTGATAATACGATGAGTTAGAATCCGCTTTCCCGGATCAGCACAGCAGCCGCATATCGAAAAAAACGACCCAGAAGGCTTTCTGCCGGCGCTTCTATGCTAGCCCTCCCTGAGAGCTGCCAAGCAGTAGCTATATGGCGCTCAGTTGCGACCAGACGTACCCGATAGACACCTTCCTCAAGCGCCGGAGCACCTTCGGCACCATTCTGCTTTACAGCCAGCGGCCCGCCATAAGTACTTGCCAATGATAGATGCGAAAGGCGATCGGAGCCCATTTCTTCAACGGCCACCACCTTTACGTTCACAGCTTGGTGTGTACCGTCGTCTGAAATAAATCGGCCCTCGGCACCCACTTGAATTCGTGAGCGTTGCTGTTCAGAAACGTACGCAGTGACCTGAATACCTGTCTGACCTATCACCTCGGCCAGCAACTGATCGCGTCCCATCCACTGGCCCGGACTCAAATCAGCCAGACTTGCGACTTTGCCTGCCAAAGGGCTCCTTACAACCAGAGCGGCAATACGCTCCTGGAGACCAGAAAGGCGCACGCGCTGTTCTGCTAACTGGCGTCGCAAGGTTCCCTCTGAAGCAAGGTCTTGGAAAGATCCAGCCCTGCGATCAAGCCGCGCTTGGATAACGGCGATACGATGTCTAGCCTTCTCTACTTCCATGGTAAGGGAGGGTTTTTCAAGATCCACGAGAACATCACCCTTGGCGACATCGTCTCCTGACGAAACCGATACAGAAACAATCCGGGCTGGTTCTGGCGGATGTACCCGTGAATACGAGGAAGCCTCAAGGACAGCCGGCAGGGGTAAAGTCGAGCGCCATGGGACCAGCAACAGCCCCAGAATGAAAGCGGATACGAGTATCGTGCGCACAACACGTTTATTCCAGCCCCATTGGTGACGGATCACTGTAGACATCTCCTGAAGAACCGGCCGGACAATAAACCATCCGATTTCAATGAAAAAAAGAACAATGCCGAGTGCCTTGAATGCAAAATGGTAAATCAGTAACGCAATGCCCAGGAAAAGGAAAAAACGGTAGATCCAGGTAGCGACCGCGTAGGTCACTAGAAGCCGCCGCCGACGGGGTCGAAAAATTTCTGGCGGTGCCTCACCAAACCCGAAAAGGGTCTCCCGCAATTGCCAGCGTGCCAACTCGAAGGCACGTGGTTGCAGATTGTGAATGCCCCAGACATCGCTTAACGCATGATACCCATCGAAGCGCATGAATGGGCTGATATTAATGAGTAGCGACGTAACCCAGCTTGTCGTCGCAAGAAAAAAAACCGCATCACGCAAGCCACCGGAAGGCAGAAAGCTCCAGGCAAAGGTGGCCAGCAGGGCGATCGCCAGTTCTGTTTTAACACCTGCGAGGGCAACCTGAAGACGATCCCGGGGGTTGGCAATGCGCCAGGTATCCGTGGCATCGGTGTACAAAACCGGGAATAGAACCAGAAACGCCACACCCATCGAAGGAACTCTACAACCAAAATGGCGGGCAACAAAAGCATGACCCAGCTCGTGAGCAGTTTTGACGCCAATCAGGGCCAGCGCAAACCAGGCAACGCCCTCCCAGTTCAGAAAACGCATAAACGTACCCGTGAACGCGTCCCACTGACGGAGCGCCAGAATAATCCCGATCAACCCAAGCAGTAACGTCAGCTTTGCGAACAGACGGCTACCTATAAAACGCACTCGATTCAGGTTACGGGCAAGGAAAGGGTCGGGACGAACCAAAGGCACCCGAATGAAAAGGTAACGGTGCAACAGCCATTGATACCAGTGGGTACGATTCTGGGACCACTGTTCTTCCAGTCGAGCGCTATCTGCAGAGGTTCGTGCTTCAGTCAGACCGTTTGAGACCAGAAACCGCGCAACGCCCGTGACGTCCTCGGCATCAACTTCAACACCATGATCGGAAGCAGACTCAGCAATCTCTTCCGGGGTTGCACCTGTGCGCCAGTGACGAAGCACGCGAAGCCCGCGTACATGAAGATGGAAATAACGGTTGCGAACAGGATCGAAAAGCATCCACATAGGGCTGCCGTCAGCTTCACCACTGCCTTTGAAAAGACGTAAGTCTGCCCGCATTGCCGGTAGCATAATCTGATCCATTGTGCTTTCACCACCGATCACTCTCTAGCCGTCTGTTGCATCGTCAGATCCCTACCATCTGGCGTAATGCCGTGATCGGGCGACGGAACAGGTAGAACGCAAGGGATACGCGCGGACCATCGAGCCTCGCGGTTCCACTCAGCCCCACCCGCAGATAAGGGCGCTCTTCGGTAAGCTTTGCCGTAACCCGGTAAACCAGCTCGCCCTGTTCACTCACAACTGGCTGATAGGCTGCTCGTAGTACTTCTCCGGGCACGGGTTCAAGAGGATGCGCATCCAGAAAGAGCTTCAAAGGTGCTCCAGGCTCTAAGACGACCGCGTCACTTACCGGTAGAGTCACACTCAACTCGAAGCTGGTCGGGTCAGCCAACAGCATGACTCGCTCGCCGGTCTGGACCGGCTTACCGGCCCACTTGCTGCGATCATCGAAAACTGCGATACCAGAATGCTCCGCCTTGATGACGACCTTTTCAAGTCGACGCTCTGCGAACTGCAATTCCGTGCGTCTCAGCATTGCTTCAGCCTCAAGAGTCGCCAGCGCTGCACGGCTTTCGGCACTATCGAAGGACTCCTGTTGCGCACGACGATAGCGGGCCTGCGCCACTTCCAACGCCTCTCTGGCTACTTCAAACCGATTGCGCGCTTCTAGGTCCTCAAACCGGACCAATGGTTGGCCCGCTTCAACCCTCGCGTTTGGTTCGACCAGTACACTCTTGACCACCCCCTGCATCGGGGCGGCAACAACGGTGGGATTCAGGGCGACAACTTCTGCCGGTGCGAGCGCCGTTAGTTTAACCGGCAGCGACAGCACAAGGGCAATCAATAGCATGACAGAAAACCAGAGTGACCGGCGTTTCAGCCAGCGTCTTGCATCACCACGCTTGCGCTTCGGATTGAGTGCGCCAAGTGCATGTCCGTAGACTTCGCCCAGGTGTTCAAACAGGTAGCGTTCGTTCTGGGAAAAAGCCGCTTCACGAGCCACCCATAGCCATCCGACCGTATCGCCATCGGGTGGCGCCAGGGGCACAAGGATCGCTGTGGGCGGGCTGAGATCCGACCAGGCATCCCGATCCCAGTCAGAAAGATCATCGGGAACGACCGGCACTGAGCCATGATGGTCTACTGGCAAACTTTGTGCCACCCGCTCCAGCCACTGAACATAGGGTGTACTGCGATCCACCGCAGGGACATCTGAAATCGCTGAAACGTGAAGGCCTCGGAGATCCGGCTCAAGTATCGCGGCGTGACGATAGTCAACAACGCTTCGAGTTTCATTAACAGCTACAAACCGTAGGCCGGCCAAGGAATCAGCTGCCCGAGCCCGCCGTTCAACGTCGAAAAGAGCCGACAGACTTGCGGAGCTAAGCGGCAACTCACTTGCCATCAGGAACTCCATTCATGGGCGATTCGATCATTGCGATTCTTCCCCCGGTCGTCCCGGAAAACGGGCAGTACCACTCATGCCGGGGCGTAAATCCCCATTGTCGCTACTCAAACGAGTCCAGACAGGCAAGGTATGACTGACAGGGTCTACCGCCGCTCCGATGCGGACAACCTGACCTTCAACCATAGTGCCGGTTTCCTCCACTGAGAAAACGACTTTCTCACCGTTTTCGAGCCATGTCAGCCACGTAGCCGGAATGATGATTCTTGCCTCAAGTTGCTGCCCAACAACTTCCAACAACTTTTGTTGAGGCTGGACGCTCTGATATTCGCTGATATGTTGCTTAACAACTCGACCATCAAAAGGGGCTTTTACAAGGCAACGATCGGTATTAAGACGGGCGATTTCTAACTCTGCAGCTTTTTCCTGGACCGCCAGATCCGCCAAATTAACCTCAAGCGTGCCAACGGCATCAAGGTTCGACAGCCGCTGCTTATTGTCCAGAACACGCTCTGCTTGCCTCAAACGGATAGCCACCTTTTGCCGCTCTGCTTCGTACAGTGCGCAACCTATCTGCGCCAGTGTCTCGCCTTTACTAAAGCTGTCACCCTCTCGCTTGGGCAACGATGCCACCAGACCACTCAGCTCACTGGACAGAACAGTGCGCTGAGCCGCCTCAACGACGCCTCGGGGCAACTCGGCAAAAGCAGTACCACTGGTCAGCGACACAAGGGTCAGCAGAAAAAGCAATCGGGCGCAGAGGCTCATCTGGACTCCATCTAATTGATCAAACGGTGAAAATTGCTTAACGACATCCAGTGGGCATGAACAGCCTCAAGCAAACCACTCCGGGCCCAGTTGGCCAACGTGGCATCATTGAGACTGGTAAGCCGGTCCCGGTTAACCAGGCAAACACCGGTTATGCGCCTGGCAACTTTGCCATCCTTTCTGAGGTCGAGATGACGTTCAATCAGAACACCAGAATCGGTGAGCGCCTGGAAGTGTCCTGGAACGGCATTGGCCTCTTTCTGAAAACGCTTCAAAAATGCGATAGCCTCTGCGACAGAGCCTTGCGTCACCACGCTCTGACCATCAAAAAGAGGCTCGCCTTCTTCGACACTGAAATGGGGGGCCTTCGGATCAATCAATACAGCGTGTTGTCCATCCCGGGCCTCCTGGGGAGCGAGTGCAAAGGGATATTTGCGAATAAAAGCCGGCAGATAACCGGCTGTCCAACGCCCGGACTCGTCTACAAACCGATTGATTCCATCGCTGTCACCAAGAATGGCCACCGGGCGCTGGGGCGAGGCCGCCGGAAAAACAATGGGGAAGTGCCTGGATGCTTCCCGCATTTCGCTGAACATCAGTGGCACCTGGCTGATCGCGCCTGCAAACCGGTAGTCCGCGACCTTTCTCAGACACAAACGGCCGTGGCGGCTTGCGCTCATGGTCTCAAGTTGCTGGAACAAACATAACTCCTGCCGTGAGGCTAGTCATTACCGGCATGTCCGGGTTATTGACGCCCCAGAACACGAAGCTCAACCCGACGATTCCGCTCACGTCCAGTCTCCGTATCATTGGCCGCCCGGGGTTCACTCTCGCCATATCCCTGTACGGTCAATCGAGCTGGATCGATGCCATTGTCCACGAAAAAATCACGCACAGTGCGTGCCCGTCGCAGGGACAGATTACGATTGTATTCACTTGCACCCTGAGAGTCCGTATGGCCACCAATTTCTACCCGCAGGTCCCCACGGCGAAGAATGCCCAACTGATTTTCCAAAGCCTGCTCCGCCCCCGGAAGTAGGTCGGCGCTATCGAGAGCAAACACCACACCCTTGAGCTCAACCTGCTCACAACCATTGGACAATACATCAGCGCCTGCTGGAGAGTCAGGGCATTCATCCAGGCTGTCAATGACGCCGTCATTGTCTGAATCGTTTGGCTCCGGTTCCGGTCTGGGCTCACTTCGTTCGCTTGCCTCGACCCCGGGTTGCACGCCGTCAAGTCCACAACGCCGAGGCTCGCCCGGAGCCGCAAAATGCACGTTCTCACAGGTACGACAGTCGTCGCCCATATAGGCTGTCAGCCCTGACAGTTCCGATGTGCAGGCTCTGGGCACGGGCAGATCCTCACTAATACCGGTTGCACAGCCGGCAGTGACGCCTGCCACTCCAACGATAACGAAGGCGAATAACGTACGATGAATCCTAAGGGTCTTACCCGGCATCATATTGAGGCTCCCGTTTGAAGCGTAAAGAAGTCACGGGCAAAGACGCCGCTGTCGTGTTGTGCACGAACCATGAGACTGACGGGCTCAGCATTCGATGAGTCCTCTGCACGGAAAGTCCGCGTGTCCGGGTCAAAGCTGAGCCACTCCGGCAACGCATCGCCGTTGGCCAGCTGGGCCGTGTATTGAACGGTTCCCTCAACAGAGAAGGTGTCTTCGGCAAAGCGAAATGAGGCCGCACCCTGGTCATCGGCAACTAACCGGGGGTTTTGATCATCAATAGGCAGTACAACCGCTGCGATATGCCCCTGCTGCCACTGTAATTGGCGCTCCTCAATCGCTTCAGCCAGACGCGCGGGCGTCTTGGCCTCGGCCGGATACGGATCAAGCCCCATGCTCTTGAAGATGCGAGCAAAGGCATTCTGGATCTGGGCGTAGGCCAGGTCCCTGCGCAATTCTGCAACCAGGGCGTTGAGGCGCTCTTTGATGACCTGCAATTGTCCGCTGCTGTTTGACTGCTCCTCACGCTGAACGAGATCGGAAATTCCACGGGATACATCGAGATAGGTTTCCGCCGTTTCCAGCTTGCGCCCGGAACTTTCGAACTCCAGCAACGCCAGATGCAGCTGCGTCAAAACGGCGATTGAGGCGGCAAGACGCTTTTCGCGAGCCACTTCAACACCCATTTCAGCCGCCTTACTTTCGCTGTTGGCCTTGAAAATGTTGAGCAGGTCCCAGCTCACTGCAGCGCCAACGCTACCCCATTCATTGAAGCGCAGAAACCGGTTGCTATCGTATTCATACCCGGCGCTGAGGCTGAGGTTCGGGAACATTTTCAGGAAGGCTGCTCTCACTTCCTTACGGGAGATTCTTTGTTCGTATTCTGCAGTCCGGATTTCAGGACGTAACAGAAAAGCGGTCCGCTCCATGGTGGGCAAATGCATTGGCAGCGATGGGGCAGCAATGTCATCGGTGTCATAATCCGGAAGCGGGATTTCCGTGCTTGGCGGCAAGCCCATCAATCGGGCCAGACGCTTTTCAGCACCAATCAGCTCCTCCTGCAGACTTGCCAGCGATCGTTTAATATCAAGCAGGCCGCGCTGGTAAGACAGCGTATCCATGGGGTTTGCCAGGCGCTCTCGCTGGATCTGGCGACTGCGCTCAAGCGCGGCATCGACTTCATCCATGAGCGGACCGACCTTGCCCAGCAAACGCTCGGCTGACACCGCTTTCCAGTAGGCAGTACGTACATCCTGAGCGAGATTCTGAACCGCTTTACGTTCCTGCTCCTGGGCAATCAGGTACTGATCAGCCTTTTGCTGGGCGCGCACGTAGGACAGGCCAAAGTCGAGAACGCTCCAGGTAAAGTCGACACCGTAGGTGGTGCGCTCCTTTTCCTGCGATACCGAAAAGGTCTGACCGCCGCCACCGCCTTGGGGTTCTCCGTTGATAAACGGCACGCTCTCTGTTGCGGCGTATTCGGTGCGCTCGGTATACCCAGCCCGAGCCGTGAGGGAGGGCAGCATGTCGAAATTGGCCACATCAAGCTGACGGTATCTCAAGGCCGCACGCATCGCGCTGACGCGCCGGTCCCGATTATGCAGTAGAGCCCTCGCGATGGCTTCTGAGGGTCGCAGGTCGTGCTCGATCCTGTTCTGGGATTTCTCAAGAGCGATGCGATCACTTCTCGCCTGATCGTCAAGCTCAACGCGCTGAACCGGACTCGGTGTCACCGCGCAACCTGCCAAAAGGATCACAGGCACGATCATCCCTGCTCGGGCGGAGCGTTTCTTGGCATGGGTTTTCATTTGGTCAGACAACCGTTTTCTCCCTTTTACTCTGATAACCACTGTTTGGTGTTGCCGGGCAGCCATGGTCAACGCTCCCAAGCATTCAAAAGGCCAACGTTTTCAATGACTTATACCTAGGGCGGCCAGCATTTTATGGCCGTGTGGCGCTTCATAAGCATCGCCTGTGGCGGCCAACGCAGATCGAACCTGATGCTCAAACGGCTGCCAGTCACCGCTGTTTGCTTCGGCAGGCCTATCCAGATTCAGGTCGATCTGAAGTGTTCGGTTTTCTCCATCAGACTGTTCGGCAATGATCTGAATGGACAGCTCTTCAGTTCCCTCGGGCACGGTACCGGTAATCTGGCCAGTGGCTGGATCAACCGTCAGACCCTGGGGCAGAGGCTCACCGTCAGACAGACGCCCGACATAGCGAGTCACCTCTGCCGCGTTAGTGTCCGCAATCGTAATATCAATCCGCCTTGCCGCAACTTCCATGGATTCCGCTATCAAGCCAATCCCTGACTCCTGGCCGGAATTGACCGTGACCTGCCCGTCAATGCCAACCGAGACTTCCATGCGATGATAACCCGAGCCAGCGTCAGGCAATCTTTGGCTCTGGGGATCGACCACATTGCCCTGTTGATCAATGATCACTTCCCGGGTCAACGTATTACCGTCCTGATCCACTCCGATAACACGAATCTGGGCCCTGTCAGTCCCCGGCGGCAGCTGACCTTTGATCTCACCCGTGTCCGGATCAACGGTCAGTCCTTCCGGCAGAGGACTGCCATCCGCCTGAGTTGCCTGGTAACGAAGCTGACCGACTATCTGGTCCGTACCGTCAGTGAACGGCGATAAGCCTGTGTCCAACGCATCCCTGAATAGCATGGGGCCTGCGCCGGTTTCGAGACCTGTATCGCTAATCACCCCCGCTGCTGGCGGTGTCTCGGTGATACTGATAAATACATCGTCACCACCGGCTGGTGGCTCGCCACCGCTGTCACCCGGAACTACCGGGGCATCCGGTATGGATGCTGGAGGCGTCACCGAAAGCTCAAACGGCTCGCTGACGGTTTCCCCCGTCAGATCCGTTGCAGTAATCGTCACGCCAAATGCGCCAGACTCCAGTGGTCTACCGCTGATTTCCCCGGTTTCAGGATCAATCGAAAGCCCCTCAGGAAGCCCTTCAGCCGAGTAGGTCAGCTCATCACCCTCGTCGATGTCATCGAAGGAGCCGGACACATTATTGGTGTAGTCGGCCCCAAATGGTGTCCGATCATCGGGTATATCGATGGCCGTCGGCGCGTCGTTCTGACCGTTGACGGTCACTTCCAGCGTCGCCGTGTCGGTGCCGCCGTTACCATCGCTGACCCGGTAGGTCACTGAGGTGGTGCGGCTTTCGCCCGCTGCCAGGTCATCAAACTCACC
>Ga0189288_10153_pt1 | contig 57285 bp, 53 predicted proteins | sample UW105minimetaG_FD_130316 | JGI IMG/M metagenome (GOLD analysis project Ga0189288, IMG submission 130316) | Marine microbial communities from the Costa Rica Dome - UW105 mini metaG | ecosystem: Environmental > Aquatic > Marine > Oceanic > Photic zone | place: Costa Rica: the Eastern Pacific...
AACGGCTTCTACAATCCGCGCCGGCGGCACTCAGCCCTCGGCTGGAAAAGCCCGGTCGCGTTCGAACGGAAAGTGGCTTAAACGAGCACGTGGAGCGGCACAAAAACGCGACAGGTCCAATGACCTCTATCTGAAACTTGGAACCTTGCGCGAAGTTAAAGAACATGAAGAGAAACTCGACCTCAGATCCCGGCGTCGTGAACGAGCGGGCGGCCGGATCTCGGGTGTAGCACATTTCGACAGGGGTCACCTTCAGCATATTCTGAGCAATCCTGTCTATGCAGGCCGCATCCGGCACAAGAAACAGGTCTATGATGGGCAGCATCCGGCCATCATTGATCCGGCGGTTTGGGACAAGGTTCAGAAGTTGCTTCAGAGCGGGGCGGCGGTTGCTCGCGGCGCCAGACAAAAGGCGACAAGATCACCTCTGGCGGGCAAGATATTTGATGAAACCGGCGATCGTCTGACGCCCAGTCACAGCCGGAAGCATCCGGATGCCTGGCGGCTGCCTGCTGAGCAGGTTGAGGGATTGCTGGCTAAACTGATTAGACAGCATCTGAGCAGACCCGGCGCCGCGGTGGCAATGACCGAAGGATTGGCCGCAGCCGAACTTTCAGACGTATCGAAAAGGCTTCAGGAACAAGGCTCTGTGACGGAACGATTGGCTTTGATCGAACGAGCCGATCTGCGACAGGGTTGCCTTTCGGTACGGCTGGACATGGCAAAGCTTGTTGAACGCCTTGGTAGCAAACTGGAGCAGATCAATCTGAGTGAACTGACAATCGAAGCTCCATTTCAGATGCGCCGGCGTGGTGTGGAACTGAAACTACATCTCGGCGAAGCACCGGCAGAGATCGATAGAACGCTGGTGCAGAACATCATGAAGGGACGTAGCTGGCTGGCAATGGTCATCGCAGGCAAAACCTTCTCCGAGATCGCTGGTATTGAAGAGATCTCGAAGCGTCGTGTGCAGGATGTGACCAACCTGGCATTGCTCGCACCTGACGTCCTTGACCGCATCGCAGCCGGTGAACAACCCGATGGCCTCACCACAGACTACCTGATCAAGACGCGGTTCCCTGCCGTTTGGTCAGAACAGCGCGAGCAGTTCGCATCGCTCTGAAACAAAACATCCTGAAATCCGCAAACTCGTACCGCCGGAATCGCAAACAGAGACTACGGCGTGAAATCGGCCCGGCTCGTGCTCTTATCTGCGTCTCTGCTGAAACCCCAGTCTGCCAAGCGCCCGGAAACACGCGACAATTGCGCGGCAAAGTCTCATCGTCTGAATACAGGGAAGTGTTTGGCTGGGATGGTAGGATTCGAACCTACGGTACACTGTACCAAAAACAGTTGCCTTACCACTTGGCTACATCCCAACCGTGGAGGCGTATCTACGCCGAAAGGTTTTCTTCCGCAACCCCTCAATTCGCACTTTTTGCTGATCGTTTTCTCAACCTGATCAGATCAAACTCAAGGCATCCAGACCGCCAATCAGGCCTCCGTTCAGGACGGTGGCCTGATTGATTTAAGACCCCACGAGACTAAATAGGAATGCCACATTGGAATGGATCGCAGGGATGAAACATTAAAGTTGTCTCTGCGGTAACAAAGGCTTGCCCGGTGATCGTCGGAATAACCCCGCCATTGGGTCCGGGTTGATATGACAACTTATAGGGGCTTCCAATGACGCTTTGCTGAACAATCTCGTCTCCTGGTGCCAGGCTCCCATCTGCGGCCAGACAGGCCAGGCGCGCCGAGCTTCCGGTCCCGCAGGGCGAGCGATCATATGTGTCGTCGGGACAGAGCACAAAGTTCCGACTGTGCACCTCGGGATCGTCGCTCTGCTCCTGTAAAACCACATGATCAATTGGTTCCCCCCGCTCTCCACCCACTCCAGCAGCATTTGCCGCCTCTCGCATCGCGATGGCCGTTTGTGTCAGAACAGGAATGTTCGCGGGCGTTACGGCAATCGGACTTGGATCAACGATGAAGAACCAGTTGCCACCATAGGCCACGTCACCGGTGACTGTTCCTTGATCTGGCACAGACACCTCCACCGCCTGACGGACGCGACGACTTTCGATATTGGTGACAGTCACCGTATGCGCATCGCTCAAATCGACAACAACCACACCTGCAGGGGTCTCAATTTTATGGCTGCCCAATCCGATCCGCCCCAAATGAAAAAGCGTCACGGCCAGGCCAATCGTGCCGTGGCCGCACATGCCCAGCACCGCGTCTGCATCGAAGTAAATCACCCCGGTAACGCAATCCGGATCCACAGGTTCGACCAATAGCGCCCCAACCATGGCCGGTTGGCCCCGCGGCTCACACATCACCGACTGATAAAACGCCACATGATCCTGCGCCAGACACGCAGCGCGGTCTTGCAGCGGCCCCGAACCAAGATCGGGACCACCAGACAAGATCACACGGGTGGGTTCACCACCGGTATGGCTGTCGATTACATGCATTCGGCGATCACTCCGCCCTGCTTTGACCAATCCGCAAACCAGGTGCGGAACAGGTCATACTGTTGTTCGCAGTAGTTGCGTTGCGCATCCGACAAGACATCGGTTTCGTTGAAGTGCAGGCGATATTCGTCTTCACCATTCAAGACGAGCAGGTGTTTGTAATAGAGGACGAGATCGGTGCCTTCATCAAAGCTTGCCAGCACGCCAAAAGCGTCTTCCAGCTCTAGCGCGCGCTTGCGCGCTTCTGCATGACCTGCCGCCGCCTTCTGAGACAGCGCTGCCAGAAGCAACGCCTCTTTTGGCAAAGCCGTACCAATTCCGGTGATCGATCCCGTAGCGCCACAATTGACGAATCCGTGACAGACCTCGGTGTCAACGCCGACCATCAGAGTGACCTGATCATCCTGGCTTGTGATGTGTTCTGCCGCGTAGCGCAGGTCGTCTTTGCCACCAAATTCTTTGAAGCCAATCAAATTCGAATGTTCTGCGCGCAGCGCAAAGAACAGATCGGCTTTGGTGGCAAAGCCATAGACTGGGCTGTTGTAGATGATGGCGGGAATGTCGGGGGCCGCAGCAAGGATGGCCTTAAAGTGGTTTTTCTGCGCGGCAGACGACGAACCGCGTGACAAGACGCGGGGGATCACCATCAGTCCAACTGCGCCAACTTTCTGAGCATGGGCGGCATGGGCCACGGCGGACTGCGAATTGATCGCCCCCGTGCCAACAACGACAGGGACACCTGCTTTGACCAGCCGCTCGACCCCTTTCATGCGCTGCGCATCGCTCAATAGGGGCCAGTCCCCCATCGAGCCGCAGTAGACAACCGCCGACATCCCTGCCGCAATCATCTCTTTGCCCTTTTTCACCAAGGCATCGAAATCTGGGGTGCGGTCCGCTTTGCAGGGGGTCATCAGCGCCGGCATTGTTCCGGAGAAAACGGTTTTGGTCATTGTGGCCTCATTAGGTTCGACTGGGGGATGACCCCGGGATACGAAACTCTCTTATGGGATAATGTATCCAAGATCCAGACAAATCATCAAACCGCCTTCCAGAGCGCATTCAGCCACAAAAAACGCCCTGCGGAGGAGCGACATCCGCAGGGCGTTAATCTGTTCACATTCCGAACGAGTCTTACATCTGGCCGATAGACCAGAAGAAGGTCTCACCTGAACTGTCATCAACACCGTCATTGTCTGTGCTGACCCAGGCGATGCCATCTTGCATGATGGCAAGGCCTTCGACCTTATCCACCACATAGCCGCCGTGTGCCTGAAGATCCGGGACAAGATCACGCACCTCTTCTTTACTCACAACCGGAAGGTCTCCCCCCAGAGCGGCTGGTGTCATGTCGGCCATAGGAATGCGGTAGACCTTTTTGGTCACAACATCTGCACCAATCTGGTTGTCGCGCTCAATCACATAGACATAGTCGCCATGGGCCACGATCTCGGACAGACCAACCCAGCCTTTTTTCGGCTCGGCTTTGGGATAGAGAACCGCACCCCAGTCTTTGGTTTTCAGGTTGTAAGCCACCAGTTTGACGTGATGTTTCGGATCATCTTTCCACTCACGCTGAACCGCCATCCAAAGCGTATCGCCGACCTTGGTGATCCCTTCGAACCCAAACCGTTTCTCGACCGCCATAAGCTCGGCAGGAAGGCCAATCTCGCCCTTTTTGGCTTTGATCAGACCGTCTTTGTTCACGTGGTAGATGGCATGTGGCACCACACGATCTGTGCGCCCTTCAGAGGCAATATAGAAACCACCTTTGCCATCAAGGGTGATGCCTTCCATATCAAGCTTTTGCGCCGGCTGACCGTTCTGACGGTGCACGCGGATCACGTCGACGATACGGGCCGGGGTCTGGCTTGGGTCAATCTTGAAGATCGAGGGCTGGAAGCCATAGAAGCTGTCATTCACGGCCCAGATGAATCCATCTTCGTCCGCAACCATACCCGAGATCGCGCCCCAACCGATCAATTCTTCGGCCCCGGCGCTGGTCAATTGTGGATAACTTGCGGACGCATCCTGGCGTTCAAAGATCATGACATGCGCCCGCGGGCCTTTGTCTTCGATCAGATCCTTTTCGTTGGCCGAAACCAGCAGATTGCGCGCGGGCAGAGCCACATAACCCTCTGGGCCGATGCCTGACGGCAGGATCTGTTCAAGAACAGGATTGGCGAGATCGGTGACGTTATAGACTCCAACCGCCGAACCCCGTTCAGACCCGACAAAGACATACGGCGTATCACCGAACTTGGCGAATTCGATCGATTCCGGCTCAACACCTTTGCTGTCCGAGCGTTTGTCCGGGTAGTGGCCGATCTGGATCAAAGCATGTTCAAACGATGCGCCTGATTCATACACAACGGTGCCGTCTTTGTTGAAGATGGTCCAGCCGCGCGATCCACCATCCATGTCACCTTCGTTGGCAATGGCAAAGTGATTATCATCAATCCATTTCACCGCGTCCGGCTCACGCTTGCGGCCCAGTTGCGATTTGTCGAAATCCAGAGACCCGCGCTCATCCAGTGTATCAATCCCATCCAGATCAACCGCACCCGCCGAGAAGTGGTTCAGGATCGTGCCATCCGCAGCCACAACAACCAGATGGTTGTTTTCCTGCAGGGTCACGATGGTTTCGCCAAGGCCGTTGATGTCGACAAACTCAGGCTCGGGATCTTCTGGGCTGACCTCGGCCAGACCTGTCATGTCGACCTTTGTTAGGCTCGCACAATCGGCCATACCCCCAGTGGTTTGCAACAGCAGCAGAAAGCCCTCAGGCAACTGGCCCGTACGACCATCGCCCAAGTCCTCGTCACGCTCATTTTCGATCGCGACGGCAATCAGCGAACCGTCTTTGGCCACAGCGATGCTATCGGGCTGGCCACCCAGATCACACCGCCCCAGTTCGGCACCTGTCAGCACATCGTAGGTGCCCAGATACCCAGACGGCGCAGTATAGCTTTCCGAGGTGTTCACACCTGCAAAGGCTGTGGTGCCGATCACTCCAACCGACGTTGGCTCACCATCCAGAGCGATATTGCCCAGTGGTTTGGGCGATTTCGGGTCAGTGATGTCCACACGACCCAGCGCCCCAAGCGGGCTATCGGTGTAGATCAGTGTCATGCCATCTGCTGTGGCAGCAATGATCTCGGGCGAGGTTTCACGCTTGGTGTCTTCTCCCTCAGCCATATTCAGTGGCGTGGCGAAAGACGCAATGCGATTGAAGTTCATTTCGGCAACAGCAGCACCAGCAGTCAAAGCCAATACGCTGGTCAGGCACAAAGTGCGGATCATCAAGGATCTCCCAGTCAAAACAGACCCGGCACCGATGGCGACCCTGTGTAACGGGCGCGTGACGCCCGCATGACAGTCTAGATAAATCAGCAAGATGTCCCTCTTTCGAGAAAGAAGGGCATCCATGAAATAGGATCAGTCGAATGCCACGGCTTCAACCCGGCCCGAGAGCATATGTGGTATCAAAATCTCGCTCTCTGTCGCGCCAATATCCGCCAGACCCGCAGGGTATTGAGCAATCTTGGACAGTTCGGCATCCGCACCCAGTCGCCAAAGCGCGCCGCTGATCCAGTCACTGATGACAAGTGCGCCATCCCGCTCAACAATGCCATCGATGTTTCCAACGGCAGGCGCCACCACCGAAATTGTACCGGTGTCAGGAGACCACGACAAAAGATCGCCGGGGCCGGATGTGCTGAAATCGGCCTGCATATCGGGACCCCATGATCCAATCAACAACGCCCCATCACGCCAGAGCAATCCATTTGGATGGTGTAGATCCGGGCTTTGTACCGCAATATTCAAAACCCCATTGTGGAAGTGCCAAATCGTGTGGGTCAGCATGTCAGAGACATAAACGCCCTCAGGGGATGCGGTGATGTCGTTCAGAAACTTGGCACCCGGCACTTCAACACTCTGAAGCACAGACCCAGTATCTGAATCAACAACATGCAATTTGGTCAGGTCCGCAACGTAGATACGATCCCCCACCACGGCCAATCCCTTGGGCGCATCCATCCCCGTCGCCCAGCGCTGGGAGAGGAGCTCTCCGGAAGGTGACACAAGCGAAAGATAGCCCTGCCCGTCCGCCTCCATTGGGTTCCCGACAATATTGCTGACCACAATCTGATTGCGCTCGGCATCAAACAAAGTGGATTCGGGCATCTCAAATCCCTCTAGCTGCCACTCCGCCAACACGGGCGTGGCAAACAGGGCAAATGCGGCAATTAGTGTGTTTCTCATGGTATGTCCTTTCCAGTTTCCGAACCGGAAAGGACATTTTTTGACACCAGAGAGCAATCAGTGCAAAGAAGGTATCGATATATGATACCCAAATCGGAACCTTCGCATCATGTTGAACGCAGACACCTTCTCAATCCTGCAACAGGCTCTGCGGGCGCGTGATATGACCTACGCGGAGCTGGGCCAGCGGCTGGGCCTCTCTGAGCCCACAATCAAGCGCATCTTCTCGCAGCGCGATTGCAAGCTCAGCCGCCTTCTGGAAATCTGCGAGGTGTTGGAAATCAGTTTATCGGATGTGGTGGATCGGGCAGGACGCAGCACCGATGAGCCTTTTGTTCTTCCAATTGCAACGGAACAGGAGCTGGCCGCCGATCCGTCGCTTTTCAATCTCTTCATCTTGCTGCGCGACCAAATCAGTGAAACACATCTGCGCAGACGCTATCAGCTTAGCGACGATCAGCTGTTTCGGATGGGTATACGGCTCGAAACGCTGGGATTGGCAGAGGTGCAACCGGGGGGCCGCATTCGCCTGCTGCATGAGGGCGCCCTTCAACTGCGTCCACGTGGTCCTTTGGCCCGGCATATCGCCGCGCTCAACATGCGGTTTCTGGGGCAGGTTATTCAATCACCGCCACAAGACACCTCGTCCTTTTGCACAATTTCTCGCCGCATGCGGCCCGACAGTGCCAAACAGATAGCGGACGAAATCGAAGCCCTACGTCAGAATATTGCAGAGCTCGCTCGGCAAGATCAGCTGGTTTTCTCAGACGCCGACCTGACAACTTTCAAATTCACCAGCGGTTGGGCCGCGATCAACTATCCCGACATACTAGAGATCAAGGCAGAGGAGGCCGCCCCGGAACCAATTTAGCTCCGGAGCGTAACACTTACTGGCTCAAGCTTTGCGCCAGACGCATTAGATTGATCGCCTCCTGACGATAGCCATAGGCATCCTCGCCTTTGGCACTCTGGGCTAGCGCAATGGCATCGCCAAAGCTCCAATCCCCGATCAGCTCCGAACCGCGCAGGATCTGGCCGAACCCGACAATGGCCAGCGCAAAATTTGCATCCTCCAAGGGCGTTGCATCGGTCAGGATTGGGCTTTCGATCAATTGGCTGGTCCCTGTACCCGGTTCTTTGTAGCGCAGGCGCAGGAACCCCAACTCATCGCTCTTCCCTTCAGCGGCGGACCCATAGCGCAGCGGGTCTGTCAGACGTGCGTCAGAGCCAACCGGTGTCACTTCGTAAAGCGCGGTCACCTGATGGCCCGCCCCAATCTCACCGGCATCCACCTTGTCGTTGTTAAAATCTTCGCGGTTCAGAGCGCGGGTTTCATAGCCAATCAGACGATACTCAGCGATCTGCGCCGGATTGAACTCCACCTGAATTTTAACATCATCCGCGATGGGCACCAAAGCGCCGGTCAACTGATCCACAAGCACCTTCTGTGCTTCTGCCAAAGTGTCGATATAGGCCGCCATACCGTTTCCGGTCTGCGCCAGAGCCTGCATCGTGGCATCGTCCAGATTGCCCCGACCAAACCCCAGAACTGACAGATAGGTGCCGCTGTCTCGCTCCGTCGCGATGTAGTCTTTCAATGCCTCAGGGTCATAGATCCCGACATTGAAATCGCCATCGGTGGCAAGGATCACGCGACTGACTTCGCCTTCTTCCGTCATCTCACGCGCAGTGGCATAGGCCTGCTGCAACCCCTCTTGCCCCGCTGTGCTGCCCCCGGCGTCGAGTTTGTTCAAAGCCGCAAGAATAGTGTCACGCTCAGATGCGGGCGTTGGATCCAGGACACGCCCAGCGCTCCCTGCATAGGTGACGATCGACACACTGTCGTCTTCACCCAACTGGCCCAGCAACAAACGGAAGCTTTGCTTCAACAGTGGCAGTTTCTGCGGATCATCCATGCTTCCCGATGTGTCGATCAGGAACACAAGGTTCAGCGGCGGGCGCGTGGCCGGAAGCTCTCCTTGCAGGCCGATATGTACAATCTGTGTGCCCTCGCGCCAGGGACTATCCATCACCCCAACCGAGGTCTGGAACGGATGCGTGCCCTCGGGCGCGGGATAGTCATAAGGGAAATAATTGACCATTTCCTCGATCCGCACTGCGTCTTTGGGCGGGAGGTTGCCCCAATTGAGCGAGTTGCGGATCACTGACCAGCTTGCGGTGTCCACATCTACCGAAAAGGTCGAAACAGGCTCTTCAGCTGTGACTTTCAAAGGGTTGTCGTCAGCATTCGCGAAGGCTTCGGTATTGGCCTCCGGCAGGATCATCTCATCTGCAATCGCCAATCCTGCTGCCGGCGCCGGAGCCGCCATAAGTGGCGCAGGTGCGCGTTTCACCATTGGGCGACCCGTGGGTTCTATCAGCGGCGCGGCTGCGAACTCTTCAACAATGACGGGGTCCATTTCAACTACCGACGCGCCCGCAGCGGCATCGTCCACCTGTGTCGTAATCCCCAAGGGCGCTTTGGTTCGCTGCACCAAAGGATCGGTCACTGTCTCGCGCAGGGTCGGAACAAATACAAACAGACCAACTGCGGCAAGGGCGGTTGTGGCGCCCAGCGCGCCTCGGGTTTGAAGTTTGGCCAGCATCGATATCACTCCTCTAAAGAGCCCGTTGTTTGGGCGTTCAGAGGTAAGACGCGTCTCATTCCGCATTCCTTGGCGCGCATCGAAATTTTTTAGTGCAGTCGCGAGATTTTCTTTGCGACGAGTGCCATCCGGCGCAGGAGTAACCGCGTTTAGCGCCTTTTTGAGATCATCAAAATCGCTCATACCTCGGCCTCCTTCATCCGTTTCAGTTTCTTCTTTGCTTCCGAGATGCGCCAACTGACGGTGCCTTCAGAGACATCCAATACCTGCGCCACTTCTTTGTGACTTAAACCATCCAGAACCAATATCAGAGTTTCTCGGATCTCAGGCGGGGTTAACGTATCCATGGCCAGACGCAGCCAATCGAGCCTTTCGGCGGTTTCGGCCTGTTCAGCACGTTGGGCCAATTCCCAGTCCCCCCACCCTTCGGTGGCACGGGCATAACTTGCATGGCGGCGACGGCGGTCGTGGGTGGCATTCACGGTGATCCGAAACAGCCAGGTGGTGAATTTGCTGTCACCACGAAATCCGCCCAGTTTCCCGGGCAACGCGGCACAGATATCCTGCACCAGATCTTCAGCATCGGCCCGGCTTCCTGTCAGCCGGAAGGCCAACCCAAAGATCTTATCATAGACCCGGTCCAGCAGGGTGGCAAAGGCGGCGCCATCCCCTCCTGCTGCCGCTTGGGCCAAAGATTCATCACTCACATTCATGCGCATCACATAACGTCAGACGCAGGCCAAACGCCAATCCTTGGATACCTTACCCAAAATAGTTGTTCTCATGCCGTTTTTTTGGTCAATCCGGCGAGATGACGGGGCAAAGGCTCCTCTCTAATCTCTGAGCAACTCCCGCGCGATGATTGTTCGCTGAATTTCTGACGACCCTTCGTAAATGCGAAAGATGCGCAGGTCACGCAGATACCGTTCAAGCGGGAAGTCTTTGGTATAACCATACCCGCCATGTATCTGCAGCGCACGATCGGCAATACGCCAAGCCGCTTCACTGGCGTAGAGTTTGGCAAAAGCGGACTCGGAGGAATATCTTTGCCCCGTGCCCCGCAGAGCCGCAGCCTGCAACCCCAGCGCGCGTGCTGCGGCCAGTTCTGTTGCACTATCCGCCAACATCCACTGCAACCCCTGAAATGAACCAATGGCCTGACCGCCGACCTGTCGTTCCTTGGCATATGAAATCGCAGCGGCCTGCGCCGCCCGCGCAATCCCTGTGGCCTGCGCAGCAACTTCGATCCGCCCATTGTCGAGCACCTTCATCGCCGTGCGAAAACCGATCCCTTCTTCCCCCAAACGGTTGGATTCAGGCACCCAGCAATCCATTGAGATCGGAAACACATGTCCCCCGCGCAGCCCCATAGTATCTTCCGGGGTCCCAATGTTCACACCAGATGTGGTTTTAGGCTCGACCACAAAGGCGCTGACACCACGCGCGCCTGCATCACGATCCGTCTTTGCGTAAACAACAATAAAATCCGCCTCACCTGCGTTGGAAATGAAGCATTTGGCCCCCTTGATACGATAACCATCCCTTTCACGCACAGCATAGGTTTTCATATCTGCGGGATTGGACCCGGCTTCGGGTTCGGTAAGAGCAAAGGCCCCGAGCGAGGCGCCTGTAGCGGCGTTGGGCAACATACGTTGCTTCAAAGCCTCTGTCGCCCCCAACAAAATGGAATCCGTCGCGAGAAAATGCGCCGTCAGCATTGAGGCCGTTGACCCACAGGCTCCGGCAATAGCCTCAACCGCGTGATAGAGCGCGGGCCCTGACAGGCCAATTCCGCCGTAGGTTTCGGGAAGGTTCATCCCCATGACGCCCAATTCGGCCAGTGCAGGGAGATGCACTGTAGCAAATGCACCTGCTGCATCCAGCTCCGCCGCGTGCGGGGTCAAAATCTCGCTGGAGATCCGATTGATCTGGTCTACGATGGCCTTTTCTTCCGAAGAAAGCTGTTCAGTCATTTGGCGTCCTTCCGGGCAAGCTCGTTCAAAATAGTGTCTGTATCGGCACCCAGCATCGGTGCTGGCCTGCGCCCTCCTCGTGAGACATCACTGAAATGGATCGGTTGCTCAGGGATCTGTAAGGCCCCCAAAGTCGGATGATCGACCTGTGAGGCCAATCCGCGGGCCGCCGCCTGAGAAGATCCCCACGCCTGCTGAACCGTCGAGAGCGGGGCGGCGGGAATGCCAGCCTCGCGCAGCTGGTCCAGCACCTCTTCAACCGTCAGCCCACATGCCCAACGCGCAATCGCCTTCGCCAAGGCTGGTTCATTGTCACACCGCAAACGGTCACTTTCAAAGCGGGGGTCCTGCCCCAGTTCAGGCTGACCCATCACCGAAACAAAGCTCTGGAACAGGCGATCGTTGAGCACCGCGACGGTGAAGTGTCCATCTTTCGCTGGATACGTGCCAAACGGTGCAGACAGAGCATGACGCGCGCCGGTGCGTGTAGGAGCTTGACCCGCCATCAGGGCGCGACAGGCCACAACCGGCATCATCGACACAAGTGCATCATACAAGGCAAGATCGATATGCCGCCCCTTGCCTGTCCGTGTGCGATCAAACAGGGCTGTCATCACACCAAGAGCCGCGAACATACCGCCCGCTACATCCGCAAAAGCATCTCCGACCATCATTGGCGCACCGTTTTTTTCGCCTGTGACATCCATCAAACCGCTCATGGCCTGAATAATAATATCGTAGGCGGGCAGCGCAGTGTTGGGGCCGGTTTGTCCGAACCCTGACACGGACACATAAATGAGCTCTGGAAATTTGGCACCGAGCGCCTCTGGCCCCAGTCCCAACCGATCCATTACGCCTGGACGAAAGTTCTCGACCAGCACGTCACAGGTCCCCGCCAAATCCCTCGCAGTCTGCGCGCCTTCGGTGGATTTGAGATCCAGCACAATCGACCTTTTGCCCCGGTTGACACTCTGGAACAAAAGGCTTTCACCGTCCTTGAAGGGCCCGACATGACGATAGTCATCCCCAGATGCGCTTTCGACCTTGATCACCTCAGCCCCCAGATCAGCCATCAGGGCGGTACAGTAGGGCCCTGCCAAAACCCGAGAAAAATCAAGAACTCGCACGCCCTCTAAGGGTTTGCGGCTAGAGGTGGCGGCGGTGTGATCCATCATATGCTCCTGCTGGGATGACAGAAACATATTGCGGCGCGTGGTATATCCGGAAATATAGACAGCAGATCAAAGGTATAAAGTATGGATATACCCCTTACCCTACGCCAAATCGAAATTCTGTTAGCCGTTGCTGATGAAGGCAGCACAGCAGCGGCGAGCCGTCGACTGAACGTCTCACAGCCTTCTGTCTCTCTCACGGTATCCCGCTGCGAAGACGTGTTTGGCCACAAGATTTTTCTGCGCAGGCCCGGACGCGGTATGGAGCTCACCGCCTTTGGCCAACACAAGCTCACTCAGCTGCGCGAGCTTGAAAAACAGGCCCGCTGGGTTCTGTCTGGGGAACAGGGCACCCCTGAATTTCTCGAACTTGGCGTTTTTTCAACGCTTGGGCCGCGCTATGCCCCGCAACTTGTGCGTCATTTCCAGAAGGCCAATCCCAAAGCGGAGGTACAGATCCGAGAAGGTGATCTGCAATCTTTGTTTGAATGGTTGCGCGAAGGCCGGATCGATCTTGCGCTGATTTATGACTTCGGGGTGCCGTCACAATTTGCAATCACACCCCTGATGTCCATTGCACCCTATGCCCTTGTGGCGCAGGGCCACCCCCTGACAGATCTAGCGGCCGTCACTCCGCAACAGATCACAGAACATGAGATTGTCCTGATGGGACTGCCGCAAAGTCGCGGATACTTTCTGTCATTGCTGCAAAACGACAGACACCCGGTTCGCATCAGTTACGAAACCTCTTCCATCGAAATGCTAAGATCGATGGTGGCGCATGGCTTTGGTGTCGGATTGTTGGCCACTGATCTACTCAATGACACCTGTTACGATGGGACGCCCTTGGTGCGCATCCCGATCTCGGGCACACTTCCGCCGCATCAGATCGCACTGGCCCATCGGGGCGGAGCTGCACCGAGGTCCATCGTTCAACGATTTGTTCGCTTTGCCGAAACATCTTTCGTGCAAGGCAAGGCGCCTAATCGAGACCCTCGATAATTGCGATGTCCGCGTGACAGGCCCCTGCCCGTTTCTCGCGAGCTGCGCGATAGGCGTCTGATGTATAGCAGGCATGGGCCTGTTCCAGACTATCAAACTCAATCACCACCCGCCGCTGCCAATCTGCCCCTTCCAGTGTATCGGCCTCACCCCGTGCCAGGAACCGAGCACCGTGCTCTGCAAAAGCTGCAGGAGCGAGCGCCTGATATCCTGTGTAGGCGTCCGGGTCCGTCACCGTGACATTGGCAATCCAATAGGCTTTGGGCATGATCAATCTTCACTCTCTTGTGCCGCCAAAAGGCGTTCGGCAATCGCGGTGGTGTCATCCAGATGACGTACCACAGCATTGGCGGCCTCGTCGGGGTCACCCTTCACAATGGCGTCGCAGATTGCCTGCATATGATCCGGGCCCGGGCGGTCGCGTTCAAATGAGGACAGAGTCATCATGCGCAAGCGGCTGATCCGACCATTCAGGCGCTGAACCACTTCCCAAGCCACATTGTGCCCTGCCCCGTCAAAAATATCGGAATAAAAACGAGATGTGGCGCGAAACAAGCCACCCGGTGTTTTTTCCGCAAACTCGCGTTTGAGTTCAACAAGTGCCTCGCGCAGCCTGCCTGCAAGCTCGTCCGTGATATTCAGCGCACAGGTTCGGGCCGCGGCGGTCTCCAACATGCGGCGGATGTCATAGATCTGCCGTGCGTCGTCCCAGCTCATCGAAGACACAATTGGCCCTTTGCCCGGCAATATCTCGACCAAGCCTTCCGCTTCCAGATAGCGAATGGTCTCGCGCACCACCGTCCGACTGACCCCAAGCTGTTCACACAAAGGGCGCTCGACCAGGCGCTCACCTGGCTTGAAATGCCCTTCAATGATCGCATCGCGCATGCGCTCTTGGACCATGTCACGCAGGGTCATCGGGGGATGGTCGATCTTTGAGAGAGAAGGTCCAGTCATAGGCCGGGTGATAGCAATGCCTCCCTTTCAACGCAAGCGTCATGACTGATCGTATGACGGTATACCATGTGAATCGGCGATGACGTCGACAAACCGGTAGCTGTCTGATCCATATGGCACCTTGGCCTATCGCGAGATGGGCCAAGGCAAGCCTGTTGTGTTAATCCACGGGATCGGCCTGCAGACAGCTGCATGGCTATCCCAGATTGACGCCCTGTCCCAAACCCACAGCGTGATCGCCGTTGACATGCCCGGCCATGGCGGGGTGCGGATGCTCAACTGTTGGATTTTGTGGCTTGGCTGACTGCGGTCTTTAACACCTTGCAACTTGAAAACGTCAGCCTTGCGGGACACTCGATGAGCGCATTGATTGCCGGGAGCTTTGCCGCCACACACCCCAACAAACTGACGCGCGTAGTCTTAATGTGATGCCGACCTTCGCCTGATCGCCAATTGGGAAGAGAGAGGTGCAGAGCTTTCAGCACTAAATCAATGGCGCCGTTGAAGAGGCCACCACCAGTTCGACAGCCTTGACTCGGCCTCAGGTCAGGCCCGGGCCAACATGACCGCCACAGCTCGGGGCAAACTGCTGCTGAAGCTGGCGGATCTGATTGCAGAATCCGCCCCATGTCTGGCAGAACTTGAAACCCGCGACACCGGTAAAATCATACGCGAAACCAGCGCGCAGATCGCCTATGCACCCAGGGACAGTGCTCCAAGGCTGAAGAGCTGATCGCAAAATCTGTAAAACAAGGTGCAAAACTGATCACCGGGGGGGCACGCCCTAAATCTTCCAGGTTTCTACTTTCCGCCAACAATCCTTGATTGCGATGGCGCGCCCAATGCGGTCGGCTTGAGTAATGAATTTTCCGGCCCTGTGTTGTCCGTGGTCAGCTTCAAATATGAAGCAGAGGCCGTGGCTATAGCCAATGACACTCAGTTTGGTCTGGCCCCAGGTGTGTTCACCCGCGATCTGACCCGAGCTCATCACATGATCCGCGCCATTCAGGCGGGCATTGTCTGGGTGAACACCTATCGCGCAGTCGGCCCCATCGCCCCCTTTGGTGGCCATGGTCTTTCCTGGCATGGCCGAGAGGGTGGCATTGAGGCCGCGCTGGACTTCACAAGGTCAAAGCCGTCTGACTACGTACCAGCGACGATCCAATCCCCGATCTCTTTGTTATGCGGTGAAAATCAGAGGCCTGCCATCCATACCCCGCGTTTCTTGCCAAAATAGGATCTAATCGCGTAGCCTAATTGCTAGATCCTTGCAGAAGCTATTGCTTCTTTGGGAGAAGCAACCAGGGGTTCCTATGGCCAAGACCAGCTACGAAGATCCTGTCGTTTCGAAAATTACCAACTTAGCAGATGGAGGGTTGGCGCAGGCACTGGATTCTTCGGATATCGGGCTTTGGGTCTGGGATCTGGAACAAGACACACTAGAGCTCAGTCAGGGATTGTTACGTCTGACCGGATTTGAGACCTTGCCGGGGCAGACCAGACACCAAATTCTGTCGGGTCTGTTACACCCTGACGATTTGCAGCAAACCATTCAGCGCACAAAGCGGCTGTTTGAAGAAGGGAAACCCTACGAAACCATTTGTCGGATGCGGCATATCTCGGGGCGGTATTCCTGGGCGCTGACCCATGGCAACCTTGTCCGGGATGAGACCGATGCCCCAACTCATATGATTGGCGTCGTTCGGGTGCTTGATGATTTGGAGCAGGCCAAGCGCGATCTTCGACGCTCGGAAGAGATTGCTCGGCTAGGACATTGGGACATCGACATCACATCCAATAATTTAAGCTGGTCCGAGGGTGCATATCGCCTGTTCGACTTTGATCCCACGGGTGCCGTTCCGAGTCTCGACGAAGCACGGAGCAAATATCCACCGGAAGATCGCACCAAGATCATGTCCATCATTGATCAGGCTCTCATCACCAAGGAACCTTTTGAATATCAGACCCGCATCCTTCGCAACGACCAAGCGGATCGGCATGTTCGAGTCCGAGGAGCCGTTGAAACCGGCACCAATGGAGATGCCGTCGCCTATTTTGGAACCATTCAGGATATCTCAGACGAGGTGGCACGCGACGCGCAGATCAGACAGGCGCAAAAGTTGGAATCTATCGGCAAGCTCACAGGTGGCATTGCGCATGATTTCAACAATCTTCTGGCGGTTATTCTGGGCAACCTCGAACTTTTGAAACAAGACCAGAAAGCATCAGACGCTGGCACCTTTATTGACGCCGCTATTCAGGCGACCTTGCGCGGCTCTGGGCTCACGCAGAACATGCTGAGTTTCGCACGGCGTGCCGAGCTCGAGCCTTCCCGTCAGGATCTGAATGTGGTGTTGCGGACAACCCAAAGCTGGATAACACGGACCATCCCAGAAAACATCGAAGTGACGACCAACCTCCAGCCTGATCTCTGGCCGGTGGAGGTCGATCAGAACTCGCTGGAAAACGCGATCCTCAATCTGATCCTAAACGCCCGCGATGCTATGCCCCAAGGGGGGACATTACACCTCAAAACCGAAAACTTAGACATCCCGACCGGATTTGTGACGTCGCTCTACGAAGATATCCCTCCGGGCTCCTATGTCGTTTTGAGTATTCGCGACACCGGTCATGGTATTCCTCAGGAAATCCTATCGGATGTGTTTGAGCCGTTTTTCACCACAAAAGAAACCGGGCGTGGCTCAGGGATGGGCCTGTCGATGGTGCAGGGGTTTGTCAAACAATCCGGTGGAAGCCTGCTTGTGGACAGCAAAGTCAATTCAGGAACCACATTCCGACTGTACTTCCATGCTGCCAGCAACGCTGAAACCCCGCTCGAAGCCTGCCCGAATGCGCGCGCGAACTTCATTACCGCTACCAAGCACAATACATCCATCCTTTTGGTCGAAGACGAAGAAGACGTATTGCGGGTGTTAAAGGTCATTCTGACGTCGGCTGGATTTGACGTCACGCCGGCCGCCTCTGGGGACCAAGCCTTAAAGGTTTTTCGCACACAGCCAGATTTTGACCTCTTGCTGACGGATATTTCCATGCCCGGCAAGCTCAACGGCATCGCACTGGCAGCCAGAGCCCGAACCATCCGGCCCGATTTGCCAGTTATTTTCCTGTCCGGCTATGCGGGTCACAACTGTGCTCCCGACGACGGTATGTCCCCAAGCGATATTCGCCTGACCAAACCCGCACGGAAAAAGGATCTGATACAGGCTATCGAACAGACCTTGGATCTCTCCGTCTCCGCCGCGAAATAGCGCGCTTCAAAAAAGCGCAAAGGCCCCTTCATTTCGAAGGAGCCTTGCATCGTCTAGCTTAGGTCTGATGTGCCTCAGGCTCGTGACAAAACGCTCGCAGGGCGCGCTTTGTACAGGGCGCCGGTGATGGCCCCAGTGATAACCGCTTTGATCAGGTCACCCGGCATGAACGGTGCCATAGCTGTGATCAAGGCTTCGCTCAGACCCGCAGGCTTCATAACCATATAATAGGGCACAGCCACCAGATAGAGCGCCCCGATACCACCGACAATCGCCGCGACACCCGCAACGATGGTCGTGTTGCCACTTTTCCATTTTTCCATAACCAGACCGCCCACAAAGGCTGCAACCGGGAAACCGAACAAGAAGCCAGCCCAAGGTGTGGTAAACACACCCAATCCACCACGGCCACCCGCCAACAGTGGCAGACCTGCCGCCACCAACACGAGGAACAGGACAACTGCCAAAGCGCCACGGCGCGCACCCAATACTGTACCACACAGCATGATCCCCATGCTTTGCGCCGTGATCGGAATACCACTCGCCAGAGTGAATTTCGGCAGCAGGCCCAGGGCTGCGATCAACGCAGCAAAAAGGGCAATAAGCACCACATTACGTTCCATCAAAGTCTCCTTTTTTGTCCACAAGCCCGCCGCGTGCGCGCAACGCATCTGCCATATGTTCGGCATCATCGAGGGCGAGCAAAGTAAAGGGCATCACGATCTGCCATCCCGGACGACGCCGCGAACGGGCGCGCCAAGACTGTATGAGCCGCTGGCCATTATCGATCAGGGTTGGAAGTATACGGATGACCAGAGCGATCGACAGCTCCAGTGCCCGTGTGTTCAAGCCAAACCGTCGCAAAGGCGTGGCCAGCCAGCGGATCACCGCAATCATATCATCGAGCGGCGTTGTCATGGTGACAAGATTGGCCAGCCCAACCGCTGTCACCAGACGCAACAGGATGAGCAGGCCCTCAAACCAGGTTTGCGTCACAAGATGAAACAGCCCGATGATGGCAACAAAGGGCCAAAGCACCCAGAGACGTTCCATCCCCGTGCGCAGGAACAGGCGCCCGGGCAAGGCGTATAGCCCCAACATTCCAGCAAACGCGGCGAGCTGCGCAGGAAGCGTATCAAAAACAAACAGCGCAATGCCTGCAACGGCCAAAGCCCCAAGCTTGGCCCCGGCGGGCCAGCTATGCGCGCGCGTTCTAACTGGCGAGGTCAGAGATATCATCTTGCCCTCCCAATCGTTCCATTTCCTGCAAGTAATTCTCTAGGACGGCCTGTGTCGGCCCTGTTTCACGAATGCGCCCCTGATCCAGCCACAAAAGCTCTTCATAGTCTCGCAGATCTTCGGGATCATGTGAGATATGGATCAAAGCCCCCTCATAGCGGGTCAGGTACCCGGTCAACTGAAGACGCGTCGGAATATCCAGCCCGGCAAAGGGCTCATCCAAAATCAGCAGTCTCGGCTTCATGGCCATAACCGCCATGAGGCACAGCAGGTGCTTCTGTCCCTGAGACAGGGTTGCAATCGACACATCCTGCCAATGCGACTTACCAAACTCCGCCAGTACCTGCTGAGCATTTGCACGTGCCTCAGCGCGGCTCTGCCCCTGTTGTGCAAGGCCAAAGGCCAGTTCTTCTATCACGGTTGGAAAGATGATCTGATGATCGGGGTTCTGAAATAAGATACCCACTGTCTCCAAGGCAGCTTTGCGGTCTTTCGCAACATCAACACCAAAGGCCCGCACTTTCCCGGCAGTTGGCACAACCAAACCAGCGATCACCCGAGCCAGCGTGGACTTCCCCGATCCGTTGCGGCCAACGATCCCTATCCGCGTGCCAAACCCAAGATACGTCAGCCCATCAAGAACCAACTTGTCCTGAAACGACAGGCTCAGGTCGACAAATGAGACAGTCGCAGTTTGCGCGGAGATCGTCGTCATGGCGGCGGCGGATCCTATGGGTTTAGGGGCATCACATGTGTGAGGCATGTTTGACTAGGAGGTCTGCCACTATTGTTAGGGATTGATCAACCAAGAACTCCGCCGATACCGCGAACATGACACAAAATTTCTGCGTTGCGGCATGAGGGGCTGGGTTCGTTGCCGGAATTTCGATAAAGAGAGTCGTCTTTCAAGAAAGTGACATCATGCCGTCTGAGTTTCACCTCTCTGACCAAAGTCATCTGATCCGCCCGCCTTCAACGGATTTAGCGGCCCTCATAGCTGCAATGCGGGCAGGTGAATCGGTGTTTGTCGCGCCATCCAGCGAATTTGTCCCTCCCGCGAAGCCACAGTATCTCTTTGCTCAAAGCTCAGGCTCGACCGGTAGACCCAAAATCATTCGCCGCACCCCGCAAAGCTGGAAGGCCAGTTTCGACGTGTCCCGCAGCAGATTTGGGATCACAGAGAAGGATCGGTATGGTGTGTTTGGCGCGCTCCAGCACTCTTTGGCGCTTTATGCGACGATGGAGGCCTTTCATCTTGGCGCAGACCTCGCAGTCATGGAAGGCATGAGCCCAAAAGCGCAGGCCACGCTTATTTGCGACCAGAAACTGAGCGTGCTCTATGTCACCCCAACTCAATTGACCCTCCTACTCAGAACCAACTCCACGCTCCCCTCGGTCACCCATATTTTCTGTGGAGGTGGGCGTCTGCCTGCGCCCATTGTCGCGCAGTTGCCCAAGGCGCTGCCCAACGCTACTTTCCGAGAGTTTTTTGGCGCCAGCGAGACCAGCTTCATCACCATGAGCGACGCGACGACGCCTCTGGGGTCTGTGGGGCAAGCCTATCCCGGTGTCACACTCGAGCTAAAACCCACGCAAGGAAACGCATCTGAGATCTGGGTCAAAAGCCCCTATTTGTTTGAGGACTACGCGCAGGGTTCCAGCACGAGCACGACATACCAAAATGGTTTTGTGGCCATTGGAGAAATGGGCCGTCTCGATGACTTCGGCAATTTATATCTTTTGGGACGCAAAGATCGCATGATCACCGTGGCAGATCAAAATGTGTTTCCTGAACGTATCGAAGCATTGATGGAGGCGCAGCCGAGTATACAGGGATGCGCCGTGATCGCCCTGAAAGATGACTTGCGCGGGCACAGGCTTGTTTGCCTGATCGAGGGTCAGGCCGATGTATCTCAGTTGCGCCGTTTGTGCCGTTTGTGCCGTGAAACCCTTGGTGAGGCTCACACCCCCCACCAGTTTCACACGCAAACCCCCCTTCCCCGACTTGCCATGGGCAAACCAGATCTGGTGAGATTGCGGGCCCAGCTTGAAGCCATCTCATGAGCAACATAATCGCAGCCCGTCGCAGCCCTGTTGTCCCACGTGGCGGTGCGCTCACCGCGCTAGAGCCGCACGAAATCGCCGCCCCTGTCATCCGACAACTGTTGACTGACGCGGGGCTTGCCCCCGAACAGGTGGGGGAGGTCATCGTTTCCAACGCGCTGGGCGCTGGCGGCAATATTGCCAGATCTGTGACCCTCGCCGCTGGCCTGCCAGCAAAGGTTCCCGGTCTGAGCCTTGATCGGCAATGTGTCGGGGGGCTGGATGCTTTGCTATTGGCAAAGGCCATGATCCAAAGCGGTCACCATGATGTGGTGATTGCCGGGGGCGTTGAAAGCTATTCGCGCCGTCCTTTGCGCCAACGCACTTTCGCGGATGGTCGGCCACCAGAAACCTATGATCAGGCGCGTTTCACCCCATGGGTTGATCGTGACCCGGATATGGCTGCTGCAGCAGATGCGCTGGCGGAGCTATTGGGCATTACGCGCAGCGCTCAAGATGACTGGGCCATGCAAAGCCACGCCAAGGCTCTTGCGGCAACAAAATTGCCGGAGATTGTGCCGATTGAAGGTCTGGCAAAAGATCCGTTTGCCCGCAATCTGTCACCTGCTCTATGTCGCCGCGCCGCATCTGTGTCGGGCAATACAACCGCAGCCAACATGTCTGTGGCCGCCGATGCAGCGGGTTTTGTGATGATGGTATCAGATAAGTTAACGCAATCTTTGCAACGCCCGACACTCAAGGTGACCCATGGCGGCACAGCCGGAGGCGACCCAACTCTCCCGGGATTGGCACCTGTCGAGATTGGCACTCAAATCCTGTTGCGCGGGGGCCTCCGGCCCAGCCAACTCAACAGCGCTGAAATCATGGAGGCCTTTGCCGTGCAGGCCATCGCTTGCCAACAAGGGATGGACATTCCCGAAGACCTTGTAAATCTACAAGGCGGGTCACTGGCGCGCGGCCATCCGATTGGAGCGTCAGGGGCGGTTCTGGCCGTGCGCCTGTTCCATCAGCTCGCCACCACTGGCGGGCACGGGTTCGCGGCAATTGCCGCGGCTGGCGGCCTTGGGACCGCCGTCTTATTCAGCGCGTAAAACCTCGATGGGTGCGCCTAGACGTAGCTCGCCATCCTGCACAATCTTGCACAAAACCCCACGCAGTCGCATGGGCCGGTGCTCTTTCTTGTTCAGCCAATGCAAACTTTCAGCGCCATAGCGATCGCGCCATTTGATACAGCCATTGTTGAACTTATCCGAAACCTCGAGAACCGCAGTACCCACTTTAAGCCGCGTGCCGACGGGCAGATTGGCCTCACTCAGGTCCATATCCGTGACAATGGTGTCGCCGGGATGGGGAGAACCTTCGCGATCCAGCCAGCACAGATCCATCACCCGTTGCGGAAGGATCGACACCTGAATTCGGGGGTCGGGCGCGCCGTCTTCCAACGTCAACCATGGCGCCTTCAACCAACGTTCGTCCTTGATGCCGCCCTCGACGGTCACCTCCAAGGTCTCAGGGTACTCGCGCTGCAGATAATCGGGACGGAAACACAGAGTCTCGACCTTGCCCGCTTTGGGTGCGTCAAGCACATGGGGCAAAGCCGCCATACATTCGGCCATTGTCACATGCTGCGCCATTACGGTGTTCCCTTACGTTTGCGGGCCTGATTGGGCGTTTCGCCAAATTCCTGACGATAGGCGCGAGACATAGTCGACATCGCTGAAAATCCGCAAGCCAATGCAATATCAATCAGGGGTTTGCGGGTCTCTTCAACCAGATCGCGAGCACGTTTCAAGCGAATTTTTTTGTACACCTTTGCCGGTGAGCTTGTCAGATACAGATGGAACATCCGCTCCAGCTGGCGGGTGGAGACCCCAACCTGGTCCGCAAGATCAGACACCCGAAGCGGATATTCGATCTGCTCTTCCATCAGCTTGAGTGCCTTTTGCAACCGCGGTTCCAGAAAGCTTGCACTGTCCCGTACGCCTTTGGGTTGATCCCGATGCATGTTGCGCGGTTCCTGAATCATCAACAGGCTGGCAAGTTCAGTTTTTTCCTGAGCGTTCAAGTGCTTGGTCAACAGCTCAATGATCAGTTCAGGAACAAATGTCTGGCCCGCACAGGTGATGATATGGTCGTTCGTCTCGGAAAGACGTTCGCTGAGCGTTGGGAAATCATCCACCTCGGCCAACACACCATGGTCGCGCCAATGGGTTGTGATGGGCCCCTTAAAACGTCCAACTTTGCGAATAAAGGCGGTCGCCGCATCTGACAAAAGAACCGTTGGTCGGCCCCGCTTCTGCATCGCACGCAGTCGCGGCATCCAGAGCGCTGGATCGCAGGACCTCCCACCAACTACGATGAGGCAATCATGCAGATATTCACCGGTGATTACCGGACTGGCCCGCACAAGGATTTCGTTACCAGACCCAACCAATCCCGGCGTATCTGACACAACCGTCCAGGTAAACTCATCGGTATTCTTTACATCATTCGCCGCACCCAAAGCGGCCAAAACCGCGGCAAGTTCAAGCTGGGAAAACCCGTCCTGGACGTAGACTTCGAATTCCAATGGTCTGTGCCTTCCTCTGAAACGGGGGGCCTGCGATCTACGCGGCCAAGGTCACGGCGAGTGGATATCCAAAGTGTGACCGGCTTTGCACGCATCCGCAAGGTTGGTGTTTCTATGTGTTTAGCGGCTAACCAGATGGAATTTGCGCGGAAATACGACGTTTCAGGTCTAGAAAAGGGTCAGTTGCACCGGAATAGGAGAGTAACCTGCTGCCAGTTTTTCGAGTTTGAAGTCTTCAAAGGCTTCCTCGGCCAAACGCCGAGACCCGGGGTAATCCACCATGAACCCACCATCAGGCAATCCAATACGGCCCCATTCACGGATCACACACCATTCGCCAAACAGGTTCTGGGTCAGACACAGCGCGTAATAGCGGCGTTGCCGCTTGATGTGATTGACCTGTTCCAAACGGACGTACACGCGAGACTTCCCAGACAGCGCCGTGAATCGGCTAAAAGAGTGCGATCAGACGCAATCCCTTAGCCGGGCTTTTACACTCTGTCCATTGATCAGCAGGCAAGAGGTTCGGGAATGGGACCATCTTGCAACCCCTCTGCCGCAGCAGGGTCCAATAGCACTTCAACCTGCGCATGCCGCTGCAACACCGATGCGGGCATCTCTTCCGTGACCTCGCCTGCCACCATACGGGCCACGGCCTCGGCCTTGGCCTCTCCCACAGCAAGCAGCACAATTCGGTGGGCCCGCAGTATAGTTGCGATCCCCATGGTGATCGCACGCTCGGGCGGCAGATTGCCCTCTTTGAAGAAGCGCTTATTGCTCTCTCGTGTGCTCTCGGCCAGATCCACAGCGCGGGTCAAACTGGAAAAGGGGCTCCCGGGTTCATTGAACCCGATATGACCATTCCGCCCGAGCCCAAGCAGCTGGAGATCAACCGGCCCTTGCTCCTGCAAGGCCGCTTCATAGCGGCGCGCTTCGAGAGTGGGGTCAGCCAAACCGTTGGGTATATGTGACCGCCCTGCATCCATACTGATCTGATCGAACAGATGTTCCTGCATATATCGATGATAGCTTTGAGGATGGTTCGCCGGCAAACCGATGTACTCATCCAAATTAAAGCTTCGGATCTGCGTCAAATCCAAACCCTTAGTCTCGTGGCGCAGAAAAGCCTCATAAACGGGCTCCATCGTGCCACCTGTCGCCAGCCCGAGAACCGCATTAGGTTTAGATCTGATTTGTTCCGCCATCCGCGAGGCGGCGGCTTTGGCCGCTTGCCCTGCGTCCGGCAATACCGTCAGTTTCATTCAGCAGCATCCGGCAGTTGCATTTCGGACAAATCGATACGACGCGGCAACGCTGTGCCTTCGGCATCGAACAGATGCGCCTGCAGCCCATCAAAGCCAAGATCCATGGGAGCATCCAAAGCAATTGGCAGGTTGCCCGGAACAACGGCGCTGATCTGACCCGCACCAGCGATATTGCCGTGCAACACGGTCTGGTTGCCCAGACGCTCGATCACTTCAGGTGCCATGGTCAGGCAGGCCTCGGCAGCGCCAGCGCGCAAATCATCGGGACGAATACCTAGGGTCATCTTGTCTCCCGCAGCCGCCTGCCCCTCGACCGGCACGACCACTGAGCCACCACCCGGCAGAACCACGCGTATCCCTTCGGCAGTCGTCTCTTCACAGATCACTTCAATGAAGTTCATGTTGGGATTGCCGATAAAGCCCGCGACAAACTTGTTTTTGGGCATGTGGAACAGCTCAAGAGGTGTACCCACCTGCTCAATCATGCCATCGCGCAGCACCACGATTTTGGTCGCCATGGTCATGGCTTCGATCTGATCGTGGGTCACATAGATCATCGTGTTGCCCAACTGATTGTGCAACCGCGACAACTCAACCCGCATTTCCGCTCTCAGGGCCGCATCGAGGTTCGAAAGAGGTTCGTCGAACAAAAACACCTGAGGTTCACGGACAATAGCGCGGCCAATGGCGACACGCTGGCGCTGTCCACCTGATAGCTCGCCGGGCCGGTGTTTCAGGCGCTGGTCAAGCTTCAGAATATTGGCAGCCTTGGTCACACGCTCATCGACCTCAGCCTGAGGCATCCGGGCCACGCGCAGAGGGAAAGCAATGTTTTCAAAGACATCCATATGCGGGTACAGCGCATAAGATTGGAACACCATCGAGATGCCCCGTTTCACCGGAGGCAGATCATTGACCACCGTGCCATCAATTGACACCGTGCCGGTTGTGATCTCTTCAAGGCCCGCAATCATACGCAGCATGGTGGATTTACCACAGCCCGACGGGCCAACAAAAACAACAAAATCGCCTTCATCGATGGTCAGATCGGTTGGTTTGATAACCTGCGCAGACCCAAAGCTTTTGGTCACGGCGGAAAGTTCTAGCTGTCCCATAGTATTCCCGTATTTGAGATGGGGCGGCGCAACCCGCCGCCCCGGAAGAGGGATTATTCCCCGTTCAGATCACGCAGCTCGTCTGCCGCAGCTTTCGCAGCTTCAGCAGGCGAAACCTCACCCAGGATCACACCCTGAATGGCTTCGTTGATGGCATCCTGCATGGCAGCATATTCATACATCAGCGGCTCGGGGCCACCGGTCGGGATCGACACGATGAAGGGTTCCCAAGTTGGGTCCGATGCAATCAGCTCTTCGGTGTCAGTGGTCTGACGGATCGGGGTCCAACCACCTTTGCGGTCAGCTTCCGACTGTTTTTCAACAGATGTCAGGTAGCGAACAAGGCTTTCCGCCGCCTCTTCCACGCCTGTGCCGTCAAACACAACCAGCGAGTCAGTGATCAACAGGGTCGAATGACCATCACCCGACGGGCCCGCTGGGATCAGGTTGATACCCGCATTCTCAACGTTACCCAGACGACCACGACCCCAGCCACCCGAGACATACATCGCGATCTGGCCTTCCTGGAACAGGGGCTCCAGCTTGGCGCGGTCATAAGCAATCGGACCTTCCTGAGCATAGGCGGCGACATCTTTGAAGAACTGCAGCGTTTCAACAACTTCTGGGCTGTCGAATGCCACTTTGCCATCAGCGTCTACAACTTCGCCGCCATTCGAATACATCCAGTTCAGGAACTGGTGCATGGTGTTGTCAAACGAGGCCGCAGCAATACCAAGACCCTTAGCATCAGTGTTCTCGTCAATCGCCTTCGACGCTGCGATCACATCTGCAAAGGTTTTTGGGCCTTCTGGCATGTCCAGACCGGCCGCTTCGAACAGATCTTTGTTCCAGAACAAAGCTTTGGTCGAGAACGCGCGGGGCAGACCCCAGACCTGATCGCCAATACGTACGGTGCGCAGGACACTTTCCGAATAGCTGCTCAGCTCTTCGTCATTCAGGTTGAACGGGCGGATCAGCTCGCTGTCTGCCAGCTGCTTGAGAACGCGCGAGCCCATGTAGGACACGGCAACGGGGTTACCCGCAGCGGCCAGGGTGATCGATTTTTCCTGGCACTGGCCCCAAGGAATGAATTCGAGCGCCACTTTATAGTCAGGGTTCGCCGCTTCCCACTCGGCGATGTGCTCGCCCTGTGTGGTGACAAAATCGCTGTCCGAGCCACCACAGTTGATGAATTTCAACTCGGTTGCGGCCTGAGCACCAGTGCCCAAGGCGAAGAGCGCGGTTGTTGCCAAAATATGTCTGAGTTTCATGATTATTTCCTCCCTAATCAGACTGTTATTCTTTCACCGCACCGGCGGTCAGACCGGCGACGATGTAACGTTGCAAGAAAATGTAGACGAGAAGCACCGGGGTGATCCCCACAAGGCTGGCGGCCATAAGCTCGTTCCAGATGATACGCTGACGCCCAAAGAACTCGTACAGACCCATCGGCAAAGGATGCAGATCACTGTTCGAATTGAAGATCAGGGCAAACAGGAACTGCTGGGCATAGGCCGAAATAAAGGTCGTGATGGCGACAACCATGATGCCAGGCAATGCCACGGGCAGAATAACACGCCACAGGGTGTAGATCCGCGAAGCCCCATCCACATGCGCCGCCTCTTCCAATTCCTTCGGAATGCGCAGGAAGTAGGACCGCATCAAAAAGATCCCTGTTGGCACCGAAAAGGCAGCCCCCGGAAGAACCATGGCGAAATAGCTGTTCAAAAGCCCAAGGTTGAGCATCAGTTTGTACATTGGAATGATCAGAACCGCCGAGCCAACCATGTTGATTGCAAGGAACGTGCCCAGCAATCCGTCACGGCCCTTGTAAGAAAAGCGAGAGAAGGAATAGGCGGCAGGAATGATGCAGCTAAGCGCAAGCAGGGTGACGCAGCACGAGATAAAGAACGAGTTGAAGATATACCGCCCCAGTCGTGGCACCGACTCCCACATCGTGACATAGGCCGAAAAAGACATGTCATCGGTGATAAAGCGATACGGAACGCGGAACACTTGATCCAGCGGTCGCAGTGAAACCACAAAGGCTTCGACAAAGGGGGCCAGGATGAAGGTGAGGAACACCAGCATACCGGCATAGATGGCAAGCTTTTCGTACCAGTTATACTTGTCGATCATGACTGGGCTCCATTTCGGCGTGTCAGGCGCACCAGCAAGGCCACGTAGAGCGCTGCAAAGGCGGATAGGAAGACAAGAATCATCACCGCACGGGCTGCACCCTCGCCATAGCGGAACCGGGCCAGACCGGTTTTGTAGGTGTCGATGATCATGGTGGTGGTGGAGCCACGTGGGCCGCCTTCGGTCAGGATCCAGATGATTTCGAACGAATTGAAGGTCCAGATTGCCGAGAGCAGCGCCATGGTTGCTATGGAGGGCGCAATCAGGGGCAGTGTCACCCGGCGAAAGCGGTAGAACCGCGACGCGCCATCTGTCCAAGCCGCTTCATACAGCTCTTTCGGGATCGACTGCATGGCCGCCAGCAAATACAGCGCAACAAGCGGCGTTCCGATCCACACATCCGTGACAATGGTCGCTATGAAGGCACTGCTGCCATAGGCGAGGAACTCAAACGGACCATCAAGAAGCCCCAATCTCTGTCCGAGACCTGAGATCATCCCGAACTGCCCATTGTACATCCAGGACCACATGAACACGCCTATCGCAATTGGCACAATCCACGGTGGCATGACCAACACACGAAACAGCGACCGCCCCGGCACAGCGGCATTCAGCAAAACCGCGCCCAGAGTACCCATGACAAGTTTGATCGTCACGCCAAAGAACATCCAAACAAACGTCCGGACAATCACTTCGGCGAAATCATCCTCGAAAATTTCGATGTAGTTTTTGAAACCAACGTAGTCGACGGTTCGGCGCATCGAGGCGTTGGTGAAAGACAACCGAAAGGTTTCGATCAATGGCCAGGCGACAATTGTCATCACCAATGCCAAGGCCGGCACAAGCATGAGATAGGGGAAGTAGTCGATCTTACGCTGCATGTTGGCCCCCAAGTGCGACGTCAAATTCGGCCCAGATCTCACTCAGATCCACGATCCGGCGTTCTTCACGGGCCTGATCCATCGCCAGGGCAGTGATCCCCGCTTCAAGCGCATCTTTTATCGAAAGTGGAAGCGAGGGCATGTCGCCTTTCACGTAGGATACCACATCCTGCGCCATGGCTGCATCGGCACCGTAGTGCCCTGTCTCCGATCCCGAGCCGATGCCTGCATCTTCTACAACCGTCTGGCTCGTGTCCGAGAGCGTCACCTTAAAGGTGTTCCGAATGAAATCGCCCTCTGCCATGCCATCCCGTCCAATCACGGCAAAGCGGCGGAACTGATCAGGGACATTCAGATTGGTATGGAAACACAGATTGGCGCCGTTCTCATATTCGACCAGTGCGGTCTGATAGTCGATCAGATCCCCTTCGCCAGAAAAGGCATCATTGCTGCCACCCCAACGCGGGACAAAGGAATTGATCCCATTATTTCGGCTCGGTGCCACGGTCATATAGTCGACGTCATCGGCAGGGCGATGTTCTGGCAGGTACTTCTTACGTCCGCCGAAGCTTGCAATCTGAGAAGGTCTCGCACCAACAACACCTTGGTAGAGATCAATGTCATGGCAGCATTTTTCCAACATAAAGCTGCCCGACATCGCACTGTGACGCCGCCAGTCGCGCATGAAGAACGATCCATGATACGGCGCAATATGTTCGCTGGCCTCGATCGACATGACCTCGCCAATCTGTCCATCGGCCTGCGCCTGACGCAACGCGCGGTACAGTGGCGAATAGCGCAGCACCAGACCTACCATCAAACGCTGCATTCCGTTATGGCGGGCAATCTCATGGGCCAGGGCGATGCTTTCCTCGACAGAGATGACCACGGGCTTCTCAGTGAAGATAAAGGGCACATCCGATTGTAGCGCGAGCTTGATGTGATCCAGATGCATGTGATTGGGAGACCCAATCATCAGCATGTCAAATTTGTGCCCAGCTAACATTTCCGCCGCGGTGTCATACCGTGTTGGCGTGCTGCCCAAATCCTCCAGAATGGCCATGCGGGCATCTGAGGGGTCCGCGACTGCGGTAAACTCGGCCTCTGGTGCGGCTTTTTTGAAATCGCTGGCAAGGTTCGCGATCCGCGCACCCAGTCCGATCACACCGATATTCATACTGTCAGTACCTCTGTCATCGCTGCCCGAAGCGCAGCTATTTTATCTGGGTTGGTGTCGCGCTGTTCCGCGATGCCAAGATGTTCGATGGGTTGCGGGCTGAGCGTCGTGGTCGCGCATGAGGCATGGAGGGCATCGACACCCTTGGCCATCAACGCAGGAGCGTTGCCGGGCGTTACGCCACCCCCTGCCATGATTTGAATCCGACCTGCCGCGTGTTCGACCAATTCACCTATAAGCGCAGTCCCTGCCCCCGCATCTGCCGCCTGACCACTGGTCAAAACACGTGTAATCCCTAAATTCATGGCACAATCCAGTGCCTCAAACGGGTCTGGCGTGAGATCAAAAACCCGGTGCAACGTCACCTGCATGCCATTTGCCGCCTCGATCTGTTTGGCCAAGGCGTTATGGTGAAGGCGGCCATCCGCATGCGCCACCCCGATCACAACTCCGGCCAGACCGGCAAACTTCATGGCCGCAACGTCAACCAGACAGGCGGCCTGGTCCTGCTCATCAAACACAAAGTCTCCGCCGCGGGGACGGATCATTGCGTGGCATGGCACGCCACAGTGGCGCGCCGCTTCAACAAGGCCCGCACCCGGCGTCAATCCTCCAAGCCCGAGCGCCGAACACAGCTCAATCCGGTCAACTCCCGCTTGTGCTGCGTTCTGCAACGACATTGGGCTGTCCACACAGATTTCAAACTTGGGGATCATTTTTATGTTTCCTCACCTGACACAGCATTGAGCCGCATCCCTCCTGCGGATAAGTGAACACAGGTCTTAATCGTTAGGCAAGGTATTTTTTAGCCCATCTAACAAATTTCCGCTTCGATATTTGTTTGACAAACATTTTTTCTCTCGAAATTATGGAACACAGACAGGGAAGGATACCGTAGCGCATGGAAAATGGCGGCGCACAGCAAGAAGACGACCTGATTTCGCGGATTCGCGGGTCTCAGCCAACGCTAACCACCAAAATGGCTGCGATTGCAGACCTATGTTTGGCTGACACTGAACGGTTTATTCGAAATACGAGCCGTGAGATTTGTGCTGAACTAAACACATCAGAGCCCACTTTGATCCGATTCTGCCGTCAGTTTGGCCACGCGGGCCTGTCCGACTTTCGAATCGACTTGGCCCTGTCTCTTGCGAAACAGCCGCGCCCTCATGGGTTTGTGGAACCCCTGACCGTTGACCGACGTCGCGTGAACATGGAGGCGAAGAAATCCATTGCGGAACGCGCCACCACTCTTATTGGCGCTGGTGACACACTATTGATCGACAATGGATCAACCGCCGAATTTTTCGCCTCAGCCTTACCAACGGATCCCAAACGCATCATCATGACCAATGGACTGGTGGTTGCGCAGAACGCTCTGGCCACTGGCACGCACGATGTGATGCTGACCGGTGGGCGGATCCGCCCCAACGCCCTGTCGCTGACTGGCCGTATGGTCGAAGGGTCTCTGGGTGCGATGCGCTTTGACACCTTTGTTATGGGGGCTGACACCGTTGACCCCAATGGTGGGTTTTCAACCTTCCGAGAAGATGAGGCGCATATCACCCGCGCCATGATGCAGGCTGCAGCACGAACAATTGTGTTGGCCGACCGAACCAAATTCAAGAAACCCGCTCTGCACCGGATCTGTGGCTGTGACGCCGTGGATGTTCTGGTGACCGATCTTGACCCGAATGACCCTGCGTTGGCGGCTTTGGCCGAGCAGGGGGTCGAAATTGTTCTGGTACCACCGCAGAGCCCGTAACACGGGACCCCTTCACATGAGCCAACTGACTGAAAGCGCCACCTGGCGTGAAATTCATGCCCAACCCGAGATCTGGCGCAGCTGGTCCGCCCAATTGGCAGAGCAAGCTGCGCAGGTTCGCAGTTGGATCGGCGCGCGCTCTCCGGACGAAATTTGGCTGTCTGGGGCGGGCACGTCGGCCTTTATCGGTGATATCTTATGTGCCGGAGATCGCCGACTGCGCGCGGTCGCCACCACAGATCTGGTGGCTGGACCGCAGGATCTATTGAACGACGACCATATCTTGGCCGTACAGTTTGGACGTTCAGGCAACAGCTCTGAAAGCGTCGGCATGATGGATGTGATGGATGCGAGCCGCCCGAGTTGGGATCGGCTGCACATCACCTGCAACCCCGATGGGGCTTTGGCCACCCGCCCGGCACCCGGCCCCGGAGAAGCGCGCGTGATCAACCTGCCCGAAGCGACCCATGATGCGGGCTTTGCTATGACATCGAGCTTCACAACTATGCTGCTCTCAGCTCTGGCCTGTCTCTCGAATTTTGACGCCGCCACGCAACTGCCCAAAATGGCGGATCAGGCGGACAGCCTTCTTGAGAAGATCGCAGCCCTGAACATCCCCCGCCCCGATCGTGCTGTTTTCCTTGGCTCCGGAGCGTTGACCGGCGTTGCGCGCGAAAGCGCCCTGAAGGTGCTGGAACTGGCCGCCGGCCGCACGGTCACCCAATGGGACAGCTGCCTCGGATTCCGCCACGGCCCCAAGGCTTTGGTCGACAAAACAACCCATGTTTTTGTGATGCTGCATCCCGATGCCCATACCGCCCAGTACGATCAGGATATGGCTGACGAAATCCGCCGTCAGTACCCCGACATTCACGTGACCACCATCGGGACGCGCGGTGACATCGAGATTACCTCAACCGGCGATGTGCGCGCGGATGCCGTCCTTTATGTATTGCCCGCCCAAATCCTGTCCGCGCAGTGGTCCGCCGACCTGGAACTTCCTGTTGATGATCCGTTTCAGGGACAAAATCTCAGCCGCGTCGTGTCCGGTGTAACTCTTTATCCGTTTGCAGGCTAATCCATGCGCTGTGGCGGAATTGACCTTGGTGGCACGAAAATCGAGGCGCGTCTGTTTGATGGGCCTGAAACGCAAACTCTGGAAAAACGGCGCATCGCGACGCCGAAGACAAGCTATGCTGACATGCTGGAGGCCGTTGTTGAGCAAATCAATTGGTTGCGCAGTTTCGATGCCAATCTGCCTGTGGGGATTGCGGTCCCCGGAGTGATCGATCCCGAAACCGGCGAAAGCTTTGCGTCAAACATTCCCAGTTCAGGGCATGCGATTGGCCGCGATCTTGAGCAGCGCCTGGGCACCCCAATTGCGGTGATCAACGACTGTATGGCCTTTGCCCTTTCCGAGGCGACAGGTGGCGCTGCGGAGGGCGCCCAAGTGACCATGGGATTGATCCTAGGCACAGGGGTAGGAGGAGGTCTTTGTATTGATGGCAAAATACCTCCGCGCCACGCGGGTCTCGCGGTTGAAGTTGGCCATCTTGGCATTTCAAACCGAGCTTTGGCGCGGCATGATCTGCCGCTTTGGCCCTGTGGCTGCGGTCGGATGGGGTGTATTGAAAACTATATCTCCGGGACCGGTCTCACAAACCTCGCCGAATGGCACATCGGGCGCCGCCTTTCCGGCGAAGACATCGCAAAATGTGACAGCCCGGACACCCAAAAGGTGATGGAGATCTGGGCGGATCTAGCGGGCGACTGCCTGCATGCCATCCAGCTAATTCTTGATCCCGACTGCATTGTTCTCGGCGGCGGGCTGTCGAATATCGATAGTATCACAGAAATCCTGACCGAGAGCCTGACGCGCCAGCGTCTTGGCAATGCCCGCCTCCCCAACATTGTGACCGCTCGACATGGCGACAGCTCAGGCGCACGCGGCGCAGCGCTTGTCGCGACCAAGGACAACTCATGACACAACTTGATGATGTAATTCGCGAAAACGCGAGAGGTGGCCCAGCAGTACCTTCGGTCTGCTCGGCGCATCCGGATGTTCTCGCGGCCTCATTGCGGCTCGCGGAAGAACTTGACCGGGTGGTGGTGATTGAAGCGACCTCAAACCAGGTGAACCAATTTGGTGGCTACACCGGTATGACACCCGCAGGTTTTGTGGCGTTTGTTCACCAGATCTGTACCGAAACGGGCACTTCGCCCAACCGAGTGATCTTTGGTGGTGACCATCTTGGCCCGCAGGCATGGAAAAAAGAGCCCGCAGAAGAGGCGATGGCCAAGGCCCGGACCATGATGGCCGATTACGTCAAAGCCGGGTTCACCAAAATTCATCTCGACTGTTCGGAAGGCTGTGCAGGCGAACCCGGGGCCGTGGGCGATGATCTTGCCGCCGCGCGCGCCGCCGAATTGGCGCAGGTCTGCGAAAAAAATGCCCCCGACCCCGCGGCCCTACGCTATATCATCGGCACCGAAGTGCCGCCCCCCGGGGGGGCGCGAAGCGACGACGATCACATAGCCCCCACGCCGCCGGAACGTGCGCAGGCCACTTTGGATGCGCATGACGCCGCCTTTGCCAAGCTGGGACTAAATGAGGCCTGGGCAAAGGTACGCGGCTTGGTTCTGCAACCGGGTCTTGAATTTGCCCCGGCCCATCTTGATCATTTCGATATGGAGCAACCTGATCATCTCTCCCCCCTTCTCAAGGGGCGTGATCTGTTGTGTTTTGAGGCGCATTCCACCGACTATCAGAAAGACGCTGTTTATCCAGATTTGGCCCGCCGTCATTTTGCCATTCTCAAGGTCGGACCCGCGCTGACCTATGCCTGGCGCGAAGCCCTTTATGCCCTGTCCCATATCCATGTCTGGCAAAGCGGAGCGCCGCATATCAGCACCGAAATGGAACGCCTGATGTTAGCCAATCCGGGATATTGGCAGGGCCATCTGCATGGCGACGCGGCCCGGCAGCACCAATTGCGCCACTTTGGATACGCAGATCGCATTCGGTATTACTGGCCTCAGGCCACAGGGCCGATCCACACCATGCTGGAGGCTCTTGCAGACAATACCCCTCCTGCACCCTTGCTCGAACAATACATCCCACGTGACACGCTGACCCGAGCGGCAAATTTGCCGCTAAGCTGGCCCCAAGCCATCTTGCAGGCGCATGTGCAACGCATGTTGCTGCCCTATTTTGCGGAGCCCACCCAGACATGACCTATCTGTGTGATCTGGCTTGGTCCAACGGTGCGTTGCACCGCGATCAAACCGTTGACATCGTCGACGGCAAAGTCACCGCCCTGCGCCCTCGGCTTCCCTTTGACACTGGCAAACATCTGCACCTGTTGATGCCCGGGTGTACGGATCTCCAGGTCAATGGCGGTGGGGGTGTGATGTTGAATTCATCCCCCACAGCAGATGGGTTGCGGCAGATCGCCAAGGGGCACCGCAGCAAAGGCACCGGTTGGATATTGCCGACTGTCATCACCGACGCCCCTGAAGTCATGACAGCGGCTGTTGATGCGGTTCTCGAAGTCTCCCCAAATGAAGGCATCCTTGGTCTGCACATCGAAGGACCGCATATCGCGCCGGAACGACGTGGCACCCACGCCGAACGATTTATTCGTCCTCTGGATCAAGCAACGGTGGAGCTAGCCCGCCGCCTGAGGGACCGCGATATCCCAGTTAAACTGACTCTGGCCCCCGAACGATCGGATCCGGACCTCATGCGTGATCTGGTTGCAATGGGCGTGATTTTGTCCATCGGCCATTCCGCTGCAACAGGCGATCAAGTGCAGGAGGCACTTTCCCTTGGCACAACTTGTTTCACCCATCTGTATAATGCCATGCCGCCCATGACATCCCGCGAACCCGGTATTGTCGGCACAGCCATCTGTTCCAATGCCTACTGCGGATTGATCGCGGATGGCATCCACGTCAGCTGGGAAATGGCACGGATCGCCTGCGCAAGCCGGCCTCGCCCCGATCGGATGTTCCTTGTCTCGGACGCTATGTCCACCGTGGGTGGACCCGACCACTTCGAGCTTTATGGCCAAACAATCCATGTGAAAGACGGTGCTCTGGTCAATGCCGAAGGCTCGCTGGCTGGTGCGCATATCGACATGGTCACCAGTCTCGCCAATGCACATCACCATGTGGGCCTACCGCTCGAACAAGCCCTTGCCATGGCCACCGATACACCGCGCGCCCTGCTGGGTCTGCCGCGCCAAACCCTACCGGGCCTGTCGCTCAGCGACCTGATTGCCCTGACCCCAGATTTGACTTTGACGGAGATGCCCGATGTTGCGGCTTGAACAATGCCACTTGCCCGAACCTGCCGCCCAAAACGGGTCTCTACGCCTGACCATCTTCAATGCGGGAAACACCGCTGTTCCCGTTGAAAAGCTCTTTTACACGTCACTGATGCGCCCGACCAAAGACGCCGTTGTCACGGGTGGCACCTTTGTTCGGCGGTTTGCCAACCATGTGGAAATCCACGCCGAGGCCGGCTTTGAAATTGCGCCCGGGGCATCATGGGACATCACCGTCGCAGGTTTAAACCTCACGCCAAAAAACCGAACCTTTGGCGCTCTGTCCGCCTGGATCGAACACGACGGGGCGGTAACCGAATGCTTTGTGGCCGGATTGGACCGGCCCGACGACATGCCGCGCGCACCGGTCAAAGATTGGCCCGAACCCAAGATCGAAGTCCCTGTGGCTTTGATCCCATGGCCCGCCGAATTCGCGGTGCTCGGCATGGGACCAGCAGTGATGTTGCGTCCCGCAGACCAAACTCAGGCCGCCGCGTTTGTTGAGCTTGGTGCGCTGCACAAACGCCTGTTTCCCACGGCCCCTGACATCGTCACACTCGGTGATCATCCGGACGCCGTCGCTGTGCGCTGCGTTGAAGGAGTTTGTCCAACTGAGGGCTATCGGTTAGATTTTGCAGAAGACATCACCCTCACATACTCTGATCTGAACGGACAACGTCATGGCCTGATTGCGCTCGCTCAGATGGCCCATGCCGCCCTCAGTGACCCTCGGTTCCGGTTTCCCAAATCAGGCTACATCGCCGATGCACCACGTCACGAGTGGCGCGGCACACATCTGGATGTGTCGCGTAACTTTATCGACGCAGCAGGTGTGACACGTCTGCTTGATATTCTGGCCTGGCACCGGATGAATCGCCTGCATTGGCATTTGACCGATGACGAGGCCTGGCGCCTTGAAATCGAAGGTCTGCCGGAATTGACCGAAATTGGCTCGAAGCGGGCGCATAACACCGTTCTGCCACCACAGTTCGCAGAAGGTCCCTCTGGGCAGTCCGGCTATTACACCGCTGATGAAATCCGTGAGATTGTCGCCCATGGTCAAGCATTGGGTGTTGAGATCATGCCCGAGATCGACCTTCCCGGCCACTGCACCGCCCTACTTGCTGCCCTGCCCCACCTTGTGGATCCTGAAGAAACCGAAGAGAGCTATCACTCGGTACAAGGCTATCCCAACAATGCCATCAATCCCGGCATCGCGGAAACCTGGCCGGTTCTGGAAAAGATCTTTGCCGCCGTCGCCGATCTGTTCCCCTATTCCTACCTGCACCTTGGGGGCGACGAGGTGGATGCGGACAGCTGGTCGACCTCTCCCAAAGCACGTGCCTGGGCCGCAGATAAACATGTTCAAGCGGGTGCTGCGACGATCCAAAGCGCCTTTATGCGCGATTGCCAGCAGATGCTGAGCCGACACAATCGCAAGCTGGGGGGCTGGGATGAATGCGCAGATGGCGGTGGCGTTGACACCAGTGCCTTGTTGTTTGCCTGGCGCAGTCGCGAAAAAATCGCCGCGTTGATGGAAGATGGCTATCACGTCGTCGCAACGCCGGGACAACACTATTACCTCGACATGGCGCAGGGTGACGGGTGGGACAATCCTGGTCTGACTTGGGCCGGTATCAGTCCTCTGCAAGAAGCCTATGAGTACGAAGCCGATCATGGATTGCCCGAAAACAAAGGCAAACTTGTCGGTCTTCAGGCCTGTATGTGGTCTGAGCTGATCGATGGAACGCCGCGGTTTAACTACATGGCCTTCCCGCGCCTCAGTGCCGTTGCCGAGGCGGCGTGGACCCCGTCTGAGGAAAAAGACTGGCCGCGCTTTGCCACCCTGTCTCGTCTCATGCCACAGCTTTAGGAGCACATTATGGGATATCGCGTCGCGCTTGGTGGGCTTCATACTGAATGCTCAACCTACAACCCGCTGTTTCAGCAACGAGACGACTTTCGCCGGCTCGAAGGTCAGGCACTGCTGGAGAAGGCAGGGTTTGACTATGGGGCCCACGGCATAGACGCGATCCCACTGTTTCACGAAGCCTCGGTTCCGGGGGGCCCTGTTGCGCGTGAGGTGTTTGACGCGCAGGCGCATGAGCTTTTGGAGGGCATTCGCAGCGCACTTCCCTTGGACGGCGTACATCTGTTGTTGCATGGCGCAATGTTTGTGCCCGGGATCATCGACCCGGAGGGGTGGCTTATCCGCGAGGTGCGCAAAATTGTGGGACCCAATTGCCTGATTGCGGGGAGCTTTGATCTGCACGGACAGATCACCCAGCAGATCACCGATACGCTTGATATTTTTGCGGCCTTTCGTACCGCGCCGCATATCGATGTCACGGAAACCCACGCACGCGCCGCCCGGATGTTGTCACGCGCTTTGAACGACGGGCATCGCCCAAAGGTCTGCCGTGTTCCGGTGCCTGTTTTGGTTTCCGGAGAAATGTCCTCCACATTTGTGGCCCCCTGCGACCGGCTTTACGCCGCGCTGCCTGAGTTCGACACACGCCCCGGGGTTTGGGATGCCAATCTGATGATTGGCTATGTCTGGGCGGACAGTCCACGCGCCACAGCCGCCGCTGTTGTCACCAGTCTTGATCCACAAGCGGGTCAGAAGGCAGCCGAAGATATTGCACAAAGCTATTGGGAGGCCCGCCACGAGTTGGTTTTTGACACCGAGGCTATGCCACTCGATCAGGTCTCGCAGGTTCTGGATAAGCCTGTGGTTCTTGCGGAAAGTGGCGACAACCCGACAGGGGGTGGAGTAGGCGATCGCGCCGATCTGTTGGCCTTGCTCCAAGCGGAGGGTCAACCTGCCCTCATCGCGGGCATTGCCGCCCCGTCGGTCTACGACGCGCTCAAAAACAACGCCGAGACCATCACAATAGGGGGCACGCTTGGGGGTGGTGGGCCAGAGGTTTTGCTCGCTGTCGACAGCTGCCGGTTCGCAGAAGACTGCGCCATTGTCCAAAGTGGCAAACAAACCGTCGTTATCTCAAACCGGCGTCGCCCGTTTCACAACTTCAGTGATTTTGACGCGCTTGGCATCAATCTGGATCATCACCCTGTTCTCGTGGTGAAATCTGGATACCTTTCGCCTGACATCCGAACGCTTCCGCGCAGACAGATCATGGTCTTGACCGAAGGCGCGGTAAATCAAGACATTCCCAGACAGACCAACCTGCACCGACCTTATCCCTGTTTTCCGTTTCAGGAGATCTAAACCGATTGTCAGTCCAGGATTAGTCTCTCAGTTCACACATCCAGCTCTTCAACAAACTTCGCATTTTCCTGAATGTACTGGAACCGCAACTCGGGTTTCTTGCCCATCAGACGCTCAACCAGATCACCAGTTTCACCTGGCTCATCTTCGTCAATGGTGACGCGGATCAAGGTCCGGGTTCTCGGATCCATTGTGGTCTCTTTCAGGTCTTTGGCATCCATTTCACCCAAGCCCTTAAAGCGCTGAACATCAATTTTGCCTTTTCCACCCAAACCTTTGGCCAGCAGCTCTTCTTTCTCTGCATCGGTTAGCACATAGATGCGCTTGGCGCCTTGGGTCAGACGATAAAGCGGCGGACAGGCGAGATAGAGGTGGCCCGCATCAATCATCGGACGCATCTGCGTGAAGAAGAAGGTCATCAACAGCGCCGCAATGTGTGCGCCATCCACGTCCGCATCAGTCATGATGATGATCTTGTCGTAGCGTAGGTCATCAACATTGAATTTGGCACCAACGCCGACACCAAGCGCCTCGCAAAGGTCGCGGATCTCGGCGTTTGAGGACAGTTTGTTAGACGCGGCCCCCAGCACGTTGAGGATCTTACCCTTCAACGGCAACAGAGCCTGCGTTTCGCGGTTGCGCGCCCCTTTGCCCGATCCCCCCGCTGAATCGCCCTCGACGATGAACAGCTCGGTGCCCTCGCGGGACTTCGACGAACAGTCGGTCAATTTGCCGGGCAGACGCAGTTTTTTGGTGGCAGATTTCCGGGCGGTTTCTTTTTCCTGGCGGCGGCGCAGACGTTCTTCTGCCCGCAGCACAAGGAAATCAAGGATGGCGCCTGCAGATTTGGTATCCGCCGCCAACCAGTTGTCAAAGTGGTCGCGCACCGAGTTTTCCACCAGACGCTGGGCCTCGGTTGTAGCAAGACGATCTTTGGTTTGGCCGACGAATTCTGGTTCGCGGATGAAACACGAAACCAGTGCACAGCCACCCGCAATCAGATCTTCGCGGGTGATCTGGCTGGACTTCTTGTTGTTGACCAGATCGCCATAGGCGCGAATGCCTTTGAGGATCGCGGCCCAGAATCCAGCTTCGTGTGTGCCACCTTCCGGGGTGGGAACAGTGTTACAGAACGACTGGATGAAGCCATCACGTGAGGGGGTCCAGTTGATCGCCCATTCGACCTTACCTGGCGTGTTGAATTTCTCTTTGAAATCCACAACCCCCGAAAAGGGCTTTTCGGAATAGGTGGTCGATCCGCCCAGTGTTTCGGTCAGATAGTCGGACAATCCACCGGGGAAGTGGAACGTCGCCTCAAGTGGGGTTTCCTTGTCGTCGATCTCTGATTTCCAGCGGATCTCAACACCGGAAAACAAAAACGCCTTGGAGCGCACCATTTTCAGCAGGCGGGCGGGTTTGAACTTATGCGAGCCGAAGATTTCAACATCAGGGTGAAAGGTCACTGTGGTGCCGCGCCGGTTAGGGGCTGCCCCAATCTTTTGCATGGGGCTAACAACATTGCCGCGCGAGAATTGGATCTCGTGTAATTCTTTGTTTTTGGCCACCTGCACTACAAGGCTATCGGTGAGTGCGTTGACGACCGTGGCGCCTACACCATGAAGGCCCCCGGAGGTTTCGTAGGCGTCACCATTGAATTTGCCACCCGCATGAAGCTCGGTGAAGATCATCTCAAGCGCAGATTTGCTGGGATCATCGGGATGCGGATCAATCGGGATGCCCCGACCGTTGTCACGCACCGTCAGCGAATAATCGGCGTGCAGCTCGATCTCGATGCGGCTTGCATGTCCTGCCACGGCCTCGTCCATTGAGTTGTCGAGGATTTCCGCCGCCATATGGTGCAGTGCGCGTTCGTCTGTGCCGCCAATATACATGCCCGGGCGCATCCGCACCGCTTCCATGCCTTTGAGCACCTTGATGGAGGACGCGTTATATTTGGTGTCTTCCTGCGGTGTCAAAAGATCGTCTGCCATGCTCGTGCCCGGTTTGTTCTGTTGGTTGGGCACAGTATGGCAGAGCGACAGGCCGTGTAAAAGGGGCGTGAACGGATGGCTGCGGGATTCTCGTGATTTCAGAGAGTTGTCCCCAGATTTTTTGCTCCAGACACAAGAACTGGGGGCAGAGCAGGCCTTAGCCTACCCTGCTTAGTGGGTGAATCACTGAATCCTATAGGTCGCAGATGACCCATCGTCGCGGAGGAATGTTGCCTGATCGCCGTCAATCGTGACATCCTGACACCGCGTTCCGGCCCACTTCTCAGGTTTTTTGATTGTGCGGCACCATTGGCCGTCGCGGATCACCCAGGCACCGACTAATTCTTCACCGGAGGCTTCTGTGCCGCCCATACGCCCATCCGCATAGGCAATGACGGTGCCTCCGTTGCTATGTAGAAGTGTTTTCCCTGCAAGCGCAGAGGTCAGAGGATCGGTGTTTCCTGTCACCGGCGCTGTTGTGGATAGACAACCGGCCAGCGCGACTGCGGAAAGTGTCAAAAAAATGTACTGTTTCATAAGCCTCTCCTTGGTGTTCTAAGCAAGGTCACATTTGCGCGCCTTCGTGATCCTAGCGTGATTTTTTTACCTACCTCCGGTCTTCCAAAAGCTCGACTTCGACAAATGCACATTCGAAATCATTTGCATTGATCACATCGTGTTCGACCCCAATCTCACGATAATAGGGCACCCCGCTTTGCATTTCGGCCCTCACGCGGTTGCCCTGTCCCAGATCGATTTCCAGGACACCATCAAACTGAGGGATCACCACATAGTCATAGGCGTGACGGTGCCAGCCTGTGTTGTCTCCCTGTGCCGCAAAACGCCATTCGGTAACGCGCACGCGGTCATTTTCAATCAGAAGGGTTGGCGTCGCAGTACCGGTTGCATTGCACATATCAAACCTCTTGTTCCAAAATCATGTGTCGACGCTAGCCGGACATAACCGGTGGCGCATAGAGCCAGACCAATACCTTTTGCGGGCCGAGCTGTGTCTGGAACAGCGAAACCCGCATTTTGGGCCTATACATTTGCCGCTTTAAATGCTCAGAATTTGCTCAAAATCTTGACCAAGGGAGTCGCACCGTGAGCGAGACCAATCTGAAAAGCCTTCTCAAAGATCCCAGCCTTCTGGAAACCCGGGCTTATGTTAATGGCCAATGGATTGAAGGCGCGACCTTTGATGTGACCAACCCTGCGCGGGGCGATGTGATTGCACAGGTGACCGACCTGACCCGCGACCAGGTCGCCGAGGCGATCGACGCCGCTTATGTTGCGCAAAAAGACTGGGCCCAGTGGACCGGAAAAGAGCGTGCAAATGTGCTGCGCAAGTGGTTCAACTTGCTGATGGAAAATCAGGATGATCTGGGGATCATCATGACCGCTGAGCAGGGCAAGCCACTGGCGGAGGCCAAGGGTGAAGTTGCCTATGGTGCGTCGTTCATCGAGTTCTTTGCCGAAGAGGCCAAACGTATCTACGGCGAAACCATTCCCGGGCACGCGCGTGACAAGCGTATCACCGTGATGAAACAGCCGATTGGTGTTGCCGCATCAATCACACCGTGGAACTTCCCGAACGCCATGATCACCCGTAAGGCCGCGCCAGCCCTTGCGGCGGGTTGTGCCTTTGTTGGCCGTCCGGCAACTGAAACACCTTTGTCGGCCACCGCACTCGCGGTTCTGGCCGAACGCGCAGGCATTCCTGCCGGTGTGTTCAACATTCTACCCTCGTCGGCAGCCTCGGATGTTGGACTGGAGTTCTGTGATAACGACAAAGTACGCAAGCTGACCTTCACCGGTTCAACTCAAGTTGGCCGGATCCTGCTACGTCAGGCCGCTGACAGCGTGATGAAATGTTCGATGGAGCTGGGTGGCAATGCCCCTTTCATCGTCTTCGACGACGCCGACCTTGATGCCGCTGTTGAGGGCGCCATCATGTGCAAATTCCGCAACAACGGTCAGACCTGTGTCTGCGCCAACCGCATCTATGTACAGGCCGGAGTCTATGATGCCTTTGCCGAAAAGCTGACCGCGCGGGTGGCTCAGATGAAAGTCGGCGACGGCATGGACGCAGGCACTGATCTGGGCCCGCTGATCTCTCCGGCGGCGATCACCAAGGTGCAAGAGCACGTGGCGGATGCCACCGCCAAAGGTGGTGAGGTCATTTTTGCCGGCGCAACCCCAGACGCACCGGGCAATTTCCTTGCGCCGACCATCGTCAAAGGCGTGACCCGCGATATGGCTGTTGCCACCGAAGAAACCTTTGGCCCCTTTGCTCCGCTGTTCAAATTTGACGATGAAGACGAAGTGATCGAGCTCGCCAATGACACCATCTTTGGCCTAGCCTCCTACTTCTACGCCAAAGACCTGAGCCGCGTGTATAAGGTTGCTGAGGCGCTGGAATATGGCATCGTGGGTGTGAACACCGGCATCATTTCAACCGAAGTGGCGCCCTTTGGTGGGGTCAAGCAATCAGGTCTCGGTCGCGAAGGCAGCCACCATGGCATCGAGGACTACCTCGAAATGAAATACGTCTGCATGAGCGTTTAAGCTTACGCTATTTCAGGCGGGTCATGCACCCGCCTGATTTGAAATCAAAGGTTTGGTGGCACCGTTTTGATCGCGCGAAGCAACCTCAAGATCTTTGGTTCTTGATCGAGCCCCTCGCCTCACCAATTCGCCACATTTTCACTCTTGCCAAATCTCCGCACTCGGCGCAAAGTCGCGGCGAGCTGGCGATGGCGTCGCCTTAAAATGCTCTTGATCCGTCCTGCACGCCCGGACCTTGCTTTGCCAAATGGTGGAGGAAGGCCCGTACATGGCCCCTCCGCCGAAAAGGAGGGTTTCATGTCGACTATCGACCGTCCCCAGATGTATCGTTTTCACCAAGGTGAAAAGATCCTGCCATTTGCATCCGAAGAGTACGATGCGCGTCTCGCTGGCCTGCGCGCCCGTATGGCAGATGCCGGTGTAGATGCCTGCGTCTTCACCTCGATGCACAACATTTCCTACTATTCGGGGTTTCTCTACTGCGCTTTTGGCCGCCCCTATGGTCTGGTTGTCACCCCAACCGAAAGTGTGACCATCAGTGCCGGCATTGACGCAGCCCAGCCCTGGCGCCGAAGCCATGCCGACAACATCACCTACACCGATTGGCAACGCAACAACTACTGGCGCGCCATTCATTCGGTTACCGGAAGCGGCAAGGTGATTGGTTACGAAGGTGACCATATTTCGCTGGCGCAAAAAGCGCTGCTGGATGAATTCCTGTCGCCTTCTGAGACAAAAGACATCGCACCCGCAACCATGATACAGCGCATGTCGAAATCGACAGCTGAGTTGGACATGATCCGCCATGGCGCACAGGTGGCGGACGTTGGCGGCTATGCCATCAAAGACGCGGTCAAAGCGGGCGCGCGCGAGATTGATGTCGCGATGGCCGGGCGTGACGCCATGGAGTTGGAGATCGCCAAGCGCTTTCCCGACGCGGAATATCGCGACACCTGGGTTTGGTTCCAGTCTGGCATCAACACCGATGGCGCCCACAACCCGGTGACCGCACGCCAGTTGCAGCGCGGAGACATCCTGTCACTCAACACCTTTCCAATGATTTCAGGGTACTACACTGCACTCGAACGCACGATGTTTGTGGAAGAGGTTGACCCTGCGAGCCTGAAAATCTGGGAGGCCAATGTGGCGGCGCATGAGTATGGCATGTCGTTGCTGAAACCCGGTGTCAGCTGTGCCGAGGTCACACATAAGATCAACGATTTCTTCGCAGAACGCGATCTGCTGCAATACCGCACGTTTGGCTACGGCCATTCCTTTGGTGTGCTGTCGCATTACTATGGTCGCGAAGCGGGTCTTGAGCTGCGTGAAGATATCGACACGGTTCTTGAGCCCGGCATGGTGATTTCGATGGAACCCATGCTGACCATCCCCGAGGGCCAGCCGGGCGCGGGTGGTTACCGTGAGCATGACATTCTGTTCATCACCGAAGACGGCAACGAAAACATCACGGGCTATCCTTACGGCCCCGAGTTTAACGTGGTCAGCTAAACCAACGAGGCCGGGGAGTATTCCCCGGCCTTTTTCATTCAGTGATCCTCGTCTTCATCCGTTTTATGGATCACCAGATTTTCAAGAAATGCGACGATCTCGGCCTGATGCGCATCGGGCAAAGCCAGATAGGCGTCACGACTGGACAGTGCTGCGCCACCATGCGCCACGATCGCCTCATGCAGGGTCGTTGCGCGACCGTCATGTAACCATGGTCCGGTTGACCCCACCCCCGCCAAAGAGCGAGTTAACCAGTGTCTTCGTTCGATGCCCTGCGACCCCTCTGGATCGGCCAGCGCTTCGCCCATATCGTGACGCCGAAAATCGCTATACCACTCCGCCTGTGCCACACCGTCCACCACGGGAACGGCGCCCAGGTGCGCACCCTCCAAACGGTTGTTCGGCTGATCTCGCGTCAGATCAAATGTGACTGCCGTTGTCATGGCGTGCTCTGCGGGACTGCTGCCATCCGGGAAGACCACATCGTGGAAGCCCTCCGTCTGACTGGGTTCCGAAAATACAGGATCGGCAATGGGCAGCTTGGGTTGGTGGCAGCTGGTACAGCCCACCTCGGCCATACGACGTTCACCCGATGTAATCTCGGCCCGCTGTGCGTCATCCAGATCAATCACACCCTGCGCGGCCAACTCTACCAACGATGTCGGGCGTTCCAACGCCGCCATATAAATGGTGAGGGCTGTCATATCGCCCACCGTCAGCTCATGCGTCACACCATCGTAATCACCATCCTGATCACCTACAAGCTCAACCGCCTGCAAGCCCAGCTCATTATGCGCAGCCCCGCGGGTGAAGGCACGGATGGTGGCGTGATTGCCCTTCCATCCAAAGGGTTTGATCACCAGGTCCGGATCGACACCTGTAACCAGACTGGTGTCAAAACTGACCTCGCAGGGTGCTTTTTGGGTGCTTGTCGCCGACAACGTCCCAAATTCAATCCCCTTTGCTATCAGATCGATTTGCCCCTGACCTGCATCACAAGACAGAGTGCGCAAGTCGTCGCGTTGGCTGTATAGCTCCTTGCTCATTTCCTCGGCGATGCGTTGCGGGATCCCAAGCGCAAAGAGATGTAGGGTGTTACGTTCAAGGAACTTACTTGGATCGCCAGTATGATTGGGGTCAATCACCGCATTCAGGGCCACATCCCCTGCCCCATTGGCTTCGGGTGCATTATGACAGGCGATACAAGATGTGGCGTTGGCCCCGCCTTCGCGTTTGGGGACATGGGTCGCCCATTCACCGGGCCCATTCAGGTCCGCGCGCGGGAAACGGGTAAAGCGCCGCCCCTCCCCCACATGGGCCCCCACGCCTGAAGCCGCATCAAAGCTGTGTTCTGTCAGCTCATCCCCGGCCTCAAAGGCAAAGTCGAACGCCGCCGCCATGCCTTGGGTGTCTATCAACGAATTTAGGTATGCCTGATCGACGGGATCGAGTGTTTCGGCACACACCATCCCCGGACCGGCCGCAAGGGCCAGCCAAACCATGTGTCTCATGGGTTTACCTCCAGTTGTTGGGTTTAACTGGAACGTCGGGGATCACAGTTTCCGTCGCGGAAACGTGAAGAAAAGTGTGTTTCAGGTGTATATTTTTAGGGCGGCACCCCGCTGGGTGGTCGCAGTTCAACACCTAAGCTGCGGCGCGGCCAAGCTTTTGCGCCTGATTGAGCCAATTGGCGACTGCGCCGGTTTTGGGCTTACCCGCCGCCGCAAACCAGGTAAATTTCGCGGGTTTGATCCCAACAAAGCTCAGGATCTGTTTTCGGATCTGGTTTTGGAAGGCGTTGCCGTAAACCAAGGTCTGGAACACTTTGGGCGTATCGGAGGTCACAAGAACACGGCCGCTTTTCCCAGTGAGCATCGGAGCAGGCAGGCCCAAAAAATTGCGATTGCGTGTATCAAAGGCCCTGCCTGCCATCAACGCCCGATCAAACAGGGCTTTGGTCTTCGCAGGAAATCCACCCCACCACATCGGGACGGTCATGACAAAGTGATCACACCATTCAATCGATAGCATAAACTGCTCCAGATCCTCTTCTAGCGGCTTTGTCTGGCTATAGTGGGTTTGGCCAAAATCCGGGTCAAATTCCATGTCCGACAGTTTAATCAGCCGCACATCGTGACCAGCCTCCTTCGCCGCATCTGCATATCCGAGGGCCAGATGACGGTTGAGCGTATCATCTACAGGGTGCGCGTCCAGCACGAGGACTTTCTTGGTCATAACGACTCTCCAAAATTGACTGCGGTCAATATTTGGCAAAAAATGACCACGGTCAATATCAAATTTGACCACAGTCAAAAACTTGGTTATCGGTGCTTCATGACCAAACCTGTCCAGCAACGCACATTGAAAACACGCGCCAAACTTTTGGCGGCGGCCCGGGACGTGATCGCCGAACATGGTTTTGGCGGGCTCAGAGCCGATCAGGTTGTCAAACGCGCAGGCGTGGCCAAAGGCACCTTCTTTGCGCATTTTGCCGACAAAGATGCCCTATTGGATGAAATCATCGGCGGTCAGATGGGTGAAATGTTCCGTGGCATGCAAAGCCGTGAGGTGCCGCAAAGTGTTGGGTCACTGGTCGCTGAACTGGTCCCCTTGCTCAGGTTCATGTCCTGCGAACGCTATGTGTTCGACGTGATTTTGCGTAAATCCGGTGCAGCAGCCTGTGATGCCATCGGGCCAATTGCCATGAGCTTTGGCCAGCAACTTGAGATTTTATCTCACTGGATCGAACGCGGCCCATGGCGCGCAGATGCGGATGCCGAACTGCTGGCAGAAGGCATTCAGGCCTTCCTGCTCCAGGTGCTTGCCTTACACTTTTGCGCCCTGCACAGCGGAAAGCCCATGGAAGAACGTCTGGTCGAGTATTTGCAGGTTTGGCTTAAGCCCGTCACGTAACGCCTCTTGCCGCAGCGCCTCAAAGACCCCATTTCAACGACATGATACTCCATGTCGCCCTCCCGATCCTGCTGATCCTCGGATGTGCCATCGCTATTCCGCGACTGATCGAACGGTTGGTGCCGGAAACAATTCCGGGGCTTGCGTTAGGAGCCGTGCTTTCAGCGGGGGCGCTGTGGATGATTTCTGCTGCGATCTTCGCAGGGGTCTATAGTCTTCAAGCCCCATCATCGCAAATGATTGCACTTCTGGGGCGCAGTGACGGGATCTGGCACTTATTGAACCTCGGCGCCAAAGCGGCGCTGATCTGGGCGCCTGTTCTGGCTCTTGTTGTTACAACTGCGCCGCGCCGCTGGAAAACTGCGGTCTGGTAACACTGCGAACGGTTGATTTTCCGATCAAATCTCGTCAGGTGAAAGAAACATTTTGAGACGTCACAGGGGACCGGCATGGCATATGTGAAATGGGTATTTATTCTGGCGTTCTGGCTGTTTGTCGGGGCCTTGCTGCATTACACCCTGCCACAGTGGGATGTTGTGCGGGTCACCGGAACCTATGAAAAGCGAGAAAACCCCGGTGGCAACAGCCTGTTTTGGGCGCAGGCCGACACCGGAAGCGATGCCACCGCACCCCGTGATGTCTTCTTCATCCAAAGCCAATACCCCGATGACAGCGTCATGGTGTTCCGCAACGAAGACACGGGCTGGAGCTGGCCACCGTTCTTCAAATTTGACACTGCGGATCTGCAGGCCGAGGCGACCAATCTGGTGTCCACCGCAGATGCCCCTGTCTGGGTAGCCGTCAAACACTACGGCTGGCGTTTCACTCCGATGTCGATCTACCCCAACGCTTTGAAAATGAAAGAGGTCGCGGGTCCGGACGAGCGCGTGATCCCATGGGGCAGCATTGCAACCCTTGTTTTTCTGATCGCCGTGTTTTGGGCAGTTTGGGTTCGGGTCAAACGTTTCTTTGACCGCCGTCTTGATCCGGTCTTTGACCGCATTGGTGACTTCTTCTCACGCGGGTAAATCCACAAAAATGGGCGGTGTCGTTTGGCTAAACGGCACCCCGCGCCAAAATGATCTGCTTCCACACAGCAGTTTCATCGATCAGGGTCCATTCCCGCCGCAGACCGTTTGGACCAAACTCGGCATGAGTGATGCCCATGACATGCACCATAGCCCCGCTTGGCGCGCCAAAACTGCCCCATCCGTCGTGTTTGCCTATCAAGCTCCATCGCACCGAGGCACGAGGTGGATTGAGCGGATCTTCCAATCCAATCACATGCGCCACTGAAAACTGAGCATTGGGAAAGGCTGCGCAAAGCGGCATCCAGAACTTCGACGCAGCCGAATGACCAGACCCGGTGACATGACCGGGATAGGCCAGCTCTGCTGCCGGGTCATATTGACCTGGAATGACACCAAGCTCACCCCGCATAATTCGCGTCAACAGACCCGCAAGCATATGGCCCCACTGATTGTCGTTGCCGCTGTCTTCATAGGGGCTGATGGGATCATTTGCCGGGGTCAGTGGTTTGACGCATTGCGCAGGCCCACCTTCACGACGGATCAGATCGCGCGTCCAATCTTCTGGGTTCAGACCAAGTTGACGTAAAATGGCACCCTGATCGGTGACTTCCCAGGTCTCAACCACCGCATTGCCCCGGCACCATTGATCGCGCAACACTCGATACGTCAATTGTTTGTGGGTAGCCGGAGCATAGGCACCGCCTGCATGTGTCGCCGTGCAATACAGCCGCTGCGACGCCAAAAACCCTTTGAAACCGACCGGCACCCAGATCACATCCTCGCCGCGCGCGACCAGGTCAGGTTGTTCGACCGCAACGGCCCGCACATGTCGGGCCACGTTGGCCTGCCCCCGACTGACACCACTGGCCTGTCGCAGAATGGTCTCTGGTTCAAAATACCGGTTGAGATGATCAAAGTGATGATCTTCCCAAATCGCCCGTGTCATTCCATGAATGAAATCCGGCGCATCGCGCCATTGCTCGTCAAAGCCGGGCATAAAGGCCATTCATCGCTTCCCGTAATACAATCCTACGACATGCTCGGCCTGCGCAAAGAACAACCAGCGCGAGACAAAGACCCCAGCGACATGCGACAAAATCGCGATCAGTGCAAGCAGATGGCCAGGATGCACAAACAAAATCAAGATCGGTAGGACAAAGCCCAGTACAAAGCTGATCACCCGCAGTTTCTGGGCATGTTTGCGTCCGACCACATGAACAAATTCACGAAGCAGATAGTTGGTGCCGGTATGCGGTGGCTCAAAGGCGCGCACCTCTCCTCGTGATCCAAGCCCTGTCGCCGTCCCGATTGTCGACGCTGCGCGGGCAAAGGCCCCATCGCCGTGCTGCCAGTACAGAAGCTGGACCGCTGCGGCGAAAATCAAGAGAACAAGCGCCGCTGTGATCTGTCCGCCTAGCAAGGCGCCGCCCGCCAGAGAGAACATTAGAAACATTGCCGGGGTCACAACCATGTTCCAGCGTGGGATGGATTTGAGCTGGGCATAGATCATAGAGGTGGTGAACACCGTGGCGACAGAGAGCACCGCGCCCAAAACGCCTAGCAGACGCCACTGCTGATCAAAAAATACGACCCCGAGGGCGTAAATCCCCATGACCAAAAGCGCCGCCACAGCACAGATGCCTTCTCGGCTCAGCCAGGAAGACCGCCACTGAGTAAAGGCCTTCAGCGCTCGCTCGGGGTGGCCGAGGTGAAAGGTAGAGGCCAAAAGCCCCCCCACCGCCAACGCAAAGGCGATCAGAAAAAAGACGAAGGCCACCCAGCCAGAGACATCGGGGTATCCAAGCCCCAGAAAGGTCAGCAGGCCAAAGCCAAGCCCCGAGAGGCTGGTGAAAATGATAACGGAAGGCGCAGGATGCATCAGAGTTTCTCCAGCGTTTTGTCGAGCCAGCCCAAGAACCCTTTGGGCTCTTCGGCAACAGGGGCAAGGAAAGGGGCAAGCACGTCAACTTCGCCTTCCCAACTGTCTTTTTGGCGCGGAGGCAGGTATTTGTTGACCGGTTTGGTGCCCTGTTCCGGCATGAGATCCATACCACCACGCTCAGCCGTCAGTTTTGAGACATTGCTGTCAGGATCGGCAAAATCCCCGAAGTGACGCGCGCCTGCGGGGCAGGTCCGCACACAGGCCGGTTCGCGGTCTTCTTCGGGCAGGTTTTCGTTGTAGATCCGATCGACACAGAGGGTGCATTTCTTCATTACCTTCTCGGCACCGTCCAACTCGCGCGCACCGTAGGGACAGGACCACGCGCACAGACCACAGCCGATGCAATCTGTCTCGTTGACCAAGACAATGCCATCTTCAACGCGTTTGTAGCTGGCGCCCGTTGGGCAGACGGTGACACAGGGCGCATCTTCGCAATGCAGGCAGGATTTCGGAAAGTGGATCAGCTGGGGTGGGCTGTCTTCTGGTTTGACCTCAAAGCTATGAACGCGATTGAGGAAGGTGCCAACTGGGTCCGCGCCATAGGGATCCTGATCCGACAGAGGTGCGCCATAGTTTTCGGTATTCCAGCCTTTGCAGGAAATCACACAGGCATGGCAGCCCACGCAGGTATCGAGGTCAATCACCAGACCCAGTTTGCGGGTGGTAGAGCTTGGAAGAGTTGTCATAGCTGGCCCCCTGTCGTTGGATGCGCTGGCTGATGGGTTAAGAGGTCAAAGCGAACTGAGGAGCGCTGCCCCCCTTTGGGCCAGAGGCCCAAAGTTCCCCCGGAGTATTTTTGAAAAGAAGAAGGCGGGCGACAGGTCAATTTCATTTACCCACCTTCCATGTCAGTTGCTTGGGGCCCTGACCTACAGGGGATTTGATGGGGGCAAAGCCCGGCTGGCTTTCCAGCGGCGCGGCGGCTTTTTCAATTTTGACCCTCAGGTCGAACCATGCGGCCTGACCCGTGATGGGATCCGAATTGGCCCACCTTAGCCCGTCGCCTTTTGGCGGCAGCAGCTCGTGAATGAGATGGTTGAGCAGGAAGCCTTTGGTGGCCTCTGGTGCCCCCTCTTCCAAGGCCCAGGCCCCTTTGCGTTTGCCGATGGCGTTCCAGGTCCAGACCGTGTGATCGTTCAGGGTTGTCTGCAACATCACCGGCACTGTGATCGAACCATGCACCGAGGTGACCTTGGCCCAGCCATCTTCCTCAAACCCATGTTCGTCCCAGATTTTTTGCGACACATAGAGCGGGTTGCGACCATGCAGCTGACGCAGCCAGGCGTTTTGTGTGCCCCAGGAATGATACATTGCCATCGGGCGCTGAGTCAGCGCGTGGATGGGGTATTCATCTGTGTCCACATGCGTGTCTTCAAACGGCGCATACCAGAAAGGCAGCGGATCCATCACCGTCTTCAGGCGGTGGCGCAGATGCTCGGGCGGTTGTCTCTCGCCATGGCCTTCGGCTGCACGTTGGAATTTGCGCATGGGTTCTGAATAGAGCTGAAACAGATAGGGTTGCGGGCTATCAAACAAGCCCAGTTCCACCGCCCAGTCCTGATAGGCGGCGTTCCAGGGTTTGAAATAGCTGGCCTCTTCCGGCACGTGGTGCAGGAAGAACCCGCCGTTTTCGATATAGCTATCGAGCTGACCGGGGTTAACTTCACCGCGCCCCACGCTTTCGCCGTCTTTACCTCGGAAGCCCGCAAGCGGACCGATGCCCGGTTTGCGTTCGTGGTTGACGATGTAATCCGCGTAGTCCTGCCATTTGGCTGTGCCATCCTCATGAGTGAAGCCTTTCAGCCCCATCTTATTGGCCAGCTGCACCAGAACCGACTGGAACCCGCGTACATCGCGGTCGGGCTCAACCACTGGCCAGCGGATCGCATCAGCCGCCCCATCCGCTTCGCAGATCGGACGATCCAACAGCGAAATACAGTCGTGACGTTCAAGATATGTCGTGTCTGGCAGGATCAGATCGGCGTAGGCGACCATTTCCGAACTATAGGCATCTGAGTAGATGATGCGCGGAATTTTATATTCGCCACTTTCATCTTTGTCGGTGAGCATTTCGATGACACCGCGGGTGTTCATCGAGGAATTCCACGACATATTCGCCATATACATGAACAGCGTGTCGATCGTATAGGGATCCCCGGCATAGGCGTTGGAGATCACCATATGCATCAGCCCGTGAGAGGACATCGGGTTTTCCCAGGTGAAGGCCTTGTCGATACGCGCCGGTGTGCCGTCCTCTTTCAGCATTAGATCTTCAGGACCGCGCACAAAGCCCAAATGTGGGCCATCTAGCGGCGCGCCGGGCGTTACTTTGCAGTGTGGCTTTGGATGCGCTTCAACCGGCTTGGGATAAGGCGGTTTAAAGCGGAAGCCACCGGGTGTTTCCACTGTGCCAAGAATGATCTGCAGAATGTGCAGAGCGCGACAGGTCTGGAACCCGTTGGAATGGGCCGAGATCCCGCGCATGGCGTGCATCGCCACGGGGCGGCCAATCATCTTCTTGTGCGTTTCACCGCGGAAATCCACCCACTCGCGGTCCAGTTCAATGGCCTCGTCAAAGGCCACTCGTGCCAGATCTGCCGCAATTTTGCGGATCTTCTCCGCAGGGATGCCGCAGGTCTCGGCCACGGCCTCGGGGGCGTATTGTGGATCGAGATATTTTTCCGCCATCAACGCCATTGCAGTCTGATGACCCTCGTGGGTGGCCGACAGACTGGGGCGGACCCCCTTTTGATCAAAGGGCGTCAAGTCACCTGTGACACTGTCGATCACAAGCTCTTTGCCGTTGTCATCACGCAGGAACAGGCCGGTGTCTTTGTCGATCAGAACCGGAGCATTGGTGAAACGCGACAAATACTGCGCGTCAACTTTACCGGCTTTCATCAACTCATGCACCAGTGCAAGGATGAACAAACCATCGGTGCCCGGAGTGATAGCCACCCATTCATCGGCAACGGCATTATAGCCCGAGCGAACCGGATTAACGCCAATCACCTTGGCACCGCGCGCTTTGATTTTGCCAATGCCCATTTTGATCGGGTTTGAATCGTGATCCTCTGCCACGCCAAACAGCATAAACAGCTTGGTGTGGTCCCAGTCGGGCTGGCCAAATTCCCAAAACGCACCGCCCATGGTGTAGATACCGCCCGCTGCCATATTGACCGAACAGAACCCCCCATGTGCCGCATAGTTGCAGGTGCCGAAATTCTGCGCCCAAAAACTGGTGAAGCTTTGCGACTGATCCCGCCCGGTGAAAAACGCCAGCTTTTCCGGGTAGGTGTCATGCAGGGGCTTCAACCAGCCAACGGCGATGTCCAGCGCCTCGTCCCAGCTGATCTCTTCAAATTCGCCCGAACCACGTGGGCCGACGCGTTTCAAAGGTTTGCACAAGCGGGACGGCGCATTGTGCTGCATGATCCCGGCGCTGCCCTTGGCACAGAGCACGCCCTGATTGACGGGGTGATCCCGGTTGCCTTCGATATAGGCAACTTTGCCATCCTTCATATGTACGTTGATGCCACAGCGGCAGGCGCACATATAACAGGTTGTTTTGCGGATCTCGTCCGAGACTTTCGGCGAGGTGTCGATCTTCGGTTGCTGGACTGACATCGGGCTCCCTTGGTGTGCTGGCGTTTAGGTCAATAGAGACATCCCGGTGAGGATGAGGCCCATAACAAACAGTGTGTCTTGCGAGGTCACCGCAATCGCTCTGCCTCTCATGGGGTAAGTCGTCTTCGAACCGTAGCTCTGAACTCCGCAACCAGACCGCACGCATGTGGTGCATGCAGGGCGACTTTCGGAACAACGCATTTGAGCTTTGGTCATCTGACAGAACATCGTTTCAGTTATAGCGCTAACAAGCTGATTATTTCATTTTCGCACATGCGGATAGGGCAGAATGTCATGAGGCGGTCTGGGCCTGTAGAATGGTCACGGCGATCATCTCGGTGACATCCTCGGCACTGCATCCCCGCGACAGGTCATTGGCAGGTTTCGCAAGCCCCTGCAGGATTGGGCCAATGGCCGCATATCCTCCCACGCGTTGCGTGATTTTATAGGCGATGTTACCCGCGTCTAAGTTGGGAAAGATCATCACATTGGCATGGCCCGCCATCGCCGACCCGGGAGATTTTCGCGCGCCGACTTCGGGCACAAAGGCGGCATCAAACTGCAACTCGCCATCCACCTGCAACTCTGGATGCTGTTCGGACAACAGCGCCGCAGCCTGAGTTACCTTATCGATCACGGGGTGGCGTGCACTGCCTTTGGTCGAAAACGACAGCAAAGCGATCTGTGGTTCCTGCCGCAGCAACGTCCGCGCGGATTGGGCCGAAGCCGAAGCAATGGCCGCCAGTTCGGTGGCGCTGGGGTCAATCACCAAACCACAGTCCGAATACAACATGGCGCGCGCATTATCCCCGCCCACCTCTGGCGGGTACATCAGGAAAAACGACGACACCATCTCGGCATCTGGCGCTTTGCCGATCACCTGAATCGCCGCGCGCACAACATCCGACGTCGTGGCAACCGCACCTCCAACCGTCCCGGTGGCATGGCCCTCACGCACTAACATGGCCGCATAAACCAGCGAAGTTTCAACCAAGGCCTGCGCTTTGGCTGCATCGACACCTTTGTGCTTACGCAACTCCAGAAATGAAGCTGCAAAGCCGTCAGTCAGAGAGGAGGTCAGCGGATCATGAACCGAAATCCCCTGCCCCTGCTCGCTACCCTGGCGGGTCAGTTCAGCCAGGACATCTGCCTCTGCCCCTACCAAAATAATATCGGAGAACCCCGCCTCACGCGCCGCAAGTGCGCCCTGAACCACGCGCGGATCGCTCCCTTCACTTAGGGCCACCACTGGTTTGGTCGCGAAAGTGGTTGCTTGAACAAGCTCTTGAGGTGACAGGGTCATATCAGGATCCGTGCGATATTGAGGACCGAAAACGAGGTCAGGAGAAGCACAACACATTGGCGAAACCGGTCACCCGAGAGACGCGAGAACCCAAGCGTCCCTGCCCAAATCCCCGCGCCCAGAATGGGAAAGGCAACCACGATCCCCAAAGGTGTCTCAGAGGTGACCAGCCCATGACCGGCCATGATCGGTAGAGCCAGAAGGTCCAACCCGGTTAAAAACACGATCATTGTGGCGCGAAACACAGCAGGCGGGATCGGTTGCGCCGTCAGAAAGGCCGCCACAGGCAAGCCACCGACACCGGCGCTATTGGCAATCCCCGACACCATGCCGACGCCCGTTGTTCCAATGGGGCCAATGGGTTGGCTAAGGCGCCATCCACTTAGCAACACCGCACTCAACACAAGGATCAATGCCGAGATGGCCATCCGAGCTGTTGCGGCATCCAGTTTGGCCATGATCGCAACCGACGGCACAATCGTGATCGCAGATCCCACCAAAAGCGCGCCGACCCGCGGCCAGTCGATATGACCGCGGATGCCACGCGCCTGAAACACTGTCATCAGGATTTCGCAGGAGAAGACGATCGGAATAAGCGGCACCGGATTGGTCACCAGCGCCGCCAGAATGATGAAGATCGCTGAGAACCCGAACCCGGACACCCCGCGAATAAAGGCCGCCACAAACAGAGCCGCGGCCAGAAAGGCCCCTTGGCCTGTAGTCAGGTCAAAGGGCAGTGTCATGTTCAGACCTGCTGCTCAGCCATGTCGTCGGCGTTGATGCCAGCGACGGCGACGGGTTTTTTCATGGCGTCGCGGCGGAAGGGTTCGCCCAGTTCTTGGTTGATCATGGCTTCGATCAGGGTGGTGATACCGTTTTTCTGATCTTCCACGGCCTGCGCCAGCGCG
>Ga0189288_10159_pt1 | contig 56732 bp, 48 predicted proteins | sample UW105minimetaG_FD_130316 | JGI IMG/M metagenome (GOLD analysis project Ga0189288, IMG submission 130316) | Marine microbial communities from the Costa Rica Dome - UW105 mini metaG | ecosystem: Environmental > Aquatic > Marine > Oceanic > Photic zone | place: Costa Rica: the Eastern Pacific...
ATATCGTTTATCGACAACTTCGGCGGTTACAGAAACTACCCCGGTTATTGAAGTCTTTTTTCGGTCATCCGGACCTGGCGTATATCGCCGGGTGATGTTCGCTTACTTTGTTTCTGATTAGTATTTTAGGTAACCTCGGGGTCTGCGCCGGTAACTTGTGGTCTCCCCAAAAAATCGTCGCGGTCGAGAGTGAGGCGTCATCACTATCGCAAAGGTCGCAAAGCGAACATTCAGGTGTGGCAATAACGCAAGAGCGCACCGGCGCAATTTGGTGCGTCCGAGCGGCGCGATTTGTCAAATTCTCTTTGCGGCCTATCAAAAATACTTTACCTCTCTTCTATCTATCCAGCTTTCCAGATCTACCTGATGGGCTCTTGGATGTGTTTGGAGGTTTCTTCTAATGCTTCCAATAGATAAATAGCAATCTTCCATTATTTTCTGTTGCTTACCAATTAATGAAGGGTCATGGTTATTGTCAATGACCTTATGTGCTGGGGTCTGCCTTTCACGGCGGACTTTTTTTAGTGGCTTAACGATTTCTTTTGGAACGCTTTCGTCGGAGTACCTAAACGAACTAGTTAACCACTCCTCAAGCAATCTCAATGTGCCTTTCTGGATGCGCTCCACGGTGTTCTCATCGATTGGCTTTAGCTCTTCTAAATCGACTTTTCCCTCAAAAAAAGATTTATTTATATTTTCCGATATAAATTTATCCAGAAGACTTATAAAGTCATAATAGTTTTTTGAGGTAGGAGAAAAGAAAAATGTGAAATTTTTTGGCCTATGATCTCCCTCTAACTGTTTCCTAAAAAGTGCATCTCCAAAAATTTCTGATGTCAGTTTAGATACTGCATTTATTTCGCCTATCAAGGCGGAGAAGACTGACTTTGAGGTTATCCACTGCCCTAAAATCATATTATCGTAATAATCCTTTAGGACTTTACACTCTGATGATGGTATTTCCTTGGTACCCCAAAAAACCTGATGCTCTGGTGACAGCTTTCCTAGGTCTCGCAGAGTAACAGCAACGACTCGATTGGATTTGGAGTCAAAGCCGAGCCCGAAGGACTTCACAAAAACCTGATCTTCTTCTCTGAGAATAGCATTGCCAGATTCATCATATTTACAAGAGATACTTCCGCTGAAGTCTTGGAACTCAAATTCGAACCTGGGATCGCTGGAATATCGCTCTAAAACATCGGTTTCAAAAAACCTAAAGCTCAGCTGTGGCTCCGTCATCGCCAGCTCGACTTTGTATTTCGCATACCCATACTCGCTAAAATCTCTGCGCCCTTGAAGGTATTCTTTTGCAGGATAAACACAGATTGGGTATTCAGTTTCTTCCATCACGATCTTAAAATCGCCAAATTCGTGGCTTGCAACTTCTACGCTCTTCGCGTGCTCTAAAAGCTCTAGTTGAGGCTCTATAGCGTGATGCCTGAATCCAACTATGTGTGGATTGGTGCTGGACTGAATTGTTGCAACTCCAGATTTTACATGCTGTTTAACTAAATCTATCGAGTACTGATATTCTAAATTCAGATCTTTTGAAATCTGTCTGAGCGGGATCCCATTGAAATCAGAGGACTCACAGAAAAAATAAAATATTAAATCCTCGACTTTTTTTAACTCTTCCTCTCTGAGGTCCATCTTCAAGTTCTCCAAAATTTAACTCTTGTAGCATGCGCGCCTATGGAATGCAGCCGAGGGCGCAATGTAATGGGCGTCGCCGTTCCTGCACTGGTTATATAATTTTGTTATCAAACGAATTTATCCTAAGACGATTTGAGCACTTTCCTCGATGCAATCAGTTTAAATTATTAAATTAAAGTTGACTTTTAGTATAAATATCACTGCGACTTGAACCATCTGAAAAAATTTCAGCCACCGATATTCTGTTACCCTCGATCGCAAACTCGAGAACTGGGTCGCTACTCCTGTCTCTCCATGGTCCAGTAGGTGTTGCCCATACAATTCGATCTCTTTTCAATCTACACCTAAACTCCCAGCGCGGACCACCTGATTTTCGATAATAATAGAATTCATGAATTTCATCATTGCTACCGTCAAACTTTACGGTACTTGGATTTTTCCCCATGGTTGTAGCAATTCCAGCCTTACACACTTCTGAAGCGTCAAAGCTCCCAAGATCAACCGGCTGGCAGCCAACCAAAGAAAAAGGAAGGAACGCTAAAAAACAAAATAATCTTCCCATTTACGGCTCCATAATTATTTATACCTTGAAATTACAAGGACCGAATTATCTGATATATTATAAATTCACAATAAAATTAAAAGGGCGTCGCCGTGCCTGCACTGATTATATTTCTGGCGCAACAGGCGTCTCATGGCCACATGAATTACAGATAAGAATAAATCCATCAGGACTTGCCCCATCAGCGAAATCGTAGTCCATGCTTTTGCACTCTGGGCATCTTGGCTCATTATCAAAGCCTAGGTATTTAAGAAAAATATTCTGAATAACTGATACCGCAGAGCAGGTGAATAGAAGGCATATCTTCGCATCAGGGACATTTTTGTTGGGAGAGTGCACAACTTCAGAAGATTGGTCCCAAGCGGCTTCGATTAAATTTCTACATCGTTTCCGAAGATTGCTATTTTGTCTGCCTGCTGCATAAATACTGATTACAGCTTTTGCTATACCTTTGAAGTCGGCGGCTTTCAATCCATGGTCCTTGAGAAGCTCAGGATTTCCTTGCGCCAAAACTCCAGCCAACTCAATAAGGCTCTCTCTGCAAGTCAGCCCAATTGACTGAATATCTTCCGGTCCAGATACATCGTTTAGTTCAAGTGAAGCACTATTAAGCCTACGGCTAATGGATTTTACCCCATCGATATCAAGCGGGACTTCATCAATTACATGTCTAAACGTCTGGTGATGCCGTGCTTGGAGCCTCTGAGTAATCCCCATGTGAAACGAATACGCCTCGTCAGCCGAGAAATAGAATTCGCTTTGAGTGTAAAGGTTCATAGGTACACCCTCACCCTCGACAACCCACCAGTTGCCGTCGTCGGCCCTTACGTTCCAAACATGGACCTCATCCCCCAAATCATCGAAGGTCTGCTCTACCTGCATGTACTTGATGCCATTAACATCATTTCCAGCTAGGTAGGCTGTAATATTCTTCGCAGCTTCTATCCGATACTCAGGTGTCATTTTTCACTACTTTTCAGACTTACTTGGAAATATAATGTTGATGGTAACCGACGCCTGAGCGCAGCGGAGGGAACCTAAAGCGGTGCGCTTTTGGCGTCCGGTTGACCGTTTGCTTATGCATTACAAGCAGTTGCCAGCCACGAAACTAAAAGGCGTGGTGTTTTAGAGGAGTCTGAGGCACGGAACTGACCTAGATCCTCGATCTCAGCCGAGATGACGCCATTGTTGTCCATGTAAGCCGAGGAAATTTCGATTTCCTTCTCGGCATCACCTTCAAATACGACTCTGCTAAAGATCAGACGAACAGGTTTAGATGGTGGTCTGGAAAGAATATCTGTGTGGACTCGATAAACGCGCCCCAGAAACGAAATATCCAAAGACTGATTGTCGCTGCCCAAAACCTCAAGATACTCGCGGATTCGTTCGTTACCTGCCGCCCTGTTAAGCTGGTTCAAGAACCCCGATACATGCTCAAGATATTGTTCATGACTGTACGCAGCGCCATGTATCGTATCCAACTCATCCTGTAAGCTCATAACCCCTCCCGTGTAATAAATGCATAACAGCGACTGGGCAGCGCGCTTTACCTTTGCAGGAATTTGACAGCGTCATTGTCACTGACTTCGAACCATAAATCGCGTTCCAAATAAATGAATAAAACAATAGCTTAGCCAAGCATGGCCATCTCTGCCATGTAATCATTCAGCGTCCGCAATTTGCTCCGCTAATCATACTGGATGAAATGGCTGCGATTAGCTTCGAGGCTCTGGCGGAAAGCCCTGGTTTGAATGTTCGCTTTTGTTTAATAAGCGCTACTGGCCCGCTTCCATATTTTTATCAAGCTTGGTTTTTCCTTAGGCCCCGTTCCGGCTTCATGACTCCACCCGCCCACCGTTTAGCCTGACTCACACACCTTGCCCCCTCCACAAGAGGCTCGTCGGAGCAATTGCTTGGTCAAAACGTGACTTCATGTATTGTGGAATTCGACCGGTCAACAATCTAATTTCACAGGAATTTATCTATGAATAACGCAATCAGTCAGCTCAGCTCGTCAATGGAGCAGAGGCGCGCAGTCGCCGATACAATTGGCCTCTGCCAGGGCGCCACTCCGCGACTGAAGCTGTCTTGCTTCGACGGCAAAGCCGCCACGAATAACGAGACTCCCGACAACCCCAGCGACAACGCAAACAACACGGGATCTCTGCTCACTTGTACACCGCCCCAAAAATCATTGGTGGATCAGCTTGGCGACACCAGAACTAACACTTGGCTTTGAAGGAAAAGCGACCATGAAATCAATAACCGAAGCACGGCGGCTGGCCGCTGCACTCTCGTCGGAATTTGGCTGCGGCGATCTGCACATCCATGTTCAGATGCAACGTGGCGAGAGCTTGATCAGCCTCGATGTGTACCAGAACTCGGAGGAGCCCGAGCGCCTCATGGCGACTCTCGATTTCGATACCGGCGCCCGCTTGCTGGTGGATAGTTCGAGTACACTGCACTAAGCGCTCCGGACCAGCCCCGATCACACACCCGTGTTTGGGGCTCTTTGCTTTGAAGAGCTTCCAAGACTACGGAATAATTCCCCGCTGAATTTGCTGAATGAAACGCCGTAGCCGACCAATATCCTCAGGGGTTTCCAGCAAACTCTCCGGAGACACGTTACCTAGAAACAGTCGGGTTCGTCCCATCCATTCCCGAGCCAGACCTTCATCGCCCTCAAATAACTCAAGAACTTCCAGCCAAACTTCATCTTTGAGCTCAGACAGCTCAGGCTCCACGTTACCTGAGAGCTCACTGTCATTTATCGGCATCGCGAGTAACTCCACCAATCGTTTTCCATCTGAAGCTTCATCCGACGATGGTAGTGCCTTTTCGACAGTTTGACACCAACCTTACCCGGACGGCCGCGTTCGCCGGTGCCTTTATATCAAATGCCACAACAGCCTTTTAGCCCACACAGACGAGACCATTGGCAGCTAGGGGGAGTTGATACCGTCAAAATAAGAAGGCAAAGCTCAGGTGGCCGATATCACTTTTCGGTTGCCTCATGAGCGCCCCCAAAGTACGCCACGGCTTCGTCAAATGGGTTCTGTCGCAATGGTTTGTCATTCACACGAGCATCATGGGTCCGGCGGTCTATTAGTTTCAGTACCGCCATAACGGTTCTGACTGTTTGCCAGTTATCAGTCATATCTCGCAGATCACGGCGAGTGACGTCTACCAACACCTTTGAGCCATCGTGTTCACTGTTTACATCCGCCCCATCTCCGTCAGGCTGAATTAGCTCAGGAAACAAACCTAAGAAATCCCTTTTGGAGCGTATGTCATCTCCAAAATCATCAGGGAGCCGATCCATCCAAGTGCGCCCATGCTGCGACCTTAGTGAGTCGAGCAACATGCTCCATGTGAGCTCTGTGAACGGTGGGCATTGACCAATCAAGTGCTCGGGCCTCACGTCACGTTTATCTCGTCCGGTTAAAAGGGCCTCTCCGTTCAACGTAGCAAGACGGATGAAATGAACTTTGTTTGAAAGACAATTTTTCATGACGTCAATCACAGAAGATTCGGCAATAGGTAGGCGCGCGATTACGATGAAACTTGGTCATCGGCGAGTCTGGCAAGTAGTCACTCTCCAACTTCATCCAAACATCGCTGCTTTCTAGATAGTCAGAAAATGATTGATTGGTGACATGCGACAAGCAAACTGCGTCTACGTGAGGCAGGTTACCCAGATAATCAATTAAGGAAGTTAAGAAGCCTTGGCACTGCAACCACCTTGGAAGCATAATCCTTTCAATTGCAGGACAGGCTGAATTTCTATCAATATTATTTTTGTACTTTCTATTGACCAAATCTGGCCTTATTGATGGAATCCTTATGTGAATATCAAACTCTTGATCTTCAGGTTCATCGAACTCATGAAAGCGATATGAAACATTGAATACTTGACTTGGATATTTAGAGTTCGAAAAAGACTCACTTACTAGCTTCGCAAGCTCGTTTGCAAACTTCCTGGCTTGGTTTTGTTCGATATCATTCATACCATTTTCTCACCAACTTTTTCCACCCTCTATATAGTGGCGAAGCGCTGAAGGGCTCCTTTAGCTAGAGCATTCAGATTGACCACTCAATTATTAAAATAACAGAAATCGGAGAGACTGCAATAGGATCACCCGCATTAAAAATCAACAAAAAAATAGATTACGAGATATAATGAAATCCTTTTCTTTCGTTAAAGATTTGCGCAACAAATTTACGGGGTGTTAATTACAAATAAACGCTCGCTCATTTTCTATGATTATTCAAAAGTTATAATGAAAAATGGCCGCTAAAGCTGGCAAACAGCAAATGAAATTTTCTAAAGACTAGGCATTCTTTAATCAATCGGTTTTTGGAGATCCTCTTTTTATAAATACAATCAGAGGAAAATAGAAAATAGTTTGAAAATAGCAAAGCTCTCGGCATTCGATGGAATGTCGTCCTTTTGACTCAAACGCAGGCGGTGATATCCATGCCATGTTTTGGATGATCAAAACCAAATACTTTCCACTTTCCCTATGCTTGTCCTGGCTATCGCTTTACCTCGCGGAAGAAGCCCGATCCACAGCTTCGTCTACTTCAAATAGCTCAAGAACATATCTCCAGACTGCCTCTCTCAGCTACAACAGTTCCTGGTCGTCGTCACCGGAAGTCTGACTTTCATGAACCGGCATTGTGGGGAGCTCGCGAACCCCTCTCCATCTGCATCTGCATCTGCATCTGCATCTGCATCTGCTAACGGTAGAACTTTTTCGACCTCTTAACACCGATTTTCGTTGGACGGCCTCCTTGCTCCGTCGTAGTCTTTACGCCGAGAGCGCCCTCCCAGGTTTCTGGGCGCCCTGCAGCTCTGATGATCAGTCCGAGTGCACGCATATATTCTTTTTTTGTTGAGTCAGACGCCGAATGGGCCGGCAGCCACACATTCCGGAAATATTGGCAATGATGCAGCTTAATCTGCTCTGGCCGGGTTACGTGAGGGAATTGCGCCTCAATTACCGAAACAATCCGGATCATTCGGTTGATGTACCGTTTCCGCTCCGTGTCACTGAGTGCACTGAAATCCAATCGCCGCAAAATGTGGTCAAATCGCATTGCGCGTGCCTCCCACATAAGAACTGGCTACTGACACTCTATTGTGGCCCAGCTGCCTGGCCACTTCCTCCCTGGCGAGCCGGTCCATGATTTTGTCTCGAATTGGCGCTTTCAGCGGCGACGGTCCACCCATCACTTCCTCATAAATATCCTGGGCAAAACCCGCCCTGAGTTCCATGAAATGGGGAATTCCAGACGACTGCAAAAACTGCCGGCATGGATTAACTTCGTTCAGCAAAAATGCCTTCACCGTGTCGGTTTCAGACAACAAGTTCCGGGATCCTTTCGGTCGAACCTCGATGGCATACCGCAGCGCTTCCATACGAAATTCATTCGCCTTGATCGTGCGGTCTTTGGATTTCCTCCCGCCTTTGCAACCTTCGAGAATGGTAACCTCTCCCGCAGCCTCGATTTCCCGCTTCATACGGTCAAGGTCCTGAATGACGCATTCCCGTACACGCATACCCCAGGCACGAGCCAGCAGAATTACGGCAGCGCCACGCTCGAATCCGGCAACAATTGCAAGATTGGCTGCATGCTTGGTATCCCGGACATCCGCCTGGATCTCTCTGGTCCTCACCGATTGCCTGCAAACACCCAGAACTTCCCGCCCCGATACTTTCAGAGCGTCATCACCACGAAATGCGCGCATTACGGTGTTAACCGTGCTGATGGCATTGTGTGCGTATGCGACGCTGATTTGCTCATCGACACCCCCATCAGGCCACTCGTAGTCGCCATTCAACCGGGCTTTGATGTAGGCCCCGAATTGAAGGATGAATTCCCGGTCGATTCTCCTCGCATCGTTCATTCCACAGCGTTTGCAGTAACGAACAAACACAGACGCGCGGCGCTTGTGGGTTGCTCGGGTGTTGAAGTGGCTGTCTGAACCGTAGTGCTGGTCCAACGCCTTATGAATAGCCTCGCTCAGTTTTTTGCCACAGCTGTAATTCCGCTTGTACGCCGGTTTTTTCCGCTTGGCAGAGCGGCGGCCTCGTTTGACAGATTTATTACTCATACCATCCTCCATTGTCTTGAAAAATCGTGAATACAGGGTGCGTGGCCAACCATGCGGAATCTGGGGCTCAGAGCCGGTCCCCACGCTGATGCTCCGCCCCGTAGTCCGCATTAAGTGTGACTGTGCCAAGGCTTTGACCGCCCTGACGGTGGGAGCATCCATCGTGCTGCTGTATCAGCACTTTTGCGTCTCGGTTGCGGACCGTGAACACGAGATCGAAACTCGACAGCGTGTACGGGGAGCGGCATCTCGTAATCAGCGAGATATCGCAACGGAGGTTTTGCCTAACGGCGGTGGGATGACCGGGGAGGCGAGCAGCCAACGATGATGCGCTGGTAACGTTCCGTGTTGCTCAGTTGCGGAGTTAACGTAGACCTTTTCCGCAATTTTCGGTCATTGATTAGGCTTGCAACTTACTGATATCAGTGTGTTTGCAAGTCTCTTACCTATATCCATCTCACTATATAAACAGCAGCACTGCTGAGTGGATAGCGGATCGGGTTTTGTGTTGGCGTCGATAAGACGCACGTGCGGGAGTTGCTGGCGTGGCCGGCAGTTTTGGATTGGATCTCGGAGATCCATTGAGGAGGGTGATCACGGGGACCGTTTCTGAGTCCGGCGAAGCCGGAAGTAATTGCTGATTATTTAAAATGCTCAGCTAGCACCCCTCTTAATCCAATAATGGATGCGAGGATTTGATGAGAAGTTTGGCAAACTGCTCCGTAGATCTCAACGTGTGAAAACGCGAATTTTCTGCGTAAACTCAAGATTTTTACTTAATGAGAACAGTTAGTTAACCATATCAATTCGGCTGATAACGAGGGGTGCGACGACGGTAATGGACTCCAAATGCACCCCAAGTGGACTTAAGCAAATCGAGTGGCGGCGAGGCCATCCCGAAAGGTCACTTCAAGTACACTTGGAGTCCATTAGAACCAAGGGTTCAGCTATCCAGAGCTACTCCACCATCGCCTTAATCAACGCATCCCGGGCATCAGAGTAAAACTGAATATCGATCTTCGTTGCCATCTCGTCCGACAAATCAAACAACTGCCGGCGGCAGGCAACGGGCATCAGCAAGGCCGTTGCGCCCTTCTCTACCGCGATCTCGGCAACGGTCACCGGGTTATGCACAGGCTCTACCGAACCGCCCAGGTTGATCTCACCCACAATAATCAGGCCGCCTCGAACGCTTTTCTTGAGCAAAGCGGTGCTGAGGGCAATCAGTGAGGCCATACCGAGTTTGGCGCCGGATTTGGAAGCGTCGAAGGCTCGCAGCTGCACGGTGAATTCGTGTTGGCGAGGATCTTTGTCGCCTACCAGTTGGGCAGATCGGGCGTACAGGTTCTGCTCGGCGTAACCAATGCTTTCCTTGAAGGCCGGTGGCACCGGTTTATTCAGTACCTTCACACCGGAACCCGGGCCCTCGTTCACCTCGATCCGGTAAAGGCCGGGGTGTTCTTCTCCGGTGCCCGGGGAGATAGACCAGACCTGGCCAGGTTCCAGCGGGTCGTCACCAATACTGTTTTCACTGTGCAGTTCCGGGGTGGAAACGAACTTTTCCACACCGTCTTCACCCATCACATAGCTGAAATGGGTATTCCGGAACTCTGCCGCGCCAATACGTTTCTGCTGCTCTTTCACTCGGCGCCGGGCTTCCATGGCGATGCGTACCGCCCATTCAATGTCTTCGTCCGGAATCTGGGCCTCGCCCGGGTACAGCAGTTTCAGCAAGCCACTGATGGTCTTGTTCACCGCATTGGTGTCCCGTCCGGACAAAGCACCACCGAAGAACACACGGTTTTGAATCACACTCAGCCGGCTCTGGTTACGAAGCTGGCTCCAGCACTCGGAAAGGAAGTCACTCACCAGACCAAAATGATTGGTCAGCAGCTCCTTGCTGACTTTGGGCACATCCCAACCTGGCAAGAAAGCATGAATACGATCCATGAAGGCGGTATCGTCCTTCATCTCCGGCGGCATAGGGCCAAACAAGTGGCCTATACGCTGCTGGTGCTCCACATCCACATCGAAGTTACCCACCAGCACAATACTGCCGTCCGCACGGATGTTCTCCTTGCCACGACTGAACTCCCCGGACTCCATATAGCCCTTCATGATGTTCACGCCGTCTTTCTGGTCGAAAGAGATACCGGAGACTTCATCGAAGCAGACAACATCGTACTGACAGACCAAACCTCGCTGTCCGTTCGAGTTATTCACAAACATCTTGGCGACGGTTGCTTTGCCGCCTGAAATCAGATGGGCGTAGGGAGAAACCTGCTGGAACAGATGGCTCTTACCGGTGCCACGGGGGCCAAGCTCCACCAGGTTATAGTTGCGCTCAACAAACGGCACCATGCGCAATAGCATGGCATCGACCTGCCGCTCAGACAGGCCTTCAATCTCGATACCGGTAGAACGCAGGAGGAAGGCTTTCCATTCATCCGTGGTAAAGGCTTTCCGAGCCCCGGCCAGGCTATCCAGCACATCCCGCTTGGAGAGCTGAATCTCCCGCAAAGACTCCACGCCAAATGGCCGGCCTTTGTTTTCCTGGGCAATGGCGGCATCGTAGTTCAGGGTAATCTCGGCGTAGAAGCCACCGGTAAGCATGCGCTCATGCTCATTCACCAACTCTGATGAGATACGAACATCCGTCAGGCGAAGGCTGGGCAGTGTTGCGATGTAACTATCGGTCTTTGCATCCAGGCGAGCGGTAATCAGATCAATAATTTTGACCTCACCGTTCTCCCTGGCCCGGGCCTTGAACAACTCCTCTTCACCCGCCTTTACGGTGCGGGATTTGAGCTGCCGCTGAACAATCTCCAGCCCTTCATCAATTTCTTCTTGGTCGGTGCTTGCACAGTAGCGCCCCAGCAGAAACTCCACCACGTAGGTAGGCACCGGAAACTGGCGGCTGAAAGTTCGCACCAGGTCTTTACGCACCAGGTAGCCATCCAGTGCGGCTACCGCTTTGTTATCAATGTCATCCAATACCATCACACATCTCCCCCACCAATCCTTGTGTCGGTCTGGGCTACCAGAGCCCGGTTATCATCCAGCAACACCACCACGGCGTTCTGGCCTTCCATGTCTTCGTCTTCCACCACTACCGATGCTCTGCCGTCTTCCTTCAGCGGCTTAGTGCTGAGCACGACACTGCTGGATGCCTCTCCGGCACGGGTACGAATATCCAGCTTCAGGCCTTTGTACTGACCTTCCACGGCTACCGTGCAGCGAAGCCCCTTCCAGACCACATCGGTGAACTCTATCGCAGCCTGAGCGCCTGCGGCGCCGGTCACCACCAACTGTAAAGTGAGGCACTCCTGCAAACTGAGACCACCGTGGGCGTACTCCTCGCCGTTCTTGTAACAGCTGACGCCATCGGCCAACGCGAAATAATGGCTGGGGTTCCAATACCAGGGAAACACCCGTTCCTGAGTGTCTGCGCCCGGCTTGAGCGAGGCACAGCGGCCCCATTTGCTGTCAGCGAGTACGCTCGGCAACTGGGTTTTGGGCAAGCCTCCCGGCAACAACAGCCAACCATGGTCGGTAACCACCCGAACCCGCTTCCAGCCGGCAGCCAGTAATTCGGTAATCCGGGTTTGAACCTCCTGCAGCAGGTTGTCCAGGTGTTTGGCCAGTTTCCAGCCCCGGTCGTGACCTTCATGATCAATATCGCCGAACTCGCACCAGGCAAAGCCCTGGCCATCACCATTGTCCGTGCGGTCCAGAACACGCCAACCGGCCTCTTTCAACAGCTTCTTGTGGTGATAACCACCCTTCAGAGATTGGCCTGTCTCGGCCACAGCGGGTTCGAAGTCAGCGCTCGCGTCGTCACCTTTGATCTTGTCCCGTACCGGAGACACGGCCACCTTGCCCGTGGCCGTGACACTGGGCAGCGCCGTCCACACCGGAGTTTCGGATATCTCCAAGCCTGCCGTTTCCAGCCGCTCAACCAGACGTTTACCGGTATCAAAACGCAAACCATCCACAAACAGCACGCAATCGCCGTGCTCAGCCGGGATTGGCGGTGCATTCTCATGAGAACCGCCGGGATAACTGGCCCCGTCCACATGCTTTTGCAGATAGCGGGCCGAATCTTCCATCCAGGGCAGATAAACAGACCGGATGGCTGTGGTCACTGCGTTCAGGTTATCGTTGCTGGTTACTTCAGCCAGCGCTCGCATCACGCTGTCATCCACCTTCCAGCCAGTACTGGCATAGCCATTGGCAAGATCGGTAACCGTGCCGGCCGCAAGAGCCGTTTTCGCGTGTTCTGCCATGGTCGCCAGGTGCTTCAGTGCCAACGCGAGGGATGCCTCGCCCAACTCAGCCCATACCAGTGAGCGGCGGCCACCGTGGGCTTGCTCCAGGTCTTTAAGCTGCGCTATGGCCTTGTGAGCCGGCATATTGCTCAGTGCCAGCAGATCCCGGCGTAAATGCTCTTCCTGGCTTTGGTTCCACTGCGGCCAGCCACCGGCCACGGATTCATCCGCGAACAGATCGAAAGCCGGCGGCTGACACTTGCGGATCTGGTCCGGAATGTGTGGATAACGATTAGGCGCTTCGCAAAACCGCTCCCACACCGCTTGCCAGGGGCCCTCATGATTGGCCAGTTTGTTACATCCGGCCAGAATACCGTCTTGCTGCGGATTGAACGCCAGTTGGGACTGACACACCGAAACAAAGGCCTGCCATTCGTTCTCGCCCCGGGTGGCCTGAAATGCTTCACCCTGGTCCAGCCACAGCAACAGGTCCCGGGTGGGATCACCTCCGGTCAACAGGGTATTGAAGTAGTCTTTATCCAGCCGTTTGCCTTTGAGCAGCTCAACTTCCTCATCCAGCAAACGGTACAGCGCTAACTGCATCGCATGGCGGCTTTCGCTGTCTTGGGCGACATCCAGGCCCAGGCCACCCTGGTCGGATTTCAGATAAGCCAGAATGGTCCAGTCCTTGGCATTCACCTGAGACCAGATCACGCCCCGGTACTGCAGCTCTGCCAAAGGCTTCAACTCATCGGGGCAGCTCTCCACCGCCCGCAAGTCCTGGCGGCTGACACCGGGCAGGTACAGGATCGGTGCCTTACCTTCCGGCAACTCAATATCTTCCCCGAACCCGGCAATGGCGTATCGAAGCCAAATTGCCGGGCCAGTGCGTTTCTCCGGAGCGTAATCACCCAGCACCATCAGCTCTGGCAGTTCAGCTTGGAGCACCGGAATAACGGCTTCCCATTGGCGATCACGGTCGGGCCAGAGGATGCAGGCGGGGGCTACCTGAATATCTGGGTTGAAGATGGCAGAGTCACGAATGGCCCTAACTAAACGCTCAACGACTTTCATCCATCTGCCCCTTCCAAGATACGCCAAACTTTTCGATACGTGGGCCCAGTTTCCCCGAGGGCAGCCTGCCAATCCGACTCTTTCAGATTTGTTAAGGCGGCCCTTATTTTTGGAAGCGGTTCACCGAGGAGTGAGCTGCAATGGGCTGCCACGCCTTTCGCTGCGGATCGTGGTACACCCAAAAGCCGCATTGTGACAGCCTCATCCGTGTCCACCCCGTAAAACACCCGGGACGGGATGTTGCTCAGCCGTTTAAAATCCTCGTCTTCAATATCGCTAGCGGTGATTGATAGCAATGCTCCAAGGCCCCAAGAGGCAGTTTGAGTTAATCTTCCAAACAGGTTTTGACCACATCTTGTAATCGAGTCGACCGAACTGTCACCCACCTTAGAGAAATGGCTCTCGGATATTTCTGTGATCGACTTTCCAGCTACCCAATCCTTGACGATTCTTGCAAGTTTATCTCCGTCTTTACCCGATCCGCCGGTCGCTGCTTCGAGATTCTCTCGAAGCTCAGGCACTCGAAGAAGCACGCCCATCATTTGTTCCAAAGTTCTATTTCGAACATCGAAGAGTGTTCCTCCGTCCCAAGAATCCTTGTTCAGGTTGCCCTTGTTTGTAAGAACTGTTCGGATACTATTGAGGGAAAACCCCGTACTGTCGACTAGCTTCAAAGGCTGCCCGGGTTCTTGAAGATAAGCAGAATAGTGTTCAACACCAGATAGTAAGCGTCGCGCCAGGTGTCCGTGTTGTAGACGTAATTTTTCGAACCCTAATGTTCCGCGTAATACCTGTTCAATTTGCTGAATATACGCTTCAGGCTCACCCATTTGTCGATAGGTATGAGCTAGGTACTGGAGGAAACTGGACCACTCAGGCTTTTTGTATACAAGCCCTCCCAAGTCATCCATTTCTGACATTGCGTCTAATGCCATCGTTATTAATGAGGAATTTAAATCACCAGTATTTTTATTAACAAACTCACTAAGCACTGCTGATTGACGAGCACCATCAGCAGCCAGCGCTACAATCCCTAGCTGTCCTTGAGAAACACGGCCTGCTCTACCAGCGATGTTCCAAAAGTCTTCTGGCGGCATGTCCTCTGCGTACCCATTGCCAAAGTATTGATGGGACGCCATAACCACGCCACTAACAGGGAAGTTGATCCCTTGTGCAATAGTTGTAGTGGCTACTAAAAAGTCCAACCTTCCATTTTCGAAAAGCCACTCCATCAAAGCTCGTATTTCTTCTGGGAGCCCCGAATGGTGCACTCCAATCCCATAAGAAAGAAGGCTTGTGAGAGGAAAATCCTCTCCCATTTCTAATCTAAGGTACTCTTTCACCAACGCCACATCTTCATGGTCCTGAGCTTTTCTATTAGCATCAATTCTCAGACGTTCTGCTAAGCCCCAAACCCAGTCTGGCCTTGCATGCATTACGATCACAGGCCCACGTTTTTTCAAGAACTGAGCTGCTATAGCTGCAGTTTTCCCTTTATCTTTAGCCTGAGAATACGTGGTAGCTACGTCATCAACTTTTGGGAACGATATCGAATCATCTATAGATATAGTTTTTCTAGTAGTATGAACAGTTTCAAAATTGACGCTGTAATCAAAGCTGCGGCCATTCAGTTTTTCGCCTTTTTCAGCATGAACAATGCCAATGGCCCGATCATTAGGCTGCCAGTCAAGCCCTAAACTGATATCGTCAGAGTTCTGACCGCCAAGCCATCTCGCTACCTCTCTTGCATTATTAATGAAAGGAGTGAGAAGCAGGAATTGCGCAAATTCACACTCCTTATTTATTGTCGCCAATAAAAGCTCTAGTTTTATACCCCTGTACGGACCTTGGATAGTATGAGCTTCGTCGACAACAACAAGTGTCAATGGGCGCCCAATCTTTTCTTCCCATCCTTGCCGAAGCATGAGGTCAAGTTTTTCGGGCGTTGTGACCAAAACACGAAACTTTGAATTGTCGTCAGTTTCTGAAAGCAGCGCGATTTCTGCACCATCTACTTCTAGAGCAGGGCTGACTTTCTCAACAATTATCCCCAGTTGAGAAAAGTCTCTTCGTAGTTGTCGGACTACTTGGTTAACGAGAGCTCGATTAGGAGCCAAATAAGCAACCCACCCCTCATTTCCGGGTTCATCAAACTGGTTCAGGGCCTGGAGTATGCGGAACTGCGCAATTAACGTTTTTCCGCTTGATGTTGGCAGGCTCACTACGACTGCTCGGCGACTGGAACCTAAAAGCCCCTGTTCCGCAAGGGTGCGGCGTTGAGGTGGCAGAACATCAAATAGGACGCGATCCCCTCTTCCTCTGTCGACTAAGGTTCTGACGAATTGCGTAACCCGAGAGTTAACGGCTCGCGTTACGGTCCAAATGGAATTATTAACCATCTGGGTTGACGCACAGGAAAGTAGTCGAGTTAGAGGCTCCAGTGTTAAGAGTCTGGCAGGCTCACAAGCTGCTAATGCCCGGTCAATATGAGTGTCTAGCAATTGCTGGACCTGATGATTTCCATCAACCACCCCATCTGTCATGAAATGGGCGAATATCTCTGCCGCTTTTGTTAAATGGTACAGACCAATAAGCTCAAGGGCAGAAGCCTTAGCCCTTTGGGGGGCGATTTCACTAAGGTAAGTGCTTTCAAACTCCTCTTGGCTCCTCCGGAGATCCGCAATACGGTGAAGGATGCAATCGCGATCATCCCAGCCCTTTTTCCTGATCAGGCGCAGCCATATGTCGATAACTGTCGCCCAAGTTCTTTGTCCCCAGTCGGCAGAGTCGATGGGTAAGGCTGGCCATTTTCCTTGCGCATCAATAGTCCTGAGCCATCTAGCCGCGTCGGACCCTCGATCGCCGACAACCGCCAACGCTGCTGCACGCAAAATTTGCATGCCATCGGCTAATGAGTCTTCCGACCTTGGAAGTGCTCTGAATAGGCGAAAAGCATCTACTGCAGCTTCACGCATCGCCTTTTCGCGGACTTCGTCCTCTTCAAACCGACCTGAAATAAGATCCATGGTTGCAAGCTCAAGGGCATTCGCCACGTCTGCCAAAGGCTCAAAGTCGACCTGAATATCGGATGATAATAATTCATCATGGACTTGTAGATTGTCAGCCGCTTCTAATGCAGACTTTCGCTTATCCACAATCGAATCGAGTAACCAGTGATTCATTTCACACCTCCTGAACGAAGGTGAGCAATTAGCTGATCGTTACCCCATGGCAGGTGTATAGCAATTAAGTCGCATAATGTCGGTTCATCTAATTTCTTTCGTAGAGCTGTGCCACGCCCTGAAAGGTCGCGTGAGTCGGGGTCAGTGTCGCGAACCAAAATACCAAACAGCACTACAGCCTTTTTCCCAGAATTAAAGAACTCCTTGCAGGCTTCATCGAAAGCAGCTTCATAGTCTCCCGACTTAACCCGCGGCAATAGCCACTTTAGTAATTGGCAAAGGATTGTGAAATCGTGTGCCAGTCTGTCTATTTGGTGGCCGAGATGGCCACTTCGCCCGGACATTACCTGGGGCGGATGTTTTTCCTCACTTGAAGTTTTTACTTCCCCCAGCACAAGCTTGTAGCCATCGTCACGTTTAACGAAACCAACCAGATCAGCACCGGGTAAGGAGCCAAATGGATTTCTTTTATCGCGCTCCATATTCCAAGGGAACTCTATGCAGTGAGCATCCATCAAGAAGCGTTCTGCTAATGCTTCTCCAGCCGCCCAATCACGCGTTTCGGATGCATCGGAACTTAGAATTTCTTCGAGGTGGACCCGGCCCATCCCGGTCAATTCAAGTCCTCTCAGGTGGCCTCTAAAATCCTCAGTAGCTTCATCATCATCAAGCCTTTCCCTAACAGAACCGGCCAAGTAGCTGTCGAGGTCTTCGCAGTCACAGAGCTCCACTCCTCGCCAAGAGACACTTTCATGGTTGTCCTCATAGACTGTGTTGACGAAAGCCAAGGTCACCTGATGCCTCCTGCTTCAGCTTTGTTCTTTTTCTTCAGGATTTTCTCCTGAGCAGAACGTTTCTCAGCCAACGTCAGATGATGATCATTAATCCGCTCGCCACCAAATTTGTGGTACCAGGGCGCGGATTCCACATCCTTGCCACGGTCCTTGGTCCATTTGATGTTGGGTTTGTCGCGCAGGATGCCGGCACCTTTCTTTTTCACATCCGCGACGGTCATGAAGGGGCGGATGTTTAGGCGCACGCCGTCGTTGAGGTCTGGTTCCCAGCCGATCGGTTGTTGTTCTATGGGCTTCCAGCGCACGAAGATATCGTAGGGGGCTTCGCCTTCGAGGATCTGCTCCAGCTTTTTCTTCAGGGCTTCGGCAGCGGCGAGTCGTTCTTCGGCACCGTCGATGCCATTGTTCGTGTCCTGCTTCTGGCGGCCGATCCAGTCACCCAGGTATGTGTAGATCAGGGTTTCGAGGTTCTTGCGGTCGAGCTGGTGGTAGTTGACCAAAGCCGAGAAGCCATCCGGCAAGCCGTCCCAGATGTGCCAGATAAAGGGACGATTCTGGAAGAGTTTGCAGTGCTGAGTGAAGAACTTGTCTCGCAGCCAGGTTTCCAGGGTTTTGCCGGCGTGGCCGGCACTCTTGAGAAGTTCTGCCAGAACATCGGTGGACCAGGCATCGCCCCCCTGCTGTTGATAGGCAGCGGCCAGCAAGTTCAGCAGACGGTCTGCCGCGGAGGCTTCTCCGCGCACCGGGGGAATACAGACAATGCCGTCTTCATCGGCGAAGGACAGCAGGGTTTCGCAGCGCTTAACCCACTCACGCTGCTCGTCGGCCAGCTCCATGCCGTTATCCAGTTCGGCGGGCCAGCGGTAGCCGAGCAGGCGGGCAACGGCGACTTGTAGGACTGTGTCGTCGGTGCGCAGCGGGCCTGCGACTGTCCACTTTTGTTCTTCGTCCCACACAACTGAACCGCAGGGGTGGCCGTGGAAGATCCATTGGGTGGGGTCGTTAGTGTAGGGTTTGGGCAAACCGTGGGGGTATTTGTTTTCGCCGACTTCTTGCCAATAACCTATATCGAAGGGGATTTTTACCAATGTGGCATTAGTTACATTTTTCTTCTTGTCGATTTTTCTGACTTCGTCGTGGAAGTCTTGGCTTGAGCAAAAAGACCAAATTGCTGGCAAATGATCCTCTTCAGCGGGAATAATTGCAGCACTGGATTGGTCGTATAGGTTTCCTGAATACAGCGTAGCTGGAAGAGTGCGAGTTTGCCGAATTGCAACCCCAGGCTTACCCCATGCTTCTTTACCTTTTATGTATGCCAAGGGTGATGTTTGAAGTTCTCCCTTTCCTTGCTCCCACCGGATTGCACCATCTCTTCCTGTGAACTTCTCTGAGGTAGAACAGGGCAGCTGGAAAAAGCTCCAGACTTGGTTCGGCCACTCAACTTCATGGAAAAGAAAGACAAATCTCGGGGTGTCACCGTTTTGAAGGCCAACATAAGACCCGGCAATAGTTGAGAGCAACGGGTAATCAGATGCATCGAATAGGCCAATTCTGTAATCGGGGTTAGTCAACTGTTGACTCTGGAAATATCTTTCCGTTACTGCATTTTTCAGATAAAGGTTTTTTTGCACTACTCCTTTTTGAACAGTTGCGTTGATACCGAGATAGCAATCTTCTGGCCTTGGTTCGCCTTTTGTGAATGAAATCAATGCCGCAAAAGCCCCAGCTGCCTGCGGGCTCTCAAACGCTTGCTCTCCAAGGTCAGCCAAACTGTTCCAAGTAGCCTCTTTTAAAAGGCGCTCACGTACTTTTTCATAAGACTTTAGGAACAGCCATTCATGAGGGGTGACCACAGATGCATTTCCTCCTACGGCTAGAATATCCTTTATCCGTAGAATAAACGCAGTTGCTAAATTCGATTTTCCGGCTGCATAGTTTTTCTCAATATAATCTTGGCTGGCTTCAACTAGCTGCTTTGTCTCCTTGAATGGAACATTTGTGATTACCCACTGAAATTTTTCAGTAAGAATCTTGGCAGCGTTGGCGGTACCTTTTGCAACCACCCCAAGTTCACTTTTATCGATATCTTTCAGCTCAGACAATGCTTGCGACAAAAGTGGCTCGACTTCTTCCCATCTCAGTTCAAACAGGGACCCTTTCCCCAAGCTTATCTCCGGATTTATTAAGCTACCTAGAACTGGGGCATCCTCGAACTGCTTATACAGCTCTTCGAGCACTATCTGCAGATTCGTATTTTCGCCTGCCAACGCCAACCATTCGTCTTTCTTGGCGCTGATCGACAGGCCGGTACAGGCCAGGTGCAGCTCCGGCAATGGTCGGTAGCCCTCCGCGCCGGGGTATTTCCAGGCCGTCAGGGCTAATGCAAAGGCAGCCAGTTCGACACAGCGCTGGTCCAGCTCCAGACCATGAATGTTCTCACGCAACACGGCATCCACGGCGTCCCGAGCGGACAAACCATCGCGCTCCATGCGCATGGGCACCAGCATCAGGAAGGCGGCCACCAGAAAGTGGCCGGAGCCGCAGCAGGGGTCCAGGGTTTTCAGGTCGGCCAGTTGTTCCGGCCAGGCATCGAAGGTGCCGGCGGCCGGTGTCCAAATTTCTTCCCCCTCTCCCTGGCCCTCTCCCGCGAGGGGAGAGGGGATTTTGACAAAGCGTAGGTATTCCAACGGCACGCCGGGGATAGAAGCCTTCTCCCGCAGTTCTTCTTCGCTTTCAGCGTGCTTCAGGTCGCTTTCACTGAGCTGCCGGGCCGCCCACCAGGCACCGAGGGCGTTGTCGAGCAGGAAGCTGACCATGTAGGGCTCGGTGAAGAGCTGGGTAACGGCGGGGAGCTCCCGGGCGCCGATCTTAACCTCGGACTGGTTAACCTGTTCCTTCTTCCTGGCCTGCCAGAACTGGTAAACCCAGCCCAGGCTGTCGGAGGCGGTGAACACTTCCAGCGGCAGACCCGCGACCTGGCGTTCCAGGGCCTGTTGGTGCTCCGGTGGCAGCGTGAGCTGGAAGACCGGGGAGTCCAACCGGAAAATCTGCGGCAGCATACGGGCCGCATAGCGGGCAGCCAGTTCCCAGCCGTTGGCGGCGCCTTCATCGGCTGCCAGGTCTTCACACTCTTCCAGGGTGATGGCTACCGGTTCGTCCGGGTCCGGGTACATGAGCAGGTCGTTTTCCGCCAGGAAGCGGGCAAAGAGCATGCGGTGCCAGTGCTCGTAGGCAACCTCTTCCACCAAACGGTCCATGCTTTGGACCTTGCCACCGTTCAGGGAGTCACCCAACTGCCGCCCGTGGGCGCGCAAGCGGCGGCGCAGCTCCCGCTCTGTCTCGCTCAAGTGCGCGGCCGGTGTGGGGTCTGCCACACCCAGCTGGTCCAACGCGGCGCGGGCACCGGTTTCGGCGGTGTCGCGGGCGTTTTTAACGGCGCGTTCCAGTTGGTTTCTGAGTGTCTTGTCGAGTGGCTGCATGTTCTTTTACTTCTCCAATCCTTAAAGCGCTTTTCCTGGCGCATCGGTACGCACCGATATGCGCACTTTATTTATTAAACGCATAGTATGCGCATAGAATTCGGTCTATGCGAATTTCAATGCTCACGCGCATTGCTGTATTCATAGCGCGCCCAGCGCCGCTCCCCCACCTTCTGGAGGCCGGCGTTCTCCTGCATCAGCTCCTGCATCAGGCGCCGGGCCTGGTTGCGATCAAAGCGGGTAATTTGCCGGATGTCCTTGTTGCTCAGGCCCGGCTCGTTACGACGGGCACGCTCCATCAGAATACTGAGTACGCGGGTTTTGGCGGCTTCCCAGTCGATTCGGCGGCGGGCTTCGCCCTGGCCGTCCTCGGCCAACCGATTGTATAGCTCGGGCTGAATGCACCAGTAAGCGCCTCGCCCGGTACCCCCGTGTTCGATGTAACCTGCCGACTCCATTGTGGATAACTTTTCGCGCATCTCCGCTTCGCCACGCTGGCACAGACTGGCTGCGGTGTTGGTGTCTATTTCCGGATGCTGGAGCAGGTATTGCAGCAGCATCAGTTCATCCACGCCCAGGTTACGCCCGTGCTCACTTTCCTCCGCCACAAACAGGCGGAAGGTGGCGTTCAGCTCCCGCTTGGGAAAACTGACCTGCACCGAGTCACCAATCTCCCGGATCTGAGGCGGTTCTTTGCCTTCCATCAGCAAGGCGGAGAACATGCGGTTAATGCCGAGGTTGCTGCGGTTTACCAGGCGCAGCCGGGTAAGGGCTTCCACCAGTAAAGGGTTTCGGGCAGCGGGTTGGTGATGAAGGATGTTGTTGGGGGTAATACCGGCAATAAAGCCCCCGTTATTGCTGATTTCCAGCCGATCAGCATACAGCTTGACCATCACCGGCCCGGCTATGCGCAAGTCCGCATGGCAGAAGGCGTTCATCAGCGCTTCGCGCACGGCTATTTCCGGCCAGGTTCGGTATTCGTAGTGGAACATGCCCTGTTTGTAGGTGGTGATGGGGTTAAAGGGCACCAGCAGTTCTTCTATGCGCTGAACGGACAAAGGCAAAGCGCTGACCCGATCCTCCCGGATGCCGTAGTCGGTATCCGAGGTCATTTGCAGGAAAGTCCAGTTGTGGCCGGGCAGGTGTTCCCGGATGGCCGCCTCGGTGCCGGCCAGCAGAATAGCGGCCCTGGTGAGTTTGCCCTGTTTGATCAGCCCGAGAGTGGACAGAAGTTCAGTGTCCGATAGCCTCAGCAAGTCTTCCGGCGCACGCTCCTTACTTGCCTGATTGCGCAGTGCTTCCAACGCTGTGGCGGACAGCAGGGAGTTATCCACAGGAGCAACGGCTTCTGCGGTGTAATCGGTTTCGCCGGTTTCGACACTGATCTTCCGGCGCAGTGTGCCGGTCAGCGGAACGCAGTCTTTGCTGACGCGAATGGTCCCTCGCCCTGCGGTGTCCGTGTACGGCGGCATACCAGGGTGAATCTGCATCAACAGTAACCGGCCGGTGCCTTCCGGCACGGCCAGCTCTTCGAATACCGGCATGATTTTTGGATCGGTCTGGTCGTAGACGGCCTTTTTCAGCAGGTTTGCGTCGATTTCTGGTGGCACTCCCAGAATGGCGCTACTTCGGCCCTGTATGCGGTCGGCCACGCCAAACACCACGGTACCGCCACCTCCATTGGCCATGCACACGGCCATCTGGACCACGGTTTTTACCGCGTTGTCCCGGCTTTTCAGGTCCCACTGTTTGAAGTCGAGGTCCTGGTCTTCCAGTTCGTCGGCTATGCAGTGGTCCAGCTCTGGCAGCAGGGCCTCAATGTTGGCGGCGGTTCTCATGATATCTGTCGCACTCTTTATTTGACGGAAATCGGGCCTTTTTCCAGGGCCTTTTTCAGCTGTTCTTTCACTTCTTCCGCCCAGGCATCAACGTCTGCCTCGGTTTTAAGCGTGCGGCGTGGTACCGATACAAATTGAATTTCCGGCTCGCATAACTCGGCGGCAGATACCGCTACGTTATCGAAACGACTGGGTAGCGCAGCTACCCTGTCTGCGAACATGGCCAGTGAGCATTGGTCCAGGGTGTTCAGTACTTCCTCCGTGGACTGAACGGCCACTTTCGGCTGATCAGCCAGGGTCAGCTTCTGCTCGGACAGCAGCTGGTTACGCTGCTCCGGCTCCAGCTGCTTCCAGTTTCCGTCTCCCTCCAGGCGGTTCATGCCCTGTTCGTGCCGGGCCTGGTAGTCCTGGTTCAGGGTGTTCAGGGCTTCGCGCAGGCTCTGGGTCAGGCTGGTGATCAACGGGTTGATCGGGTCTGGCTCTTCCAGCAGTTGGCGCTGTTGTTCGATGGTGTCTACCTGGGCGCGATACACCTCGGCATCGGCCAGAGCGGATGCGTGGTTTACCAGGCGTTTGAGAACCATCCAGCTCGGCCAGCGTTGCTGGATTTGTTCTGCCAGCTTCTCCCAGTGCTCAATGCTTTGAACGAGTTCTTCCCGGCGGTTATACAGGGCCAGCAGTTGTTCGTTACCGGTTGTCAGGCGGATATCATCAAGGAAGCGGGTGTCCGGGCGTTCGGGTTTGGGGGCTTCGCCACCGGCTTTGTCGGCCAGGTCACTGACTTTCTGCAGGAACGATGGCACGTGCGCCAGTTCTTCGCCCTGCTTGGCGGATACACCCACTTTCTGGAGCACTTTGCGGATCTGGATACGCTGCGGTGTGGTGACATTGGCGGACTCCACTTTGAATAGGGTTTTACCAATGCTCTTGCGCTCCAGGGCGGAAGGCTCGATGGGTTGCCCACGGTCGTCCTGGGCCCGGATGATTCCAGCCACCAGCAGTACCTGTAGGCCGCCATCCACTGCATCGCGGGACCAGCCGAAATCTTTTCCTTCAAAGTGAGCGCGTATGTCCGCACCTTTTTTGCCACCGGCAATGAAGCCCAAAATGGCTTTACAGACCGGGTTCTTGCCGGGTTCGCCGTCATCCCCGACGGCTTTGAGTGCATCCGGCGCGCCAGTCTTCGCCTTTTCGTAAGCTTTTTGCCAGCCGCTGTGGTCAGCAATGTGGAAGTTGGGGTACAAGCGTTGCAGCGAGTTGCCAGCCGCTTCCAGCACCATGTCCTGCAAATTGTTACCGAGGATTTCATTTCCACCACCCTGGAAGACCCGGGCGCCGGAGAAGGCTTCGCTGAGCAATTCCCGGATTTTGCCTTCGGCGGTCTGTTTGGTGGTTTCCATGGCCGCTTTGGCTTCAGTGCCTTCCGGCGTGTTGGGGGAACCGCGCTTGTCCAGGGTTGCGCTGGCCGCTTTGTAGTCGATCAGGTGATGGCGCAGATCGTCCGCCGAACGCTTGGGGATGAACACAAAAACGGTAGGCGACTGGTTCCCGGCTTGCCGGGCATCGGCCCGGACGGAGTTTTCATCACTGCTCCAGCCATCACGTACCCACACGCAGATACGCTCGTTGGCATCCGCCGGTAGCTGGGCATCAAACACCGGGTAGATATCCCGGGTAACCTTCGCGTCGCCCTGCATCAGCGACAGTTTGCGCGCGACCTCGCCGAACATGCGGCGTATGCGGTCGTCCCGTTCTGCGTGAATGCGATGGGCTTCATTGGAGAGCGCGGAACGCTGGCTGAGGAATTCGTCGGTCCAGGCGGAGCTTTCTTCAGTCTGGATGCGATATTCCTCGCCCACTTTCATCAGCAATTCGCAATTATCCAGCAGGCCAGGGAGCTTGCTGCGCAGGCTGCTGCTACCACTGGACAGATCTTCTACCAGCAGATCTGCCAGTGAATCGACGTTCGCACGAATGCCGATTTCATTGTTCTGACCGCCCAGCTTGTTGATCAGAAACACCAGGCCGCAAGCACGGGCCATCAGGCGCTGGTCTTCCGTCCCTTTTATCCAGCTCATGGTTTTTTCATGAACCTTGCGGGGCAGAATTCGGGCTTGCAGCAGTTTGTCTGCGGAATCGAAGTAAAGATAATCCGCCGGTACCACATGGCCGAGTGGATCATCCAGGTTGGTCTGGATGACTTTGTGAATCATGCTGAGCTGGTTACGCAGCTGACTGTCGGTGCCGGTCTGGTCCAGTATTCTCAGGGTGTTTTCCCAGAAGCGGCGACGCACCGGCAATATCGGGTAGTCCTGAGGGAAGTAAGCCAGATCATCCTGCCGGTGGCCAATGGTGGTGCCCGCCAGGTGCCGGGATATTTCCCCAAGGTTGGTTTGCATAACCTCGTCAATCGGGCCTTTCGCTTCCGGCTTCTTCGCGAGAATCACCTGTCGGATAACGGCATCAACGTCGGCGTCGGACAATTCGACGCGGATAGTGAAACGCCCTTCGAGTTTTTTCAGGTTGCTGGTGCCGGTAACGGCAGTCTGCCCGGTGCCAATAAAGAGCAGTTTTCCACCGAAGCTTTTGCTGCAGGCCTCGACCGCTTCCTGCACTGCAATAGAACGCTGACTATCCTCGCCAATGAACTGCTGCACTTCGTCCAGAACGATCAATGTGAGCGGAAATTTGCCATCTACAGTCAGCGCGTGGCGAATGGCTTTCAGCATATCGTCGCTGGAAATGTCCTGAACGAACGGATACAGGTTATTCAGGGTTTCCACGCAGGAAGCGGGCGAGGAGAACAGTCCGGGCTTGGCTTTAACCAGTGCTTCATGGAGGCCTTCGGCTACGTAGAAATTATCCAGCTCTTCCTGCCAGTCGTAACCGTTAGACTCAACACCCTGACGAACTTGATCGTAAATACCTTCGTGCTTCAACCACATCACGAAGCGGGCCACGGGGTATTGTTCTGGCAAACCAACCGACTTGAACAAGATTCGCAGCAGTGCCAGGCGCACACTCCCGCTGGCCCCAGAACCCAGAGTTCCGGATGCGGCATGCAAGCCGCCGTGGCGTTTGGCCTGTACGCTTAATTCTTTGAAGTTTTCCTTTACGCCTTGGGGGAGTCTGGCAATGCCCCTGGCGGAAGCACCGTCTTCGAACGGAGTATCTACCCACAGCGCTCTTAGCATTTTGACGAGGTGAGACTTACCAGAGCCGTAAAACCCGCTGACCCAAACGGCGGGCTGCTGCGCCTGGTCTACGTTCTTCAGAAAGGTTTCCAGAATGTGGGACATGCCTTTTTCGTACTGACCGTCACAAACGAAGGTTTCGAGCTCGTAACGGAGCACTGCCAAGGCGTGGCTGGTAGTTTCATCGTTAACATTGGCCACCCCTTCGTTGGCCAACTTTTGGGTGGTCGGATCTTTCTGATAAATCTCACGATTCTTCATGAACAACCTCTTCCTTAATCCTTGTCTGCGGTTATTGGTACTGCGAGATAGTTCCACCCGTCGTAACCATCCAATAACCGGTAGTTGTTGTTTTCATAGCTGCCTGGAAATAGAACCAGCAGCCGCCCCTCAACCAGGGGAGCCAACCTATCCACAACGTCTTTGACCTTCAGAAAACCGAATAGCGAGCCAACACCCTGCACAGCCACTACCGTGTTGTCGTCTGAATTTTTTTCCTTCAGAGCGCTCTCAAACTCGTTGACGATGTAGTCCAGGTATTTGGGCAGCACGGTGGCCAACAGGTGCGGTTTCTGGAAATAGCTCTTTGCGTATCTCTGGGTAGCTAGCCAGGCTGCAAAAGTATTGGTCAAATCAAACAGAACCCATTCATGACCCGCCTGCCGGGTGACAATTTCAAACTCGTCTACCCGGGCTCTGAGCCAACGCTCTTCGTTTTCATTGTAAACGCAGAAAACCACCCGCTGGGCTGCGGCGGCATCATCCCTCCAGGGGATAGCAATGTGCCGTCCGTACGATTGAATCAGGCGCTTAACCCTGCTCACGCAACCACTCCTGTTCCTGCTGATTGATTAGGTTGGGAAAAAGCACTTCGATCACATCCCCCACCCGCTTGTAGGTTATCCAGCCTCTACGTGAGGCCTGCTCGGCCAATTCAATGGTCTTTTCCCGGGAACAGTCCAGCAGCTTTGTGTATTCCGTACTGAACAGGCCTTGTCCCCGTGCACCGGCCAGGTAGCCCAGCAACAGAGCGTACGCCGCACTGCCTGCTGTAGGGGCAGCTCGGTTACGGGTTTTCTTGTTTCGGCCTGTAAGGTGGCCGGATTTGGTCCAGCTGGAGTTGATGTTCTGGGCTGTGGATTTCAAAGTCGCTTTGCTGAACCGGCCTGGCTCCAGGCTGTCGATCAGTTCCTCTACCGACTCACGGGTAATAACTGAACCTTCGGGAGTCTTGAGAATCATTGGTGCGCTGGCACGGAAGATAGAGTCTCTGGAGTAAGTAGCCAGCAGCGCCAGCATCGGCCGACCTGCTTCATCTCGCTGCCAGAAGTACAGCAAGGCACGGAAAAGCACATGGGCTGTGTCGAGCGAATAAAGCTCAGCCAAATGCTTGTACGTGAGGCGACGGGTTTTTCCTGAGCGTTTGCCGAGGCAGTTGTCTTCATCTATGGCATTCAGGTAATCGGCCTTGGTGGCCTCTGGACGGTTCACGTAATCGAGCAGTGCAGTTAGTTCATCAAGCATCATTGTACGGGAGCTGTGGGCGCCTCCGCGCTCAAACCGAAAACCGAAACGGGCAAGCTGTTTCTGATCAGGCATCGGCGCTACTTCCATCGCTTGCTCCGCCACTGCGTACCCATGCATCTACCTCGTCTTTCTTGAACTTCCAGGCTCGGCCTACCCGATGAGCTGGCATGGCTTGCTTATCAATCCACCGATAGATCGTGTCGCCACTGACCCCAAGGTATTTCGCGATTTCATTGACTGACAACCATCGGTCATCCAGCTCAGTCATCTACTCATTCCCCGTCTCTTGTTCAGGCTAGCTCACGTGATCTGGCGCTCACGGTGCTCACTTCGTTAGGGAACAATATATAGAGGCAACTGGAGTGTAACAACTGCATTGTGCTGCATAGACCTACATTGATCGGCAGCAAGAGGGGTTTTAGGCAGATATTACTTGTAAGCCACGACAGAGAGCATCGTTCTTCCTGCCTTCTCAAAGTGGTCAATGTAAATGGAGGAACAAAACCCGACGGCAAGAAAGCTTGCCGTCGAGAACCGACAAGCAGTATGCGACTCTGTCTCCAAAATCGACATCAGGAGTCCTGCTTGTCCCTAGCATTCATTCGCTCAATGAGCCAGCAGCGGACTTCTTCGTAGACGTAGAAAGCTGGGGCCTGCTGGGAGTTGCCATCTTTAATCGGCTTGGGAAAGCTGGGATCACGCTTACGAAGTTCGTAGAACCCACTACTGGAGAGATCGAGCATCTCCATCAGGGTTTTCTGGCGGATAAGGATTTTTTGAATCTTTCTGGACATAGGTGTCGCTCCTGAGTTTGTTAAGAACGACACCTATATTATTAACGCTTTGAGCACTTGTGTCGGGTCTAATTTCGCAAAAAGATGATTTAGACGAGGGCGGCCAACTTTAAGCAGCGATGTTTTGGGAGGCATCGACCGGCCGGTAGCGCTGCATGGCCTGAATAACACGTTGCTCGAAATCCGCTCTCTTGTCTTCTGTGAGCCCCTCTCTGAGGGCATCCAGATAGTCCGCATACCATTGCATCATTACCCGACATGCATCCAGGTAACCGGCCTGGTTGTATACCCCTGCCACGCCGGGCATCTTATGGGAAAGCTGAGCTTCAATGTGGAAATGGTACCAGCCATGCTCATGGAGGAGGGTAGAGGCTGTGTGACGGGAACCATGGCCGGTCAAACGTCCTTTATAACCGATTCCACGAAGCATCTTGTTTATTGAGTCTGTTGGCATGGTTGGGTTCTTTGGTCCAATACACGGAAACAGATAGCGAGATCGGCCCGTGATTGCCTTGAGCTCTCTCAGCAGGGCCACGAGCTGGGTGGAGAGCGGAACAATGTGCTGTTTTCTGTTTTTCATGTTTCCGTCTGGAACAACCCAAAACGCCTGGTCCAGGTTTACGTGAGTCCACTCCGCTTTCACAACCATTCCTGGTCGTGACGCGGTTAGCAGAGTCATTTTCGTCGCTATGATGGTTTGCGTCCGCGCGTTGGAGCACTCCAGAGCCTTCAGAAAATCAGGCAGCTCTGGCTCCAAAAGATGGGGAAACGGCGTTTTAGAGCCTCTCCGTGTGGCGATATACCTAAGCTCAGACGCCGGATTGTTATCGCAAATTCCGCGACCAATGGCATAGCGAAAGATCTGGTTCAGTGCCTGGCGAACCTTCTTACTTTTGTCGAGGCTTTGACTCAGTTCGATCTTGTGCTGCAGATCAGCGCACTGCTTCGGCGTAATCTGCCTGACAGGGAATTTTCCAAGCTCCGGCAAGATGTCGTTGTCGAGATACCCCCGCATCTGTTTGGCAGTGCTCTTTGCATAGCCTTCCTCAAGCTTCTTGTTGTACCAAAACTCGCACGACTCTGAGAAAGGATGTTCAATCAAAGTCTTTTTAGCTTCCGCTTCAGCGCGACGGACCTCCCGCGGATCCTTCCCATCCGACACAAGCGCCTGAATAAAGTCGGCCTGTTTTCGGGCAAGCTTGGCGCTCACAGCCGGATAACCACCAACACCCATCCAGCTCCATTTACCATCAAGCCTCTTGAATCTGACTTCCCAGCGCTTCGATCCGTTGACAGCCACGGTGAAATGAAGCTGGTTTGAACCGTCCTTGATCCGGTAAAGTTTGTTTTCAGGTTCAAGACTCCGCAGCACCGTCTCGGCGAGGGGAGTTCTTTTGATTTCATGACGCTTCATTGCGATCCCTGTATTTGTATGGCTGAGTTCGCCTTTGAAATTACCATACAAATCGCTATACACAACGGGGCCCGACGTACAGGGATCTATCAAGACGTACAAGGGTAAGAATTAGTCTTAATGCATTGATAAAAAAGACTTTAATGGAGATACGAGGGCGTAGAAGAATAGTGGTTTGGAGCGGGTGAAGGGAATCGAACCCTCGTATGCAGCTTGGGAAGCTGCCGTTCTACCATTGAACTACACCCGCAAAAAAAGGGCCGCGAAAGCAATATAAGCGGTCCGCCCGGCAATGGGCAAGCATTCTGTCTGGAGCAACAATGGATCCCACCCTGACTCTGATTGGCGCCCTGATGCTGGTCATCAGTATTGTGCTCAGCCCGCTTTCCAGCCGGGTGGGCATGCCGGTGCTGCTGATCTTTCTGGTGGTCGGCATGATGATGGGCGAGGACGGCCCGGGTGGCATCCAGTTCGACGATTTCGAGCTCGCGTTCCTGATTGCCAATCTGGCGCTGGGCGTGATCCTGCTGGACGGCGGCATGCGCACCCGTGCGGAAACCTTCCGCGTGGGGCTGAAACCCGCCCTGGTGCTCGCTACACTCGGGGTCGCGATGACCGCCGCTGGTGCCGCAGTTGTGGCCTGGTGGGTGTTCGACCTGCACTGGCTGACGGCCCTGCTGATTGGCGCCATCATCTCATCCACCGATGCCGCAGCCGTGTTTTCGCTGCTTCAGGGGCGGGGCCTGCACCTGAACGAACGGGTCAGTGCCACCCTGGAGATCGAATCCGGCAGTAACGACCCCATGGCGATTTTCCTGACCCTGATGCTGGTCACGCTCATCGGTAACGATGGCGATCACGCGGGCTGGGCCGCCCTGACCATGCTCGTGCAACAGTTCGGCATCGGCGCGGTTGCCGGGATTATTGGCGGTTTTGCCGTGGTGGAGCTAGCCAATCGTATCCGCCTGACGCCCTCCCTGTATCCCTTGCTGGTGGCAGCTGCGGGCATTTCGGTGTTTTCCGCCACAAACGCCCTCGGCGGCAGCGGGTTTCTGGCCATTTATCTGACCGGGGTGGTGATCGGTAACCGCCATGTCCGGATGATGCCGATGATCCTGCAGGTGCACGATGGTCTGGCTTGGCTGGCCCAACTGTGCCTGTTCCTGATGCTGGGACTACTGGTAACCCCCTCGGACCTGATTCCGCTGGCCGGCGGTGGGTTAATACTGGCCCTCTCCCTGATTTTCATTATCCGCCCGCTGACCGTCATTTTGACCCTCTGGCCGTTTGCCTTTAACCGCCGCGAGCTCGGCTTTATCAGCTGGGTCGGCCTGCGAGGAGCTGTGCCGATCGTGCTGGCCCTGTTCCCGATCATTGCGGACTTGCCGGAAGCCCAGCTGGTGTTCCACGCCGCCTTCTTTATCGTTCTGGTCTCGCTCCTGGTGCAGGGCACCACCATGACGCCACTGGCCCGGAAACTTCGCCTGGAAGTGCCCGCCGGTGAAGACCCGTACCGAAGGCTGCCCCTGGATGCCCCGGCGGCGGGCGACCACGAATTGATGCTGTTCCCGTTGCGGGGCGAAATCTGGGAAACGCCACGCCGACTCAGCCAGTTGCGCTTTCCGGAGAACACCGCTGTGGCCGGGGTATTCCGTAACCGGGTCTGTTTACAGCCGAAAGCCGATCTTGAGGTATCCAGCGGGGATATGGTTGCCATGTTCGCAACCCCCAGCGTATTGCCGGAACTGGGCAAGGCACTTAGCGGCCGCCACGCGCCCAAATACCTTGCCGAGCGGGCATTCTTTGGTGATTTCGTGCTCAACGGCGATGCCCTGCTCGGCGATGTCGAGCAGGTCTACGGCATCGAATTTGATGACCTGCCACCGGAACTGTCCCTGGCCGAGTGCTTTGCCCGGCGCACCAAAGGTCACCCCGTTGTTGGCGATGTTGTGACCCTCGGCCCGGTGACTCTGGTTGCCCGGGCCACCAGCGCTGACCAGGTGACCAAGGTGGGTCTGAAGATGGACAGTTCACAAAATGGCTGAACAACGAACCAGATAGCCAAAAAAGTTAACAAAACCCCTTAACAGATCCCTTGCAGGCTGTGGTATAAAACGCCTGTACAAAGATTAATCATTGGTAAGTTAAGGACATGAGTATTTTCCGCGCCCTGCTATCCACTCTCGCCCTGCTCTGTCTGGGGCTCGCGCCGAATGCCTTCGCCACCGAGCTGCTGGCGAAAGCCGACACCCGCATGCCCGGTGCGTCCCTGTATGAGCCCGCGGATATCGGCAGTGTCAGCAAGGTGGTCGTCCGTAAGGGAGAGCGTCGCCTGTACCTGATGGACGGCGAAGACGTGGTTCGCAGCTACCGCATTTCCCTGGGCGACAACCCGGAAGGTCACAAGCTGTATGAAGGTGACGAACGCACCCCCGAAGGCGACTACACGCTGGACTGGCGCAATGCCGAGAGCGATTTCTACAAATCCATCCACATCTCCTATCCCAGTGAGCGGGATCGGGAACTGGCATCCGCCTGGGGCCTGGATCCCGGTGGCAGCATCATGATCCATGGCCTGCCCAATAACGTGGGCGACATGGCCTTCGCCTACACCGGTCTGGACTGGACCGATGGCTGTATTGCCGTGACCAACGAAGAGATGGACGAAATCTGGCAACTGGTGTCGAACGGGACCCCGATCAGCATTCACCCCTGAGAAAAGCCTGACAGCAGAATTAAGTTGTTGTCATACGCTAAGAATATTTACCTATCCTGAGTTAACATTTTGGCTTACAGTGTTTTACACTGTTTAACGACTCCGGTAGTCAATGCCTATTATGCCTATCGGGCACAGGTTGACAGGAAGTCGTCTATACTGACTTTCGGATCACAGGAAATAACTCGACCAATAAGGGGATTTACAATGCGTAAACTGACGATCGCCGGGATTGCACTGGCCACTGCTCTGACTGCAGGTTGTGCCACGACTGACCAAGGCGCCCTCGACGAAGCGAATGCAACCGCCAGCTCCGCTGAGCGCACTGCTGAAAATGCAATGAACACCGCTAACAGCGCTGCAAGCTCTGCACGTACTGCCCAGCAGACTGCAGAAGAAGCTCTGGCCGCTGCCAAGGCAGCCCAGAAAGCCGCTGACGAAGCAAACGAGCGTGCCAAGCGTATGCTCGAGCGTGCCAGCCAGAAGTAAGGCTGATACGTAACAGAAAAGGCCGGCAATGCCGGCCTTTTTTTATGCCTCGGGTTCGGGTTTGTCCGGATCGGGCTTATCAGGCGTAAAGGGTTTGTTTTCCTTCAGGAACGTGGTCATCAACTCCATTGGCAGCGGAAACACAATGGTGGATGAATTGGTATTGCTCATATCCGCCAGGGTCTGCAGGTAACGCAGCTGCATGGAACCGGAGTTGGTAGACATGACATCCGCCGCTTCCACCAGCTTCTTGGACGCCTGTAATTCGCCCTCGGCGTGGATGACCTTGGCACGCCGCTCGCGCTCGGCCTCGGCCTGGCGGGCAATGGCACGAATCATGGACTCGTTGAGATCCACGTGCTTGATTTCCACGTTGGCCACCTTGATGCCCCATTCCTCGGTCTGGGCATCGATGATTTCCTGGATATCCGAATTGAGCTTGTCCCGCTCTGACAGCATTTCGTCGAGATCGTGCTTGCCCAGCACCGACCGCAGCGTGGTCTGGGCCAGTTGACTGGTCGCGGAATTGAAATCCTCCACCCGGATAATCGCCCGCTCGGGATCCACGACACGGAAGTAAAGCACGGCATTCACCCGTACCGTCACGTTATCGCGGGAGATGACGTCCTGGCTGGGAACATCCAGGGTGATTACCCGCAGATCCACCCGCACGATCTGCTGAATGCCGGGAATGACGATGATCAGCCCCGGGCCTTTGACACCCTGGAACCGCCCGAGAAAGAACACAACGCCACGCTCGTACTCCGGCAGGATCTTGATGGCCGAAGCAAGAATGAGCAGTAACACCACCGTTGGTGCCAGATAGGGAATCAGATCGCCAATCATACGGCCTCCTTGTATTGCCGTTACTTTGTCTGCCGGGTCAACCGCTTTCCTGGATGACCCTGACGGTTACCGTCAAACCTTCAATTGCTGTCACTTGAACCCGGTCACCCTCCTTGACAGGCGCTTCGCTGATGGCATTCCAACGCTCACCGCTAAGCCGGACATGACCACGGTAGTGGCCATGCTCTCCCGAGAACTCGTCCAGTGCCACGGCTTCCTCATGGGTGATCTGCTCGGCCCCACTGACCGGATGCCGTCGACGCAGGCCGATGAAGCGGGTCACCGTCCAGAGGATAAAGCCACCGGCCACCACGGCGGTGCCGCCAATTGTCGGTAGCGAAATATCCCGGTGACTGCCATCCATCAGGATGATCGAACCGGTCACAAAAGCGACAATGCCGCCGACCCCCAATATCCCGAAACTGGGCACAAACGCCTCCCCCACGATGAACGCCAACCCGAGGATGATCAATGCCAGGCCGGCATAATTCACCGACAGAACCTGGAAGGCAAAGAGCGCGAGAATCAGCGAGATAGCGCCAATCACGCCCGGCACCACGGCACCGGGGTTGGCCAGTTCGAAGATGATGCCGTAGAAGCCGATAATCATCAGGAAGTAGGCAACGTTCGGATCGGTGATCACCGACAGCAGGCGGGTGCGCCAGTCCGGCTGGGACCGGGCGATTTCCAGACTGGCCGTATTCAGGGTCATGTCGCCCGACGCCATGCGAACGGTCCGGCCATCCATTTGCTGCAGCAAGTCCTGAATGTTGGGTGCGACCACGTCGATGACGTTCTTTTCCAGGGCCTCATCGGCACCGAGATTCACCGCCTCACGGACGGCTTCCTCGGCCCACTCGGCATTCCGGCCGTGACGTTCCGCCAGCCCGCGAATATAACTGACCGCGTCTTCCAGAACCTTGCGTTCCATGGCGGTACCACCGCGCCGTTTGCCGTCATCGTCGCTGGCTTGCTGTTCGCCGTCAGACGAAGACCCGGATTCGGAATCAGAGCCTTCCTCCGTTTGCGGCTCGCCGGAGGCCGGATCGCTCTCCGGTTCCGGGCTGCCCGGCAGGCCGCCCATCTGAACCGGCGTCGCAGAGCCCAGGTTGGTCGCAGGGGCCATGGCGGCAATGTGACTGCCATAGAGAATAAACGTGCCAGCGCTGGCGGCCCGGGCGCCCTGCGGGGAAACATAGGTAGCCACGGGAACTTCAGAGGCAAGAATCACCTTGATGATATCCCGCATGGAATCCATCAGGCCGCCCGGGGTGTCCATTTCAATGATCACCAGGCCGGCACCCTCAGATTCGGCCCTGCGAATACCCCGGGTGACATAGTCCATGGTCGCGGGGCCAATGGCGCCCTCAACTGTAAGCACCAGAGCGGTCTCGGAAGCCTTCTGCTGGGCAAAAACCTGATGGGCGAGGGAAGCCAGTGCCAGCAGGGCGCCGGTCATCATCACCAGGGCCCAGCGCCGAAGCCGGGCAGGGTTCTGTGATCGCATGGGATGGTTTACCTGCATGACGCCTCCCCGGATCCGGAAAAATTCTGATTGCTGGACATACGATGGCACAGTGGCCGCGGTTCTGTCTCAGGCACTCACGCAGCGCGGCACTCTTGCCCGGAACTCTATGTCAGAAGTATAGCCGCTGCTCCGGCTCGTTGGCCGATTCCGGTGACTTCTCTTCCACGGTCTTGTCTGCGGCCATTTGGGTAACCCGTTCACCAATCATGGTTGGCAGACCATCGGCCTGGTCCACTGCCAGCTCAATGGCGCCACGCTTGACCTCAACGCCTGGGTGCTGGCTGCGGAAAGCTTCAACTTCAGCGAAGACCTGCTGCCATAAACGGTCGCGATCTTCTCGGGGGTAGTCTTCATGGGGGCGGTGCACCTCAAGCCAGACCTCACCATCCGAGAAACCGATCTTGACGGCATCGTGGACAACCTGAACCGGTGTACCTTTCTCAACCTGGTAAACAAACCGGGAGATATCCTCGTTGTACATCCGGAAACAGCCATGGCTGACCGGCATGCCCACACCAAACTTCTTGTTGGTGCCGTGGATCAGATAGCCTTTCTCGCTCAGCAACAGGGCGTGGGTACCAAGCGGATTCCCGGGGCCCGGAGGAATCATACGGGGCAGGTACTCACCTGATGCCTCGTACTCCGCGCGAATACTGGCCGGCGGATACCAGGCCGGAGATTCCAGCGGCATGGTGACTTCGGCATCGGTCAGCGGAGAGGGATTTTCAGCCGTTCCCACTCCAACCGGGTACACCTGAACTCCCCCATTGGTGAAGTAATACAGGCGGTACTCCGCAAGATTGATGACAATGCCCTCGCGCCGGGAGTCGGGCAGCACATAATGGCGCGGCAGGGTAATCGTAGTGCCTTCTCCGGGTAGCCAGGGGTCGACACCGGGATTGGCCTTCACCAACTCCAGATAGCCCATGGCCAGACGGTTGCCAATGCCGGCAAAAGTGTCCTCGTAACGGGTCTCGAATACGCCAAGCTCTCCGGCCAGGTCCCCCTGGATCGGGAAGGTGGGCACACGAGGGCTTCTGTCGGGTTTCTCCGGGGTATCCGAATTACTGACAGCCTCCACAGGCTGTTCCGAACCGATGGTCGGAAATGCCAGGAGCTGTGCCAAAGCAAAAACCATTAAGAATCTGAACCACATAGAAAACATTCCGAAAGCATCAGGCAACCGGGTACAGTGACAGCAAGTACCCTCAGGAGTTCATAAAGGTTGCCCACACTGTTACAACGGCAAGCACCACGAACAGAACGCTTGCGCCAATCCGGGCTGTGGCAAGGGGCAACCGTTCCATCAGCCAGCGTCCTGCCATGATAACCGGTATGTTGGCCAGCAGCATCCCCACCGTGGTGCCCAGAATAACCCAGAAGGTTTCGGTAAAGCGGGCGGCGAGAACGACCGTTGCCACCTGGGTCTTGTCGCCGATTTCCGCCAGGAAAAACATGATGGTGGTGGCCATGAACGCCCCCATGCCCAGAAACTTCGAGTCTGCGCTGTCATCCTTGTCGGGCACCAGTAGCCACAGAGCGATGGCGACAAAGCTGCCGGCCAGAATCCAGGGCAGCCAGGCTTCTGGAATAAAGGAAGCGACCCAGGCACCGAGCCAGGCAGATAAGGCGTGGTTGAGAACCGTTGCGACAAAAATGCCGAGAATAATAGGCAGGCGTGTGGCGTATCTGGCAACCAGGAAAAGCGACAGCAACTGGGTCTTGTCACCAATTTCCGCTATGGCAACAGCAACCGTCGAGGCGAGAAAAGCGTCCATGAAAAACTCCAGGGCGGATAACCAGACATGAGGCAGCCCACCTTCCGCCCAATGGAGGTGAAACCGCCTCAGGTCTTGCCAATATCACCGGTGTTGCGGTGAAACATGATAGCCATGGGGATTTGGCCCCAAGTATGTTGACTATCATCCGCTCGGACATTCCGATGCGGAGGCTACTCCCCTGAAGAGATGCCGGCATAATAATGAATCCGGCGCGGGGCCGCAACCAAAGGTCTTCCTAGACCCGCATTCGCCAAACCGGGATCGCCGCAACCGCTACGAATGCCGCCACCAGCCACCAGGCGGAATGGAACGCATTGATCGTTGGCATGCCCGCACTGTGCTCGCCGAACTCGATGGTCAGGGCCACCAGGTTGACACCAAAGGCGCCCCCGAGCTGTCGCATAAAGTTCAGGCTACTGGAGCCGGCACCTAACTCCTGTGGCTCCAGCGGGTTCAGGGCACCGGTCGACAGAGCCGGAAGCATGAATCCGATGCCAACGCGCCCCAAAACGGTCCAGAGAACCAGCCAGCCGAACGCCAGCTCGAGGTCTGACATCGCGAACAGTACGGCTGAAAGGGCAAATACACCAATCCCGAAGACAACCAGAACCCGGGCGCTATGTCTGTCCGCCAGCCGACCGGCCAGCGGGAACGTCATACCCAGGACAATCCCTGCAGGCAGCATCAGCAACCCTGCCTCCGTCGCACTGAACCCGAGGGCTGTCTGGACAAACAACGGAATAAGATAAGTGGATCCGAACAGCGCCAGCCCCAGCGCCATGGCCCCGAGGCAGGCGAACAGGAATGCCGGTTTGCGCAGCAAGCCGATGTTCACCAGCGGGTGCGCAGTCTGCCGTTCACGCAACACAAAGAACACCAGCCCGCAAAGGGCCAGCAATGCTTCAGCAAGAATCCACGTCTGCTGTCCTGACGCCTGCTGCAGTCGGTTGAGGGTATCCAGGGACAGGGCAATGGTGAGGCCGAGCAGTAACAAACCGGGCAGATCAAACCGATAGGGCGCCGGCCGGGAGACCGGCAAAGGCAGGAAACGCCAGGCCATCAACACACCCAGAAGCGTAACCGGAGCCGGTGCAAACATCACGTAGCGCCAGTCCAGCTGATCAACCAGAAAGCCTCCCAGCACCGGACCGAGGGCCGGGGCCAGAATCACCCCCATACCGTAGATACCCATGGCCTGGCCGCGGCGATCGCGGGGGAAAATCCGGAACACCAGATACATGCCCATGGGCTGCATCAGGCCGGCCATGGCACCCTGGCCGATCCGGGCGGCGATAAGCTGCCCCGGCGTCTCGGCAAAACCGCCGGCAAGGGAAATCAGGGTAAAGAGAAACATGGCTACGGCAAGGGTCTTGCGAACCCCGAAGTGATCCAGCAGCCAGGAGGAGGCCAGCATGGTGGTGGTCATGGCGGCGATAAAGCCCGTTGCCAGCCAGTGAACCTGGCCCTGGCGAATGCCGAACTCCACCATGATATCGTGCAACGCCACGTTGACTACGGTGGCGCTGAGTACGGTAGCCATGGTGCCTATCATCACCGTGGCCACCGCCAGCCAACGCCAGCGATCCCCGTAGCGGGCTTTCAGACCCTCAACTGAGTTATCAGCCAAGGGTTATTTCTGCTTTTCGGCGTTTTCCAGGATCTTGTGGAACACCTTTACGGTGCACTCGATCTCTTTGTCGCTGATGCCTTCCAGCATTTCCTCGCGCAGCACCTCGGCTCGCTCGGAAAGGTCATCCATAAACGCCCGGCCGGCGTTGGTCAGATGCAGCCGCCGCGCACGGCGATCGTTCGGGCAGGGCCGGCGCTCAATCAAATTCTGTTGCTCGAGACTGTCCAGCAGTCGAACCAGGGTCGGATTCTCGATCGCCATCAGGCTTGCCAGCTCACGCTGTGTGAGGCCCTCACCGCCTTTTTCCAGGTACACCATCGTGCTCCAGCGCGCCTGGGTGACGCCCAGATCCTTCAGGCGCTCGTCCAGCATTTTTCTCCAGCGCCGGGTAACCCGCGCTACCGCAAAAGGAAACTGGTCTCTCATTTGTCGTCACTCCATATCAAAAGAGGGCTTGGCCCGGGCCGGGCGCTGCCGCGCCTTCGGCCAATTAATCACATTATCGGAAAGTCACCAATAGTATGCTAACCATTGTGATAAAAACAGATACGGAAGTAAAAACAAAATTGGGGAAAACCGAAAGCAGCGTCAGCTCGCCTGACGCTGCTCTTCGTGCATTTCCTCGACTTCAGGAGACTCATGGAACTCGCTGTTCCGCGGATCGATTTCAGCAAGCACCGGCGACGCTTCCGGCATGGCAGGTACGAAGTGCTCCTGATCTGCAACGGCAACGTCCTCGGTATGACTGATCCGGTAGCTGGTAATCAAGGCCAGCAGCAGCAGGAAGCCGGCATTACCGAAGAACAGGCCTTTCGGCCCCAGGAGATTGATCAGCTCCGCCATGACAACCGGCCCGATGACACTGCCAACGCCGTAACTGAGCAACAGGGTGGCACTAGCGGCCACAATACGGGTGCTTTCCATACGGTCATTGGTGATGGCCACGGCTACGGGGTACAAAGCGGCTGAAAGCCCCGTGAACACACCAACCAGAAGGGTCAAAAGCCACGCATTCCCAGCCCCGAGAACTCCAACACCGCCTGCGGCTGAAGCCGCTACCAGAGCGATCCAGAACATCACGCGGCGCCGGTCGAAACGGTCGCAGAGCCGGCCCAGCGGCCAGGCAAGGATCATGGCCGCGACAATGGCACTGGCCATGAACGTGGATGTCCGTGCAACGTCCAGCCCGACCAGTGTTGCGTACACCGGCCCAAGCGCATAAAAGCCGCCGATCATGACGCCGCAGATCAGGGCGCCGGCAACACCGGAAAAGGATTCCCGGGCCAAAGTGAAAATAGAGATGCGCTGAACCTGCTCAATAACGGGCGCTTCCATTTTGGTCAGTGCCAGCGGCATCAGCGCCAGCGCCAACAGAATCGCGGCAATCGAGAAAGGCATGAAATTGGCGGGGTCGCCGATATTCACGATGAGCTGGCCGCCGGCGGCGGACAGATAGAAAACAATCTGGTACACCGCAAACAACGCACCGCGGTTGGCATTGGTGGCACGGCTGGAGAACCAGCTCTCGATGACCACCAGCACACCGGCAATACTGAACCCGGAGAGTACCCGCAGAACAGCCCAGAAAATCTCGGAAACGGCCATCGGATAGAGTAACGACGTGACAGCGGCAGCGGCGGCAAACACCGCGAACGCCCGGATATGACCAACCCGGCCGATAATCCGGTGAACATAGAGCGTACCCAATACAAAACCGATGGAATAGCAGACCAGAATCCAGCCGATAATATCCGGCGATATCGCCTCGATACTCAGACGGATGCCCAGCAGTGTCATCAGGAATGCATTGCCACTGACCAGCAGAATAATGCTTAGAATCAGGGCAGACAGGGAGGTGACCATTCGGGTCATTACATCGGCTCCGGGCGTTACAGGGTATTTTCGCTTGGATGACAAACAAAATAGCAACAAGTCCCGGACTTTGCCGGCGACGTATTAGATCAGTAGCGGGAAGTGAAGCCACTAGGCACTTCCCGAAACCTGTTAACTGCATCACAAAAACCCGCAAAGGCCGCCGTGTAGCGGTTTAACAGGGTTTTACATTAATGCGCCGTAACAGACCATGAGTGCCGGAGCAGGTAACATGAAAACGAGCTATTCATTGGACCGTGAGCGCCTGGTTATGAAAAAAACGGACTGGCCCATCCGCTGGGATCTGCTGCTTCGCTATCGACTTATCGAAACGATTGCCCTGTGGGAAGGTCGTCTGACTACCAACCACATCTGCCACAGTTTCGGGATCGGTCGTCAGCAGGCGTCCAAGGATATCAACACCTATCTGCGCGAACTGGCGCCGGGCAATCTGGTTTACGACCGTCACCTGAAAGGTTATGTCCCGGCAGATAGATTTCGCCCGGTGGTCACCCGAGGCGTGGTCAATGAATATCTGGACCTGCTTGCCCGCCAGCAAAACCTGAGCACCACATTTGAATCCCTGAACATTGGCCTGCCGGACAGCACCGTGGTTCAGGGTCCGAATCGCGTCATCGCGCCGGAAACCATGCGTGCGGTGGTGACGGCAACACGACAGGGAAGACAGCTGCGGGCCAGCTATGCCTCCCTTAGCCGACCGGAAGCGGTGGAAAGCATACTTGAGCCGCACACTCTGGTTTGTGCCGGCGACAGCTGGCACTTGCGGGCATGGTGCGACTCAAACCGGGAATTCCGGGATTTCGCCCTGAGCCGATTCCGGACCTCGCCGGAGGCTCTCCGACAGCGCGCCAGACACAATCGGGACCAGGACGAGCATTGGAACCGGGAGGTTACCCTGGTGGTTACCCCGGATCAGCGCCTGACCCAAGCCCAGCAAGAGATCATTGCCCGTGACTACGGCATGGAACAGGGTCGCCTGGAAGTTGCTACCCGTGCCGCGCTTGCCCCCTACGTGCTATCACGGCTCGGTATTACCTTCGACAATCAGCACCCGGATCCGCTGGTGCAACAGCTTGAGTTGGCCAATCCCGACCAGTTGGGATTTGGCAGCAAACGCGAACAGGCCCTCAAAGCCGTTGCCGGCCTCAGCTAAACTGCCAGTGTGAGCCCTGGGACCTGGCGGTATGTCTTTCTCGGCGTTCTGATTCTGTCATTTCTGCCCGCAGCAGGGAGGGCAGAATCGGCCTGTGGTGATCCCGCAACGCCCATTTCCCGGGTCCAGGGCACTGGACCGGCCTCACCCATGGCAGGAGCTACCGTCACCGTCGAGGGCATCCTGACCCAGGATTCCCGGGCAAAGGGCGGCTTTGGTGGTTTTTACCTGCAGCAGGCCGACCATCAGACCGACGGAAATCCCGCCACTTCCGAAGCGCTGTTTATTTACACCGATCGTGAAATCGCCGATGTCGGCATGCGAGTGCGGGTAACCGGAAAGGTGAAGGAATACCACGGGCTGACCGAACTGGTGTCGGTTCGGAGCATCCGGGCGTGCGGGCGTGGGCCGCTTCCAGCGCCCATTGCCATCACCCTGCCCTGGGCCGTCGATCCGAAACATCTGGAGACCATGAGAGTTACCTTTCGCCAGCCCCTGACGGTGGTGGACAACTACAACCTGGCTCGCTACGGCGAGCTTGGGCTGGCGGCCTCAGACCAGGTCCAGCCTACGGAATACCTGCCCCCCGGCAAAGAAGCACACCGGGCATTCACCCGGGCCGGGGCAAACCGCGTTCTGCTTGATGACAACCGGTCCAGGAGAGACCCCCGCCCGGTACCCTGGCCCCCGGGCGGCCTGTCTTCGGCAACCGTAAGGGCCGGGGATCAGATTAAAGGGCTCATCGGTGTGCTGGATTTCCGCTTCGATGCCTGGCGGCTCCAGCCCTCTCAGGAGCCGGCTTTCCTCGCCACCAATCCCAGAGAAACCGCACCCGGGCCGCGGCATGAGGCTTCGGTGCGGATCATGGCTCTGAACCTTGGTAATTTCTTTAACGGAGATGGCCGGGGCGGCGAGTTTCCAACGAGTCGCGGGGCCGGGACACCGGCGGAATTCCGGCGCCAGCAACAACAACTGGTGAACACACTTCTGGCCCCCGATCCGGACATTCTTGCGCTGACCGAACTTGAGAACGACGGCTATGGACCGGCAAGTTCCATAGCGGAACTTGCAGAGGCCTTGGGCGGCACCTGGCGGTTCGTCAGCACGCCCGGCCAGGACGGCGATGACGAGATCCGGACCGGCCTGCTCTACCGCAGCGACCGGATTAGCGCGGTTGGCTCGCCAGAACGGCTTGCCAAAGGGCCATTTGAATCGGGAGGCCGGCCTCCCCTGGCTCAGGATTTCGGCCGAACGGACGGTGATGCTACCGTTCGGGTCATTGTTCCTCACCTTAAATCGAAATCCTGTCGGGGCGCCCGTGGCGATAATCAGGACCAGGCCGATGGCCAGGGCTGCTACGCGAGCCGGCGGACCAACGAAGCGAAAACACTGGCGGCCTGGTCCGGCAGCGATACCCGCAGGCACCATTCAGTCGGCACCCTGATAATCGGTGACCTCAACAGCTATGCCCGCGAACATCCCATCGCAGTGCTGGAGCAGGCAGGTTTTACCAGCATGGTGCACCATTTCCATCCCTGCACCGAAAAGATCTGTGGTCACTACACCTACCGTTACCGTGGTCAGAAGGGCTCGCTGGATTTCGCACTCGCCTCCGAGACCTTAAAACCAAGGGTTACGGGCGCCTGGAGCTGGCTGGTGAACGCCGATGAGCCCCGGGTACTCGACTACCGGAGCGATCACCCGGCATCCGGCCGGGGACCCTGGCGATCCAGCGACCATAATCCGGTGATTGTCGACCTGAAGCTCTGACTTTCGACGCCCCGTCACGGGCAATCTGTTGCCCATTCGCCGACGTCCACGGGCACTGTGGCCAAGGCTCCGGATACTGGTCCCGGTAGACTGGTGGTCAGACCCAAAACCGGTGATCGCTGACAACCATGAGAATTCCTGCCCCCAACTTCTGGCCCGCTGCCCGCACGGGACAACGATTACTTCTCCAGGCCCGCCGCCATGAAACCATGGTCGATGGCCACAAGATGGTTTTCCTGGAACGGGGATCGCCAGGTGTCGGCCGCCCGACGATCGTCCTGATTCATGGCTTTGCCGCCATGAAGGAAAACTGGGGGCTGTGGCTGCAAAGACTGCCAAGACGCTGGCATCTTCTGGCGCCGGATCTGCCGGGATTCGGGGAGAGTGATTACCGGCCGGAGGCCTGCTACCGCTACGAAACCCAGGCCCGTCGACTGGCTCAGTGGCTTGCGGGCGTTAACACGGACAACATCCATCTGGCCGGCAGCTCCATGGGTGGCGCGATTGCCGCAATACTGGCCCACACACTGGATCCGGCGCCCCGCTCGGTGACGTTGCTCAACAGCGCCGGCATCCCCGAACATAAAGAGGCAGACATTCACGCCCCCCTGAAGCCTGACCGGGATGGCATCCTGATTCCACGGGACTGGAAAGGCGTCTACCGCATGTTCAACAGTGTTGGCACCGGCAAGCCCACGGTCTCCGGACTTGCCATGGCCGGCCTTCTCGGACCGGATCTCCTGGGCCGCACCGAGGCCCTCCGGCATATCTTCAGTGACATGGTGGCAGACGCGCTGGCACCGGCCCGCTACCTGGGCCCCGAGACACCACCACTGCAGGTTCAGTGGGGCGACCGTGACGTGATTACCCCGACCCGCTGCGTTGACTGGTTCAGCTCGGCCACGCCTCAGGCAGAAATCCACATGTTCCGGGGTGTCGGACATCTTCCGATGCTGGAAACGCCCGGGCGATCTGCCGCAGCTCTGGAACACTTCGTCCGCCGTCATGGCCAGTGATCGATCCGGATGCTTCCTGCCAACCGGCCGATGATTGGCCTTTCAGGCCATTTATTCCGTCACCGAAGTCATGGGGCAACGAGCCGCGAGGCGCCATAATCGTCGAAACCAAGCGTTCTGCGACATAACAAGAACAGAATCAGACGAGGAAATCCCATGCGCGCCTCCGTTTCAACGGCACAGGACCTGGGCATGCCGGCCATCTACCTGCATCTTCTGGCCCAACTGCTGAACACCATCGGTGTTGACGAACAGGACCTCCTCCTCCGGGTCGGTCTTGACCCGGTCCGCCTGCAATCCACCGATCGGCGGGTGAGCCAGACCCAGGCCAGCGAATTCGTCACCCGGGCCATTATCGAGAGCGGCGAACCGGGGCTCGGTATCATGCTCGCCAGGGAGCTGAAGCTGCCCCTGCACGGCGCCCTGGGTACGGCCGTCATGAGTAGCCGTACCCTGGGCGATGCCATGGAGCTGATGACCCGATACCTGACGCTAAGGGTGCCTCACCTTCGGGTCTGCAAACGGGAGACCGGCAACCTGGCCTGGTACGTTGTGCATTGTGATATCGACCTGGGGCCTCTGCACGGCTTTATCATGGATGCCATGCTGTTCGGTTGCGTTTCCATGGGGGCACAGTTGACAGGCTCGGTCATTGACGGTTTGCGGATTGTTCGCCGGGGAACGGAGCCGGCCTATTTCCAGCGTTTCCGCTCACAGATCCCGGTGCCGGTGGAATTCGGCGCTACGGAGAATGCCCTGGTGATTCCGGTTGGCCGTCTGAGCCTGCCCGTGCGCTTCACCGATGATCAACTGGCGGCCTCGTCCAAAGCCCAGTGCGAGGAGGCGCTGCGGCAGCTGACCGAAGACGCCGGATTTGCCTGTCGCGTCCGACGGGTAATCGAGACCAGCCACCCCTTCCCGCCAAAACTGGCCAGGGTAGCGGCCACCCTGTTTGTGTCCGAGAGAACGCTCAAGCGGCGGCTGCAGGAAGAAGACGCCAGTTTCCAGCAGCTGGTAGATCAGGTCCGCCTGGAACGGGCACAGGATCTGCTCCGCAGTACCACCATGAATCTGAGCCAGATTGCCGATGCCCTCGGTTACGCCGACGCGGCGAATTTCACCCGGGCTTTCAAGCGCTGGACCGGCAGCAGCCCCAGCCATTACCGAATTTCGCAACCCGGCCCTGGGCTGATTACCGCCAGGCGGGCACTGGCCACGGGGTAATCAGTCGATGCCGATGATCTTGTGCATTTGCAGGGTCAGGCGCCACTGCGGATGCGCGAGACAATAATCGGTGGCGCGTCGGGTATTGCTTTGTTTGATCTCATCCACAGCCGTTTCCGGTATCGAGGGAGAGGCCATCGGCGACAGGAAATAATGGCTTGCGCGAATGCCCAGGAATCGCTCCGGCATCGCCAGGGGCTGGGGATAGACCAGCTTCAGCTCGTCACAGGCCTCAAGCACCACCGGGGCATCGGCTTTCGGACTGACGCAGAGCCAGTCGATGCCTTCGGGCGCGGGCAGGGTACCGTTGGTCTCTACCCCTACCTCGAACCCTTCCCGGTGCAGAGCCTCGATCAGGGGAGCATCCAGCTGCAGCAGGGGCTCGCCACCGGTGCAGACCACGTAGGGCTTGCCGGGTGCCTCCGGCCAAAGATTGCGTATGTGACGGGCCAGTTCCTCCGGGGTTTCAAAGCGACCACCATTCTGGCCATCAGTACCGACAAAATCGGTATCACAGAAATTGCACACGGCAGTGGCGCGGTCCTTCTCGCGACCGGTCCAAAGGTTGCACTTGCTGAAACGACAGAACACGGCAGCACGCCCGGCCTGGGCACCTTCACCCTGCAACGTGTAGAAGGCTTCCTTGACCCGATACATCAGCTTGCCGCCTCGTAGTCCAGGGGATCTTTGACACCATTGGCAGCGAAGGCTTCCAGTCGTTCAACACAGGAGCCGCAGCGTCCACAAGCCCGCTCCCGGCCGTTGTAGCAGGTCCAGGTCTGTGCATAGTCCAGTCCCAGGCGCAGGCCTTCAGCCAGGATCTGACCCTTGTCCATGGTCATGAAAGGCGCCTCAATGCCGACCGGCTCGTAGTTGGCCACGCGGCAGACCGCGTCTATTTTATCCACAAACTCCGGGCGACAGTCCGGGTAGATAGCGTGGTCGCCACCATGAGCTCCGTACCAGACGGCGCCAGCACCTGCGGTCACGGCGTAACCGGTCGCCAGGGACAGGAGAATCATGTTTCGGTTAGGCACCACGGTCGCTTTCATGCTGTCTTCTTCATAGTGGCCTTCCGGCACATCGATATCCGAGGTCAGCGATGAGCCGGCCATCACCTCACTCATGGCGCGGATATCGATCACCTTGTGGGGTACACCCAGCGCTTCACAGACCGAACGCGCGCACTCAAGCTCCCGGACATGGCGCTGCCCGTAGTTGAAGGACAGGGCATGAACCTGGTAGCCGCGCTCCCGGGCCAGATGCAGCAGGGTGTAGGAGTCCATGCCTCCGGAATAGATAACGACTACGGTGTCTGTCATTCGGGCTCCCCGTATGGTGCGGTTCGGATTTGGCTGGTTTACTGTCGCGCCCGAGGCCTGTTGCTGTCATCGGGCTTTTACAATGAATGGACATATTGTAACAGTGCAGGAACAGGTTGGGTTCGCGTCTCGCTTGCGGGGCGGGTAATCTCAGCGAAAAACAACTCATCAGCTACACTGACTCCATGACCACTATCCAGCCGGCATTCATCGATTTCGAGGCATCAAGCCTTGATCTGATCGCGAGCTACCCCATTGAGGTGGGAATCTGCATGCCGGATGGCACTCTCCACAGCTGGCTGATCAGCCCCCACGTGCTGTGGCAGGACTGGTCACAAAGCGCTGAGCAGATTCACGGCATTTCCCGCGAGACCCTGGAAGCGGATGGTATTGCGGTGAGCGAAGTCGCCAGTGCCCTCAACGAACTGCTGCCGGAACAGGTGTTTTGCGATGCCTGGACCTTCGACAGTTTCTGGCTGCACCGTTTGTTCAAGGCCGCCCGCATGACGCCAACGTTTCAGCTTGAATCCATTTCAGCGCTGTTGGACACGAGGCAGGTGCGCGAATGGTCAGCACTTCGCCAACAGGTGATTACAGAGCTTGGCCTGCCTGTGCATCGGGCCGCAAACGATGCCCTGATTCTCCACAAGACCTGGGAACGGATTGCGCCGAATCAGGACGAACTGGCGCCGTTAACGGGTCAAACCCGGCAGGCCTGACGCATTCCCGGTTGATCAGTGCCTGGCGTGACGGACACGCAGTGCGATGACCTCGAGACCATCCCGAAGGGTATTCAGCGTCCAGTAGGTCACCAGGGCCATGAGCGCGGCTCCGGTCACGGTAAACACGAGATTCTCACCCACGACCTGCTCCTGCGCGACCAGCAGGTAAAGACCAAGTGCAATAATCAGGGCGAGTTCAATCAATGCGTGGGAACGGAACTTTTTACTGGCAGATCCGGCTTCGTCGGACATTTTGCTAGGTTTCAACCTCTGTCTGTTGATGGCGATTAATCGAATATTAGTGTGCGAATTATCGCCGGGACAGGCCGCAAAATCTGTAAGAAGTAATGGCTACGAAGATTCCACTACCCAAAAAAAACGCAGCCATAGAGGCTGCGTAGAAAGGAGAGATCCATCGACTGCCTGGCGCGGCAGGCAGTCGGGATTGCACAACGTAAAACACGTGACGGAAAGAATTATGCCAAGCGCCCCTGGAGGCCGTCTGTAGGGGTTTGCCGAAGAAGCCGGGCTATTGCAAACGGCCCATTAGCCTATACACTGGTAGTCGAACCGAAACATAAGAGCCGGTATGACCAGAATGATTCCACAGTTCAGCGCTTACACAGCAGCAGGTTGCCATGCAGGGCAGTCTGTCCGCGCGATGGTGAAAGACATCTAACGGCTTTCGGTCAGTCCCGGGAGCCTATGTAGCGACCGGGTCAGCTTCTCCGCGAAACCCCGGTCGCTTCAGGCACCGGGGTTTTGTTTTTGCAGCCGCAAAACGACAAGGAGAACATCATGAAAAGACATCCGACAACTCGCGCAGCAAACCAGCCCATGAACAATCGCCAGGGCCCGATCAAGCGTCCGGAGAAGCTGCCGCTGCTGGATGCCATCTGCAAAAAACTTAATCAGCGCGTCAATCTGGATGACGAACAGCGGGTGCTGGGAGTGTATGAGCGGGGCTGGATCTTCAAGGGCGTCCTGGGCAATATGAACGACGCCGAGGCAAGGTACGTCAGAGCATTGGCGACCCGTTACAATTCCTGGATTGCCCGGCAGGTCGCCTGATTCAGAAGCCGCGTGTCTGAACCGGTCAGTGGCGCCGGTTCAGACCCTGCATCATCGCCATATCGCCGCCGTGAACCATGGCGTAATTGTTGACCACATCGTGTATTTTTTCCTGGGAATAAGGCTTGACCACGTAGCCGTTAGCGCCGGCACTGATCGCACGCTGAATACTCTCGATCGAATCGTCCGCCGTCACCAGCACAATGTGCTGTTCCTCACGGGCGTCCATGAATTCCAGCATCAGTTCGTGCCCATCGCCGTCCGGCAACCCCAGATCCAGCAGGATGATGTGAAATTCCCCGGCTTTGAAAGCCGTCCTGGCGGAAGCTGCGTCAATACACTCGATCACTTTGGTTGCGCCAGCGTTGTAGAGCATATCCACGAGCCGCTCTCGCATCACAGGCTCATCTTCCACTACCAGCACTTTCAGATCCGTCATGTGGGTTGCTCCTCTCAAACTGTCGGGTCGTTGCCTGTGCGCCGTGGCAGGTCCAGCGGCGCTGGTCGGGGCTCGCTCATGTCACTGTAGTCAGAGCGTGGCGAGGTCTCCGGATTGGCCGTCGTCCCGTCCTCCATGCCAAACCGTGTCAGTATATTGCTGATGCTCACAGCGGTTGTGTAGAGGGATATCGCAATAATCAGAAGGATCGGCTGAACAAAGGTTACAAAACCGGGTACATCCGCGCTTCCCAGTATACTCAGGATCAGAATGATTGCCGGCCCCAGCACCACGAAAAGCGTCAGGGCGATGAAGAAAACAATGCGCTCCTTGTAGCGCCCGAGCTCCCGGTTGGTCACGAGACCGAGCACGAACTTGCCGATAGCCAGACCGGCAAGGATAGCGGCGGCGATGCTCAGGTCCGGTCGCAGCAGGGTTTCGTAAAGCCGGCCTTCCCACAACCGTTGCATACCGATAATCAGAAAGGGAAACAACACAAACAGGATGTCGGCATAGGTACCATACATCATGCTCAGGGAATGGTGTTCTCGGCGTTCCGGCAGCTCACTCATCGGGTTCTTCCTGTTGGTCATACTCACACACGTCAGCCTGGCGTTTTCGCAGCGGCGAGGGCACGGTCTATCATTTCACCGAGTTCCTTCAGTTCGCTGCGAACACGTTCCCAGTCCGGCTCAGTGACTTTCAGCAGCTCTTCCAGTATACCCGCCTGTCGGGTCATCAGCGGATAGCCCATGGCACCCGCCGTGCCCTTGATCTGGTGGGCTTCGGTTTTCATTGCTTCACGATCTGCGTCCGCCAGCGCGGCATCCATTCGGGTCCGCCGCGCGGCAAGCCCATCAAGAAACTGTGCCACCAGGTGGGCAATTTCAGCGTCTTCGCCGGTATCCGCGGCGAAAACGGGGCCCGTGCCCAGCAGCCGATCCAGCAGGGCCGTCAGGTGGGACTGATCAATGGGCTTGTTCAGCACGCCGTCACATCCGGCCTCAAGCAATGCATCGGTTTCCTGCTGATCGCCGGCTGTAAAGGCAATCACCGGCCGGCGGAACCCGGCCTGGCGCAGCAACCTGGTGGCATCAACACCATCCATTCCCGGCATGTGACGGTCCATCAGCACCAGATGAACCGTATCGGACAATGCAGTCCGAACCGCGTCCTCGCCGCCGGTCACTGCCACGACGTCCAGACCTTCCCGGCGCAGCATACGCTCTACCAGCTGCCGGTTTTCGGTGTTGTCTTCGGCAACCAGCACCTTGCCCTGATAGCGTGAGGTTCGTTCATTAGCGGAGGCCGGCGTCACCGAAAGGTATCGTCCCAGTGTTTCATAGAAGCGCTGCTTGTCGATGGGCTTCGCCAGGTGTTCATTGCAGCCGGCCAGGCGATAATCGGCAATGTCCTCGGACATCACATTGGCGGTGAGCGCGATGACCGGCGTATTCACCCCGGCTTCGCGAAGTGCCGCCGTGGCGTCACGGCCGTTCATCACCGGCATCTGTATGTCCATCAGGATCAGATCAAAGGGTTCGCGAATCGCCATTTCCAGGGCTTCCGCTCCGTTGCTCACATGGACAAGCTCGGCTCCGGTTCGAGACACCAACAGGGAAACAAGCCGCCGGTTCACCTCGTTGTCCTCGGCACACAGGATACGCCCTGACAATCGCGGCGCGACAACCATGGGGATGGTCCGGCGGCGCTGGCTCAGCTCCGAGGCGTCGCGCAGGAAATGCACCTCATCCAGTGGCCCGGTCCGGATCGAAAGCTCAAACTCGCTGCCCTCGCCATAGGTGCTGTTCACCCGGATACTGCCGCCAAGCATTTCCGCCAGACGCCGGGAAATGCTGAGCCCGAGGCCGGTGCCACCATATTGCCTGGAAATGGCGGCGCTGCCCTGGGCAAAGGGATCGAACAGCCGCCCCAATTGCTCCGGCTTCATGCCAATGCCGGTATCCACGACCCGGGCCACGAGCAATTCCTGATCGCGATCACAACGGACCACCAGGGAAATGGACCCCTTATCGGTAAATTTAAGGGCATTACCACACAGGTTGATAATGATCTGGCGCAGTCGGGTGGGGTCAGTGCGCACCTGCTCCGGCAACGGGTATTCGCAGATGATGCTGAAATCCAGTCCTTTTTCCCGGGCTCTTGGCGCGAAGAAGGCGCGAATCTCGTCAAGAAGTTCCGGCAGATTGACCGATACGATGTCCACATCCAGTTTGTTGGCGTCGATTTTCGAGTGGTCGAGGATGTCGTTGACCAGGTCCAGCAGATGTCGGCCGCTGCGCACCACCGTCTCGGCACTGCTTCTTTTCTCCGGTTCACTGAGATCCGGATCAAGCAGCGTTTCTCCGTAACCGATGATGGCTGCCAGCGGTGTGCGGATCTCATGGCTCATATTGGCCAGGAACTGGCTTTTCGCCTCCGCGGAATTGCGGGCAAGCTCCTTCTCGAGACGCTCCTGCTCGCGCTCCCTCTCGATCCTCAAGCGATTGTGACTTTCGGTGGCGTCGATGCAGGTGCCTTCCAGATGGGTCGGCTCACCCTCGGTGTCATACACCGTATGCAGTGAGATGGTCGCCCAGCGCTCGTCACCGTCCCGGGTAAGGTATCGGGCCTCAATGCCCTTGACCGTGCCCCGGGCCTCCAGCTGCTCGATCACCAGCCGCCGCAACCGCTCGTCGGCGATGCAGGTTTCCAGTACGTCCGGGTTCCGCTTGAGCAACTCGCGGCTGCTGTTATAGCCCAGCAGGCGCGCCATGGCGGGATTGGCCGTGACAAATCGCCGGTCCGGCGACATCTGGAACACGCCCTCGATGGCGTTATCGAACAGCGACTGGTAACGCTGAAGGTTCGACAACGCCCGCTGGCTCCAGCCCAGGGCCTCGCCCTGGACCTGCTTGATCCTGTCTGCGAGGGCAAAAGAAAACAGGATAATCTGCGCGGTCAGACCAAACTGGGGTGAGTAAGCGGTGAAGGTGTTCAATGGCAGTATGCCCATCACCGTCAGGGCATAGATACCGAAGCCCACCAGCGCCAGTGTCCAGGCGAAAAAATAGGAACGGGCCGCCGGATTGTAATAGCGCCAGGACAGGTAACTGACCACGATCAAAATCAGGCTCAGCAGAATGGAGCCAACCACAATCCATTCCATGGCGACGTGGTAGGGCAGGAACAGCGACAGCACGAAAGTGGCAACCACCGAATACAGGCACAGGCGGATGACCTGATCAAGATCGGCCGACCGTTCCCGGGTTTCAAGCAGCGACCTTGCCATCAGCAGGCCCCAGAACCAGGTCAGAATAATCTGGAAATGCAGGAACTGTTTGTCGAACAGAGCGGGCCGGCTGTCGAGAAGCTGGATACCGTGAACCTGTTCGGTGAAGATAAAGATGGCCGCAAAGACCAGGTAGAGCACGTAATAGATGTTGCTCCGCTCGCGAACCGAGACCGCGACGAACAGGTTGTAGGCAAGAATGGCCAGCACCGAACCAAGCAGGATGCCCCGCACCAGCTCATCCACCGAGACTTTTTCGATGTAGCTGTCCGGATGCCAGAGGCTGATCGGCAGACGGAAAGTATTGGTGTTGACCACCCGCAAGTAGACGTGGCTCAGGGAATCCGGTGCCAGTGAAAGGCGGAATGTCGGGTTGGGGACAGCCAGGTCCCGTTCCACCCAGTTGTCCTCATAACCCGCCTGTCGCTGATCGACCAGATCCCCGTCGCGGACCATGAACAGGGTGACTTCATCCACCAGAGGCAGGGCAAGCTCAAGGATCCATCCGTTCTGGTCCGGATTGCCCGCGGAGCGGAGATCCAGGCGCACCCAGTATGCGGACTCGGTGTAGCCGAAGTTCAACACGCCGCCTTCGTGGCGGGTGAAGGCACCCGATTCCAGTTTGCGAACCTCTTCCAGAGTCAGTGCCTGCTCCGGATCCTCGAGGTACCAGATACAGCCACCCAGATCACGGATGCTCTCGACACCGCCATCCAGGACAATCTCGCCATCACGGCAGGGCCCGGCTGCACTGGCCGAGGACGGCATCATGGCCGTGACCAGGAGCAGCAGAACTACCATCAAAGACGTCACCGCCGGGGGCGCCAATTCAAGCCGTTGCCGCAAAATGTGATCTCCGCGAGGGTAGATACCTGTTTTTTGTTTTACTGTCGGTAACCGCACCGGGGCCATACCGTCCTGGTGACTCACTTTAGCCGTTTACACCGTTTATCGCATCCCGGGGCCTTCTGAAATGAGACATTCCTGCATTTTCGCTGCTGTTGCCATGACCACGCTTGTCCTGAGTGGCTGCGGACTTGAGGACACCGGCCCTTCAGCGTTCAATCCGGCCACCAATGTGGATCTGACGTTCTCGAGCTTCGCCCTGGAGAACACCGAGGTGGCACCGGACAACCTCGGCAATACCCGTTTCTGGGACTTTTACCGGGGCATCCAGCCGGCAGCAGACGATTCCGACGACCTGCAAACCACCGGGGAAATACGCAGCCACATCGAGGTTTTCATCCGCGCCACGCCAACGGACGCCGGCACCAGCTATGACAGTGTGCGCAACCCGCTGGACCTGATGAACCAGGTGCTGGCTTCCGGCGAAGTCACCAATTTCCAGGAAGGCAAACGGTACATCAGCCAACGCATTGCCGATGGCGTCGCGGGCACCTACAACACCCGGGGCAACGGCGCCCAGATCCGGTTCACAGACCAGTCGGCGGTGATTGCCGATCTGCCACTGAACGACCAGCTCTGGATCTACCCCACCCTGGACTGGCGTTACCTGCCGGATGGCCCGGAGGAGTCGGATCTGGAAAACAAGGTCTATCGCACTATCCAGTACGTCAGCCGCAGCGTGGAGGAAGACGACCAGGCAGCCCAGCCGGAACTTGTCAGCGTGCTGGCAGGCAGCCGGTTCGATGCCAACAGCTTCATGACGCTGGGCTACAGTCCCACCGAGTTTGCAACGGCCGACTACCTGAGTCGGAACCATGGCAGCATTGAACTGCGCCAGGATTTCATTGACGAAAACACCGACACGCTGTTTATAAAGAATGACGAATCCGAGGTGATCACACTCGATCGCTATCCAGGTTATGGCCTGGGAGACAACAGCCCGGACTGCCTGAGAGTCGAGCTGGATTACAACATGGATCTGGTGAGGATTTTTGCCTCGAACGGCGAGCCAGCGCGCATTGACGACCCTGACTCAACCGACGGGCAGGACACCATTCCGAATCCGGCCAATTGCACCTACCAGGAAGATGCCGACGCGATTACCAGCTGGACAACAGTGCCTGTCGCCGGCCGCTAGCCGGCGCCGCCATCCCTGAGGTCCCAGTTCTGCAGGAAGCCTTTCTTGCGGTCGATCATGCGTTCATAGGTGGAGATCATGATGGCCGCGTGGGGTGCTTTGACAAGACGCAGGGTTTCTATTCGGCGCTCCAGCCGTTCAACTTCAGAGCGCACCTGCTGGTGCACATGATTGCGAACGCTGTCGTGATGGTCCAGCTTGACCTCGCGGGAGGCTGACTGGTGGCTGGGGGGTGTGGGCTTGTCCATTCGGCTTCTCGTCCATTGAGTCGTGATAGATCCTTTTCCCATCAGGCAAGTCTGCACAACTGTCAGACAAAGTGCAATTAAAATGAATAGAGTTTCATTTTTATTTGCAGCCTTGCCGGGCTTCCTGCGATCTACACGACCGAAGCCCTGCTATAGTTCCCTGTAGATACGACATTGCCCACCGACAGGAGTTCCCATGACCCAGACATCCGTGGCGGATACCCTCCGTGAATATCTGTCGCTACTGGAACTGTTGGACGACGCCTACTGGGAAGCCAGCAGTATTCACCACAAGGACATGCTGTACGACATCATCAGCATCTTCAGCCAGGAAGTGGCCGAGATTAACAAGCTCAGTATCCAGGACCACCATTACCCCTACGAAGTGATCACCGAGGGCATTCGGCGGGTGGTCCCCAAACTGGAGCGGCTCGATGAAAACCGCGAGGACGTGATCCAGCGCACCCAGACACTGACGGATTTCCGCGACATCCTGTCATCGGTGCTGGGTATACTGGAAGCCCAGCTGAGGACCCTCTAAAGCAGCCGCCTCAGGCCGCGATCAGCGGTCGCCGGTGTTCCGGTATCAGTGGGAAGCGGTTGCCCACGGTATACACAAACTTCGCCAGCGCCGGCAGGTGATGACCGACAATCGGGATGCCCGTGTTCAGCAGGCTGACCGAAATATCACGGGCAGCGTCTGCCCAGCAGAGCTTGTTGATCAGCCCGACGTGGCCGAAAGCAAAGCGGCTTTGCTGGCCCCAGAGGCCCACGGGATTGCCGCCCAGCATCATGCCGGCACTGAAGCGCATGGGTATCATCATGGTGCGGTCTATCTGCAGGGAACCGAACTGCTGAATGGCCCGGCGAATGGTAATCTCGCTGCAGATTCGCCGGCCGTTCCAGAGTCCGCCGTTCAGCATCATCTGGAAGAAACGACCCATCTCCTCGGCGGTCCCACACAGATTCCCTGCCGGAATCACTGCCTCCTGGAACCGGGGATCGTTGGTGACCCGCTCAACGGTCCGGATATCGCCGCCAAGAGCCCGGTTAACCACCCAGGAAACCGGGAACCGGGGCGTTGGCCCGGTGGCGTAGTTGCAGGCCAGATCGTTCAGATGCTCCGGGGCGATACCATAGGTAAACCACTTCATACCCATGGGTCGTCGCAGGTGCTTGTCGAGGTAGTTCTCGATGGTGTCGCCGGTCACCCGTTCGAGTACCTGCTGGAGGACAAAGCCGCCGGTGATGGCGTGATAGGCCACCTTGGCGCCATCGACCTCCACCGGTCGGGCGGCACAAAGCAGTCTCCAGACTTCGTCATTGTCCCACAGCACATCGATTGGCGTATCCCGGGAAATTGCGGGAATGCCACCCCGATGGGAGAGAATCTGGTGAACGGTGATCGTGCGCTTGCCGTTCACCCCGAACTCCGGACAGTAGTACGACACGGGGTCCATCAGATTGACTAGTCCCTGCTCTGCCAGCATGTGCATCAGCAATGCTGTCACGGCCTTGGAGGCAGAGAAATACTAAGAAGTACAAAAGTAAGCGGACATCATTTATAATGTAGGCATTGTTCAACCGACCTTATCGGAGTTGCCTACTCATGCGCCATACTGACGGTCGTAAACTGGATCATAAAACTCTG